>Ga0306920_100000784_pt1 | contig 38315 bp, 35 predicted proteins | sample flu12Cox44000170_FD_204666 | JGI IMG/M metagenome (GOLD analysis project Ga0306920, IMG submission 204666) | Lab enrichment of tropical soil microbial communities from Luquillo Experimental Forest, Puerto Rico - flux4day.12C.oxic.44.000.170 (v2)... | ecosystem: Environmental > Terrestrial >... | reverse complement strand
GGGCGACAAAGCGAATACGCTCATCCATAACCGAACACCTCTTCCACGGCATTACACCCTCCCCTAAAGGGGAAAAGTGTTACCTATGTGTCCGGTACAAACTGTCACCTATCTGTCAGGCCGCTCAGAAAACCACCCAGAAGTACATTGCCGCGAGCAGGAGGTGCATTCACTACCTGGCGCGATATCTATCTTAAGAACCTACGCTACACAGTTACCGGCGAAGGGAAGTCAGACGTTCAGTTGTTCCCAAGAACCACGAGGAACGCTTTGTTACGCTGACAATGGAGCTGGTATGCTTCTTGCGGAACACAGAAAGCACGCCAAATCCGACCGCTGGGTTTTCACCAACGGGGACGGAAAGCCCGAAAGTCACTTCTGCAGGTTTTAAATCGATCGAAAAACGGGCGGACTGAATTGCGGACAATGCATAGCGGCAATCCGGGAAGGACGTTACGACAATCGGCACGCCGCGGAAGTAACAGTCCCGCTGCCCATGAATGAGAATCTTCTGCGCCAGGAAGCTTGCCGGATTCGCGACCTGCACGGTCCGCTTCGGTGATATTGGGTATCCGTTTTCCTCACCGAGCGCTACCTCCCAAGGCGAGAGGAGCAAGATATCGATATAGCGAAGCAGCTGGGACGACTCTCCCCCCACTTCCTTCGTAACCTTCCGCTTCCCGTGCCGGTCGTACTCACTTCCTTCGAGCGGCGCCAGAAATTCGGCGTAGAAACCGCCTCCTTTTCCGTAATGGTAGTGCGTCACCGGCGGGCGACCCTCTCCGACAAACTCTTCCTGGAACCTGCCTCGAGCAGACGCTTCCGCACACTCGATTCTTCCTTCTTGAGTTTCGCCGGTACGGCGACATCTCCATCCAGTCTTGTCAGCGGAAGATAGTCGAGCTTTCTCGCTCGAGGATCGAGGCGATACAGACGATGTGCCCATCCTCCGACGAGAACGACCTCGCCGAGCCAGGGCTCCAGCGCAACGATGAACTTCGAAAACGCTTCGAGTTCGGGGATCCTGATCGGTCATGACGGACGACTGCAAGGCGGGAGACAGAATTCTTCGCCAAATAAGATCTGCCTGTTCCTTGCCCCGGGATGGATGCTGGCTGACATGCAGCCAGACCTGGAGAATATCGCTCACCGGCACACCGTGTTTCCGGACAACTCCACGGAAAACACTCTCGTGGTTTCTCGGGATGCGGACCAACTGCGACATCAGGTGCTCGTTCCCGCACAAATTGCTTCGCTTCTTCGGCGACGGATTCCTAGATGCGACTTGCAGCCACGATCGCAACTGGGACCGGATGCCCCTGCATTACACGGGAATAATAAGCAGCCTCAAGCGCAGCCTGAGAAAGCAACGGAATTACGCGGTCCTTGCGGCCTTCGGAAGCCCCTTTTAGTTCTACGACGAATTTCTTCCCGCGCCCCGACACGAGGAAGTCGGGCGCAACATTCCTCTCGCGTGGCTCTTCGACGACCTTCCACCCTTCCTCGCGGAAAAGGCTCGCCACGACCCGACCGAGTTGGGCCGCGTTAGCGATCATGGATTGGGGTAGTGACCTGGCATCGATTTTACCAAGGCCATGGTAATTATCATGGCCACGTTAATTAGCATGGCCATGATGTAAAGTAAGGGCTCACTCGTCAACCCTGAGTTCTGGCCCAGTTTAGCGCTCCGGCAACGCCGGCCCGCCTAGACTGAGGTGCCCGGTAGCCGACAGGGAAGGCAGGATGGTTTATCAGATACCACGGCGCCGCGCGCGTTTTGATCGTTACTACGAGCGACAGATGGCGAACCCCAAGGTACGCTCTGAGGTTCAGAAGGAGCTTGCATCGCTTTATCACGCCCTGCCCGAGGACGTGCAGGACGAATTGCAAGCCATTCTCAAGGTCTTAGAACAAAGCCCACTTCTTGGCCTCCCACGAGTCGATGCTCAACAGTTCAGCGTACGCGAACAGTCGCTCTTGGTTAGACGCTGGTTTCGGAACGCTGCGGCGAGGCAACGAGTTCGAATGAGGACGTGAGTTGTATGGCCTTATGCAGAGTTCGGTAAAGAGGGCAGTGCATTGCGTAAATTGAATGCGTCCTCTCGACGGTTTCGCGGCTTCCCTCCGGCGCGATCAGGCGCATAGACACGTTGATCCGCCTGATAACCAATACACCGTCTTCGCTCTCGACCTCTCCGGTAACATCGGCGGTGAGTTTGCCGTCGCTGGCGTCGACTCGACGCGCTTCCAGCGCGCCTCCAAACGTGCCGATCATTCAGCCAGCAGTCGCAGCGATCACGTAATCAATTGTGGAACTGTGCTGCTCCTGCAATTTCGCGGGGTCGATCTTGTAGTGCCTGGCAATCGCGCCGTGCACACTGAAAATCACCGGCTGCGATTCTCCGGGCAGGTGAGCAATACGAAGAGGCCCCTGGCGGCGTTCGATTTTAGATTTTGAGACATAAACCAGATCGCTCATTTCTTGCTCCTCCAAGAAGATAAGAGACATATCGCGTGTCGCGGACCGAAGGTTCGGGGCTGCCTTAAGCCCCCGTCCCACTGTACTGGGTTCCTACTGGTGTTCCGTCTCGTTCTGATGATCCATCTTGTCGTCATGACTCATATTGCCTTCATGGCTCATGTTGTCATGACCCTTCATGTGGTCGCCGGCCATTTTGCTGTGGTCCATCTTGTTATGGTTCGTCTGATTGTTACTCTGTGTGTTCTGGTCTTGCGATTGTGGGATCGCAGTTGTTCTTATTGCTCTCCAATTGGAATTTCAGACCGACACTAAGCCGCCGTCCACCGGCAGGTCAATGCCGCTGATGTAGCTGCTTTCGTTTGACGCGAGGAACAATGCAGCCGAAGCAACTTCCTCTGGGAGTCCAATTCGACCGAGTGGGACAGTCGCCTTGAACCGTTCCCTCAATGCATCAGCGGCTTCTTTAGTCGAGAACTGTCCGTCAATAATGGGCGTTTCGATTGGTCCGGGGCTAATGACGTTCGCGCGGATTCCTCGACGTGCAAACTCTGCGGTCCAGGTCCGAACATAGGAGCGAAGAGCGGCCTTGGTGGCGGCGTAGGTCCCGTAAATTGGCAAGCCCTTCTGCCATACGCCGGAGCCGGTCACGATGATCGAGGCCCCGTCATTGAGCAGTGGCAATGCCTTCTGCACAGTAAAGTACGCGCCACGAGCATTTGTGTTGAAAGTTCTGTCAAAGTGCTCCGCAGTCGCGGCGGGTGTTTCCACCGTCTCGACAACGCCCGCGTTGGCAAAGAGGATGTCGATTTTGCCTTTTTTAGCTGCAACCTGCTTATAAAGGCAATCAAGGTCTTCCAATTTGGATATGTCACCTCTCACACCTACGACATTCTTTCCGATTTCGCTTACGGCTTTATCCAGCTCGGTTCGTCGGCGTCCGGTAATGAAGACGAACGCCCCTTCTGCAACGAAGCGCTTGGCGGTAGCGAGTCCGATTCCGCTGCTGCCACCCGTGATCACAGCAACCTTACCTTGTAATGCTTGCATCGCCTGACCTCCTTTGTATCCTTCCCGTCTCGTCGTGCAATTCCGCGGAGCGGCCTCGGAAGTGGATCTTCGCCGAGACAGCCGCTCCTGACACGTTTCACGGAACGAATTAATTCATCTGGCCTCGAGTTGCCAGAGACCTGCATAGTTGCCAGCCTAAAATAGGTACGTCCCCGCCGGCGAAACCTGACCAGGAATCTGGACGGGCTGGCTGAACGTGAGCTTTGTCGACTGGTCTGTCGCGTCGGCATGAGCCGCGACAGCTCCAAACAAGACAGCCGTCAAAACAAAACCGATAACAAAAAGAAGTTTGTTGGTTCTCATTTCATTTCTCCGATTGCGTCGTGCCTTTCTTACGATTGTTAAGTTGAGTGAGAGGATCCGTAGTATATTTCTATCAGATTGATAGGATTGGACGATCATCATGGAATTGCGACATCTTCGCTATTTCGCGGCGGTTGTGAAATGGAAGGGGTATCGGGAGGCTTCGCGGCGGCTTCACATCGCGCAGCCAGCGATCAGCCAGACTGTTCGGAACCTCGAAGAGGAACTCGGGCTGCAGCTGTTCTCGCGCGCGAAACGTGTGGCGCGACTCACTCCCGAAGGCGAGATGTTCTACGGAGAAGCACTCCGCACTCTCGTGCAGGCGGAGGCCGCAATCAACACCGCAAAACGCGCTGCAAAGGGCGAGATCGGACAACTGGCGATTGGCTTCCTCGGTTCAGGGACGTATGCTTTTCTCCCGGAACTAGTCCGCAAATACAAGGCGCAATTCCCAGGCGTGAAACTCACGCTGCAAGAACTCACGCCCCTGCAGCAAGAGATTGCTTTCGACAAAGGAGAGATCGACATCGGTTTTACACGAACTCTGACGGCGGAACAAAGCCAGACCTTCTCATCGCGCTGCTTATACCGCGACCCCATGATGGCTGTGCTGCCGCATTCCAGGCGCATAGGTACCAAGCGCGTGCGTCTAACGGATTTGGCCAACGACAGTTTTGTCATGTTTCATCGCGAAGGCTCCCCATTCCTATTTGATACGATTACGGGCATGTGTAATAGGGCTGGGTTCTCTCCGAGGGTTGAGAATCAGCCGAACTTGATGCAGACCGTGCTTTCGCTGGTCGAAGCAGAACAGGGCGTCGCGATTGTTCCCGCGTGTGTCAGAAATCTCAGGTCGAAGGGCGTCCGCTTCTTCCGTTTGCAGCCCGATGACGTCCGGGTCGAGCTTGTAGCTGCATGGAACAAAGAGGGTCGATCGGTAGCCCTGCGAGCGTTTCTCGATCTAATGGATGCAAACGCTGCTTGGATTCGGAAGAAAGCGGAGGCTCTTGAGCACATCTGAGGTCGTTCCTGCTTAGTTACAAGCGCGTCCGGTGCCAACAGTCCGTTGATCTCATCGTATCCTTGAAACGTCGACCAAACGACAACGCCAAGCAGGGCGGTGAGAAAAACGAGTTCTCCGTACTGTTATTGAAATCAAATGGAAGTGCGCAATTCTCGCGATATGTCCGGTAAGCCGACCGGCCGGCGTTGACGATCGTACCTCGCAGACGTGCGCAGGCCGGACGAGACTGGCACGGACTGCGACTGAAGAGTTGATCCAGGTCCATACTTCTGAAGTGAGACTCGCCAAAAGCGCGATTCAGGCGAGTCAGGTCGCGCCATAAACCACAATTCTCCTGTGATCTGCACACACGCCGCGCCATCCCTAATGGAATCCTTGTTCCTTGTTTATGCCTCGTTGACACACGAAGAGTGATGCTAGCGCTGGACGCGACCGGCCGTACCAATTGTGGGCCGCTGCCAGAAGGAGAAGCAAAATGGTAGCGTTAGCCGCAGTAATTCTAAGTCTCGGGTGCATGTTCCCTGGGGTATTGTCTTATTGCATTTCCGGTACGAGCTGAAGTGCTCCCACAATCGGCTCACTTCATACGGATTGTCTCCTGAGGAGCCTCGGCTTTCAGCGAGTGATCTCGAGATTCCCGCAAGGACAACTGTGCTGCAAATGCCGCAGGCAACTCGGATTGGTGCCCTGTCGGCCCTTGACTCGTCTAGAGAGGGTACGCCCGGCCGTCCGCGCGACTAAGGGTTGAGGTAGTCGCGCTTCCTCCCTTACAACCAGCTTACGCTATGGCCATATTGAAGTATGATGGGGCGGCGCAGAGTCCGGTAGCCCTAGTGGAACAACAGTCTGCGCCGCCACAAATCGGATCCTTGTCATTACCCAAGACCCTGGCCACATTCGCTCCATCTTCACTGAGGAGGACCATCCATGAAAAAAGTGGGCCATTCCAGGACGATCCATTGGTTGTCCCTTGCGGTGTTGGTCTTTGTTGTCTTTGCGGGCCCCTCGCGGGCGCAGACGCGGCCACCCATCGTCGAGCAGCTTGCCAAAACCTATGGTCTCGATTCGTATGGCCAGATTGAAGCCATCCGCTACACCTTCAACTTACAACTCCCCGCACTGAAAGTGAATCTCTCCCGCACGTGGACCTGGGAACCCAAGACCGGACAGGTTACCTATGAAACAAAGGACAAAGAAGGCAAGCCGGTAAAGGTTACCTACAACCGGTCTCAGATCAATAACGCCCCGGCCAACGTAAAAACCGATATCGACCCCGCTTTCAACAACGACAATTATTGGCTGATTTTTCCCTTCCATGTTTACTGGGACAGCGGCGCGAGTGTGGAAGATAAGAGCATGCAGAAATTGCCGCTGGGGAATGGCTCCGCGCGGCTAGTGTCGGTGAAATATGCTCCGGAGCTTGGCGGCGACACGCCAGGAGATACTTGGAATCTCTACGTCGGGTCTGATGGCCGGATCGTGGAGTTTGTGTATCTGCGGGGTGGATCCAAGAAGCCGAGTAACGTGACAACAACTTGGGCGGGTTACAAGAAAGCCGGCCCCCTGCTTGTTTCCGCGGACCATCGTGGCACCGCAGATGGGATGCCAGCGCACATTTTCTTTTCAGGCGTGGCTGTCAAGCTGTCGGGATCCGACACCTGGATGGCCGCGAAGTAGGAAACAACCGGTTGATCGCGTCAACCCGTCGCCGCCGTTGTTCACGAAACTGAGTCTCGTGCGATCACGACGGTGGTGCAGGAGCTTCCGAGCTTCGGGAGATGGCGATTTGAGGCCCTGCGGATTTCGAGTCGCTTCAGCTCTCCTCGAATGATCGGACAATAAGGATCCGGCTGCGACAGCGTCCCTTTCAGACGCCGACGACTGGCACATCCTCCAACCGGAGCGGGCTCTGAGGGGGCCGAGTACAGCGCTACGACAATGCGCAGTAGTAGAAGAGGCCCGCGACACTGGTCAACACGAGAATCAGGATCAGCGCCCAGGCTGCGGCCGAGGCACCGGCGGCGAGCACATAGAACTTACCGAGAAAACCCATGGTCGCCGGAATGCCTGGGAGGGAGAGAAGCGCGGCGGTAAACACAGCGGCGATCACTGGGTGCCGCCAGAAGAGGCCGCGGTAATCTTCGAGATCATCCGCATCGCGCTCAGAACTCGAGAGAACGGCCACGCATCCGAAAGAGATCAGAATGGTCGCGAAGTACGCCGCCAGATAAAAACTGACCGCCTGGGTGGCCATGGTCCGGCCCGCTAAAACCGCCCCCAGTATGTATCCAAAGTGGGCGATCGAGGAGTACGCCTTAGAGTCAGTCACTTCCAGGTCCCCTAGGGCAAGGCAAGACCAGGCCCGAGCACCTTAAAGGGTGAGGCAAAGCGGCAGCAGGAATCCGGATTCAGACCGAGGAACATCGTAAGGTGGGACTACGTGTCGGGATGGGAGGGTCTGGTGCCGCCAGGTCCGCTACTTTTGCGATTTGGGCGAAACAATTGGGGCACAAACTCGAGGGCACTGGCCTCGTTCACAGCCAACTGAATCTGAAATTCCATGACATCCGGCGCAACGGGATTCTGGTATTCGGCCAGACACTGCCGCAGGACCTCATCCAGCGGCGTCGAGCTGGTGCGCACTTGGCGATAGATCTTCATCACCAAGGCCTCCGCCGCTCCAGGCGTCAGCAACGTAGGGATACAGGGCTCTAGCGACGAAAAAGCGTCCCCTTCGATCGCGAGACCGCGCTTCGCGCACAGCATGCGTAGCAGGTCGAAGCCTTCACGGGCTGTTGTAGTCGGGAAAAGCGGAATCTTGAGATCGACGCGTCCGGGGCGCTTGAGGTCGACTTCGATAAGGTCGGGGCGGCTGGACGCCAAGACCCAAATGACGCGGCCTCGATTCGTGCTGCTGCCCATCTCCTCGGCTAGCATCGAGTAGATGCGCCCGCCGACCCCTGAGTCGCCGGTCGAGGCTTCACGACGGCCCAGAGCCTGGTCAGCCTCATCGATGAATACGTAGCAACGGCCTAGGGCCTGAACCAAGCGGAAAATCTTCTCGAGGTTGCCCTCGCTGCTGCCAACCCATTTATCGCGAAAATTCTTCATCTTAATGATCGGAACGCTGGCCTCGCCGGCAAGGCACTCAACCAGAAAAGTCTTGCCTGTCCCTACGGGACCGCATAGGAGATAACCCTTCGGAAGGGCGGCAGTGTCGTTTTTTCTCCAGAGCTCGATGTCCTGCCGGAGCCAGGACTTAACTTTGTCGAGGCCGTAGAGATCATCGAGCGTGCGCGATGTCTCGATGAATTCGATCAATCCGCTGGTGTCTTTTTCCACCAAGTCTTTCTTCAGCTTGGCGAGATCGGTTGCGGACAGGCGCTCCTTTCGGTGCTCCTTGGTCTTGATGGCGCTTTCCAAGGCCGCGATCGTCGTGCCCGCCAGTTGTTCTGCGACGGCCGGCAAACTGTCCGGTAAATCACCGAGAGAAACCGGAAAGGAGGGCGCCATTACGCGGAAAGCGTCGAGGATCTGGCCGGAAGAAGGAAGATCGATACGGACTCGGGCGCTGGGCGGGTTGTTCACGATCAGGGGATGAAGATCGTTCAAGTTCTCAGTAAGAAGGAAAGTAGCGAGCGCATGGCCAGCGAGCAGGCTCTCATTGGACCAGTCGCGCATCAGGGACGCCAGAGCATTCAGGTCGTAGTCCAGTCCACCCTCGAAGGCAGGCACAACGAGATCGGCATTCTTGATGATGCAGCCGATTTGAACTACAGGCTGACTGAGTCGTGTGAGATTGGCGCAATACCGGAAATATCGCGTGAGCGTTTCGACGGCAGGACGGGGCGCCTTCCAGTCCTTTTGACTCTCCTGAAAGTGCGGCCATTTGGAGAAGATTTCTGCGCCCTTCTCGATCCGAATGCCGTTGCCCAAATCGTAGCTCAGCACGACGTCGAACCTCGATAGAAGGACCGCCAGTAAGAAATCGGGAAGTGGACCCAGACGCGGCGCAGGCGGGCCAGGTAATACCAGGCGGTCGTTGATGTTGCCGTAGATCACGAATTGGCTTGCGGCATTGCTCTCGTAAGATTCCGCGATGGTCCGCGCCCAGGGAGGAAGCGCGGGCACCGGCTCACGAAGGATCGTGCCGGCTGAGGTCGGAGAGAGCGAATTCATCAGGAGCGCTCCGCGGCGGGTGCTTTGACGAGTGGCCGAGACTTGCCGTAGTCGCGGTCGAGGTCGGCGACCGTGGACTCGGCGTCGCCGAACATTTCACCGCTGACTAGGTCGCTGGCCAGTTCGATGTCGGTCGAAATCGTTTGCGGTTTCCCTTGCATAGCGGCGTTATCGAGAATCAGGTCGACCTGCGACTCGACGCGCGTTAGATCGCTCTCGACTTCTTCGAGCGACTGTTGTCGGCGTTGAATATTAGCCAGGCGCCTCTTCAAAATGTCCAAAGTGGCGGTTTTCGACTGACGGAGGGCGGACGACTCCTGGCTAGCCTGGAGATCGCCTTCGAGAGATCTAATTTTTTCCTCTAGACCTTCAGGTGTGTCGTCGGTTCCGGCGGTGAGCAGGTGATAGCGGGCGATGAGCAGTTTCAGATACACCCATTTCAGGTTCTCCAGAGCGTCGCGGTTTGTATCGATCAGAAAATCTTCAGCTTGAGCGTTGCGATAAACCTCGAGGACTTTGTCGCAGCGGCGTTCCAGCTTGGCGAGTCGCGCTTGATAGTCCGCGGGCAGCAGTTTGACAAGCGATCCCCGCTTGGACTGTGAGTCTCCGGAAGAAAGCTCTTTGTCTTCGGCGTCGACGACTTTTTGGAAGCGCTTGTTGAACGCCAGTGAGGGAACGATGGCCGCTTCGGTGGCGAGTCCGAGAAGCCAGAAGCCCGGGTGGCCGAACCCCAAAATGAAGAAGCCTGCCGCAGCCAATGCGTTAACGGGCAGGCGGCCAAGAGCCGGCACCGCCACGCCCGCGAAAAAGGCAGCCTTCAGGTAACGCCACACGATATTGATATTCTACCGCAGCGCTAGTTTTTTTCCGTTTGGGGTCCCATAGTCTTCACGGGACTCTCGGCGGTTGGAGTCCCGCTTGATCCGGGCACCGGTTCCAGAGCGATGCCTTCCTTGGCCGCAAAATCAGCGAGTGCCTGATCGGCGAGCGCGTTCTGCTCCGCTTCCTTTAATTGAATGCCGGACATATCCATCGAGTCCCGCGCTACACGGGCGCGCCCGGCAGCCTTGGTCCGCTCTTCTTCCACCATGGTTTGCAGGCGGTCAAGCGTGTCGCCAGAGCCCCCGATGTTGCTGATCATGCCGGACGCCATTTCCGTGAGCTCGGCCATAGCTCGCTTCATCTTGAGGTCGCTGAGGCTGGAGCGGAGGGACTCGATTTTGGCCCGAGCGCTGCTAACGGCCACGTCGCGAGCCTTGAGCAAGTCCTTATAGGTTGTCTCGGCTTGTTCGAGCTGCTTGCGATTTTCTTCCAGCTCCCGCGAAACGGTCTGGAGACGCAGTGCATACTGGCCGGCGGCACTGCGGTTTCCGGCCCGGAGATTGGCGGCGGTCTTGGCCCGCAAGTCGCGCTCTTCGCCCTCGAGTTTCCTGACCTGCGTCATGAGCCTTTCGCATAAGCCCGCGTGGGAAGCCAAGCCCTGGTTATATTGAGCAATCTGCTTACGAAGATTCTCCGTTTCCACCTCGAGGAGCGCTTCCGGATTCTGCTTTTCGAGCCCCGAAATGAAAAGCCCGAAGAAACCTCGAATAAGATTGGCTAACCTTTGAAACATATCTGACGCTCCTTCCGTGGTCCCCGAATATCGGGAACTAGCCCTCTAGCGGCTCCTAACGGTTGGCCTGACTGCGCTGCCAGCCCTCTAAGAGATTGTTCACCACTTCTGCCCGCGGCGGCTCGCAAATCTTTCCCAAATCTATTTTGATCCCGTAATCGGCGTACTTCATGAATGGGCTGTCGGGAAACTTGACGGCCACACTTGGATTCGCCGGGCGAAACCCGTGGTTGAGTGATTCTTTCTGGATCGGCTCGCTCAACAAGAAATCAAGAAACACCTGGGCAGCCCTGCGCTGATCTTTGGAACTCCATGCAGCATCAATGATGTAATACGGGTTCTCGTTCCAGGCATTGTATTCTGGATACACCACGCGGATCTGTCCCCAGCGGCCTTCGGCATTCTTGAGGTAGTCGATGGTCACGCTTTCGTAGACGAACAACGCGTCGTAGGACGAAGGCCCCTTCAAGACCATTTCACGCATCATGTTGCCAGTGCTGTTAGAGAGGCCGCTAACGCCGCGTTCAAAACTCTGCAGCCAATTTTGAAAGCCGACGTCGAGGATATCTTTCAATTGAAGGTCTTTGGTCTTTTTATGATACGAATACGCTGCAAGGACGATGGTCATCAAGCCGGAATTGGATTCGTTCGGATGCGTGTGGCCGAACTTGAAGAGTCCCCATTCCGGTTTTTGCGCGATGGAATCCCATCCACCTTTTTCCTGTAGCGCCTGGCTTACAGTCGAGAAAGAGAGCGTCTTGTACTTTTGAATAAAAGCCTGATAGCGCTCGTCCCACATTACGAAGACCATCGGAGAAAGCGCGATCGGTTCCTCTTTCAGAATCGGATTCTGGCTGTACTTGACCTGCCATTCCTCGACGAAAATATCTTTGTACAGAGCGCTCGCGGGGGACCATACCTGGATGCGCTGGTCACCATTGAGCAGAGCATGGGCTCCCTCGAGCGAACCCATGGGGATGAGGTTGATCTTAATTCGCTTGCCGTCCCGTGTTTTTGCGAATTCCTCGACCGCCCACTCGAGCCAGCGCTGCTTTTCCGTGCCGTAGGCAATTCCGACTTCCACCTGCTCGCCGCTCAACGAATCAAGAATTCCGCCGCCCGAACCAGCGCTCTTCCTCGGAGGGCCCCAGGGCGTCCTGTTTGTAAAAAAGTAGTAGGCGCCAACGACACACACAGCGATGAAGGCAAGGATGAAGAGCTTGCCGAGAGCCGTCAGTTTGGGTCCGTCCGCCATTCGATTCAGAGCGCTCCGCGTCCTCTCAGCGCCTTGGCCTCAACGCTAGAAGAAAGTCGAAATGTCGCGGAAGACTTCAACAATGTTTTGTGGCGTACCTTCATAGAACTTCGCCTGAGTAGCATCTGCGATCTGTTGCAAGATGCTTTTCTTGGCGTCGCGGCCGTACGCAATGGTAAACACGTGAATGGCCCTGGTTTCACCGTTAAACCTGATACGTTCCATGAGTTCGGGTAATTTCATCTTACTCTGGGTGTCTTCTCCATCCGTGAGGACCACAACCGCTTGAATCTTGGCGTCCGGATTACGCGCAGCGGCAACGTGCTGATAGGCCGCGTCGATCGAGTCATAGAGAGCCGTTCCGCCTCCTGCGAATAGGGAATCGATCTGCTGTAGCAATTGGGGCCGCTGATCTTTGACACTGGCGTCCTGCTGGGCCCAGTGCAAGTCGGAGCTGAACGGCAGGAAGGAGAATGTATCGGCATCGTCAAGAAGTTGAAGGAGCTGCTTTGCCCCTTGCTTGGCGTTGTCCATCTTATTCTCTTCGTTCATACTTCCTGATGTATCCAGGACAAGGACCAAGTCGGAATGTTTCTTTTGGGCCTTCCATGTTTGCAAGATCCCGCTAATCACATCGACGGAAGGCACTTCCAGGGTGGTCTTGGGTTCCCTCGGGTCAATTCCGTGCGCCGCGTCTAAGGGTGCTGCAAGCGGAACATCCAACGACGCTGGACGGAAACCGTACTGACTTGCTTTTTCTTGTTGAGGACGCGCGAGCAAATACTGGATATAGATTTTTGCGGCCTCGCGGTGCTCGGGCGTCACCCAGTCCCGTTCGACGACGCCCACGGGATGGTCGCTCCAGAATGTCCCTTCCTTTGGATAGATCGCCACGATCGGAAACGCCAAATTGCTTTGTGAGTAGGATTCGACGACCATGCTCTCGTACAACACAGCAGCCGACAAATACTCGGGGCCATTGGCGAACATCTTGCGACCGAAGAAACCAGTCGAGCTGCCATAGTGAACGACGCTTTGTTCCACTCCGGCTATGAGTTGTGTCGTTTGTGGCTTCTCCAAATCCGTGAGCTTGAGACCCGCCGTCTTGCCCGAAGCGGCATACGCCTCGGCGAACAACGAAATCAATCCGCTATTACTGAATTCCGGATGGGTGTGGCCGAACTTGAACTTACCCCACTGCGGGTAGCCGTAAGCCGCCCATCCTTTCGGATTGCGCGCCAAGGCAAGGATGTCGGACCAGCCGACGGGTTTCTTTCCCCAACCGATCGCTTCGGCCATGGGCTTCCACATGGCGATCACGACTGGGGATAGGACGAGGTTGTCTGTCGAAGAGATCAGGTCTTTGCCTGTCCTCGCCCGTGACTCCGCGTTGCCGAGCTTGATGAACGCTGCCGAAGCAGGGCTGACGATGTGAGCTTGCATCCGGCCGGAAAGAACATTGTCGATAGATTCGCCTGAGCCCATGGGCACCGCGCGCACGAAGATGGGCTTCCCACTTTGCGTCTTGACACCGCTACGATTGAACGCGGCCGTTACGTCATTGATCCAGTTCTCTTTTTCAGAACCATAGGGGAAAAGCAATTCAAGAGCGCCGCGGGGCGCTGACATGGTTTCGTTCGAGGGTGACGGCTGGCTCTTGCAGCTAACCAGGAGGAAAGTGAGAAACAGCAGAAAAAAATACAGCTGGAACCCAAAAGCGCGCGCGCTTCGGCCTGCCTGCGGGTCGGCACCCGAGCAAAGTTTAGAGGAAGGCTGGAAAATAAAGCCTCACGGCCCGGCCAGAATTTGGGCTAACTCATTCTACCAGTTCTTCACAATCGCAAAGTGCCACCACGGGAGCATTGCGGCGAAATGTTACGGGTTTGTTACAGACGTTCATGATCTGCCGCATCGCGCATTTCGGACGCCGATGAGGTTTTCAAAGAAGAGAAAACCTATGAATCGCAGGTCTTCTAAGGTCCTCTGCGATTTGAACGTGCGACGATGAATTCGAGTCTCTCGGATCCTGCATTTTGGGATCGGTTTCAGTTTGGGTTCACGCTTGTCTATGACTACCTGTTTCCTCAACTCACCATGGGCCTGGCATGGTTCCTGGTGTATTGGAGATGGCGTGCCCTGAAAACCGGCGACGAAGCCCTGGTTTGTCCCTTACGCTTCAAACTCTCCAAACATCTCCCCCCCGGTACGAGCCAGGAGCAAAAAATCGCTGCTCGGTAGAGTAAGCACAACAAGAGATTTTGGCGGTGATTCTGGGGAATTGATTATTTATTGCAGCAGACGAAAGCCCCAAACCCACCGCCTTTTGGGCCTTTCGTTTCGGATTGTTCTGAACGGCGCGCAATATTACCTCAGTTGGGAGGTCTGAACTTTTCCAGGGTGTGACTTTTTCGTGCAAATTTCGTAAGTGATACGGTGTTGGTTGGACTGCGTAGGGCCCGCAACGATCTTTCTTTCCGACGTGTCGGAGGAAAGCATGCAACCGAGCGTACCGATGTACCACATCTTCTCGGGCCGTTTTCCAGAGACAGACGTGTCGTGGCTAGAATCAGTTGTTGGGTTCTACGCCGCGCATGAACGCATGCAAAGGATTGCGGCTCAAAAGCCGGGCGCCTATTTCATCTACTCAACCAACATACACGCTGTTCTCGCGACGATAGACTCCACACCCGCACCGCATGTTAACGAAGGTGCTGCTTAGGCGAGAAGCACGTCGCAGGAACCCGGCGGTGAGTTCGCACAGCGATAAATGTGTGTATTGGTTTGCATCTAGGCTGAGGCCGCATTCGAACCCGTCCATCTGTTTTGTCCATCCGGAGCTGTTCGGTGCGACAGAAGAAGCTTATCGGGACCTTCTATCTTGCAAAAGCGTGCAATTCTCAGTCCCAGACTTTCCCCGTAGTAATGTTCAATTGCCGGCCGTTGAAAGCTGCTGAGCTACCCCTTCGGCGAAGCATGCGCCGCGCGATGGCAGCTGGCGCAGAGCGTGATCAAGTCTTCGCTGGTGTCGTCCCCCAGTTTGCTTCTCGATGAACCTCAAGGCTATCGGAACGACCACACTGCTGACAGTGCCAACAATCGCGGATCAGGACCTGCGGGTGAAGCTCGGCGTATGCCGTTCGGTCCAGTGGCCGGCGCGGACGTTTTTGGGCGCAGCGTGCTCATGGGAAGTTGCGTAGATCCTCGCAGAATTTGTTTTTCAAAGCGTCCGGCAAGAGCTGATACAGTTGGCACAGAGCGAACAGCATCGTCTCGGGCGACTTGCTCTCTATGCTCGCACGGGCTAGAAAGTCCGCGTAGAACCCGCGCTTTATCGTCGCCAAGCATCAGCGCAGCGGTTTCAAGCGCCTGCTCGATCATGCTCAACCGGCACGGCTGGTCTGGTAATCGCGACGAAGGGCGACTGGCATCGTCCGGGCCGGATCAATGGACCCACGACGCAACTCTCTCGGACCTTCGTAACTTTGCGCTTTAGGATGGATCGAAAACCTTCAGAGTCCTCCGAGCGGAAGCAAATAACGACTTGCACCGACCAAAATCTCCGACATTCTCTGTTACGAGCGTGGCCCCTAACTGAACGGTCTCCACCGCGATCAGCAAATCGCGGAAATGATGAACAAAGTCGATTTGTCCGAAGACGTTTCGTGCACGACGCAGCAGGATTCCCGTCTCTTTCCATGATGTTGCACTGGGTGACGAGAAGTGACCCAAGGCGCGGTGCGCTTGGCAAAGCTCGTCCAAGGCGCGCTTCTCGCGAAGATTATGCGTGCCGGCATAAATTTCCGCGGCCACAACCGCGGTCAAAATCGTCCGCTGGAAAAGCCGCGCGTCCCCGCCTAGCCAGAAGTAGTTTTCTCCTCGGCTAAACCGAGTGTAAATGCCCGTATCGAAGAGGACTGGACCGGCAGGCAGAGCACTCATCTCTTATTCTTTGCGGAAGCGCGCCCGAAGACCTCCTCAGGACCGATAAATAGCGCATGTTCCTTTCTAAAGCGCTCCCTAAGAAATCCTCAAAATCGCCCGCCGTGCGGCCCAAGTTTCGACTGGCTTTCCGGCTCGCCGGAAACGATAAAATGAAAAAACGAACCCCCGTGAATCCTGTAGATGCTGGTGCTTACGGTTTTCGAGAGGCTGCGTTTTGGGCGAAAATAGAGGCGAGTCCTCGACTTAACAGCATACCCAGCGGTAAGGACCAAGCTGGGAAAGTGGTATCAAATCATTGGCGGCCACAGGCCCGCTGCTGTGTTCGGCCTCTGCGTCGTATACGACGGCACAGCATCCAAGTTATGATTCGAGATTACCTATGGGAAACCAGACATCATTAGAGGCTCCGTCCGGTTTGGAGTGGGCCCACCCGCTCGTCCGGGATTGGTTCATCCGTCGGTTTGGCACACCGACGGAGCCGCAAATCGAAGGCTGGCCGCACATTTTGGCCCGGAAAAGTACTCTGATCTCTGCACCGACGGGTTCCGGAAAAACACTGGCGGCGTTTCTGGTTTGCATTGACGCGCTGGTGCGGAAAGCGCTCGCCGGAGAATTGAGCGATCGCACCGAGGTTGTGTACGTATCGCCGCTCAAGGCGCTGAGCAACGACATTCAAAAGAATCTCGAAATCCCACTCGGCGAAATTCTGCAACTCGCAGGCGAGCGGGGAATCCTGATGCCCGAAATCCGGACCGCCGTGCGCACCGGAGACACGCTCGCGCATGAACGCCGAGCGATGCTGACACGGCCGCCGCACATTTTGGTCACCACGCCGGAATCGCTTTACATCCTGCTGACCGCAGCCAGAAGCCGGGAAGTGCTGAAGACGGTCGAGTGCGTAATCGTGGATGAGATTCATGCGGTAGCCGACGACAAGAGAGGCGCGCACCTGGCGCTTTCGTTGGAGCGGCTGGATCACCTGACCGGGAAGTGCCTGAAGCGCATTGGCCTTTCAGCGACCCAAAAGCCAATTGAACTGGTCGCGCGTTTTCTGGCCGGTTCGGAACAGCTCCTAGCCGCAGAACGGTCGGAGCCAACGATCGTGCAAATCGGGCAACGCCGCGAATTCGATCTCGCGGTTGAAGTGCCGGGCAGCGAATTGGGTCCGGTCGCCTCGAACGAAATGTGGGGAGAGATCTACGATCGCATCGCCGAGCTGACCACGCAGCACCGGTCGACACTCATTTTTGTAAACACGCGGCGCTTGGCGGAGCGCATGGCGCATCACCTTGGCGAGCGCCTGGGAAAAGAAGCAGTCGCCGCGCATCACGGAAGCCTTTCGCGCAAATTGCGATTAGCGGCAGAGAAAAAACTCAAGGCCGGTGAGATTCGTGCCCTGGTTGCGACGGCGTCGCTCGAACTTGGCATTGATATTGGGACACTCGACCTGGTCTGCCAGATTGGCTCGCCGCGCTCAATTGCGACCTGCTTGCAACGGATCGGCCGGGCGGGGCACTGGCGCGGGGCGATCCCCAAAGGGCGCTTATTTGCGACGACGCGCGACGAGCTTATCGAGTGCGCTGCGCTGGTGCGGGCCGTTCGGCAGGGAAATCTCGATTGCCTGGAAATTCCCGAAGCTCCGCTGGACATTCTGGCGCAGCAGATGGTGGCCATGTGCGCTGCCGAGGATTGGAATGAGCAGGAACTATTTGGTGCCGTGCGGCGCGCTTACCCATATCGAAATCTTACGCGCGCGGACTTCGCTGAAATTGTGGAGATGTTGTCGGAAGGGATCAGCAGCAAACGGGGGCGATACGCGGCATACCTTCATCGCGACCAAGTCAACGGGATTTTGCGGGCGCGACGGGGTAGCCGGCTCGCAGCGATAACCAGCGGCGGCGCAATTCCAGAGAATTCGCTTTACACCGTTGTGGTTCACCCCGAAGGCACGATCGTTGGCACAGTGGATGAGGATTTCGCGGTCGAGAGCCTCGCGGGTGACATCATGCTGCTCGGAAGCACGTCCTGGCGCATTCGGCGCGTCGAAGCAGGTAACGTGATCGTCGAAGACGCGCAGGGTGCTCCGCCCAACGTGCCGTTCTGGCGTGGCGAAGCGCCTGCGCGAACAATCGAGCTCTCTGAACACGTTGCTGAGCTGCGTGAGAGGATCAGCGAGCTCTGCCCGAGTGCTCTCTCTGTGCAGAACGGAGATAAGACTCTGCCCTCAGCCGCTGTCGATTGGCTGAAGGGCGATTGCGGACTCGACCAAGCAGGAGCGGAACAAGCGGTTGAATATGTTGTGGCTGGACGAGTCGTTCTGGGAGCGGTGCCCACGCAGACGACGGTCATCGCCGAGCGCTTCTTCGATGAGAGTGGCGGCATGCAGCTGGTGATCCATGCCCCCTTCGGAGGACGGATTAACAAGGCCTGGGGACTCGCACTACGCAAGCGATTTTGCCGCTCGTTCAACTTCGAACTGCAAGCCGCGGCCACCGATAACGGGCTGAACATCTCACTTGGCGAACAGCACAGCTTTCCGTTAGCCGATGTATTTCATTTCCTGCACCCGAATTCAGTCCGTTCGGTTCTCGAACAGGCTGTGCTTGCGTCGCCTCTTTTCACCACACGTTGGCGGTGGGACGCCGGCCGCGCGTTGGCGCTTCTTCGTTTTAGGGGCGGAAAAAGAGTGCCTCCACAGATTCAGCGAATGCGCGCGGATGATTTGCTGGCTGCGGTATTTCCCGAGGCGCTCGCGTGCCAGGAAAATCTTCCCGCTGATATACCGATTTCGGACCACCCACTGATTCGTGAAGTGATGAAGGATGTCCTGACCGAAGCGATGGACCTCGAAGGGCTTGAACGGGTGCTTCGCGGGCTTGCCGACGGAAGCATCGAGTATCTGGCTGTTGATACTCCGATCTCTTCACAGTTCTCGCATGAAATTCTGAACGCGAATCCGTATGCGTATCTGGATGACGCGCCGCTTGAGGAGCGCCGCGCGCGTGCCGTCGAGATGCGCCGTATGCTGCCGGAAGCGGCACTCGGCGAGATTGGGAGGCTCGATCCGGCGGCGATTACGGAAGTCTGCGATCAGGCGTGGCCTGATGTACGTGACGCGGAAGAGTTGCACGATGCGCTGCTCACGTTGATTGTTTTTCCTTCGGATCTTCCGCGGGAAGCAGAGTCGGGTAATCCGTTGGGTAACAGAATTCGACGATCCTTGCCCGAGTGGAACTGTTTTGCTAATCAGCTTGCGGATTCCGCCAGATTAGGGCTCGCCCGCTTGGGCGACCGGACATTTTGGGTTGCCGCGGAGCGAGCGAACGTGTTTGCCAGCATCTATCCGAACGCGCAATTTGAATCACGTCTGCCCGCCTTGAATTTGCCGGCGGTTTCGGCCGAAGAAGCAATGCTCGCTCTCGCGCAGGGATGGATGGGCACCGCAGGTCCAATCGCGTCAAATCAATTGGCAAATGTCGTCGCGCTACCTGCTTCGGAGCTCGAAAAAGTGTTTCTGCGACTTGAAGCCAGCGGCGCGGTCTTGCGCGGCAAATTCACAAACTCGCTCGGCGAAGAGAGGGAATGGTGTGAACGGCGCCTGCTCGCGCGAATTCACCGGCTCACTTTGGGAGAAATTCGCAAACAGGTGCAGGCTGTCGCGCCAGCGCAATTCATGGACTGGCTGCTTCGTTGGCTGCACGTGGCGCCCGGAACACAGCTTCTCGGCGAGCGAGGAATGCTAGAGGCGATTCAGCAGATCCAAGGTTTTGAAGCGCCTGCGAATTCCTGGGAACGCGATATTCTCAGAAGGCGCGTTGCGGATTACGATCCAAAGCTCCTCGATCAGCTTTGCCTGACAGGGGCTGTTGGATGGGGGCGGCTCTCGCCGCATCCGGCCACCGTCCAGACGCTGACGGACGTGAAGCACCGGGTGATTCCGACGAAGGGCGCTCCCATCACGTTTTTTGTCCGCGAGGATTCCGATTGGATGGTTTCGAGGCATGAGACTGAGGATTCGGAACTGATGGGACTCAGCGCGAATGCCGTCGCGATTCTAAAATTCCTGCGACAGCGAGGCGCCTCCTTCTTCGCCGATATTCTGCGCGGCGTAAGCCAGTTGAAATCGGAAGTGGAGATGGGCCTGTGGGAGCTGGTTGCCGCAGGGCTGGTAACCGCGGATGGGTTCGACAACTTGCGCGCGTTGATCGATCCCAAGCGCCGCGCGGGGCAGGGCAGCGGGCGCGGAGCGCGTCCACGCCACAGCGCTGGACGGTGGTCCCTTCTCTATTCGGACGAAGCGAACGATCGATCTCGGGCTGTCGAAGCCACTTGTTGGATGCTGCTCAGGCGTTATGGAGTCGTATTTAGGGAGCTGCTCGTGCGAGAGGCAATCCTGCCCAAGTGGCGCGAGTTGCTGATCACCTTTCGCCGGCTGGAAGATCGTGGGGAAATCCGAGGCGGCCGATTCGTGAGCAATTTTCTTGGCGAGCAATTTGCGCTGCCGGTCGCAGTGGAGTCATTGCGTACGACGCGCAATCAGCCTAGGTCGGGGGAAACGATTCGAGTGTCGGCAGCCGATCCGCTGAACCTGGTCGGGATCGTTGTGCCGGGTGAACGCGTGGCGGCCAATTCTGGCAAGGTCATCGCGTTCCGCGATGGTATCGTTATTCCGCACGATGAACGTCCGGCACCGTCGATGGCCATGGCAGGCTAGGCTGCCTCTTAGCGGCCCCAACTCGTCCTGCCTTGAAACCCAATCACGCGCCCGACCACGTCTGGCCTCTGATCCTTTGCCACTCCGCTTTGGCAACTATCTTTAACATCAGTCAGTTGCCAGTCAACTGCGACCCATTACCTAGGTAATTTGCGACCGGGGTCTTACAAGTACCGCTGTATGGAGGGATTTCGAACTAAGGCCAACAATCTGAAATAGCTCTAGCTACGCAAATCCTCAAGGCGACCGCCCTAACCAAAACCCAGTGGCCAGTGCCCGGTCGCAGGAAAGGAACGCTCATGCGCACACCTACTATGGTCCGCCTGGCTTCATTTCTGATATTGGGCTTGGCCATACTTTTAGCGGCCGGACCCTCGCTGGCAGCCACTCCCAGCCAATTCGTCGCCGTATCGATCACAATTCCCCCACCGGACCTGCCGGTCTACGATCAGCCGCCCTGCCCGGCCGACAATTACATTTGGGTGCCAGGTTATTGGGCCTGGGACGCTGAGGGCGTCGACTACTACTGGGTGCCGGGGACGTGGGTGCTTGTTCCTCGGCCAGGGCTCCTTTGGACGCCTGGGTACTGGTCTTGGAGTGGCGCCTCCTTCGTCTGGATCGACGGGTACTGGGGACCGGTCGTGGGCTTCTACGGGGGCGTGGATTATGGCTTTGGTTATTTCGGTGACGGCTATGTGGGAGGTCATTGGGATCGCGACCGCTTTTACTACAATCGCGAAGTTAACAACGTGAACGTCACCGTCGTCCACAATGTGTACAACGAACGCGTCGAACGCTTCAGTGAAAATCGGGTCAGCTATAACGGTGGGAACGGGGGGCTGAGGGCTCGACCTACTGCACAAGAGGAAGCAGCTGGGCGCGAAAGGCATGTCGCGCCGATAGCAGCTCAAAGACAGCAGATGCAGGACGCTCGTTCAAACCGCGAACTCTGGGCATCTGTGAATCACGGCCGACCTCCAATTGCTGCCACTCCCAGACCAACTGATTTCCGGGGAAGTAATGTTGTCGCGGCGCGAGAAGGGGGCACAGTGCACAGCAATCCGGGAGCACCGGCGAATCGAAACGCGGCACCGGGCAACCGCGTGAATCCGGGCAATCCCGCAAGTCCTGAAAATCGCAACTACAATCAACCCACGCAGCCCAACCGCAATGCTCCTGAGCGGGCACCTGCTGACACCCGAGAGAATCCGCGCAACCAACCACAGCAAGCACAACCTCAGGAAAACACGCGGAGGAATGAACAGCCGACCAATCGCGAGCGGCAACAACAAATCGAGCAGCAGCGCGAACAGCAAAATCAAGAGATGAGAAACCGTCCTCCGGAGCCTCCGTCTGCTGCGCCCCGCGAGCCGCGTCCGCAGCCCGAGCAACGCGGCGAAGCACCCCGACAGGAGCAGCGACAAGCTGCGCCGCAGCACGAGACTCATCCCCCGGCGCAGAACGCAGCTCCGCAGCGTAACGAGAAAGAAAAGAAGTCAGAGGAGCACTAACGAAGAACCTTACCGCCAGAAAGAGGCCGGGCCGGCGATCAGCTGTTCCGGCCTTTTTCTTACCGGTGGTACATGTGAGCGAACTCGACCACTTGCCGCGCGACGGTTGCCAGCTGCGTCAGCACTTTGGGATCGGAACAGGCGCCGGAGTCGTCAAAGATTCTCTCCGTAGTATTCAGGGTAGCACCATAGGGCGTGGGCCAACCGCGCAGTGCATGCACGATGGAACGCAGGGCGGCGAGGGCGCTTCCGCACGTTTGCCAGCCAGCCGCTGTAATAATGCAGCCGACGGCGCGGCCGTCCAGGTAGCTACGGGGATCGTCACGAAGGTCCTCCAGGAGATCGAGCGCGTTCTTCACTAGACCGGAAACTCCGCCGTGATAACCCGGGGTGGCAACCATCAGGCCGTCTGCTTCCCGCACCATCTCAACAAGCTGACGCTGTTCCTCGCTGCGCTCGTGATTTCCGGGCGAGAAATGGGGCAAACGCGAGAGGAACACGCCATCCAACAGAAACGTGCGAGCGCCTGCTTCTTCAGCAGCTTCAAGAGCGATGCGAAGCGCACGATCCGTTGACGAGGCGATGCGGGTTGTTCCGCCGATACCGAGGACCAGAGGTTTGTAATGACTGCCAATGTCCGCCATTTTCAAGGTGCCCTGCGTTTCTACCTTTAACGCGCTACTGTGTCAAACCAGTGCCGGAGAATGTGCTATCAATGCGCGCAGAGATCGAGCGCCTCGGCGACGCGGTCGTGCACGTAATTAAGCTCGTCTTTAGAGATCACGTACGGGGGAAGAACGTAGACAATATTACCAAGCGGTCGCAGCAATACGCCTGCCTCAATGAAAAAATTGTAAAGCTTCGGTCGAAGTGCCGACGCGTATCCTGGGTCGTTCGCTTTCAATTCAATGGCGGCCATGGTGCCGATCGAGCGAGCTTCTCCCACCGCCGGATGATTGCGAATTGCAGCAAGCCGCTCTGCATGAATTCGGGAAATCATCGCGATGCGCTCGAAAACCGGTTCACGCTCGAAGATCTTCAGGCTTGCGGCACCCGCGGCAGCTGCGATCGGGTTTCCGGTATAAGAGTGGCCATGGTAGAAAGTTCGCGAGCGATCGCGTCCCACGAAGGCCTCGTGAATTTCGTTCGTACACACGGTTGCGCCCATGGGAAGTACTCCTCCGGTCAGTCCCTTGGAGAGGCACATTAGATCCGGACCGACACCGGCAATCTCGCAGGCGAACATTTTGCCGCAGCGCCCAAAACCGGAGAGGACTTCGTCGGCGATGAGCAGAACCTCATGCTCGCTACACAGCCGCCGAACACGCTGAAGAAACTCCACCGGATGCACGATCATGCCGCTCGCTCCTTGAAGTAGCGGTTCCACGATCAGCGCAGCAATTTCGGCGTGTTTTTCGGCAAGCAAGCGCTCGAGCTTTTTGAGGCAATCGATATCGCAGGTCGCTCGGGTTTGGCCTGTTGGGCAGCGATAGCAATAGGCGGAATGCACACGATGAACTGGAAACCGAAGACTGCGAAATGGGCCGGTGAAATCGGAATCGGCGCCAACCGACATGGCCCCGGCCGTGTCGCCGTGATAGGCATGTTCCAGGGCCACGATGCCATGCTTTTCCGGCCGGCCGACATTCTGCCAATACTGCACCGCCATTTTGAGGCCGACTTCGACGGCGGTCGAACCATCATCGGAAAAAAAGATGTGTGTCAAGTCCGGCGGCAGAACCTTCTCGAGCTCCTCGCGTAATTCCTCAACGGCATCCTGAGTGAATCCGGCGAACAACACGTGATCGACTTTTGCGACTTGCGCAGCAATAGCTGCGACTATCGCTGGATGACCATGGCCGTGTAGGTTGACCCACCAGGAAGAAATCCCGTCGATTAGGCGGCGACGGTCATCCGTGTAGAGATAAATTCCCTCCGCTCTCGTGATCCGAATCGGCGGCGGCTCGAGCGCCTCCTGCGTGAATGGGTGCCAGATTTGCAGGACGTTCTTCATGTTGCAAACGCTTTCCGACTGAAATTCTGGCGGAACGCCTGGAGCAACTTCCTACGATTGATCTTCTTCAGAAGCGGCAACGTTCCTAGCACTTCGATTTCACCATAGTGCTCGATCGCCTTGCGATTTTCGACATTCGGCGCACCGACCATAATGACGCCGCGAACCCTCAAATGCGAGGCGCGGAGAGCGGCTAGCGAGAGCAGTGTGTGATTAATTGTGCCGAGCGCGGTTCGCGAGACAAGCAGCACAGGAAATGTTAGCTGGCGCATTAAGTCCGTCATGCATTGTGTCCGGTTGATGGGCACTAATGCGCCTCCGGCGCCCTCTATGATCAAGCTCTCCTGCGCGTTACTGCGGATAATTTCCGGGACGCGAATCTTGGTGAGTTCGATGCGAACGTTTGCCAGGCGCGCCGCCAAATGCGGTGAAACAGGAGGCCCGAAGGTGTAGACCTCAGGAATTGTCCGCGTCAGGGGTATTTGCGCCAACTTCATTACTGTGCTGCGGTCAGAACCTTCTCGTATACCCGTCTGAATGGGCTTCCAGTAGAGAGCATCAAAAGCCGCGCAAAAAAGTGCGGAAACGACGGTTTTGCCGACGCCTGTGTCTGTGCCTGTAATGAAAAACCGACTAAGCATGCATGTGCGCGGCAGATCCTCGGGGGAGGTTTTCGCAGGCGGCAGCCATCGCCGCGATAAGCCGTCGAATGTCCTGCACGGTGATCTTGCTCGTAAGAGAGATTCGCAGGCGAGCTGTTCCCGGCGGGACGGTCGGCGGGCGAATCGCCTTCGCTGCAAAGCCTCTGCGCTGCAGTACGCCTGCAACGTGAAGGGCCGCTTCGTTGGCTCCAAGAATCACGGGAACGATATGCGTTGCGCCCTCCTCCCCGGCGCCTCGGCTTGATCCGCAATTAATCCCGGCAGCCGCCAAGCCCTCGCGCAGCATGGCTGAAATTTCGCGGAGATGACTCCGCTCGGGATCTGCTGCCGCCACGATTTTCAAAGCTTCGGCAATTTGGGTTGCTAGGTACGGGGGCATCGCGGTACTGAAAATGAATGTCCGCGCGTGATTGACGAGATATTCCTTCAGCACGCGTGAACCGCAGACGAATGCGCCTGCGCTCGCGAGGGCTTTGCCGCAGGTGTGAACGATTGCGATGGTCTCGCGTTCGATCCCCAGTTGAGCGACAATGCCGCGGCCACGAGGGCCGTACACACCAGTGGCGTGCGCTTCGTCGATCACCAAGCGCGCTCCGTACTTGCGTCCCAGGTCGAGCATCTCGTTGAGCGGCGCAATGTCGCCCTCCATACTGAACAGACTCTCAGTGACAATCAGCTTTGTTCCGCCGCTGGCCGTGTACTCGCGAAGCGCATTCTTTAAGAATTTGAGATCGCGGTGCGGATAAATGACTTTCATTGCGCGTGAAAGGCGGATTCCATCGACGAGGCTGGCGTGGTTGAGCGCATCGGCGAAAACGACGTCGGCGGGTTTCAGAAGGGAAGAGAGCAGCCCGACGTTGGCGGCGTAGCCGGAGCCGAAGTAGAGCGCTGCTTCGGTTCCCGCGAATTGCGCAACAGCACACTCGAGATCCTCCCATTCGAACGAGTTTCCGGAGAGAAGGCGCGAACCAGTTGAGCCGACCGCGCCACCGCGTCGGAGCGCCTCGACGACCGCTTGCCTTAGACGCGGATCAGTTGCGAGACCAAGATAGTCATTCGAGCACAGGTTGATCCCTATGGGAATTTCGAGACTACGGTATTGCGATTTTGCACGTAGAGAATCCAGTTCCCGCTCGATGCGGGCGTCTATTTCTTCAGCATTCATTCAGGCACTCTGCATCGCCTTCATGCCCAGGTTTTCCAGCATGTCTTGGTCGGCTCGGGTGCCGGGATTCGGAGTTGTTAGGAGTTTCTCGCCAGTGAAAATCGAATTCGCGCCCGCGAGAAAACACAAGGCAACCGCTTCCTGCGATAGGCCGCGCCGTCCGGCGGCTAGACGCACGCGAGATGCAGGCATCAGAATTCGTGCGGTCGCAATCGCACGCACCAGGACCAGGGGATCCAGCTCTTCAGCCTGGGAAAGCGGCGTGCCTTCATTGGGCACCAGCATGTTGATCGGAACGCTTTCCGGATGCGGATCAAGACGCGCCAATTGTTCCAACAGGCCGATGCGATCTTCATCCGATTCGCCCATGCCAAGGATTCCTCCGCAGCAGACGGTGATCCCAGCATTCCGCACGTGCTCGATTGTCCGCAAGCGGTCGTCGTATACGCGGGTCGTAATGATCCGAGGGTAAAATTCGGGCGAGGTATCGAGGTTGTGGTTGTACGCGGTGAGGCCCGCTTGTTTGAGGCGCTGCGCCTGCGATTCGCTCAACATGCCCAGAGTACAGCACACTTCCAGATCAAGGGCGGCGACTCCGCGTACCATTTCGAGAACACGCTCAAAATCCTTGCCGTCGGCGACTTGACGCCAGGCGGCGCCCATGCAGAAACGCGTTGCGCCTTCGGCTTTCGCCTGAGTCGCCGCGGCCAGCACGTCCGAAGGATCCATCAGGGGTTCGCGCCTGACGCCTGTCTGGTAATGCCCGCTCTGAGAGCAATAGGCGCAATCCTCTGGGCAGCCTCCTGTCTTGATTGACAGCAAGCGGCAAAGCTGCACTTCGTCGGGGCGATAAAATTCGCGGTGGGCGAGTTGGGCCTGAAAAATCAGCTCTGGTAAAGAAAGCCAATAGATGTTGCGGACTTCATCGCGTGTCCAATCGTGGCGAATCTCTCGATTCAAGCGGCCTCTTTTCGGGTTCTAAAGATATATCAAAACCACACATCAGCGAGTCGAGAAAAACACAAATCCTGGGCCGAGCAAACGGTAGCTGTTTTACTATTCGGCTCTGTATAAGCGAAGGCCCCTAACGGAAACCAACCGAACTCTATGCTTGCCATAGCTGGGCGCACCGGTTAAGGCTTTTCCCATTTGCCCGATTCAACGGAACGGAATAACGCGTCGATTACGGCCATGTTGTGAAGCGAGTCTTCGAGCGGTACCGGAACTTCGCCGCCTTCGTGCACGGCTTTCGAGAACAGCTCTCCCTGAATGGCAAACTGGTCGCAAGCTGCGATTGCTTCGGCCGTAATGCCCGCGCCGGTAAGGTCGCTGGGAGTATCGTCGATGAGGATCCGCGTCGCTTGATCGCTGGGCGCATTGAGGGGACGGTCCATCTCCATTCGGCCTCTCGTTCCGAGCAAGGCGACCCTTTGGTTGTAGGCGAGCTGTGTGCTGCAAGTGAAGGTACACCGTCCTGAGGGGAAGTCGAGCATCGCAGAGGTTAGGCAGTCGGTCTGCATTTCTGGATCGCGCTCGATCATAGCGATCACGCGAGAGGGCTCCTCGCCGAAAACGAACCGCGAGAGCGTGACTGGGTAGCAGCCGATGTCGAGCAGTGCGCCTCCGCCAAACTCGGGAATGTTGCGGACGTTTTTCGCGTCGCGATTGAAGAAGCCAAACCACCCGGTGATGACTCGTAGCTCACCGATTCGTCCCGTGCGGACCAGTTCGCGTGTGCGGAGCCACCGCGGATGCGTTCGCACCATGAACGCCTCGCCGATTTTGACCCCTGCCAGGTCACGCGCTTCGATGAGCTTTCGCACCTCCGCGGCATTGACGCCAATCGGTTTTTCGCACAAAACGTGTTTGCCGGCTTGGACCGCGCGAATCGACCATGGCACATGAAGATGATTGGGAAGTGGATTGTAGATTGCGTCGATTTCAGGATCGGAGAGAAGCTCTTCGTAGGAGCCGTAGGCCTTGGGAATGCCGAGCGCCCGAGCCGCCTCTTGGGCCCGAGATTTTTGGCGGGAGGCGATCGCTCGAATCTCGCACCGTTGGGCGGTTTGCATCGCGGGAATAACGCGGCGAACGGCGATCGACGCGACGCCCAGCACTCCCCAGCGCACTGTTTGCTGCTGCACGATGCGACTGGGCTAACGCGCAGCGGCCTGGCGGTCCGCCAGGCGGACTTCTAGTGGCCTGCGTGTGGTACGCGCCGCGGCTAGTTGCGACAGGCCTTCGAGAAGATCTTCAACCAAATCTTCCGCGTTCTCGCATCCGGGCGACAGACGCAGCAGCGTATCGGAAAGCCCCAGCTGTGCGCGGGCCTCCGGCGGAATCGACGCGTGTGTCATGGTTGCGGGGTGACAAATCAGCGCCTTCACGCCGCCGAGGCTCTCGCCCAGGGTAAAATAACGCCGCGACGAAGCGAATGCGACTACTTCGCCGATGCCCCCATCTAGCTCGAAAGAGACCATGCCTCCGAATCCGCTCATCTGCCGACGCGCGATATCGTGTCCTGGATGGTTGGCGAGGCCGGGAAAATACACGCGACGAACCAACGGGTGGCTGTGCAATGCGTTCGCGATGGCGACGGCGTTTTGCTCGTGCCGCTGCATTCTGAGTTCCAGCGTCTTCAGGCCACGCATTGTCAGCCAACAGTCGAACGGCGATGGCACCGCGCCCGTGGCATTCTGCAAAAACTTGATCGGCTCGAAAACCGCCGCATCTTTGGCAAGAGCCGAGCCTTGCACCGTGTCCGAATGCCCCGCGAGATATTTGGTGACGCTGTGTACCACGATGTCCGCGCCCAGCTCGAACGGCTGCTGAAAAACGGGCGTGGCGAATGTGTTGTCGACCACCACCAGTGCACCTCGAGCATGCGCAAGCTTGGCGATGGCGGCAATGTCGCTGATCAACAGGCGTGGATTGGTGGGCGACTCGATCCACACGAAACGCGTCTGGGGCGAAAGCGCTGCTTCTACGGCCGCTAAGTCGCCAGTGTCGATTTGTTTGTTCACCACACCGATCGGCTGGTAGACCTTATTCAAGATGCGGTACGTGCCGCCGTACACGTCCAGCGGAATGATGACCTCATCGCCTGGTCGCAAATAGGCCTGCAAAACGGCGTTCTCAGCCGCCAAGCCAGATGCAAAGGCGGCGGCATACTCCACACCTTCTAGCGCAGCCAGCACCGTTTCAAGTCGCTGACGCGTTGGATTGTTAGTCCGGGAGTAAGAGAAGCCCTTGTCATGGCCGGGAGCATCTTGCTCGTACGTCGAGGTCTGAAAAATGGGGGCGATCAGTGCGCCCGTTTCTGGCTCCGAAGGCTGCCCGGCGTGGATTGTCTTGGTGGCGAATTTCATAGTCAGCTCCCTTTTGTGGGTCCTCGGGCGCGTAACCCGATCGAAACCTGACAGCTTCGTTTGTCTACGCGGCCGAACTTAGACGTCTACCTCGACGGCACGGAACTCGGCGTCCGCCGCTTGCTGCATTGGGAGCTGAATCTTCAATCGGTCCCGAAGCACTTGGGATCAGTTGAGGATCTTATCTCTCCCCATCTCCCAGATTCGACTCATTATCGACCTAGGAGCCCCGTCATGGGCAGGAATTAGCACCTTGGCATCAGAACCAGGTTGCTGTGGCTTCCTCGGGCCTGTCCCCTCAGCCACTCTGGATAAGCGCTGCTGGATCAGCAGCTAGAGCATGCTAGCAAACGCGTGATGTCGCGTCAACCAATTCACGATAGAAAGCCGAACCCCACTGAAATGGCCAACATTGAGATATATGGGTTTCTGTGCATGGCGAGCGGTTGGTGCGGGTCGAGCCACTTGAATGCTCGAGTCGCTGGAACCCCGTCGTCCGACAGCGCATGAGCGAATTTTCGCCATGACTCGTTTGCGCATTCTCACTGGATGCCTCCGAATCGGCCGCCAAGCAGCTAGCTCAGCAATCGTATGGTCACGAACTATGACCGAAAAATCCAGCGGCCGAGGTGTCGCACCCTGACCGTAACCGAAGGTTAGGACCATCTAGCCGAAAGCGCCACTATGCTTGGATGTCGATGCGTTGCGCCGTCGATAGGAGTATGACTATCCGCCATGCACAGCGCGCGCCACTGATAATTTGTCCCCTTTCTGTTTCCCCGCTCCTTCTTTGTGATATTACTTGGAGCTGATTAGATTCTGGCGACCTGCCCAGCAGCGGGCGGTGGTCCAGGAATGAACCTCACGCGCTGTCTTCTGGCGGGAATGACGGCTGGGCCGCCTGTGACAAACGTCACAGAGTTTCAACTGCGATTAATTCTGGGCAAACGATGGCGCTACCTTACACGTTCGACTTCGATTTGACCCACGGCATACTTCGTTGCCGGCTTCATGGACGGATAACTGACGAAGTGCTTAAGGAGTTCTTTCGGATCGGGGCTCAGCACGCCATCCGTACGCACCCCATCGCAGGAGTAGTCGATCTGTCGGAGGTCACCTCATTCGAGGTTTCTGCCCCGGTGATCGAAAAACTAGCCAAGTCCACACCGGTGTTGCCGAATCCGAACCTCCGCCGAGTCGTTATTGCGCCCTCTCCGGAAATTTACGGAATGATGCGTATGTTTGAGATTGAAGGAGAGGCGACGCGCCCAGGCATTCATGTTGTTCACACCGAGCAGGAGGCCTGGGCAATCTTGTCCGTGGAAAAACCGCGATTTTATCCACTTGATATGATGTAATCCCGAACTTGCGCCGTCGCGCTACTGACCCCAGGCATGCGTCCGTGTAGCCCATTTTCAACAGACAATCGGTCAAACCGAGCTGCTCGCAGCATGAAAGGCGACGCCACTTTTGACGGAACTGGAAGGTTCACGGCTTCTTTGCCCGCCGCCGAAGCCAATGTCGAATCAACTCATACTGAGGAACGGCAGTGCGAGAAGCCTTTGAAACTCGAATCAGGGAGCGGTTTCGGAGGAGTCGGATGGCCGCCTGAACCGCGGACTTGGAGAGGCCAGTGTGGGAGGACAGGCTCGCGAGACTCATCCCGATCGCCCGACGTTCAGAACGGAACAGCTGCGTTCACAATATTAAGTAGACCAGGAATGCCGCCGGGGATCGGTCGTGGCCCACAAGATCAGGAAGCAGAACGTCGAGCACGTAATCGTCAACGGAGATATGGTACATATAACTATAGTAGCTACCACTAAGACGCCTTGCAAATCCTCGGAGAACCGAACATAAATGCTACGCGAGATGGGGATCAAGGAAGCCCGCGCATCCGCTATCTTGAGGAAGGTAGGCTTGGCTTACATGATCCGAGGAGTCAAGTTCGTCGGTATTCCCGTGGTCGATCAGGACAGAGCACTCGCCTTCTACACAGACGTACTGGGTTTCCGGCTTCTCACCGATCAGCCATTCAGCGAAACGCAGCGTTGGCTCGAGCTCGGTATTTCAGGCGCTGATACGCGAATCGTGCTGTTTCAATTTGGCGAAAAGCTTAAGCCTGGCGGGCAGTTGAACGTCACTCTGTGGAGCGATGATGTGGAGGCCACGGCACGTGAGCTGAAAGCAAAGGGCGTCGAGTTCGTGTTGGAACCGAAGCGGATGCCCTACGGCACCACCTCCATTTTTAAAGACCTGGATGGCAATTGCCTCGTGTTGAGCTCCAAGTGAAAGTTATGTCAAGCGTGTTCAGGAAACTGAATCTTAAAGGCCACAGGCAAATTGTTGTCCTGGACTCACCGAGCAACTTCGAAAGCGAACTGGCCGGCTTGAAAGATGTCGAAATCATTCGCGATCTGAAGAAAGCAGAAGGGCTGACGTTTTCTTTGGCGTTCGTGATGAGTCAGAAACAGGTGAACGCCCTGGCTCCCCGGGTCGCTCGGAAAGCCCAAGGTGATGCTATCGTGTGGTTTGCTTATCCAAAGGGAACCTCGAAGAAATACAAGTCGCAGATCAACCGAGATTACGGCTGGAATGCGCTGGGCCAGGAGGGTTTTGAACCTGTCCGAATGGTGGCGATCGACGAGGATTGGTCCGCCTTGCGCTTCCGGCGCGCCGAATTCATCAAGAGCTTGACACGTCCAAAAGAGCATCGACTGACCAAGCCGGGTAAGAAGCCCGGCCAAAGCTCCGCATAACCATGTGCGTGGTCCGGGGGGAACGGTCTCGGGGCGCCCTGGTCCATCGATTCCTTACGCGGTCGGGCACAGCTAATAGGTGCGTGCACCTCTCCTCCATCCCAGCCCAGAGACTCTGAGGAGAGGTGCTCGTAGCGTCGTGGGGAGCACGACGACTTAACTCACCTGGTATCAAAGCCGATGGCTTCTGCGCAGCTGTCAGTTCATCCAGAGCTGGAAAAACTGACAGTTGCCTCAGAGTCATTGTCTTTGGTAGATCGCATGTCAACGGTAGTGTTTGACCGCATCGCCTCTCCTTAGTTTCCCTCGACCGAAAGGTCACTAGGGAGGGGTGGGTCTAGTTCACCCGCTTTGCCATCCCCAAAATCTCATCGAATGGGAGTCCGAGCACGAGTCGGCGGCGCAAGCCTGCATGGTGTAGGATTCCAGTTCGTTCCGTTTGGTTCGAGCGCCTAAACTGCTCCGCGGTTATAAACCGACTGTTCAGATACTCGGGTCCTCAGCGACGCCAGCCACTACTAGGTAGACTTCGCCGTTGACCTCCAACCGCTCGAAATATTCAAGGAACACCGCATGACCCATCGCTCTGCTCAGTTGGTCTTCGACGGGGCCGGTGGATTGATAAGCGCGCCGTCCCAGTGCTCATCCGCCTTGCCGCCTACGAAACGCCACATGTCAAACCACGACGTTGTATATTTTTTCGACAGATCACGTGGATCGGCATACTCGCGTGGCCGTACGACAATCACGTAGTCGCCTTCCGCAACGACTGCGGTGATCTTGGTGGTCGTCAGATGCTCTGGAATGGGCGTGGGTTTACGCGTCGATGTGAAATATTTCACAACACCCGGAAGTCCTGAAGCAACGTTGGGGTTGTGCTGGATATAACGATCAGTGATCCATTGGTTGGCAAGATCCCAATGATTCGCTTCGAGCAAGTCCTTCATGATGTGGTAGGCAGCCTGCTTGTTGGCGTTCAGCTGGGGGTCCTTGCTTGTGAAGAGAGCATCAGCGTCGGCCCCGGTTACACCAACGACTGGTTCTTGCGCAGTCGCTGGCAGGGCGGTGATCAATAGCAGGAGCGAAACGTACAACAGGGGATGTTTTTTCATGCCCCTAGATACAGCCCGACCTTGATCCTGTCAAGCTGCGAGGGACAAAATGTCTCGCGCACAGCGTCACAAAATGATTGAGCTTCTGGGGTGTTCGGTAGGCCAACTGCAGTGATTCGATAAAGGTGTACGATCTTGGCCAAACTCGAGGGAGCGATACGCTCCATATCGCCGGTGAACTTAAAGGGAGTTGCTATGAGGTTGGTGGGAATGTTCAGGCGAGCAGCGTAATATCAGAAAATGAGCGCCCCCTAGCGGGGGCCTGTGTCGAGGAAAGGAGTAAACCCCATGAATACGTCATTTCGTAGACCGAAAACGAAGATTTTGGTGGATGGCGGCGACCCTGAGGAAACGCGCCGAGTAAAGAATCTGATTGGCTTTGTCGATGGTCAGACAACCAATCCGACATTGATAGCGAGGAATCCCGAAGTACGAAGCGAGATTTCGTCGGGACACAAATTCACTTCGCGAGAGGAACTCGATGAGTACAAGAAAATTGTGCAAGCCATTACTCTGCTAGTTGGGGATTCCGGGGTGTCTATCGAAGTGTTTTCCGATTTCGATACCACCGCCGAGCAGATGTTCGCGCAAGGTAAAGAGATGTTTTCCTGGGTTCCCAATGCATACGTCAAGTATCCGTGTACCCATGAGGGGCTGCTTGCAGCCCAGATGTCGGTGGACCAGGCGATCCGTGTCAACATCACCCTGTGTTTTTCGCAACGGCAAGCCGCCGCTGTATACGCGGCTACCAAACGGTCGAAAGAGCCGGTGTATGTCTCTCCCTTTTTGGGCCGACTGGATGATCACGGCGAGAACGGCATGGACCTGGTAGCGAATATCAAGAAGATGTACGAAGCTGGGGACGGCCACGTCCTTGTGCTGGCAGCGAGCATTCGCCACCTGGACCACTTGCTTGGCGCATTTGCCTTGCAGGCTGAACTGGCCACCGCCCCCGCGAAGGTCTGGGAAGAATGGGCTGCCGCATCTTTTCCTTTACCGCCAAAGGGTTTCGTTTACCAGGGCCAGGACAAGTCTGGAAATCGACTGCGGCCGATTTCCTATGAGTCGCTCGATTTGAGCCAACCGTGGGAGACCTTCGACATCCGCCATGAACTCACCACAAAAGGGATACAACAATTTGTCGCTGACTACAAAAGTACGCTCAAGCAATCCGCCTGAAAAAGGTCAGGTGCTGCCAGGCAGGGAGCTATCCGCTGCCTCGCAAAATCGTTTTCTTAGACGGTTTTTGGGGGTGATGCTCGGCATCCGCAGGGGGCATACCCGAATCTGCGTCTAACCATCGGAAGAAACTGTACTTCCTTGGAATGCCTTGGCTGTATGGCCGCAAACTAGGAATCCTGCTCAACGAGGAGACGACGCGGCGCACGCTCGGTTTATGGCCGCTCAAGAACCTGTGCACTCTCGTGCACATCTTTTTGGAGATGGTCCGGTTGGCTATGCTTCGTTATTTGAGTTCGAGTTTATCGGGCCAGTTCTAACCACCTGTCTAGATCTAAGGTGATCGCCCGCCTGATTTTAGTCAGAATGCAGCAGCTGCACGCGAATGTTAATCGATTGACACTTTTTTTTCGCTCGACTACATTGCCCGCCAAACCCATCTCCTATCACAAGGAAGGCCGATGAATTTGCCAACGAAAAACAATAGGGACCGCACCAAATTCGGCGCTGCCACGCTCTTACTCTTCTTTGCCGCAACTTTGAGCGGCCAGACCGTTCCGGCTCCGGTTCGAGGCTCGCTCGCCGGCACGGTCACGTCGGACCAGGGCTCGGTCGTAGGATTTCGCGTCACCGCGCACAACCTCACGTACAAACTCTGGTACACCGTCTTCACGGTGCAAGGACATTACACGATTCCGCAGGCCCTGCCCGGTGCGTACGACGTGAGTGTTCTTGAAAAAGGCTACGCTTCGCCGACACTGCGCATAGATTTGAACCCAGCTGAGAACAAGTCTGCGAACATTGCCGTGAAAAAAATCACTGCGGGGACTGCGGCGCAAGGCTTGGCCACCGAAGCAATGACTTCCGCCTTGGGCTTCCCTCCTGCTGGCGTGAACACCGTCTGGGTCAACAATCTTGACGAACTCTATCCGGCGGGTCCCGGTCGCGATCTTCTCAAAGCGAATTGCACTGGCTGCCACGGCACTGAGTTCGGCACGATGCACCGCACGAAGGCGGGCTACCGTACTGGCATCGCACGCATGACGGAGACCGGGCCGACCGACGACGCCTTTGCCACCAATCTCGGCAACACCTATCTCACCGGTACGCAAAAAGATCAAATCGCCGAATATCTTGCCACGCATTTCGGTCCTGGCACTCCCGACAAGCGGCTCCAAGTTGACGCACCGCTCATCGACGAGAACGCGCTCGCGAAAGCGATCTACGTTTCTTACGATATTCCCGACAGTTTTCCGCGTCCGCCGTTCCGCGGCGACGTGATCGGAGCGAACGAAGTCGACGGCATGACGCCTCAAGATCCGGCCACGATGTTCGGCCGCGTGCCTCCGCAACTCTTGCACGATCCGTTTGTCGTGCCGGACGGCATCTGGTACGCCAATCCCACCGCCAACGCCATGGTCCACCTCGACCCAAAAGAACTTGATCCCGCCAAGCGCTACAAAGTTTATCCGTTGAAGGGCGACAACCCGTATGTCTTCCTGCATGGCATCACCGCCGACAGCAAGGGCCATATCTATTGGGCAGAAATCACCGGCGGGCAATTGGGCGAGCTGGATCCCGAAAGCGGGAAGCAGGTCCGCCATTACGTGCCGCGTCGCGGAGGCATGCTGCAAGTCGCCACGGACAAAAACGACAACATCTGGTTCGGCATGGTCAAGGGCCCCGGCGGAGTTGGGGAATTGGACGCAAAGACGCGCGTCGTGCACCAATGGGCGACGCCGACGCCGGATAACCTGATCTACGGCCTTGCGGTCAGCCCGGTGGATGGCACGATCTGGGGTGCGGGGTATGACAAAGGCCTGGTCACCGAATTCGATCCGCGTATCGAGGAATACAAGGAATATTACGCGCCGTCTTCGTGGGGCGAGATTCGTCGCATCAGCGTCGATTCCAAGGGGATTGTGTGGTTTTCTGAGTACGTCACGGGCTACATCGGCTCGCTGGACCCCTCCGACGGAAAGATGACTGAGTACAAGCTGCCTACGAACGGCGCGAATCCGTATGAAGTCTGGCCGGACAAAGAAGACAAGATCTGGATTTCCGACCAACCGCAGAGCTCGCTAGTGAAATTCGATCCGGAGACGAGAAAGTTTACCTACTTTCCTGAGCCGCAGTTGAATTGGAGCTTGCCGAAGATCGAAGTGGAAAAGAACAATACGATCTGGTTTGGCGCGCGGTTTCTGCCATATATCACGGCGAACCATTTCTATCCGGCCGGTTACACGGCGGACGCGCCGCCAGAGCCTTAGCGCTTTGCCAGTGGGCGTATTTTTCTCTTTTTAGAAACTCAGCGGACGACTCGCCCGTGTCACGTGGCCGTTTCTGAAGGCGGAGGTGGAAAAGCAAGTGAAGGGGCTCGCGCAGGCCGAAAAGGCGGAGTAGGATTGTGCCGCAATTGACCTAGGCAAGATATAACGGAAAGGAGTGGCGATGAAAGGCAGGAAAGCGGGGTTCAGAGAGGCAGAACTGATCATGAAGCTGTATGAACTCCGGCGCGAAAGCGTCATGCGCGAAGCACGTAGCTATGTAGGTGGCCCGTTCATGCCGGTATCCGTCGATGATTTTGTAGCTCAGGTGAGTAAGGGAGGGAAAGAAACCGGCTACGTCCTTCAGGTTTTCGGTTACTGGGAAATGGTGGCAGCATTCGTACTCCATGGCTCGCTGAGCGAGGAACTTGTCTACGACACGTGCCAGGAGATGTACTTCCAGTATGCGAAGATTCAGCCCTATTTGAAAGGCTTTCGGGAGAAAATGAGTTTGCCGGAATTTCTTCAGAGCACGGAGCAGGTCATCGAGGGCTCCCCAAAGGGACGAAAGCGAATTGCAGCCATGAGGAGAAACATGGGTCGTATTGCAGAAGTCCGTTCCGAGTCTGCCATGAAGGCGGCTGCGAACGGTTGAGCCGATTTGGCTCGTTGAATCAGTCTCCCTGCCAAACCAATTGGTTGCAACTGTTCTCGGGGCGATCGGCTGGCAATGTGGCGAAGGCGCGAGCTGCCCAAAAGGTGAATCTGGAAATAGAGGTCCTAGCGGCCTAGCCGGGCAGCCGCTAGCCTATTTCCGATCCGGAAGCTTAAAAATCACAGCACGGCCCGCTTCCTCCTCTTGATACGTTCGCGGAGCTCATTTGCGCCCTACTCACCACCGACCCGACGCGCCCCGGTGGACATAACGGCCCACGTAGACCGTCAGGATTCCCGCACAAACCAGCAGCGCGCTGCCCACGACAACCCACGCGGGAAGGCTCGGATACACGATCGCGTCGAGAACGCGCACCAAAAACGGTCCGCGTGCCGGTTCAATGCCTGCGCGAACCTCCAGCCTGGTCTCAGCCACGGTGAGCGGGCACGGCGGCCACGGAACCGACTCGATGATGATGGCGTAGATCAGCGAAGCGATATGCAGTGTTCGCAGGAGGGGGCGGCCTCGCGTCACCATCCAGCCCAAAAGCACCCAAGCGCACCAAAGCAGATGAACAAACAGAAGACCTTCAGCGAGAGCGGGTGCCGTAGAAATCGCGGAGTTCTCCTCTTTCGAGTATCGACTATTTCCTTGAGTGCAACGTCGGAGAGTTCCACATTGGCCGCGTCCCTGATGTGCTGGTCTCCGGGGGCCCGGGGGCCGTTGAGCCGGGTTTCTAATCTAGGGCGAGATGACCCAGACTAAAGCCATGGGCGTCTAGTTCGAAGTTTCTTCCTCTTTCAGTTTCGAGCCGGCAGCCTCGAAAACCGCCGATCGTTCGTGCGGGCTGTGCTCAGATGCTCGAAAACAGCCAGAGCGTTTTCGAGGCGGTGCGCTGATAGAGCCCGAAAGCTTGCTTGCGCTCCTTCTCATCATTTTTTTGCCGATTTTGGGCGCTATGGGCCAGGCAAGCAGGCTAGCAGCGAAAGGCAAAGTAAACTGCTAAGAAATCGAAGGGGTCGCACGAAACAAGAGCGCGAG
>Ga0306920_100000783_pt1 | contig 38333 bp, 34 predicted proteins | sample flu12Cox44000170_FD_204666 | JGI IMG/M metagenome (GOLD analysis project Ga0306920, IMG submission 204666) | Lab enrichment of tropical soil microbial communities from Luquillo Experimental Forest, Puerto Rico - flux4day.12C.oxic.44.000.170 (v2)... | ecosystem: Environmental > Terrestrial >... | reverse complement strand
TGGCCGGGGCCATCACCTACGCCGAGCTGGGAGCGATGAAGCCGCAGGCTGGAGGAGAGTACGTATACATTCGCGATGCGTACGGACCGCTTCCCGCGTTCTTGTACGCATGGACTTGGTTCGTGGTAGCAAAGCCGGGTTCGGTGGCAACGATTGCGACAGGCATTGTGCGGATTCTTGGGACGTTTTCCGCACTGGCGTTCTTCAATGATCCCGTGCTGCGCGCGCCCCTGGTGGTTACTTATGGGGAGTTGGTGGCGATTGCGGCAGCGGCGTTTATCACTTGGCTGAACTACATCGGCGTGAAGAAGGCGGGCGAGTTTCAGCTGGTTTTCACTATTCTGAAAGTGGTAATGATCGCCGGCGTTGCTTTCGTCGGATTCACGGCGGCCAGTGGAACCTGGCGCAATTTCAGCACGCATTTTGCGGGCGCTACGGGCGGTGTCGCGGGATTCATGGCTGCGCTGGTGGCGGCGTTGTGGGCGTACGACGGGTGGAACGATCTCAACATGGTCAGCGGCGAGATCAAGCACCCAGAGCGCACGATTCCGATTGCGCTGATTGCCGGAGTCGGCATCGTCGCGGTGCTGTATATGCTCAACAATGCGGCCGTGCAGTATGTTCTGCCGGCAGATCAGATTGCGACATCGCAGCGGCCGTCGTCGGATGCGACGGCGATCGCCATCGGAGCGTCTGGCGCTGCCATCGTCTCGTTGGGCATGGCGCTGTCGATGTTGGTTGGGCTCAACGGCACCATCATGAGCGGAGCGCGCGTTCCTTACGCGCTGGCGCGCGACGGATATTTTTTCCAAGCGATGGCGGACGTGCATCCGCGGTTTCATACGCCCGACGTGGCCCTGCTTGTGCAATTGGCGCTGTCGATCATCCTTCTGCTGTTTGCGGGGAGTTTCCGCCAACTTTTTTCGCTGACGATTTTCGCCGAGTGGCTGTTTTACATGATCGCCACCAGCACGGTGTTTGTGCTGCGACGCAAAGAGCCTGAGGCTCGGCGACCTTACCGGACGTGGGGTTATCCGATCGTTCCGGCCCTGTTCGTCGTGGCCGCTGCGGCGTTGCTGTGCTACACGTTTGCCGCGAACCTGAGGAATTCCATTTGGGGATGCGTGGTGATTCTGGCGGGGATACCGATCTTTCTCTATTTCGCGCGCCGGCGTTCGATGGCGAAATAGCATAGTGTCAGCAATGCTCCCCGGTCCGTTTTGTCAGGCATCCGCCCCGTCCCTGCCGGCGGGGTGCCCCCTTCGGCACCCCTTCCTGAAAATAAAGGACTTATTGCATCGTTGTCCGTAAGCTACTCTAGTAAATAGGCTTATAGGTAAAACTCCTGCAAGCAATGGAATTAGCTGCAATCTGCGGGGATGGAAGACGGGCGGTGCCGGGTGATCGGCGAAAAATTGAGGACCTGCAAGACCCGGCATGAGTCGAAACTCTTCGCGGGGGACCTAGTCTGGTCGACGCCTCGTGGGAAAACAACTCTTCCCATCCTTCCAGGTAACGGTGCAGAGCAACTGCAGACTACGCGGATTGGCCTGGATAGGACTCAGGCAAACCACAATTGCCAGCGGAGGAGGCAATTGTGGACCACCCCCTGTCCTGGCTGGCTATCAGTTCAGGACATTAGCGTGCGGCAGCGGCAACAAACTTCTGCAAGCGCTTTGCGGTGTCGACTTCGCCGGTGTAGATGTTTCCCTTCGAGTCAATGGCGATCTGATGCACCCAGTGAAACTGGCCGGCGTTGCGTCCGCTGCGACCATAGGTGGCCAGTGTAGCGCCTGACTTGCGATCCACCAGCCGGAACAGGTTGTTCTCGCCGTCGGCATAGATCAGGTACTGCTGATCTTTATCGCGAGAAAGCGCAACCGACCAAACTGATCCCAGTCCGCGGGTCGCCGCATCGAAGACGAACTGCTGCTGGTACTCGCCCTCACGATTGAACACCTGAATGCGATTGTTGCTGCGGTCACAGACGTAGACCAGGCCATCGCGCGAGAGAACGACGCAGTGAACCGGGCGGTTAAAGGCCGGGCTGTTTTCGTTGGGTGGTTGTTGTGAATAGATGGCGGTAGGGTTGGCGGGCGGCGGTCCGGCGGGCGGATCGACCGGAGGGCGGCCGTAGGCACCCCAGTCCTTGAGAAATGCGCCGGTCTGAGCATTGAATTTCACGACACGCGAATTGAGGTAACCGTCTGCCAAGTAAACCTCCTTGCGATCGCTATCCACGAAGATTCCGGCGGCGCGGCCAACGGAATTCCTGGAATTGCTATCGGGCGGACCGGCAAAGGAACCGCCGATCATCCTCAGAAACTTGCCGTCACGGGTAAACTCCAACAACATGCGGTCGTTGGGACCGTTGCCTGAGACCCAGACGTGATCGTCGTCGTCCACAAAGATGCCGTGTTCACTTTCCGGCCAAATGCACATAGGCGCTTTGCATTTCGCGGGATCCTCGGGGCCTCCCCAGGCTTCGAGCAGGCTGCCTTCGGCATCGAATTCCATTACCGATGGAGCGGGCTTACAACAGATGGATCGGGGTTCGGCGCGGGTGGGCGGATTTGGAATAGCCCCTTTCTCGTCGTCGGTGAGGGTGCGCGGACGCTGGTTGACCCAGACGTGGTCGTGCTTGTCCACGGCGAGGCCGCCGACCTGCCCAATAAGCCAGTTGTTAGGAAGCGGCTTGGGCCAGGCTGCGTCTACTTCGTAGCGCGGCGGCTTACCTTCTTGAGCTACGGCTGATGCAGTGAGCCAAAGCGCCGGCACGATCAGAACAACAGTCCTACAGACGCCGAGAGGTAGGTGTCGTATCGGTTGGCTCACAGGCACCTCCTCCTCGCCCATCATACCTGCCGTGCGCACTCGGGCAAGGCTTTTGCACCCACCTGCGGCGACTCAGTGTGCCAGCAGCGCGACGCCGCCGGCGACGAAGATGGCGGCCAGCCAGCGGCGGCGGTCGAGGTTCTCTTGCAGATAAGCCCGCGCCACCAGGGCGTTGGCAATAAATGTAAGCGATGCGGCGGCGGGACCAACAATGCTGACATCTCCCCACGACAGCGTGATCAGCAGGCTGAAGAATCCGATGGCCATGAAGGCCAGGCCAAGCAAGAAGCGGGGATTGCTGATGACACGACGGATGACTCCAAACAGGCCGTGTTCTTTGCGCATCAGGTCCAGGTCGCCGATTTCTTTCATGGCGCGGGACTGCAACACGTCTCCGACGGTCGAAGCCATGACGACGGCTCCGATGCCGCCCCAGAGAGCGAGGTTCGTCATGCCTCGTTCCCAGCATCGGCGAGTGTCACGGGTTTACAGGCAGCATCGCGGTTGTGGCGGTGCGCGCCCGGAGTTGCTTCGGGCCCGGTCGCCACAAATCCGACCCCGATGGTGATCAGTGCAACGCCGAGCCAGCGCCAGACGGTAACGTGCTCATCCAGGAAAAACTTGGCCAGCAACACCATCAGGATGTAGCCGACGGCTGTAGCCGGAAGCACGTAGGTGAGATCCGCCCACGACAGCGCAGTCAGGTAGCTGATAAAGAAGCCAATCAGCAGGAGGATTCCTAAGACGACCCAGGGATTCAAGAGAGCGGTGAACACGCTTGGGAGACTTGCGAGCCTGACAGCGCCGAAGGCCTTCATGCCGCGACTCAGGGACACGTCGCCGCATGCGGCGAAGCCGGCGACGGCGAAAAGGACGATGTATTTGCGTACAGTCAAAGTAGGTAATTAGTGATTAGTTCCACCCTAATAGCCAATAAGGGCGGGTCTCCCGGTTACGGTGAAGGGATTGTGGGGTTCCGCGCGGTCCAATCGGTTCGACAAAAACAGTTCCCGAGTTAAAGCCGGGGGGTCTAAAGCGACAATAGTATCCACCAGGCTAAAAGCCTGGTGCTTCCACCGGCTAGTCGTGGCCGCTGGTGCCGGCTTGCGAGGCGGCGGTGCTCAGCGTGCCCTGAATTTTGCGGGCTTCCTTCACAGCTTTATTACGAGCGGCACGAAGCGTGAGGAACTGCTTCGCTTCCTTATAAAGCCGCTTGCGCTCCTCGGAGTTGAAAGCCGCTTTGCGCACGATGCGGTAAACCGCCTTCGGACGGAAGTAGTACTCGTCGTAGAAGCGGTGCACCATTTCCATGACGTAGTCGCGGGGCAGACCAGGGTATTCGATCATGGCGACCTGGTGTCCACCTTCGTCGACCATCTGTGCGCCTTCGATCAGGATGAAGCCGTTCGCCTTGGCGTAGTCGTAAAATTCTGTGCCCGGATAAGCATGAGCGACGGAAACCTGAATGGTTTCGACGTCGAGCTCCTTCGCGAAGTCGATGGTGGTGCGAATGCTTTCCTTGGTCTCGCCGGGCAGGCCGAGTATGAAGTCACCGTGCACCACCAGGCCGAGCTTCTTGCAGTCCTTGGTGAACTGGCGGGCGCGTTCGACCGTGGCACCTTTCTTCACGTTCTTGAGAATCTGCGGGTCGCCCGACTCGTAGCCGACGATGAGCAGGCGGCATCCGGCTTCTTTCATCGCTTTAAGCGTCTCGTAGTCGGTGGTGACGCGCGAGGTGCAGGACCAGGTGAGTCCGAGCGGCTTCAGCTTGGCACAGAGCTCGATGGTGCGCGCCTTCTGGATGTTGAAGGTGTCGTCGTCGAAGAAGAACTCTTTTACATGCGGCCAGTATTCTTTGGCCTTGGCCATTTCGCGTGCGACGGCGTCGGACGAGCGCTTGCGCCATGGGTGTCCGCTGAGTGTCTGCGGCCAGAGGCAGAAGGTACATTGCGCCGGACAGCCGCGTGTTGTGTAAAGCGCGACGAAGGGATGAAGCAAGAACGGAACGTTGTAGCGGCGCACGTCGAGATCGCGCTTATAGACGTTCACCACGTCAGGCATCTCGTCGAGGTCGGCGACCGCAGGACGATCGGGATTGTGGATGATCTTACCGTCTTCACCACGATAGGAAACGCCGAGGATTTCGTTGAGCGGCTTTCCGTTGGCGTACTCAACAGTGGCATAGTCGAACTCACGGCGCACGACGAAATCAATCGCCTTGGCTTCAGCGAGAGCGCGCTCGGGAAGCGTGGTGACGTGCGGGCCCACAAAGCAAATCTTCAGATTCGGGTTGGCTTCCTTCATCTTGGCGGCGAGCTGAATGTCGCCAGGGAAGCCCGGGGTGCTGGTGAACAACACCAGGAAGTCGTATTGTTTGCCGATTTCGACAGTCTCTTCCATCGACACATGGTGCGGCGGGGCATCGAGCAGGCGGGAGCCTTCCAGCATGCCGGCGGGATAGGCGAGCCAAACCGGGTACCAATAGGACTCAATTTCACGGGTAGCAGGCCAACGCGAACTGGCACCGCCATCGTAGTTCTCAAACGAGGGTGGATTCAGGAAGAGTGTCTTTAACGGCATAATGTTCTATAAATTTTATCACTCTTTGGATACGCGGAGCTACATGGAAGTTCTTGAAAATGTAATAGTTACGGCACTTTCGCGGGGCTGCAGCGAATGGCGAGTTATGGGGTTGGAATGGCCCAATTTTCCAGTTCTCCGGTAAGCCGGAGGAGTTGGAGTTCGGTGCGAGTCAATTCGAATTCGGCGTCGAGGTAGGCCGCGAACTTGTCGTTGACGTCGAGTTGCGCGAGCTGGGCGTCGCGGAGGTTGGCGTTGCCGGTCTGCATGCGCGCCTGAACGCCCGCGAGATCACCAACGGATACCTGCCACTCGAGCTTGGCAACATCGCGCGCGGCTTGGAGCTGGCGCAAGGAACGCTGGAGCCGTAGCGTGTCTTCGCCGACTCTGTAGCGCGTAAGGTCGGCCTCTTTGCGCGCGACGATGGAATCGGCGTCGGCCAGGGCAGCGTGGGCCTTCTGCACAGGATTGAAGAAGGGAAACTTGATGTTGAGACCGGCCGCTAGGTTGTTACTCGTATATTTGAGGAAGTACTGATCGTAATTGTTGTAGCGCGCCAGGTAGGCGTACTGGGAGGCGAGGTCGGCAAAGGGCAGCGTCGCTTTGTGCTCACCTTTGGCGCGGGCCGCGGCAGCTTCGGATCTTTGTTCGGCAAGCTTTATGACAGGGCTGTTGGCGGCTGCGCGGGCTGCCAGGTCGTCTTCCTGCGAAATGAGTGGCAGAGCCGGCATCGATTCGGGATCGGGCTGAATTTCTGCGGGTGTAAGTCCTGTGGTTTTCGCCAGGTGCTCGCGCAAGACGTCGGCCTGACCCTGTGCGTCGGCAATTCGCAGCCGGATGCGCGCCGCGGCAAGCTGGCTCTTGGTGAGTTCGAGCTGGCTGTCCACGCCTTCTTTGACGCGCTGTTCCGTGACGGATTCGGCTTTATCGGCAGCCGCCTGAGCCTCGGCAAGCGTTCCGAGCTTTCCAGTGAGGTTCACCAGTTGCGCGTAAGAGACGGCGGTATCGAGGATTACTTCGGAGCGCTTGTCCTGTACATCGAAGGAGCTGGCTTTCCAATCAATTTTTGCGGCTTTGACGAATTGTTTTAGTGAAAGGTTAAAAAGAGATTGCGTCGACGTAAAATTGACCACCGATGGCGCCGAGCCTTCGAGTGTGAGTGGAAATCCGTAGGAGTATCCCAGACCAGAGCCGACGGTCAATTGCGGCAAATAATGATTGCGGACCTCTTCGTAAGCCTTCTGCGAGCGCCACTCATTGACGGCGGCGATGGCAGTGATACCGCTGTGCTGCAATGCCAGGTCGATGGCCTGGCGAAATCGCAGAGGTTCGTCTGGCGGAGCCGCGACCGCCACGGCCGGCGCAAGGAAGGCGAGGATCGCAAGCAGCACGAGCGGCGCGCAACGTCGGATTAGCCATGACGGGTTGGGCAGCACTCTCATCGAACTCGTCCTGCAAGCATTACTGCACCCGGCCCAGCGCCTTAGTGGCGGGAGCGAAGCCCGAAGCCAGTGCGAGAGATGCTTTGTACTCGTTCGCGGCATCGGACTTGTTGCCCATCTTTTCGTAGATTTGCCCTAAAAGGTAATGGGCGCGAAACGCCGGAGCGTCCTCGACCATGGCGTTCGAGCCGAGATACTGCTTCAGGTATTGCGCTGCCGAGGCGAGGTCCTTTCCGGCAGCTAAAAGCTCGCTCGCTGCATTGTAGTAAACTTCCGCGCTTTTGTTGGGTTGAGCGAGAGCTTGCGAAATGGCTTTCTGCATGTTGTCCATCGGTGAGCGGCGGCGATAGAACGATGCCAGATTCATCCAGTATTGCGCGGGGTTCTTAGCAACCTTGATGGCCTCCTGCAGCTCTTTTTCGGCGTCAGGATAGCGCTTTTCTTTTTCGGCGACGATGGCGAGGATCCAATGCGACGTCGCCTGATCGTATTTCGCGACCTGGGACGCCTGATCGCGGGCCTTGTCGGTTCCGCCTCCCATGATGGAGGGCGCATCGGTGTAGTACTCGGCAAGATCGGCGTGCGCTTGGACATTGGCAGGGTCGAGTTGCACCGCCTGCTCGAATTCGGCCCTGGCTTTCTTGGCCAGGGAAGCGGCAGAAAGCGGATTTGCAGCGGCCGCTTTTTCGCCGTATTCGCGGCCGAGCCAGAGGTGATACATGGATTTGTCGGGAGCGAGGCTGACAGCCTTCTCGCCATTCTTCACGGCGTTGTCCCACTGTTCGATGGCGTAGTAAGCGCGCGCGAGCAGGCTCAAAGCGGATGGATCACTGCGGCCTGAGAGAGTGCGAATGATAACGTCGATGTTGCCGGACGCGATCAGATCCGACCCCGTGGTTGTCTGTGCGAGGGCCAGGCTGGCGAGCCCCACTGGCACTAATCCAAAGATCCTGAGCAAACGCTTTGTCATTGCGTCGGATTCTTAACCGGCATTCCGTCGCGAAGTGGCTGCAAATTGACTGCGCCTAACGCCAGCACCGCACCCTCTGGGATTCCGCTGGTAATTTCGACGCGCGTGAGGTTCGCCACCGAGGTCTGCACATTACGCCGCTTGAGTTCGCCGTTCATGATCTCGAACACGTACTTGCCATCTGCATCCTGGCGCACAGCCTCGCGGGGAACGGTGAGTGCATTTTCATGGCGCACCTGAATCACGGCGACGCTGACGTTAGTGTTGGGCAGCAACTTCAAGTCGGCGTTGTCGAGGATGCAGGTAACCTCGCCCACCATGCGGGTTCCGCGTTGCACAACGTTTGTGGGCAAGCTCTCGACCGTTCCTCTCCACACTCTGCCGGGCAGCGCGTCCCAGGCGACCTCGACGGTCTGGCCTTTTTGCAGGCGGCCGATGTCGGGTTCGTCGACGAACGCGCGCACGCGAACACGATCGAGGTCGGCCACCTGCACGAGCATATCGCCAGCAGCAACAAATTCGCTCTTCTTGGCAGGCAGGTTGTATGCCACGCCTGCAAACGGCGCGACGACGTTCATGTTGCGCAGGACATCGGTCGCTGCGGCGACCGCAGCGCGGGCTTCGGCGAGGCGGGCTTCGGCGTGACCAATCTCCGGCTTCGAGAAGCGGTCGTGGAGTTTCTGCTCCAACATGTGTACGTTGGCTTCGGCGACGTTCACTTGCACCTGGGCTGAATCGACTTCAGTCTGCGACGCGGCGCCCGACTGTAACAGCCGTTTCATAGCCTCAAGATTGCGTCGAGCAGCGTCGCGGTCGGCTTGGGCCTTCACCAGCGCGTTCCGTGTGGTGATTAGCTCCTCTTGCGTGCCTCCGCCGGACACCGCCGAAAGGTCGGCCTCCGCTCCCGTAACTTGCGCCTGTGCGCGCGCCACTTCAGCACGGGCTCCGGAGTCATCGAGCTGCAGCAACAGCTGGCCCGCCTTCGTCCAGTCGCCTTGATGGATGTTCACCCGCTTGACCGTGGTGGCCATTGGAGCGTGGGCTTCAAAATTGTCGATGGGTTCGATCTTGCCGTTGGTAGCGATGCTGGCTGTGATGGTTTCGCGATAGGCTTTGGCGGTCCGGACCTGAACCTGTGCGCGGCGGAAGGACAGTGACGCAGTGAGAGCCAGCACCGCCAGGATGACTCCTATGATGATGATCCAGCGAGGCTTCCACGGCTTACGGGTCTGGCCGCTCTCAGTCGACTCTGCCATCGGTGTCCAAAGTCACCAGTATAGCCCAGTAGCCGGGCGGTAAATCACGGCAGTTACAATGTCCGCATGGCGAAAAGTGAGCGCTATACCGCGGCGCATGCCGAATCCGGCCTCGGCGCAAAGCTGCCCGAGATCGAGACCTGGCCCAACCAATTCGCTGGCTACGAGATTGTGATCGACATCCCGGAGTTCACTTCCGTTTGTCCCAAGACCGGCCTGCCTGATTTTGGCATTCTGTGGATTCGCTACATGCCCGACAAAGACTGTCTGGAGTTGAAATCGCTCAAGGAATATCTAACTTCATATCGCAACCTCGGCATCTTTCAGGAGAACGTGGTCAATCGCGTGCTGGAAGATATGGTGCGCTCGTGCAAGCCGAAGTGGGCTGAGGTGAAAGGTGAGTTCCGGCCGCGCGGGGGGATTGGGACCGTCGTCATTGCCCGCTATCCGCGAAACAAGAAGCAAACGTAGCCTTTAGTTCCCACCACCGCACACCGAGGCGCAGAGATGAAGAAACGATTAACACTGTCATCTGTTGAGAATCCATAATGAATTCAGCGCATCGTGCCCAGTGGACACTCGTAAAGCGGCATTCTGCGTGATATTCTCCGCCAACCGATGACTGAGCAGACGAACGCCCGCTATGCGCTCCTTCTTCTGACTGCGCTGAATTTCTTCAATTACGTTGATCGCAATGTGCTGTTCGCGGTGCAGCCGCTGATCCAGAGCGAGTTCAAGATCGACGATGCGAAGATGGGCTTTCTGACGACCGCGTTCTTCATTTGCTATATGGTCGCGGCGCCGCTGATCGCTCCGTTGGCCGACCGTTATCCGCGGAGATGGATCATGGCCGCCGGTGCCGTGGTTTGGAGCCTGGCGACGCTACTCTCGGCGCTTACGAACAACTACGACGAGCTGCTGCTGCGGCATTTGATTGTCGGTATCGGCGAGGCGACGTTCGTAGTGATTTCACCCGCCTTTCTGTCTGATCTGTTTACCGAAACAATTCGCGGCAGAATCATGGGGTTTTTCTATCTGTCGCTACCGGTGGGCTCGGCGGTCGGATATGTCATGGGGGGCTATCTCGGCCACCACTACGGTTGGCGCACGCCGTTTCTGGTGGGAGCGATCCCGGGCCTGATTCTCGCGCTTGGCTTGATGTTTGTGCGCGAACCAGAACGCGGAGCCAGCGACCAATTGCCGGTTACGGCGGAGCGCGGGACCATCCAGGGGCTTTTTCGCAACAAAGCCTATTGGACGGTCAGCCTGGGCATGGCGATGATGACCTTCGCTGTGGGCGGCATGCAAGTCTGGATGCCGACGTTTCTTACGCGCGTGCGCGGCGTTCCACTGGACCGAGCTAACCTTGTTTTTGGCGGAATGACGGTAGTCGCGGGTACGGTCGCGACCTTGTTTGGCGGATGGCTGGGGGACCGGCTGCTGCGCCGCACCCACGCGGCCTACTTAATTGTCGCTGCAGCCGGCATGATTCTGTCAATACCCGCGGTGGTCGCGGCTATCTACCTTACCGGTTCGGTCATGTACGCAGCGATATTAATTGGCGAGTTTCTCATCCTGTTGAATACGGCTCCGCTGAACGCCGCACTCGTGAACTCGGTAGCTGCGCCCATCCGCGCGACGGCCCTCGCGGTGAACCTGTTCACCATCCATCTGCTGGGGGACGCCTTCTCTCCGACATTGATCGGCTACATCTCCGACCGGACGAACCTGCAGATGGGCATGGTGGCTATGATTGTGGCGGTTGCGCTGTCGGGGGTTGTGCTCCTGTACGGGGTGCAGTTCGCTCCTAAATTGCCGCCGGAACATGCGGCTCGTACTGTGGCTGAAGGAGCCTCGGCCTGATGGGGCCCGGGTTTCTGGAGCATCCTTTGGTCTGGGCCTTCAGCATATTTCTGGCCGGGGTGTGGCTGTCGCGACTGCTGGCCGCGGCGTTGCACATGCACAAGATCGCCGAGATCACTGATCCAGAATACGAAGTGTCGCCGGCGTCTGCCTCGGGCCGCGCACGGCGCGTGAGCATCATTGTTCCCGCGCGTAATGAGGCCGAGCACATCGAAGCGGGGCTGCTATCGTTGCTGGAGCTCGAGTATCCCGACTACGAAGTGATCGCTGTTGACGATCGCTCCGACGACGCGACTGGAGCGATTCTCGACCGTCTCGAGACCGAGTGGCGCAAAACCGGGGAGTCATCACCCCACCTGTTGAAAGTGCTGCATGTCACCGAACTTCCGATGGGCTGGCTTGGGAAGACCCACGCCATGTGGCAGGCAGGGAAGCAAGCGACCGGCGACTGGCTGCTGTTTACCGATGCCGATGTCGTGTTTCGCTCGGATGCTTTGCGCCGTGCGCTGGTCTATGCCGAACGTGAACAGGCGGATCACCTCGTCTTGTTTCCGACTATCGTGATGAAGTCAGTAGGAGAGCGCATGATACAGGCATTCTTCCAGTCGCAATTTGTCTTCGCCCGTCGGCCGTGGAAGGCCGCGGACCCGAAGTCGCACGATGCCATTGGCGTTGGCGCTTTCAACCTCATTCGCCGTGATGTGTACGAACGCATTGGCAGCTATGAGCGCATGCGGCTGGAGGTGCTGGATGACATGCGCCTCGGCGAATTGGTGAAGCAGGAGGGTTTCCGCCAGCGAGTGGCGTTTGGCCGAGGCCTTCTGCGCTTGCGCTGGGTGTTCGGCGCGACGGGAATGGTCGAGAACCTGACCAAGAACGGCTTCGCCATCCTGAAGTTCAACGTGTGGTTTGCACTGTTGGCCGTGTGCGGCATCCTGCTGCTGAATGTGGCCCCGTTGGTTGGTGCTTTGCTCACGCCAGGGTGGGGACGCATGGGATTTCTTGCGGCCTTGGCCGCAATCGTACTGATATATGTGGGAATGTCATGGTACAGCGATATTCCACCGGGGTATGCAGTGCTGCATCCGATTGGCGCAGTCCTGTTCTGCTATGCTCTGCTGCGTTCTATGGCCGTGACACTCCGGCGCGGCGGAGTGGCTTGGCGCGGGACGCTCTATCCGTTGTCTCAACTCCGGAAGTTCACCCGTGAGCAGCCGCGATGGAGTTGGCTGTGAGTCACCGGATTTCGCCTACTTGGTCGGCTCCATGCGGAGCGCATCCTTGAACCGGTTAAGTAATTGGATAGCCCAATCGCCGCCGGCAACTCGATAATTTCGCCTTTGTCATAGAACTGCCGAAGTTCGGCCCAGAATTCGCCGTCCACTTCGTGGGGATCACGGGTTGCGCGTTGCGCCAAATTCCAGTGGAGCCTTCACGGCGAGGGCGAAATCGTCAGGGTTCCTGAAGTCCGAGAGTTCTCAATCTGCCCTTCCGTCCAGCCGTGCCGCGTTGCCAAGGCGGTGCACGAAGTGAGTCAATACTCACAATGGTTGGTCTGCGAGGTTCGGACGATCACCAGCTCTTTTAACTTTGCGGAAACCGTTCCGGTGTTCATCACCGCCCGGAAGTGGGCAATCATGGTACGGAAGATCCCGGCCGGTGCACGACCGTCCGGAACATGTTGAGAATGTTGCCACGTTCCTTCAGGTAGAGATTTGCTGATCGACCTGCTCCTGGGCAAGACGCGAGGTGCGCGCATGAGAGATTCTAAACAGGTGCAGGGAACCGAAGCTGTGATCTGGGACACAGCAAACGCCCTTCCGTTTATGACGAAAGGGCGTCCGACAGTTACATGCCGTGATCGGCAGGGAAGAGTGGATTATTTGCCGAATGCCTTGATGGCGTTGGCTTCGTCTTCCTGCACGTCGAACACGGTATACAGCTTCGTGATCTGCAGCAGGTCGTGCACCTTTTTGGTAAGGTGCAGCAGCTTGAGTTCGCCGCCCTGGCGCTGCACGGAGGTAAACGCGCTAACCAGTTCGCCGATGCCCGAGCTGTCGATGTAGCTGACGTCGCCCAGGTTCAGCAGAATCTTTTTTCCGCCTTTGCCGAGCAGGTCCTTGATGGTATCGCGCAAAACTACGCTGCCTTCGCCCAGAGTGATTCGCCCGCTCAAGTCAACGATGGTTACGCCATCCACTTGCCGGGTGCTTGCTTTCATGCTCACGTGGAAGCCTCCTGGCGGTCCAGTTCACTGCCTGGGATCCGCTTGATCAAAGTAATTTCAGTGCCGGGTTCCAATTTGCGGAACCGAACTTCGTCCATAAACGCCCGGATCAGGAATATTCCGCGGCCGGACTGCTTCATCAGATTTTCCGGTGCGAGAGGATCGGGGATCTCGTCGGGTTCCAGCCCCCTGCCTTCGTCCCCGATGATAATTATCAACTCCCGATTGTTTTGTTCAAAGGATAAGTTTACCCGCTTTGCCGGATCGTAGGCGTTGCCGTGTAAAACCGCGTTGATCATGGCTTCCCGTACGGCCATGGCGATTCCGCCCCGGACGTCCTCGTCGAAGCCAGCCTGGGCGGCAACCTGGTCGGCCATTTCTTCCGCTTTGTTCACGCTTTCCAGCGTGGACTCCATCCGGTAGGAAACCTTTGATTGCGCGGTCATGAATTAGCTGGTGTCGTCGACTCCGGTGTCGCGCTCGCCTGCGGAAGCAATTCCTCAGGATCCTGCAGTTTGCCTTGTCCGGAAGCAGTTGTCAATTCAAGGATTTCCGAAATTCAAGGATTTCCGAAGCGGCCCACCATGGAAGAGGTTCGTCATCATGTAACCGGAGGATGGGGCATTCATGGTCGCTATGCGATGGGGGTTGGCACCAAGTTGGGTCGGAAGTATAATTCGAACGAACGTTCGTTTTAGGCGACCACAAATCCCCGAAATGGCTGGCCGCGCTGGAGGGTTATGGCCACGATCCCCGATTTCGCTACTCTATCGTCCGCCGCCGGGCCGGACACACGCTTCGACCGTCGCTTCTCGGAAATCCTTGATCACGCCACGGAAGTCTTTGCCGAAAAAGGATATGAAGGCGCATCGATGCGCGATCTTTCGCGGCTGAGCGCTATGTCGCTCGCCGGCCTCTACTACTATTTCGACTCAAAAGAAAAGCTGCTTTACCTGATCCAGAAACATACCTTCACCACCATCATTGATCGGCTGCGTGAACGGCTGGCTGCGAGCAAAGATGCGGAAGAGCGCATCCACATCTTCGTGCACAACCACGTCCAGTACGCCTTGGCGAAGCAGAAGGCCATGAAGGTCCTCTCGCATGAAGACGATGTGCTGAAGAATAGCCACGGCGCTGAACTCGCCGCCATCAAGCGCGAGTACTACAAGATCTGCGTTGGATTGGTCGATGAACTGGCGAAGGCCGAGCAGCTTCCGCGATTGGGACAAAGCACCACGGCGACGGCTCGGGTTTCGACCCGAACCGCGGTGATGGGGCTGTTCGGAATGATGAACTGGCTCTACACCTGGTACAAGCCGCGGATCGATCCCGATGTCGAAGTGCTCGCGCGGCAGATCAGCGACATCTTTCTCGGAGGGGTGCGCGGCAGAGACGGCCTGGAGCACCGGAAATCGTATCTCCGTGGTGGCTCTGATGCCAGGTCTATGGTCGGTCCAGCAAAGCTCCCGCGGAGAAAGGCGGGAAGGTCATGACGCCAGCGAGCAAGCCGGTATTCCACCGAATCGTGGTCGACCTCGAGCCGCCCGTGGTTCGCATCACGCTTAACAATCCACCACTCAACATCATTGACCTGGAAATGATGGGCGAATTGCTGGCGACGCTGGAGCAGGCTGAAACGATTCCCGAAGTCAGCACCGTCGTGTTCGCCGGCTCGGAGCGGGCGTTCTCCAGTGGTGTCGATATCGCCGCGCACACCCCGGAAAACGTGCGCAACATGCTGACGGCGTTTCATGGGGTTATCCGGGCAGTCGCCGCGACGAAGAAGCTCACCATCGCCTCGGTGTGTCGCCACTGCCTCGGTGGCGGAGCGGAGTTAGCTCTACTGTGCGATGTCGTGTATGCCACACCTGATTCGGTCTGGGGATTTCCGGAGATCAAGCTGGCTTGCTTTCCGCCGGTCGCCAGCGTTGCACTGGCGTCGATCGTTGGACAGAAGTTGGCGGCTGAAATGGTGTTGACGGGTCGCACAATCACGGGCGAGGAAGCACTGGCCCACGGTCTCGTCAACGGCGTAGCCGATGATCCTGAGACCTGTGTTGCGGAATGCATCGCGCGAGTGACCCAGCTGAGTCCTGCGGCATTGGCGATGGCGAAGAAATCGTTCTACGCATGGGATTCGATTCATTTTGACAAAGGGCTGGCGCGCGCCGAACAGGTTTATCTGGACGAACTCATGCAGACAGCCGATGCGCATGAGGGGATCAAGGCATACACCGAGGGCAGGCGGCCGCAATGGGCCGGGAAGTGATGGCAGTGGACTTCTCATGGACTACGAAATCACAGTTGCGGAATTGAAGAGGTTGCGCGACCGCGGAGGCGAATTCACCTTGCTCGATGTGCGTGAGCCATGGGAGTTCCAGACCGCACAGATCGGCGGCAGCAAGCATGTGCCCATGGGCGACGTGCCGTCACGGTTTCAGCAGGAACTCGACCCCGAAGACCATATCGTTGTGGTCTGCCATCACGGTGTGCGGTCGATGAATGTTACGGCGTGGCTTCGGCAGCAGGGCTTTGAGAAAACGCAATCCTTGCGCGGCGGCATTGATCGCTGGTCGCGCGAGATCGATCCCTCGGTACCGCTTTACTAGGAACCTGAGATGAAAAAACAGCTTATCGAATTGCGAGTAAATGGCCGAACCCACGAATTGGCGGTGCAGCCTAACGCATTGCTGCTCGACGTGCTGCGTCAGGAGCTCGACCTCACTGGCTCGAAACGCGGCTGCGACGATTCATCGTGCGGGGCATGCACGGTCGAGGTCGACGGCGTGCCGATGCTGGCGTGCACCATGCTGGCGGCGAGCTACCAGGGTTCGGAGATCACGACCGTCGAAGGCGTCTCTGAAGGCGGCGGTCTGGCGACGCTGCAGAGAGCCTATGGTGATTTCGGCGGCTCGCAATGCGGATACTGCACACCGGGATTCATGATGACTGTGCGCTGGCTCTTGGCCAACCACCCCGATCCCACAGAAGAAGAGATTCGCGAGGCACTGAGCAGCAATCTGTGCCGCTGTACCGGTTATTCGCAGATGTATGAGGCGATTCGCGCGGTGATTGACGCCGAGAAGAAGAGCAGCACGCCCGAGCTCGCAGGAGCGACACGCCGATGACCGAGTTCTCTGTTATCGGCAAACCCATTGCGATGGTCGACGCCGCCGGCAAGACCACCGGCGCAGGCAAGTACACAGACGATCTTTCTCTGCCGGGGATACTGGTCGGCAAGATCCTGCACTCACCGTGTCCGCACGCGCTGATCAAGCGCATTGACACAAGCCGGGCATGCGCGCTGGACGGAGTAGTGGCGATCGTAACCGGCGAAAACGCACCCAATCAGTACGGAATTCTTCCCGTCGGACACGACGAAACAGCGCTGGCAGTCGCCAAAGTTCGCTACATCGGGGACAACGTCGCCTGTGTGGCAGCGATCAATGAAGAAATTGCCGATCAGGCGCTGGAGTTGATTGACGTTGAATACGAGCCGTTGCCGGCGTACTTCGATCCCGAGCAGTCAATGAAGGCCGAACGCCATCTCATCCACGAGAACCGGCCGAACAACATTGAGAAGGATTATCACCACATTTTTGGCGACCCCGAAAAGGGCTTTGCCGAAGCCGACTACATCGCTGAAGCGCGCTACCTCGCCAACGAAGTGACGCATGCTGCGATGGAGCCGCACAGCACGCTCGCCAGCTTCGAGATCGATCCGCATACCGGCAAGCAAGGGCGATTGACCGTCTGGTCCTCCACGCAAGTTCCGTATTACCTGCAGCACAAATTGTCTCTTGTGCTTGAGCTTCCTATGTCGCAAATTCGCGTGATCAAGCCGCTGGTCGGCGGAGGCTTTGGCGGCAAGAGCGAAATCATTCCGCTGGAGATCATTGCGGCGGTCGCAGCGCGTGCGGCCAATGCTCCTGTGAAAATCACCTACACGCGCGAAGAAGTCTTTTGGGCCCATCGCGGGCGTCCGCGTACCATCATCGACCTGAAGACTGGGGTGAAGAATGACGGCCGGATCACCGCTGTGGCGTGCAAGGTGATTCAGGATGGCGGCGCGTATTGCTCCTACGGCGTCGTGACGATTCTGTATTCCGGCGCGCTGCTCGGCGCGTTGTATGACATTCCCAACATTTGCTACGACGGCTATCGCGTGTTGACGAACAAGCCGGCCTGCGGCGCGATGCGCGGTCATGGCACGGTAAACGTGCGCTTCGCCTTCGAGTCGCAAATGGATGAGATTGCGGCGAAGCTGGGCCTTGATCCGGCCGAGATGCGGCGCGTCAACCTGCTCAAGCCGCCAACGGTTACTGTAAACGGGTTGCGCGTACTGAGTTACGGGTTGCCGGAGTGCCTTGATCAGGTCGTTACACGGTCCGGCTGGAAGGACCGGCGCGGCAAGCTCCCTAAGGGACGCGGGCTGGGCGTGGCGTGCAGCCACTATGTAAGCGGCGCCGCCAACAGTATCATCCGATCCGACATGCCTCATTCGACGGTCAACCTCAAGATCGATCGCGACGGCGGCGTGGTTGTGTACACGGGTGCCTCCGAGATCGGACAGGGCTCCGATACCATGACTGCGCAGATCGTCGCGGAAGTGCTGGGTTGCGGCTTGTCCCGAATCAAAGTGATTGCGGCCGACACGGATCTGACACCGATCGATCTTGGGTCGTACTCCAGCCGCGTGACGTTTATGGCGGGCAACGCTGCGCTGCGGGCCGCGGAAGATGTGAAGAAGAACATCGTGAGCGCAGCAGCGCGGCGCATGAATTGCGCGCCCGAAGATGTCGTGATTGCCGGCGACCGCGTGTGGAAGCGAGGGGCGTTATCGCCTGATACGGCGCCAGAATCAACCGCCGCCGAAGCCGCTCGCGGACACGTGGATGGCCAAATCCTGCGCGGCTCGGTGTTGCAGACTCGCAAAGAAGAACGCCCGAAGGACCACATGAGCTTCGAAGAGGCGGTCGTGGCCGCCATCGACTTTCACGGCGGGCTGACCGGAACCGGATCGTACGCGCCGCCGGTCGAAGCGCGAGGCGGGAAGCACAAAGGGGCGGGCGTTGGGCCTGCGCCAGCGTATTCGTACTCCGCGCAGGTCGCCGAAGTCAGCGTCAACGAAGAAACAGGCCAGGTCACCGTTCACAAGATCTGGGCCGCGCACGATTGCGGTCGCGCCTTGAATCCGGTTGCCGTCGAGGGTCAGGTAATCGGTTCGGTCTGGATGGGACTCGGCCAGGCGCTGCAGGAAGAGATGGTCTGGAAAGATGGGCTGCTGATGAATCCCGGCCTGCTCGAGTACCGCAGTCCGTCGTCGGTCGAGTCGCCCGAGATTGAATGCATTATCGTCGAGAGCATCGATCCTGAAGGGCCGTTCGGCGCTAAAGAAGCGGGCGAAGGTTCGCTGGCGGCGACCATACCTGCGATCTCGAACGCAATCTACGACGCAGTGGGAATCAGGCTTAGAGAGGCTCCGTTTAGTCCGGAACGTGTGCTTGCGGCGCTGCGCGCGAAGCGTGGCGCGAAGAAGATCGAGATGACGGAAGGAGTCGACCCGACGCAGCCGGCAATGTTCCGCGAGCACGGCGGATCGCTGTGGTTTCGCGGCAAAGGTCCTGACCGACACCCGGATGATCCCGCACGAAGAGTCGTAACGGCGTGGGGTGCGCAATGAGCCTGCCCAGTTTCCAGTTGCTGCGGCCGAAGCATCTCGATGAGGTTGTGTCATTGCTCTCGAGGCACGCGGATGATGTAAAGGTTATCGCGGGGGGAACGGACTTATTGCCGTCGATGAAGCAGAAGCTGTTTACGCCGGCGTTCCTGCTGGATCTACGCGCTGCCGAAGAGCTGCATGGCATTCGAACTACCCCCGACGGGAGCCTCAGTATCGGAGCGTTGACGACTCTGGCTGAGATCGAACACTCGCCACTCATCCGCCGCGACTATGCAGTTCTTTATCAGGCCGCAAAGACCGTCGCGTCTCCGGTGCTGCGCAACATGGGCACGCTCGGCGGCAACATCTGTCTTGATACCCGTTGCCTGTGGTACAACCAGTCGCTTCTGTGGCGCAAGAGCTGCGGCTTCTGCCTGAAGAAGGACGGCGACCTTTGCCACGTTGCCCCCAGCAGCAAAATCTGCTGGGCGGCCTTTTCGGGCGATACGCCGCCCGCGCTGCTTTGTCTCGGAGCGGAAGTTGAGATTGCCGGCACCAACGGCGTTCGCCGAGTTCCCCTTGCTGACCTCTACGTGAACGACGGAATTGTGCGGTTGCATCTGTCACCTGACGAAATTGTTACGCGAGTCCATATACCCCCCCATTCTCGCGGCTGGCGCGGAAGTTATCAAAAGCTGCGGGTGCGCGGCAGCATCGATTATCCCCTCGCGGCGGTTGCGGTCGCACTCAAGCTTCGCCAGGGTCGAGTCGAAGACGCACGCATGGCGATTACGGCTGTGAATCCCGCACCGCACCTGGTGAAAGATGTTGATGCGACGTTGCTCGGCATGGAGGTCAATGCCGAGCTGGCCGAGCAGATTGGCGAGTTGGCAGGTCGAACTGCCAAGCCTTTAACCACTTCGGCACTCACCCCCGAATACCGTCGCGAGATGGTGCGTGTGTTCGCCAAGCGAGCGGTGATCGAGGCAGCAGCAAACTGAGGCAACAGCTATCTTGCTGACAACTGGAAACTGACAACTCACCGATGATCACCGACTGCCACATTCACATCGCGCCGATGGAGTTGTTCAAGCCGGAAGCTCTGGCGCTGATGAAGAAGTCGCGCAAGGACTTCGAGCAGATCGAGCACTACTGCAAATCGGCGAGCGCATTTCTCAAACACATGGACGAGGTCGGCATCGATCGCGCGGTGCTCATCAACTATGTTGCCCCCGAAGTGATTGGGTTTACACCCGCGGTCAACGAGTGGGTCGCGGCCTATGTGAGAGCGAACCCGAAGCGGCTGATTTCCTGCGGCAGCTTGCATCCCCGTCACACCAAGAACGTTCTTGCCGACATGGAGCAGATCGTGCGGCTTGGCATCCGGCTGATCAAGATTCATCCGCCGCATCAGCTGCTGTATCCGAACGACTATCTCAACGGCGTTAAGGAGCTGGAGATAATCTATCGCGCTGCTGAAGCCAATGGAATTCCGATCATGGTGCACACCGGAACGTCGATCTTTCCCGGCGCGCGCAACAAATACGGTGATCCGATTTATGTTGACGACGTCGCCGTTGATTTCCCCAACCTGAAAATCCTTCTCGCCCACGGCGGACGTCCGCTGTGGATGGACAGCGCGTACTTCCTGGTGCGGCGGCATCCCAACGTTTTTCTTGATATAAGTGGCATTCCACCGAAGTCGCTGCTGAAGTATTTTCCGCGGCTGGAAGAGATCGCCCACAAGACACTCTTCGGAACCGACTGGCCAGGACCGGGGGTGCCGGAGATCGCAGGCAACCTAAGTGACTTCCGGGCGCTGCCTCTGTCTGACAGGGCGAAGCACCAGATTTTGTCGAAGACCGCTCTCGAGATCTGGGGCGCCTAGACATTCCGTCTGAAACCGCAAAAGCGGCCCGGGGTGAGAAGTATATGAAAACTCTCCGTAACCATTTGAATCTTTCGCGCGACGTCGCGTTACGGCCGCCTTCATCCACGGGATTGTCAAAAAGCAAATGTTTCCGCGCTGAGCGCGGGCGGAGACACTAAGCCTCTGGCACCCGCCATGGTGCTAAATCGATGGTGCAGGACCGCGCCAGAAAAATCGTGGCTCGGTAAGAGCGAAAGTAACCAACCAGCGTTCCAGAATGGGAAATGGATCCGGCGAAGATGTTCCTGCTTAAAGCCGTATTCGGTCAGCGGCCATGGGAGGGGATAGAGGCAGCGGTTTGGATGGCGCGCCAGAGGGCAGCGTGTCCGGTGTGTGACTTCGCCGAGAAGGGGATGATGTCTTTCGCCTCGACGCCGAGCTCGCGCGAGAGGCTCGCCAGGGACTTATGCAATTGATTATTCGATATGCGGTCGGCCTTGGTGGCGATCACGAGACAAGGGCGCTCGTGGTGCCGCAGCCAGTCAAGCAGCTGGACGTCAAGCTGCTGAGGGGGAATGGAGACGTCGACCAACGAGACACAGAGCGCGAGTGACGGTCGCGACTTCAGATACGGGTCGATGAAGCGCGACCACTGCGTGCTTAACTGTTTGGGCACGCGCGCGTAGCCGTACCCGGGAAGGTCAACGAAAATCAGTTCGGCATGAGGCTTGCCGGGCCTTCTTAGATCGAAGAAGTTGATGGTTTGGGTTCGGCCCGGAGTGTTGCTGGTTTTCGCGACCTTGCTGGCGACGAGCGAGTTGATGAGGCTCGACTTGCCGACATTGGAGCGGCCAAGGAAGGCGATCTCGGGCACGGTCGGCGCAGGGAACTGGCGCGCCTCGGCGGCGGAGGTCATGAAGTGGGCCGTGACCTTCATGCTTTCAATGATAGTGGGTAGTGAATCGTGGATAGTGGACAGACACAAATCTTTTCGTCAGCGAAGGTTTAATGGCCGTTTGTCGTCGATGTCTTGAGGACGGACGGGTCGCAGCTTGTGCCAGAAATACAAGATCGCGGCCACGACGATGCCGATGCCGAGACTGATGGCGAAGAAGATCCGGTAGGCGGGCAAGAAGAGGAGCAGAGCAACGACCGTGCCGATGCCAAAGATGAGGGCGGCACGGCCTTTTAAGGAGGCTACCATGCGGGCTCTATTGTAGTGCTGTGATCGGGCGATTGTGGTTTCGGACACAAAAAGAATGGATTGCTATACCCAGTTCGATATCCCTGGCAGCCATCTCCGCTCCTTTTCAGCCGGGACCAGACGTGCAGATCTGGGGAGCTTTCCATGCACCGCTCAAGACTTCCGGTCTTGGCATGTACAGGCGCATCACGACTCCATCGGGCCGTCTGGCGCCGGCAGCCAGTTCGATTCGAGATCGGTACCGGGAGATTTGTGCTGGAGATATAACGTGATTCCACCATCCGCATTTTTCTTAAGCTGTGGAAGCATAGTCACTATGGCAGGCGATAAGCAGAATGAGGAAGGGCGTTGCAAAACGAACCGCCGTCGGCCTGAAAACGTTCTTCGTGGTTCGTTCTCTCCTCAACGAATTCTTCGGCCATGGCCCGCTATTCTAGCGTAGCTGTCGCCCGAATCCTGACAGAACAAGCTTACTGATGCGCGGCGGGTGGCTCGGCCTCAGGAGGTGAGGGTAGAGCGGCGAGGGTCGCGGTTTCTTCGGCCACCTGGGGCAACGGGCTTTCCAGAGCCAGCGCCAGAACCTCGTCCATCGTCTTCACGAAGTGAAGCTTCATAACGGATTTCAGGTTATCAGGAACTTCCGCGAGGTCTTTCTCGTTGTCGGCCGGGAGCAGAACCTCGAAGATGCCGGCGCGATGAGCGGCCAGCAGCTTTTCTTTCAATCCACCGATGGCCAGCACTTTGCCACGCAGCGTGATTTCGCCGGTCATCGCAATATCGCGGCGTACGGGTATGCGGCTTAGGGCACTGGCGATTGCCGTGGCCATGGTGATTCCTGCGGACGGACCGTCCTTCGGGATCGCGCCTTCGGGCACGTGCACGTGGATGTCGAGGTTGCGGTAGAAATCGCGCGGCAGCCCGAGGCGATGGGCACGTGAGCGCACGTAGGACATGGCGGCTTGCGCCGACTCCTGCATCACGTCGCCGAGCTTACCGGTCAGCGTGAGCTTGCCTTTGCCGTCGACGGTGGCGACTTCGGTGGTGAGGATTGAGCCGCCAACTTCGGTCCAAGCCAGCCCGGTGACCAGGCCGACTTCGCTCCGCTCGTGGGCTTCGGTGTCGCGAAACTTGAGCACGCCAAGGTATTCGTTGACGTTTTCTGCGGTCAACGTGACAGAGTAGTCGCCGCCTTCCTTCACGACCTTGCGCGCGACCTTGCGGCAGATGTTGCCGATTTCGCGCTCGAGGTTGCGGACGCCCGCTTCGCGGGTGTAGTTGCGAATGACCGTGGTCAGCGCCTCGTCGGTGAAGATGATGTTTTTCTCGGTCAGGCCGGTTTGCTCGCGCTGCTTACGGACAAGGTATTGCTTGGCGATCTCGACCTTTTCGGGCTCGGTATAGCCCTGCAGGCGGAGGACTTCCATGCGGTCCTGTAGCGCGGGCGGAATCGTGTGCAGTACGTTCGCGGTGGCGATGAAGAACACTTGCGAGAGGTCATACTCGACGTCGAGGTAGTGATCGACGAACATGAAATTCTGCTCGGGATCGAGAACTTCGAGCAGAGCCGCCGAGGGGTCGCCGCGAAAGTCCATCGACATTTTGTCGACCTCGTCGAGCATGAAGACTGGGTTCTTGGTGCCAGCCTTCTTCATCATCTGAATGATCTGTCCGGGCAGCGCCCCGATGTAGGTGCGCCGATGGCCGCGCACTTCAGCTTCGTCACGCACGCCACCGAGCGACAGGCGGACGAACTTGCGTCCGGTGGCTTTGGCGATGCTCATGCCGAGCGAGGTCTTGCCCACGCCCGGAGGTCCGACGAAACAGAGGATGGAGCCTTTGGGGTTCTTCACAAGCTGGCGAACCGCGAGGAATTCGAGGATACGCTCCTTGATTTTCTCAAGGCCGTAGTGGTCGGCGTTGAGGACTTTTTCCGCGACTTCGATGTTGCGAATTTCTTTGGAGCGCTTCTTCCACGGTACGGCGAGCAGCCAGTCGAGATAGTTGCGGGAGACTGTCGATTCGGCCGACATGGGCGGCATGGCCTCGAGCTTCTTCAATTCCTGGATGGCTTTCTCGTGGGTTTCGCGGGGCATCCCGGCGGCGTCGATCTTCTTCTTCAACTCGTCGAACTCGCTTTTTTCCCCGCGGCCGAGCTCCTTCTGAATGGCCTTGATCTTTTCGTTGAGGTAGTACTCTTTCTGAGCACGCTCCATCTGGCGCTTCACGCGCGACTGGATGGTGCGATCCATGTTGAGCTTTTCAATCTCGACGTCGAGCACGTCGCCGATGCGGGTCAGACGCTCCGCGGGATCGAAGATTTCCAGCAACTCCTGTTTTTCTTCGATGGACAGTTGCAAATTCGCGGCGATGGTGTCGGTCAGCTTTGAGGGATCGTCGTTGCGAACGGCGGCGATCATCGTCTCGTAGTTGAGCGACTGGCAGAGCTTTACATATTGCTCGAAGAGTCCGGTAACGCGCTGCATAGAGGCTTCGACCTGCGGCGTCAGTTCGGTGCCGTACTTCGCGGTGCGGACAGTGGCTTCGTAGTAGCCGTCGGTGTCGACGACCTGCAGGATCTTGCCGCGTTCGAGGCCCTCGACCAGGACCTTGATATTGCCGTCGGGCAGTTTGAGACTTTGGACGATATTGACGATGGTGCCGACCTGGTAGATCTCGTTGGGCTTGGGCTCGTCGATACTAGCGTCGTGCTGGGTTGCGAGAAAAATCTTCTTGTCGCCAGCCAGCGCGTCCTCGAGGGCACGCACGCTGGACTCCCGTCCGACCACGAAGGGCGTCATCATGAACGGGAAGATCACGACGTCCCGGATCGGCATCATGGGGAGTTTCTTAGTCTCGAACTTTTCTCGCTGGGTCACTGGAACCGCCTTGTTTTCAAAGCCTCACCGCTCTGAGGATGAAGAACCAATAGTCTGATTATGATGCCGCTCGCGAGTGCGCTGAAATCTATCAGCGGCATGCTTTTAGAAATCTAGGATAACACGCGATGAAAAGGGTCTTTTGACCTTTGTTGCAACCAGGAATTGTCGATCTGAGTGCTGATGTTGTTGGTGCGAGCAAGTGCGCTTAGGGCTCACGCCTTCGCGCGAGTGTGTCGTCGGTAAGACCGACTCTGAATTAAGATCCCCACTCAGAATTCCGCTTCCCCCATTCGCGCCACCCCGGCGCGAATCGGGGACCCCGCTTCCTCCCGGGCTACCCTCTTGCGTCCCGCAAGGCGGGACTCGCAGCAGTCGTCAGGGCCGAATCATGGCACCGCGTGTTTCGATTACCAAACTAGAAAAACATCGGCACGACGGCTGGTCACGCCGAGAGTGAATCCGAACTAAGGTCAGGAGTATCTATCCAGCCTTTTCCATAACGGGGAGGTTGACGTTCCGATTCTCCACCATTTCCTGGGTGACCTCGAAGTCCTTCACACGCTTCTGGCTGGGAAGGGCATACATCAAGTCGAGCATCAGCTCTTCCAGGATCATGCGAAGCCCGCGGGCGCCGACTTTGCGCGACATGGCTTCGCGCGAGATGCAGCGCAGAGCGTCGTCGGTGAAGCGTAACTTAACGTTCTCGAATTCGAAGAGCCGCTGATACTGCCTGATAATCGCGTTCTTCGGCTTAGAGAGGATCTCGACCAGGGCATCTTCGTCCAGATCATTCAATACGCCGACGACCGGCAAGCGGCCGACGAACTCGGGAATGAGCCCGAACTTGATGAGGTCCTGGGGCTCGACTTGCGCCAGAAGCTGCGTATCGCGTTTGTTGGATTCGGTGAATGCCGCTTCCTTGGATTCGTCGGTGCGGAATCCCATGGAGCGCTTGCCCATGCGCCGCGAGATGATGCGCTCGAGTCCGACGAATGCTCCGCCGCAGATAAAGAGGATGTTGGTGGTGTCGACCGGTGTGAACTCCTGATGAGGATGCTTGCGTCCGCCCTGCGGAGGAACGTTGGCGACGGTGCCCTCGAGGATCTTTAGCAGCGCTTGCTGCACCCCCTCGCCGGAAACATCGCGAGTGATGGAAGGGTTTTCGTCCTTGCGACCGATCTTGTCGATTTCGTCGATGTAGATGATGCCGGTCTGCGCGCGGGCCACATCGCCGTCGGCCGCCTGTAGCAGCTTGAGGATGATGTTCTCGACATCCTCGCCCACATAGCCGGCTTCGGTAAGCGTGGTGGCGTCGACAATGGCGAAAGGCACGTCCAGCATTCTGGCGAGTGTCTGCGCGAGCAGCGTCTTACCGGTGCCGGTCGGGCCGATGAGCAGGATGTTCGACTTGGATAGCTCGACTTCGCCGTTGCGCTGACGATTCATGTAGACGCGCTTGTAGTGATTGTAGACGGCGACAGCCAGCTTCTTCTTGGTCTGGTGCTGACCGATGACATACTCATCCAGGAATGTCTTGACCTCGGATGGCTTGGGCAACTGGTGCGGGGTCGACGACGTCTGAGTTTCGGAACGGTCATCTTCCAGAATGGAATTGCAGACCGCGACGCATTCATCGCAGATGTAAGCGCGCGGATAATCCGTTGGCGACGAAATGAGCTTGGCGACAGCGTCCTGCGACTTGTGGCAGAAAGAGCAACGAAGAACTTCGTCGCTTCCAGTCCTAGTTCTCACGGAAAGCTACTCCTTGGCGCAGTGCTCGCTTGTTAGGGTCCCGATTCCCCAACCTCCCGTGGACCATCGCTACCGACTGCCCAGAGCCGTGCCGCTACTGGGACTCCCGATCTCGCCCAACGAATGGCGCTTCGTGGCCACGCGATTGCTGCTGCGTGTATGGACATATTGAAGCACAACTCGGCTGAGTGCGCGTGGGTTTAGCCAGAATTTCAGTACAACTTTTGAGTCACGGGAAAGTAATTCTTTCGCAGAGCCGATCGGCTCCAGTCACTCGGTTACTTGCTACTTGTGCTTGTAGATGATGTCGTCGATGATTCCGTATTCCTTGCTCTGCTGGGCGTTCATGATGAAGTCGCGCTCCACGTCGCGCTCGACCTTTTCCAGGAGCTGACCGGTGTGCTTGGCCAGGATCTGGTTGGTGATTTCACGCATGCGCAGGATTTCGCGGGCGTGGATGTCGATGTCGGTGGCTTGTCCCGAGAGGCCGGACATCAGCGGCTGATGGATCAGGATGCGCGAGTTGGGCAGGGCAAAGCGCTTCTTCGCCGCGCCTCCCGCGAGTAGTGTGGCAGCCATGCTGGCGGCCTGACCGATACAGATTGTGGTTACGTCCGGCCGGATGAACTGCATGGTGTCATAGATCGCCATACCCGCGGTGATGGAACCGCCGGGCGAGTTGATGTAGAGCGAAATGTCTTTCTCGGGATCTTCCGCTTCCAGAAACAGCATCTGTGCGATGATCAAGTTCGCAACGTTGTCGTCAATAGGTGTGCCGAGAAAGATGATGTTGTCCCGCAATAGGCGGGAATAGATGTCGTAGGCCCGTTCGCCCCGGCTGGTTTGTTCGATCACCATGGGTACCAGCATCGATGGAGGCTCCTTTGTAGTAGTCCCCGCACTTCCTAAGCCGCGGAAATGAAAGACAGGTCGCGTTACACAGGCCTGCGGTAAAGGTAGTTCAAGGTCTTTTCGTTGCGGAGGCGATGTCGAATTCTATCCAGCCCTCCATCCGGGGTCAAACGCGCGCGAATCTGTTTGACGGGCTGTTTGGCCTGCGTCGCGAGTGCCGACAACTCGTGATCTAACTCCTCGTCGCTGACATCGATTTTCTCCTGATCAGCGATCTGCTCAAGGATGAGGGATGCCTTCACTTCGCGCACCGCGCCCGCGCGCTGGCCTAGACGGAGCCGGTCGAAGTCCATGCGCTTCATGTCTTCGGTGCCCATGCCCTGTGCCGCAAGAGCCCGTAGACCTCGCTCCAGGCGGAGATCGATCTGCTGGTTGATCATCGCCTCAGGAACAGGGAAATCGTTGCGCCTGACGAGCTCCTCAACGATCTGGTCTTTGCCCCGATGCTCGGCCTCGTGCTCCTTTTCAGCCTTCATGTTCTCGCGGATACGATTGCGCAGGTCGTCATACGTCGCGAAATCGGTTGAGAGTTCTTTGGCGAATTCGTCGGTCGGCTCCGGAATGCTACGGGTCTTGATGGCCTTGACGTCGACCTCGTAGGTCATCGTCTTGCCGGCGAGGCGCTTGTCGGAGAAGTCATCAGCATATTTCACGTCGAACGACCGATGTTCGCCCGCCTGGGCGCCGCGAAGGTTCTCGCTAAACTGGGGAATCGTGTTCTCGCCGCCGATCTCGACCATGACTTCGTCGACCTCGACCGGCTTGGCCTCGGCGTTTTCCTCCGCCTCTTTCGGGAGGCCGCGAAAACTTACGACGGCGAAATCACCGTCGGTAACGCCACGATCCTCTTCGACAGCGTTATAGGTGGCGTGCTGGAGACGCAAGTTCTTCAGAGACTGCTCGACTTCGTCTTCAGTGACGTTGGTGTCGATGGTTTCCGGCTTGATGCCGCTGTAGTCGGCGACTTTGAATTCCGGAAAAATCTCAAACTCCGCCGTGAACTTCAGCGGCTCGTCATCGTGCAGGTGGAGATCGGTCACACGAGGCTGCGATACGGACACCATATTTTGCTTTTTGGTTTCTTCGCGGAAATAGCGGGGTACCAAAGCTTCTACCAGGTCGCTTTTGATTTCGTCGGCAAAGCGCTGGCGCACCACCGTCGCCGGGACTTTTCCCTTGCGAAAGCCGGGAACGCGAGCCAGTTTTGCATAGCGGGCGACGATCTTGTCGCGCTCGTCTTTCACGACGTCGGCGGGCACTTCAATGGTCAGTTCGCGCTTGCAGGGATTTGCGTTTACAGCCGTGCTGGTTTCAGTTGTGCTTGTTTCGGTCGTCAACGGGATGCCTTAAAAGGAAAGATGCTGGGTTCGGGGCTTTCGACGCAAGCGGCCAACAGACTTGCAAGCCGCGCTAAGAACCCAGGCGCTAGGCCGCATGGTCAATGCCACACTGGCGACGCCACATTTCAGTTTATGAGACGGAACGGGACCGGTCAAACGCTGCCGGCGATTCCAACGGCGATGGAGCGAGTGAATTTTCTCGTCGTATCGGCGCGTCCTTTGCGTTTCGTTGTCACTACGCTAGGATGAAGGCGCCGTCGTCAACCTCATCCTCTGGCCACTCGCCGACGCGCTGGATTATTTTGCCGGCCGAGGAGACGCATACATGCTGCGAATCATCTGGCGTTTTCGCGCCAAGGAAAAACGTGTGGACGAATTCTGCAACGTTTACGGCTGGAAGGGAAAGTGGGCCAAGCTCTTCGGCCGCTCGCCCGAGTACCAGGGCACAATCCTGCTGCAAGACATCTCAGATCCGCTGGTTTTCATTGTTATCGATCGCTGGGCTTCGGCTGACTCGTTCACCCGGTTCCAGAAACTGTTTCGACCCGACTATGAGAACCTCGATCAACAGTGCAATGAGTTAACCGACGAGGAAACGCTGATCGGGAATTTCCAGGACGAAGCTGTCTGACCGGTGCCTATACTGCGTTGCTTCGTGGTCTAATTACCTGGTTTCGAGCGCGTGCACCATTCCGTCGTAGGCGGGCTTCTTTTCATACGCAGCATCGAAGGGTAGCGCCCAACCCAGCTGGCCCTTGCTGTGGCCGGGAATCCACGAGTATTTGTTGGTGAAACCCCAGGTCTGCAAAACACGGCAGGAAGGATTCTGCAAACAGATTTCCGTGACTCTCGGATAGAGCTCACCTTGCGTCTGCAGACTCGGCGGGCTGTTGTCATCGAGGGCGATGTCGAGTTCGGTGATGTGGATCTCCCATGCCGAGGTCGCGGAAGCGCTTCAAGTTCGCCGCGAAGGAGCTGAGCGCCCTCGGATCGTCGAATTTGAGATTGACGTGCGGCTGAAAGCCGATGCCGTCGAGGGGCACTCCGCGCGAGCGGAAATCCTTAGTCATGTCGTAGATTGCGTCCGACTTGGCGTTGAGCGCCTCGGTGTCGTGTCGTTATCGAAGAGCTTGGCTTTTGGATCGGCAGCGTGTGCCCACCGCAAGGCCTGCTCGATGTAGGCTGCCCCCTGGCCGTCGAAGCCGATACCAGGCGTGTCATACCAGATCGTGCTTCGCATTGTTCCGTCCGCATTGAATGCCTCGTTGACGACGTCCCCGGCCCAGACCTCGCCGGAGTAGTGCTGGGCGAGGATCGCGATGTGATTCCGCAGGACCTGGTTCAGAGCCGTGACGAGGTATTCGTGGTTCTTTACGCCCGTCATGAGCCATTCGGGAACCTGCTGGTGCCAGACGAAGCAATGCCCGGGGACCTTCCTATTGTGTAGCGAGGCGAAATCCACGAGGCGATCAGCTGCAGAGAAATCGTAGGCGCTCGGCTCATTTCCGGGCCGGGGTATGAATCTTGAAACTTCATCTGGTTCTCGGGCTCGAGCTGCGCGAATGGCGTGGCGAGGGTGGAGGCGTAGTTGGGTTCCGTAAGATGACTTGGGTCGGCAGCGGCGCCTACGATGACGCTCCTCCTCGCCGCAGCTTGTCGAAGGGTTCCGAGGCTGGATGGAGTTGGCGACTGCGCCCGAAGTACTGGCGAAACGACCAGGGCCAACAGCGTCGCGACAGCCACGGCTGAACCGCGTGGAGCAAGACGGAATTTCAAGATGCGAGAATCCTTCAAACAGCTCGCGGACTAAAGTCCGCTTACGAATTAAAACAAAACCGCTTAACGGCGGGACTGAAATCATGCCTGATACGAAACCGTCAGGTTAGCAACTTCCACGCAAGGGTAATGAAACGCGGACAGCTTTACAATCTTGCCAATGTCATCGGTGATCGTGGTTCTCAACAAAGAAATCATCGCCTGCACGAAGTGCCCGCGGCTCGTTGAATACCGTGAGCAGGTCGGGCGGGAAAAGCGGAAGGCGTACCGCGACCACGATTATTGGGCGCGTCCGGTGCCGGGATTCGGAGATCCCGATGCACGTGTGCTTCTGCTCGGTCTGGCCCCCGGGGCCCACGGATCGAACCGCACCGGCCGTCCGTTCACTGGCGACGCGTCGGGCAACTTCATGTATCCCATCCTCTATAAGGTCGGATTCGCTTCCCAGCCCACTGCAGTAAGCCGCAATGACGGCCTGAAGCTGATCGACTGCTACATCACGGCTGCGATCCGCTGCGCGCCGCCCGATAACAAGCCGCTACCCAGCGAGTTATCGAACTGCTCGAGCTATCTCGACCGCGAGATGTCGATTCTGAAAAATGTCCGGGTTGTGGTCGCGCTCGGGAAAGTCGCCTTCGATGCCTATCTTGCTCACCTGAAACGCACTGGCGTCTTAGATCGGCGAACCGGCTTAACCTTCGGCCATGCAGCGCGTTACGAGATGCCTAACGGCGTGACGCTGCTGGCGAGCTATCATCCTTCGAACCAGAACACGGCCACGGGGAAGCTGACGGCAGCCATGTTCGAGGACATTTTTCGACTAGCAAAACGCATAATGACTAGCCATTAAGAATTTTTCGCCAAAGGTGCCTGAATTATTCACAGGATGGCACGATAGTCGGTCTTGTCACCTCGGCAAAATATCGGCATAATTGATCGTGCACCCCTACAAGCTCCACGTTGAGGACGCTGCTTTGACAGCGCAAGGGGCTCCCTTATTTTGGGGAGCGATGGAGCCTCTCCCGCGGCTGCACAAATCCACACAACAGAGGATGGAATGGCGGCAAAGTACATCTTTGTGACCGGTGGCGTTGTGTCTTCTCTTGGCAAGGGACTGGCAGCGGCTTCGATCGGCTGTCTGATGGAAAGCCGCGGGCTGAAAGTCTCGCTGCAGAAGTTTGATCCCTATCTCAACGTCGATCCCGGAACCATGTCGCCGTTCCAGCACGGCGAGGTGTTCGTCACCGACGACGGCGCCGAGACCGACCTCGACCTGGGACACTACGAGCGTTTCACCCACAGCCGCCTGAGCCGGGATAACAACTGGACCACTGGCCGTATCTACGAAAACATCATCGCGAAAGAGCGCCGCGGGGACTACCTCGGCAAGACCGTGCAGGTGATTCCGCACGTCACAAACGAGATCAAAAACGCCATGAAGAAGGTGTCGCAGGATGTTGATCTCGTCATTGTGGAGATCGGCGGCACGGTAGGCGATATTGAATCGCTGCCTTTTATTGAGGCGATCCGGCAAATGCGTCAGGAACTTGGCCGCGAGAACACACTCTTTGTGCATGTGACGCTCGTGCCGTACATCGCCGCTGCCGGTGAATTGAAGACCAAGCCGACGCAGCATTCGGTGAAGGAACTCCTCAGCATCGGAATCCAGCCCGACATTCTTTTGTGCCGCACCGATCGCTACCTGTCGCATGAGATCAAGTCGAAGATTGCGTTGTTTTGCAACGTGGAAGAAGAGGCCGTTATTACCGCCAAAGATGTCGCGTCGGTCTATGAAGTACCTCTGGTTTTTGCGCATGAAAAGGTTGACCAGTTAGCGCTTCGCTATCTGCGGATTCAGGCGGCGGAGCCGAACCTTGCGAAGTGGGAAGAATTAGTCCATCGCGTCTACAACCCGAAAGACGAAGTAACCATTGGGATTGTTGGCAAGTATGTAGAGTACGAAGATTCCTATAAGTCGCTGAAGGAAGCTCTAGTCCACGGCGCACTAGCCCATAACCTGAAGCTAAAGCTCGATTGGATCGAGGCGGAGGGACTGGAGTCGAACGACCAGTCTGTGCAGGGGCAGCTCGAAGCAGTCGATGGGATATTAGTTCCCGGCGGATTCGGTAAGCGCGGCATCGAAGGCATGCTGAAGGGCATTCAATATGCGCGCGAAAACCAGGTTCCGTATTTCGGTATCTGCCTTGGAATGCAGACCGCGTGCATTGAGTTTGCGCGCAATGTCTGTGGACTGGAGCAGGCGAACTCCAGCGAGTTCGATCCAGCGACGCCGCATCGCGTCATTTACAAACTGCGCGAATTGCGCGGGGTCGAAGAGCTGGGCGGAACCATGAGACTCGGCGCCTGGGCCTGCCGCCTCGAGAGCGGTTCGCTCGCTCACCGGGCCTACGGACAAACCGAGATCAGCGAGCGCCATCGCCATCGCTATGAGTTTAATCGCGAGTATGAAGGCTCGCTGACGGCGGGAGGCCTGCGCATTACGGGCGCTACGCCCGATGGAACCTACGTTGAAATTATCGAGATTCCCGAGCATCCTTTCTTTCTCGGATGCCAGTTCCATCCCGAGTTCAAGTCAAAGCCTCTTGAGCCCCATCCTCTGTTCACGTCGTTCATCAAGGCGGCGTATGAGCATCGCACGACTCATCGGCAACTGCGCGAACGAGCGGTAGTCGACCAGTTTCTGCGTCCCGAACAACTACGGCAGTAAATCGCTCTCTTATTGTTTTCATTAAAGATGTTTGCTGGCAACGAAGAGGTATGCTGCATCCCGTGTGAACGTGGTGGTTCGAATGTATTGCGCGATCTCGTCCCACGCGAGCACGACAGGCTCGATCTCAACCACCACCAGCAGCTCAGTCAGTTTTTCAAACGCTTCGGGCTGGCAAATCAAGGTGCCCATAGCGGGAGTTTCACTCTCGCGAACATCCCCATCGCGGCAACCGGTGGAAGCGGTGGGGTTTACACACTTGGCTCCCAATTCTGAAGTATTCACGGTCGCGATCGTGCCCTGATACCCTCACCGGCGACCTTTCTTTGGCCACGGTAACCGGGCCTATAACCAGCACCCCGTTCTATGTAGGGACCTTCACGGTAACGTCGGTAGGCTGGGCTATTGTTACTAGCGGCTTCCCGATCGGTGCGACAGTTCCCGCAGACTTCATCGTGTATAACGGCAAAATCTCGCTGTAGTTGGCGCGTCGCCCGGCGTCTGCTGTAAATAGAACTGGTTCATGGCATAAGGAAAGTCCCAGAATTTTGACACTACTGTTTCTGTCCCCGGCATCGCTGCAGGTGGCGGGGATGCTTATACTTCTACTGCGATTTTCTATTGATGGATCACACGCCCGGCCTGCTTCCTCCCGAACCCTTAAGCCGGTAATCGGACGCGTACAATAGCGGAAGCGTCGTCTAATCGTACGTGTCGCATCCCCCGAATTCAGGAGGTCCGCGTGACTGAAGTCTTCTCCGTTGGCCCAGTCCAGATTGGAGGGGGAGGGCTATTCCTCATCGCCGGGCCGTGTGTCATCGAGAACGAAGCGCATGCGCTGAAGATGGCAGAAGCTGTTGTTGCGATCGCTAGCGCTAAAAGCGTGCCTTACATTTTCAAGGCTTCCTACGACAAGGCGAACCGAACCTCAATCCACAGTTTTCGCGGACCCGGTATCGAGGAGGGGCTGCGCATCCTGAAGAAGATCCGCAAAGAAATCGGCGTTCCCGTGCTCACGGATGTTCACGAAGCAGCTGATGCAGCACGAGTCGCTGAGGCAGTCGACGTGCTTCAGATTCCAGCATTTCTCTGCCGGCAAACCGACCTGCTGATAGCCGCGGCGAAGACCGGCCGCGCCGTCAACATCAAGAAGGGGCAATTCGTTTCGCCATGGGACATGCGGCATGCCGCCGAAAAAGTTCGCGAAGCTGGCGACAACCGCGTCTTCCTGACTGAGCGCGGAGCGTCGTTCGGTTACAACAACCTCGTGGTTGATATGCGCTCGCTGGCAGTTATGCGGGAATTTGCACCCGTGGTCTTCGATGCGACCCATTCCGTGCAGATTCCATCAGGCGGCGGTGCGAACGGCAACGATGGCCCGCAGCAGAGTGGCGGCCAGCCGGAGTTTATTCCGCTACTGACACGCGCAGCCGTGGCTGCCGGTGTGGACGGAGTGTTTATGGAGGTCCATGACAATCCGTCGGCGGCAAAGTCGGACGGAGCCAACGCGCTCGACTTGAAAGATCTTCCGGGGGTTTTGGATCAGTTGCTCGCCGTGCAGCAGGCGCTGCATTAACCCCCGTGCCGGCAGCGGGCAAAGTTTGTCAGTCCTTCGGCAATATCCGGTTGAACGGAAACCGCTTAGCCGGTTCGCAAGTGTGGATCAATGGCACCATTTTTCGCTGCAAGATTGCGCCATTCGCTGCTCGTTTCCAACGGTTAGGGCTTAATATATAGGGAGTTGTCCAACAGCTTGCTATTCTTTTAAGCAGGCTAGACTGAACCGCGCATACTTGGGTCTTGCCGCGACATTCTGAGTCGCAGATCACGCACCTGATAGGAGTTTTCCATTGTCGAAGAAGCGATATCTTTTTACGTCTGAATCGGTGACGGAAGGTCACCCGGATAAGATTGCCGACCAGATTTCCGACGCCATACTGGACGCGTGCCTGAAGGAAGACCCTTACAGCCGTGTCGCATGCGAAACCTTGACCGCGACCGGCCTGGTCGTCATCGCGGGCGAAATCACCACCAAAGCCTATGTCGACTTCCAAACCGTGGTTCGCGGCGTGGTAGCCTCGATTGGCTACGACAATGCTCTGTATGGCTTCGACTCGAACACCTGCGCGGTGATCTCGTCCATTAACAAACAGTCGGGCGACATCGCGATGGGGGTTGACACTGGCGGAGCCGGCGACCAGGGCATGATGTTCGGCTATGCCACCAACGAAAACGCCACCTTCATGCCGACCCCGATTTTCCTGGCGCACAAGTTGACGCAACGGCTTTCCGAAGTTCGCAAGAATGGCACCCTTCCTTATCTCCGGCCCGACGGCAAATCCCAAGTCACGGTTGAATACGACGAGAACAACAAGCCGATTCGCATCGATGCCGTTGTAATTTCGACCCAGCATTCCGAGAACGTCACCAACGACGAGCTACGCTCCGACATCCTGAAGCAGGTGATTCAGGCCGCGCTTCCGGCGGAGATGCTGGACGAAGATACCAAGTACCACATCAATCCGACGGGCCGGTTCGTCATTGGCGGTCCGATGGGCGACACCGGTTTGACCGGCCGCAAGATCATTGTCGACAGCTACGGCGGGATGGGCCGCCATGGCGGCGGAGCATTCAGCGGCAAGGATGCCACCAAGGTTGATCGCTCGGCCTGCTACATGGCTCGCTACATCGCCAAGAACATCGTGGCCGCCGGCCTGGCCGACCGCTGCGAAGTGCAACTGGCATACGCTATCGGAGTTGCCGAGCCGGTTAGCGTGCTAATCGACACCTTCGGAACCGCGAAGGTCTCCGAGGAGAAGATCGCCGAATTGGTGCGCGCCAACTTCAAGCTGACACCGAAAGGGATCATCGAGTCACTGAATCTGCGCCGCCCGATTTACCGCAAGACCGCCGCGTACGGTCACTTCGGCCGCAATGAGCCCGAGTTCACTTGGGAACTCACCGATAAGGCAGCAACTCTCCGCGAGCAGGCTGGGGTGAGTCCTGCTGCTGTGAAAGTTGCGAAGTAGTTTCTATTTTGGGGCGGTTGTTTGCCAACCGCCCCAACCCTCAATCCTGCGATCGCGATGGCCTCGCGGCAGTCGCGCATACGCCGACGCACGAAAGCAACTTCAGAAATGGGAGCTTATGTCGACGACAACCACACAGACAGCGGGCGACATCGCCAACATTGAACTGGCCGATCTCGGCAAAAAGCGCATTGACTGGGCCAACCAGTCTATGAAGGTTTTGCAGATCATCCGCAAAGAATTCATCAAGAATCAGCCGCTGAAGGGTATTCGCATTTCTGCTTGCCTGCACGTTACGGCCGAGACTGCCAACCTTGCTATCACCTTGCGCGATGGCGGCGCCGACGTTGTGCTTTGCGCTTCGAATCCGCTTTCGACGCAGGACGACGTCGCGGCCTGCCTAGTGCGCGACTTCAACGTTCCGGTGTACGCCATTAAGGGTGAGGACAACGAAACGTACTACTCGCACATCATGGCGGCGCTTGATCACAAGCCGCACATCACGATGGACGACGGCGCGGACCTGGTCACCACGGCGCTTACTAAGCGCAAGGAGATTCTCGACGGCATCATCGCCGGCACGGAAGAAACAACTACCGGTGTCATCCGCCTGCGAGCGATGGCGAAGCAGGGCGTGCTCAGCTATCCGATCATCGCCGTCAACGATGCCGATACCAAACACCTGTTCGACAATCGTTACGGCACGGGCCAGTCGACCATCGACGGAATCGTTCGCGCCACCAACTATCTGCTGGCAGGATCGAAGTTCGTCGTCGCCGGTTACGGGTGGTGCGGTCGCGGTCTCGCCAGCCGTGCACGTGGACTCGGGGCCGAAGTCATCGTCACGGAAATCGACCCGACGAAGGCGATCGAAGCCGTGATGGATGGCTACCGTGTGATGAGCATGGACGAAGCTGCCAAGATCGGCGACGTCTTCTGCACTGTCACCGGTAACAAGAGCGTGCTCCGCAAGGAACACTTCGAAGCCATGAAAGATGGCGCCATCATCTCGAACTCGGGCCACTTCAACGTCGAGATCGACATCCCCGCGCTCGAAAAGCTGTCGTCATCCAAGCGGACTACACGCGGCTTCGTCGAGGAGTATTCGCTGAAGGACGGCCGCAAGATCAACCTGCTGGGTGAGGGCCGCCTCATCAACCTCGCTTCGGCCGAAGGACATCCGCCCTCAGTGATGGATATGAGCTTCGCCGATCAGGCGCTCTCGGTTGAATACCTGGTGAAGAATCACGCCAACCTCGAGAAGAAGGTCTTCCCGGTTCCGGAAGAGCTTGACAAGCGCGTGGCCAAGCTGAAGCTCGAGTCGATGGGCATCAAGATCGACCGGCTGACCCTGGAGCAGGAAGAATATCTGGCGAGCTGGTCGGAAGGAACCTAAATCAAGTTGTCAGTGGTTAGTGGTTATAGGGGCGGCGAAGATGCCGCCCCGGTTTTTGCCGACGAGATGTGTGCTTCGCTCACAAGACAACGATCGTAATCCCTTTGTTTTTCTTTCCGAAGTCGCGGTCCTGTTTGAACTGCGGAAATCGCTTCACGATTGTCCAGGCGCGCTCATCACTCTTCGACCAGTCTTCACCGAAGATGCATTCCTCAATTTCTTTCCGGTCCGCCATCTGCCGAAGCAATGATTGAAGCGCCAGGCGCAGGTCGCCGCCCGCGCCGCTCGATCCGTAGCCATGGATCAGCTTGAGTATCCGGACACCACTTCTTCGCGCCTGTTGTAGTTCGCCCAAGAGCCGGGTCCGTGCCTGAACCGTCGTGGGCCACCCCGCTTCCAGGTTCACCGTCCTAAGAATATCCGTCATGCCGTCCTGGCCCTGCAGAAGTGACGATAAATCCGCCTCACGGCCAATAACCGGGAGTGCTCCAGTGTGCCACGAACGTAAGCGAAAGGAGGCGGTGCTGTACACAAGATGAGGGTCGGCCCCTCGCATCCGGCTTGCAGGAGCGGGATGCAAACCACCGGATGCTGCTGACTGGGTGACCA
>Ga0306920_100000782_pt1 | contig 38341 bp, 36 predicted proteins | sample flu12Cox44000170_FD_204666 | JGI IMG/M metagenome (GOLD analysis project Ga0306920, IMG submission 204666) | Lab enrichment of tropical soil microbial communities from Luquillo Experimental Forest, Puerto Rico - flux4day.12C.oxic.44.000.170 (v2)... | ecosystem: Environmental > Terrestrial >... | reverse complement strand
TTGGCCCCATGTTCCAGGAGGAAGGGATGCCTCGGTTAGGGCGATAGAACCAGGGCGTCGCCGTGTGCGAGAGATGCCTGCAGCGTATCGGTCAGCAGTGCGGCCAGCGCCTCGAGCTGCACGTCGGCTGACGAGGAGATCTCTTGGTCCGATCCGTCCAGCGCCCGGGCGGCGAGGCCTGCCTTGCTGTCGATCAGCGCGGCGATCCGGGCGTCGATGGTCTGCGCGGCGATGATGCGCCAGGCGGTGACCGGTTCGGCCTGTCCGATGCGGTGGCTGCGGTCGATGGCCTGGGTCTGCTCTGCGTCGGTCCAGGACAGCTCGGCCAGCACGATGTTCGAGGCGACCTGCAGATTCAGGCCGACGCCAGCCGCGGTCAGCGAGCACACCGCGACCGTGACGTCCGGGTCGTTCACGAAGGCGTCGACGTTCGCCTGTCGCGCTGTGGGTGTCTGGCCGCCACGGATCGACGAGAAGCGCATCCCCTTCCGGGCGAAGATCTCTTCGGCGGCGTCCATCACGTCGACGTGCTTGGCGAAGAAGACGACCTTGCCGGCGCTGCGGGCCAGCTGAGCCGCGTAGTCCGCGGCCAGTTCGGCCTTTGCCTGGCCGATGTGTCGCATCATGGTGAACACGTTCTCGCCGGACTGCGCTGTCGTCGCCTGCTTCAGCTCCGACCGGGCCACCCGGCGGACGAGGTCGTGGTCGATGCCCTCGGCGGCGGCGTCGGACGGTTGGTTCGCGAGCGCGGTCTCGTACCGCGCCACCATCCGGCCAGCGAGGGCCCGTTCTGCCGCCCGGATCGACCGGCCGGCCCGTTCGTCCAGCTCAACGGGGAGGTCGGCGATGCGGCGGGCGGGGAGGTCGGCGGCCACGTCGAGCTTGCGCCGGCGCACGATACCCAGGTCGATCACGCACTGGTGCGCCGCGGCGTGGAAGCCGGGGTCGGCGGGCGTCAGGGCGGTGTTCTCGAGCGCGTCCATTAGCCGGTCGAGGGGCTTGCTGTCGTCGATCCAGCCGAGGAACTGCCAGATTGCCCGGAAGTCCTCGATGTCGTTGATGAGCGGTGTGCCGGTCAGCGCCATGAGCAGGGGCCGGTCGGTACGGGACCGGATGCGGTCGGAGAGCGCGAGGACGTGCTGCGAGCGCTGGGAGGTCTTGTTCTTGATGAAGTGAGCCTCGTCTACGACCATGCCACGGAAGCCAAAGTCACCGAGCCAGCCCATGTGGCGGTCGAGAACCTCGTAGTTGAGCACGACGATATCGGCGAAGCCGTCCACAGCCTCGCCGTCGCCCTGCACTACAGTGGCCGGGCGGTGGGGAGTCCACTGGGCAGCCTCACGGGCCCAGTTGGTTTTGACGACGTTCGGCACGACGACCAGCAGCGGGTATGCGTTCGCCGCTTCCGCGGCGAGCAGCGCCTGGGCCGTCTTGCCCAGACCCGGCTCATCGGCGAGCAGGAACGTCCGGTGACCGGCAGCGGCAGCGGCGACCAACTGCCCCTGGTGCGGCATCAGGTCTAGGTCCGCCGGGGTGAACCGCGCCGTTGGCGCCGGGAGCGCCATGCAAGCCGGGGCTCCGCTACCGGCACGCTCGAAGGAACTCAGCAGCGGGCCGAGCAGCTCCCAATCGGCCAGGCGGCGCGGACGGGAGGTGAGCTGCGGAACGGCGGAGAAGTCGGGGGCGAGAAAGGGGTTCGCCAGCTGCCGGGAGATCACCGACTGCGGCACGACCTGCCGCTCCGAGCCGGCGGAAGCTGTAGCGGTCTCTGTAGGCGCGATCTCTTCGGGCGCCGGGTCGATGCCGACATCCCGCAGCATCTTCCGCTTGAGCGACCGGGCCGCGTCGGAGACGCTGGAGTCCTCGGCGAGCAGCGCCAGGAGCCCAGCGTCCTGGACGGCGGTCGTCGCGAGGATGGTCGCGATGCCGTCCAGGCGCTTGAGCTGCTCGGCCCGATGGCTGTCGCTTCCGGCCGCCGCCCAGACGCGGGCCCGCTCCTCTCGCAGCAGTAGGGCGACGGCCTGGAACTTCGTGCGCACGGCAGGCGTCACCCGGCCGCGCCGGGCAGCCGCCTCGACCTCACGGGCGGTTCGGGCGAGCACCGCGACGACATCACCGCGGTGGTGGACGCGCTGCCGCTTCCGCGGGGCGCTACGGCGAGCGCCCGTCTGGCGCTGGCCTGGTCGAGCCACAGACCTCTCCTCAGGATGCCGGGACACGGCAACATGCAGCACAGTCCCACGGCCAGGGGCGAGAGACGTCCCGGGCAGAAGGCCTGGTGCCTTGAACTCCGAGCCAACTGCGGATCTCCGACGATCGACGCAGGCAGACCCCGACAGGCCATTTACACATACCCCGGGCCACCCCGAGCCACCGTGGGCGGGCTAGCGATCACAGCACGGGCAAGTCGCCGTCGGACGACCGGCGCAGTTCTCGGCTACCACTCATGGTAACGCGCGCAGGAGCGCATAATTCCCGGCCGCACTGTGCAGACAGGTCCTCAATTGCCGCTGATGGTTCCAGGTGACTGACCAGGTGGTTATCGTCGGCAAGTGGCCGACGTTGACCGGGGCTGGAGCACCGAACGGCTCGACCTTGAGCCGGTCACCGTGCACCACGCCGCCGAACTGGCCCCGTTACTGAACGACGCGGCGTTGCACGAGTTCACCGGCGGGGCGCCCCTGGGCCCGGCCGCCCTGGCCGCACGGTACGCGCTGCTAGCCGCGCGCCGCTCCCCCGACGGCAGCCAGCTGTGGGGCAACTGGGTGATCCGCGTGCGCGGCACCGGCGCGGCGGCCGGGACCCTGCAGGCCACCCTGCCCGCCGGAGGCCCGGGCGCGGGCCCGGCCGAGGTGGCCTGGGTGCTGGCCCGCCGCTACCAGGGCCGCGGCTACGCGGCCGAAGCCGCCCGCAGCCTGGTCGCCGCGTTGCAGCAGGCCGGCTGGACCGTTATGGCTCATATCCATCCCCGCCACCTGGCCTCGCAGCGCGTAGCCCGGGCCGCGGGGCTGTCGCCCTCCAGCGAAATCCATGACGGCGAAATCCGCTGGATCAGCAACCCGTAAATGGCACCCTGGCCCAGTCACCAGCTGCACTTGCGTCCTCATGCCGCATGCGGGTGCTAGGCCGGGTTGCCGGCCCATTCGTCGAGTCCCAGCAGGCGCCGGCCAAGCGGGCTGAGCGACGCCTGTTCAGCCCGCTGCTCCTCGATGCGGCGTGGATCGCCGGGGAAGGCATCGCCGTCGGGGGGCGAGCAGGCGGACCACGACAGGATGCGGCTGCGCTGCGCCATCTCGCGCTGCTGTCCGGCGGGGGGCGGCGGATTCATGGCGACGTATTGGGCCAGCCGGGGGCGCTGCGAGGAGTTTCTGCCGTTTCCGTGCAGCAGCGTCGTCTTCCAGATGACCAGGTCGCCAGCGGTCAGCGGAACCCTGACAATCGGATGGTCGCCCAGGTCGGGGGCCCGGGGGACCGGGCCAGCCTTGGAGGCTTCGGCCAGGAAGCGCTGCTGGTCGCGGTAGACGGAGGGGACGCACTGGAAACCGCCCATATCGGCGGACGTGTCCTCCAGCGCGAGAACCCCTTGCAACCGGAACGGGATGTCGGGGTACCGGTTGATATCGGTGTCCCAGTGGATGAAGCCGGACTGGTCGTAGTCGGGCCGGTCGGGCCGGACCGGCGGCTTGAGCGCGACCCGGTCGATGGAGACCCACAACTGGTCCGTGCCGTGCAGGTCGCGGAAGATCCGGTAGACCGCCGGGTGCTGCCGGACCTCCCACATCGACTGGTAGTGGTACATCTCCACCATTCCCGGCCGTGGCCGGATGATGGCCGACTGGTACCACGTGGCAGGGTCGCCAGGTGTGGCACCGGCATGGCGCCAGATGTCGTCCACGACGGCCCGCAGGATCGAGCCGGGCAGGCCAGTCGGCACCACGATGTACCCGTCCGCGTCCAGGGCGCTGCCACTAAGTCCCTGCTCCGCTGGCACGGCTGCGCTCTTTTCCAACTACCCTTCTCCGTCCTTGATGCGTGCGGCGGCTGAGCCATCTCCCCCAGCATCCCCCGGACCGGCCCCTATTCTCATCGTCCCGCCCGGCAATCAGCCACCGGCACGCAACGCCGCCTACGTCACCCTGCGGGGTAGGACTGCATCCAGACTTGGGCGTCGATACCGGGTGTTTCGCCGTCGAGGCGGTAGGTCGTGTGCACAGTGCGCCGGGAGCCGAGCATGGACCGGGCGTCGGCGATGGCCTGTGCTGGCAGTCCGGGGCAGGCTGGAGCTTGTCTCCATCCCGCCGAAACCCGGCGACCGGTGACCATGTCGGCCAGGATGCGCCGGCTGGCCAGCGCGGGAATCCCACGCCTGATCTATCACCAGCAGGGTCAGATCCGCCGGCGCCACCCGCAATCCTGTAGTCGCCGCTGTGGCCGCCGACAGCAGCGGCACGCGGCTGGGCGGTCCCGCGAGTGCCCGCACCCTCCGACGCTTGCTCACGCACTGTTGGCAACGCTCACATCTGCCGAATAGAGCGTGTTCAGTAGGCGCATGCTTTTGCGTGGTTCAGCATGAAAGTCCGTCATTCGACGATTTTTCAGAGGTGTTGGGCGGGCCCGGCCGTGATCGGCGCCAGCAGCGCGCTCAGGTCGGCCAGGACGGCAGTCGTACTGCGGATCTGACGGAAGCGGCGGATGGGGTTCATCACGACGTCGTGCTGGTGGTGGCTGGCCGGCGTTCGTCCGATGCGGCCCGGGGCTGTGGTTGAGTGCCAGCTGGGGCTGGGATGCGTGGCGGCCCGCTGGGTGCTGCGGGCGGTTGTGGTGTGCCGGGGATGCGGCCAAGCCCGGGCAGCGCCGTGGCGCGGTGGAACATCAGCGCGGCCAGGTGCCGTGCCCGGGCGGTGGGGCCGGTGTGGTGACGGCGTGTCCTGCGGGCCCGCCGCGCGGTCCGGAGCAGGCGGTCCCGCTCGCCGGCCTGCTGGGCGTCGTCTTGGCGGGCCTTGGCGAGGTACTCGTGGAAGGTCATGGCCTGCTCCCTTTGGCGGCGGCTGCGATTGGTGGCCGGGTGGCGGTAACCGGCCGTCGTGCCGGTTTCCACCATCGCCAGTGGCCTGGGGTTTGCCCACACGCGACGGCCCACGCGACCACTCACCTAAATCGCCTGGTCCGCCGGGCAGTAGTGGCGTGCCGCGCACGGATGCCACCGGGCGAGGCGGCCCGGCGGGTTCCCGCGGGCGTGCCGGCCCAATGGCGACTTTCCCGGCCGGCCTGCGTAGCCTCGTGCTGGCGGGGCCGGGTCCGCGTAGGCTTTGGGCGTGGCCTTGTCCGTGCCGGGCTGGGGCGCGGGTGGTGGGGAGAGGCGTTGGGGGCGGCGGAGCAGCCTGGGCTAGGGTTCGCGGCATTGCTGCGGCAGCTGCGGATCGGGGCCGGGCTGACCCAGGAGGAGCTGGCCGAGGCGGCGGGGGTGAGCCCGCGGGCGGTCAGTGACCTGGAACGGGGAATCCACCGCACCGCTCACAAGGACACCGCGCTGCTGCTGGCCGGCGCGCTGGGCGTGGACGGACAGGCACGCGAGTTGTTCGTCGCGGCGGCCCGCGGCCGCGCCCCCGCCCCGGGCGTGCTTGCGTCCGTGCAACCGCAGGCGCGGGCGGCATCCTGGGCTGCGGCTGGTGGCGTGCACGGGTTTCCGGTCGCGCTGACCAGTTTCATCGGGCGGGAAGCGGCGACCTGCCAGGTGGCGGGGCTGCTGGAGGAGCACCGGCTCGTGACGGTGACCGGGCCGGGCGGTTCGGGCAAGACCCGGCTGGCCGGGGAGGTGGCCCGGCAGGTGGCGGCCCGGTTCGCCGACGGGGCGTGGCTGGCCGAGCTCGCGCCGGTGGCGGACCCGGCGCACGTCGCGGCGGTAGTGGCCGCAACCCTGGGGGTACGCGAACAGCCGGGAGCGCCGGCGGCCGAGGCGCTGGCGCGGGCGCTGGCCCGCCAGCAGGTGCTGCTGGTGCTGGACAACTGCGAACACGTGATCGGCGCGGCCGCGGCGCTGTGCGCCGGGCTGCTGGCAGCCTGCGATGACGTGAGAATCCTGGCGACCAGCCGCGAGCCGCTGCGGATCGCCGGGGAGGCCCGGTGCCGGCTCGGGCCCCTGGCCCTGCCCGACCCAGACAGCCTGGCTGACGTGGCCGGGTGCGAGGCGGTGGCGCTGTTCGCGGACCGGGCCCGTAGCGCGGACGCGTATTTCGCGCTGACCCGCGAGGTGACCCCGGCGGTGGCGGGGCTGGTGACCCGGCTGGATGGGATGCCGCTGGCGATCGAGCTGGCCGCGGCGCAGGCCGAGGCGCTGGGCGTGAGCGGGCTAGTGGAGCGCCTCGATGAGCGGTTCGCGCTGCTGGCAGGCGCCGACCGGCTGGCGCCGGACCGGCAGCGGTCGCTGGCGGCCGCCGTGGACTGGAGCTACCGGCTGCTCGATGAGACCCAGCGGCGGGTGTTCCGGGCGGTGTCGGTGTTCCCGGCCGGGTTCACCCTGGAGGGGGCCGAGGCGGTCGCCGGGCAGGGCGCGGCGTCGGCGGTGGCGCACCTGGTGGACTGCTCGCTGCTGTCCCCGCCGCAGGCCGGGCCCGATGGCCGTCTGCGGTATTCGATGCTGGAGACGCTGCGCGGCTACGGGATCGCGCGGCTGGCCGAGGCCGGCGAGCACGACGACGTGGCCGCGGCGCTGGCCGGGTACGCGCTGGGAGTGGCCGAGCAGGCCTCGGCTGGGTTGCAGACCAGGGCTGGGGAGCCCGAGGCGGCGCGCTGGCTGGACGCCGAGGACGCCTCCATGCGCCAGGTGCTGGCCTGGGCCATGAGCCGCGACCCGCAGGCCGCGCAGCGGCTGGCCGGCGCGCTGGGCTGGTGGTGGTTCCTGCGCGGCCGGCTGCCCGGCCAGTACCCGCTGCTGGCCGAGGTCATCGGGTACGGCGAGGCGGGCAGCGACCCCTGGTGCGCCGCGCAGTTCTGGGCTGGCTGGGCAGCGTTCTTTCAGGGTGACCTGGCCGGGGCGCTGGATCTGTTCACCGCGCTGCGGGACGCCGTGGCGGCGCGGCCGCCGTCCCGGGCGCTGGCCGACGCCCTGGAAGGCCGGTCGGCGGCGTTGCGGGAGCTCGACCGGATCCCCGAGGCAACCGAGGACGCCCGCCGTGCCCTGGCCGTAGCCCGCGAGCTGGGTTACCCGTACGGGGAGGTGTTTGCCCTGATGAACCTCGCCTTCGACGCCGCGGCCACCGGCGATTTTGGCGAGGCGGTGCGATGGGCCTGGCAGGCCGATCATTTCCCGGGCGACATCCCCGCCTCGATAGCCCGGTCTGGCAGCTACATACTGGCCGAGGTGCTGATCCAGGCCGGCGACCTCGCCGCCGCCGGGCCCGTCTGCGCGGCCGCGCTGGCCGCGTCCCGGGGCGCGGGCGACCTGTTCAACCAGCTGGGCTTGCTGTCCACGATGGCGCGGCTGGACCTGCGGGCGGGCCGCACCGAGGACGCCGCGGCGCACCTGCGAGAATCACTCCAGATCGCCTTGCAGAGCGGCGGTTGGGACGCGGACAACCTGGACACCTGCGGGCACCTGTGCGCCGCGACCGGACGCCATGGCGACGCCGTCACGGCGTGGGCCGCGTATGTCGCCCTCAATCCGCAATTGGATTGGCCCGGCGACGTGCGGCTCCGGCAAGAATCGCTGCGCGCAGCCCGGCAGGCCCTGGGACCCGGCCGGGTGCGGGCGGCCGAAGAACGCGGCGCGGCGATGAACCAGGCCACCGCCGCCGAGTACGCCCTGATGCTCACCAGCCCCGGCTCGCAGCAACCGCACGCTCCCGGGCCAGGGCTGGGACAGCTCAGCGCCCGGGAACGCGAGCTGGTCACCCTGGTCGCCCGGGGCTGCACCGACGCGCAGATCGCGGCCCAGCTTGACATCAGCATCCGCACGGTCCGCTCGCACCTCGACCGGGTCCGGGACAAGACCGGCTGCCGACGACGCGCCGACCTCACCCGCCTTGCCCTCAGCGCCGAACTGGTATAGCCCAGTCCAGCCCGGGCCTGGCGATCAGCCGCCGGTACCAGCCCAGATGAGCCTGTGGGTAGTCTTACCCCGCCCTCGCGGCGCACCGGCCAGGTTCGCTCTCCAAGCCGGGCCCGTTCGGGGAGGGGCCTGCGGCTGCGCGGCCGGTGCGCACGGATCACGCAGATGCGCACCTAGCCGTTCCGGCTGACTGCCAGATCGCCCAGAGCTCGCACGCCAAACGCGGTCGGCCCACAGGCATTAACCGGGCTTCGCGTTGTTGAACGCGACCGCGTACAGCTGGACGTCATGGCCCGCCGGCGCCGGGGAGCCGGGTGGACCGGCAGCCCCGCCTTCCCAAACGCCAGGGACAGCACCGGCCGGCCTCGGCGGTGGCGTCGTGCGGCCATCGCCTCGTTCGCGAGTAGTCTGACCGACGCGGTATTAGCCGCCCGGCCGCGTGCTCCCCGCCCTAGTCCCGGTGCTGGTCGCGTGTCCGCCGTCAGCGGATCCGCTCGGCCGCACACCAGCAACGGATGCGGTCGTCCCGTTTGGGCGATGCGTGCGCTCGCTGGCTCTCGAGCGGCCTGGACCCGGGTTAGCGATCGCTACCAGGGTGGCAACAAGCAGAACCACCGTGATCGCCATCAGGCTGACTTGCCAGCCCGGGATGCCGCCGGCCAGGGCCGCGTGAACCCGTGCCGGATCTAGTAGCGGCGGGTGCTTGTTCCAGCCGGGCGGCCGCGCCGGCAGGCTGGCCAGGCTGAGGTAGCGACGGGGATCGCCGCCCAGCGGCACTGTTACCCCGGCAACAGCGGCGGACACCCAGCCCGCGCAAAACACCAGCAGGACGCCCGCCAGCCCGGCCACCAGGACCGCGAGACGGCCGAAGACATGGAACCGGCTCATGACAACCTCCTATGAAGCAGAGCGTGAGCGGGCGCGCGGTGATACAGGGCGTGCGCGGGCGCACGGCCCGTGCCGGCGGGGAGACCCACAAGGGAGCTGGGCTGCCGGAGATCTGGGTCAGTTCTGGGACCAGAGGTCGCCGATCGGCGGAGCGCGGGAGCCTAGCCAGCTAGCCGGGTTCTAGGGCTCTGGCATGTTTGAGCAAAGGGGCTGGTCTGCGAGGCAGAGCCTGGTGTGCCCGACTGGGCCGGGTCTACGATCTTTGGACCGCAGTGGTCTTCAGTCCGTTGCCGTGCACCCGTCTGCAGAAGCCGCCGCGAGTCACGGGGACTGGCTGGTGATCTGTTCGCCTGTTCCCGCCCTGGGGGAATCTCGATGCCGCTCTACATGTACCAGGCCTCCTATACCGCCAAGTCAATGGCGGATCAGCTTAAGAAGCCGCAAGACCCCGTGGAAGTCATCCGGCCGGCCCTGGAGGACCTGGGAGCCAGGATCGTGGTGGCGGGCTTTCCGTTTGGCGAGTATGACGTGGTCATCGTGTATGAGGCACCTGATGATATGACCGCTGCCAGCGTCGCGATGGCAGTTGCCGCGGCGGGCGAGGTCAAATCGGGCAAGACCACGCGAATGCTGAGCGGGCAGGAATGGCTCGAGTCTTTGCGCAAACGCAGGATTGTCACCAGCCGGAAAGCGCACCGGCCGCACGACAGCCAGTCCTGATAGCCGGAACTCTTCAAGCGGCAGCAGGTCCGTGGGATCCAGCCAGATCGAGCGTTCGCAACCATGCCGGATCCAGCCGGCCAGCCCGTCAGCTATACCGCGCTTCGTTCGTTGGCTGCTGGTGGAAGCTGGCGCAGTGTCTGGGCATGAGGAACCTCCCCGAACTTCCGTCCGCCCCGTCCGATCGCCAAGTGCCGTTCACCGATCAGCTGCAGCTGGTTGCGGCGGCCTACCTGGGCCGTTTCAACGGCTCCTCCCGCTACCACACCGCGTCCGACCTGCGCTGCTACCTGGCCTGGTGCGCCGGCCGCGGCCTGGATCCGCTGGCCGCGCGGCGCCCGCATCCGGATCATCATGCGCAGCGGCGCATATCGATGCGTTGGTTAGTGATCAACGTGGGCCTCGGTGCGTCGTCGACTGTGACGATGATCTGGGCATGCGGCCCGTGCCTGAGCAATGACTGCTCCTTGTGCACCGGCCGGGTGCTGGCCGAACTGCTCGCGGTCGGCTGAGCAGCCGTCGCGCCGCAGAATGAGTAACCGTTGCTCAAGTCGTCGCTGCGGGGCTTGACCTACAACGGTGTGAGAACGGGCCGACCGGCGGCCCGTCATCCAGAAAGCGACGACCCATGTTCGTACCGCCGCAGCATCAGAACACAACCCAGGCGCTGGCCCGGGCATCCGCAACTTCCCGCCCGAACGGTGCTCCCGCTTACTATCTTGGCCGACCGGCCAACCTGTGGCTCAGCGCCACGAGCCGCGCTCGCCGCGCGTAGCGCTCCACACACCTGACGGACGCCAGACCAGTAGCCAGCAACGTCCCTATCCATGCCCGGGGCCGGTGTTGGAACGTCGCCGCGGCGTCTCCGCGCCGGTCCCCGATGGTGAAAAACAGGAAGCGGAGACGGCGGTGATCATGCGCTGAGGGGCGCACACTAACCGTGCCAAGGTCGTAATCGATCGCTCTCGCCTGGTCAAGCTCCCTAACGACTGGCGCGGCAGACACCGGATGGCCACATCTGTGTGACGCTGCTTTCTCATGACCAGAGCCAGTGGCCGTCCAGGTCGACAGATCGGCGTGCGCTTCCTTGGTCCGGCTTATTACGTCGTCAGCGCTCCTGCCCTCAGCGTTTCCACGGCACGATGGACCGGGTGGCCGGCATATCTATACAGGGGCACGCACTGCCGGGACTTACTATGCCGCCGGGCGGGCGGTCTTGCAGAGGTCACCCAATGCGACAGGCGCGGCAGCGGCCTGGGCCAGCCACGACGGGCTGCCGGGAATCGGTCATCGTCCAAGTTCCTGTCGCATCAGTTCGCGTAGTGGATCTTCGTATTCCTCAGATGGGAATCGCCTGTCGAAGTATGCAGACCTGAACCCCTCGAAAAGAGGCTCCGTAATCCGCCACACCTCCTCGCTTGCAGCGATGGACATTTCCATCCAGGCCTTGGCCCATGTGATCCGCGACTCGTCCAGAGCCTTGACGGCATCGGCCGGTGGCACAGACTCTGCCCCACTAGCGCGACGGACCCGAAACAGCGAATCCCACATTTGCGCGCTGGCGTACTGGAACCTCGCGTACAGCTGCCGCCTCTCCTTTCGCAGCTCCTGCCGTCGGTCCGTCTTGTACTGATCCAGGCCGCGAGCAGCGCTGCAGCGGCAGTCACGACAACTCCTGCGATGGTGAATATCCCAGTGACCACGTCACTCAACCCCAGTCAGCTCCATTCTCGACGGTCTTATCACGAATCCTGGCAGGTCGGCGCGGCCCTTGCTTGCCGATACATAGCTCGCTCCCACTACGGGGTCATCGGCGTCCGCTTCTGCCGCGATTAGCGACGTCCGGGACCAACCGAGCGCGTCAACAGACTCTGGCTATCAGCCACACCGGTCCGACAGTCCCACAGTGGGTGATCAACAGGCTCCGGAGAACGCGCGCCGAGCCGCCTGTTCGCCTGTCCATTTATTGGCGATCGGTCGCACCACGCCAGGGATGATCTGTGTGCGCTCATGGCAACAATTGACACCTGACTCAACGCGCCGAGTCGGCGCTCGCTGGCTTTCTGGGGTGCGGGGTTCGCCTTGCCAGCGGTGATCGGCGCTGGCTTCGGTGGGCATCTTCCGGTCCACCGGCTCCGCGTCGGGCTGCTGCGGCGGACCTGGTGCATCAGGGCTGGGGGCCGCCGGGCGGGCGTGGTGTGCCGGCTGTCAGGTGCGGCGGGGCCGGGTTTGGCGCGGCGTGCGGGTGGTGGCTGGTGGTTTTTCCAGCGGGGGCAGGGTGGCGCTGAGTTTGCGCAGCAGGCTCGCGAGCTGGCGTTGCTCTGCTGCGGACAGTCCGCTGAGGATGTGCCGCTCGTTGGCCAGGTGCTTGTCGGAGGCCTTGTCGATGAGCCGGCGGCCTTTGGGAGTCAGCGCGATTAGGACGCCGCGGCGGTCGCTGGGGTCGGGTTCGCGGGTGATGTGGCCGGCTGCTTCGAGCCGGTCGAGCCGTTTGGTGGTGCCAGACGTGGTCAGCATCAGGGTCGCGGCGAAGTCGGTGGGGCGCAGCCGGTAGGGCGGTCCGGCGCGCCGCAGGGTGGCGAGGACGTCGTACCAGCCGGGTTCGAGGCCGCTGGCGGCGTAGGTGGGCTCGAGCCGGTGTTCGATCTCCCGGGAGAGGCGGGAGATCCGGCCGATTACGCCGATGGGCGAGGTGTCGAGGTCGGGCCGCTCACGCTGCCACTGGTCGAGGATCGCGTCGACGCCGTCAGTGTCTGCCATGAGCTGCACTGTAGCGCACTTTGCGTCCCGGGACGAAATATCTTGCAACTTAGCTTCCTAGGACGTAACATTCTAGAACGCAACGTCTTAAGACCGAATCGGCAGGGAGGACACGATGCTACGGTCACTGATCTTCGCCCTCAAGTGCCACGCCCGGCGGGTGTGGTCACGGCGCCCCCTCGACTACCGGCCTGAGCCGATGCCGCGGCTCGGGTGGTACCGGTGAGGCAATCCCTGGCGCACCGCGCCTTCAGCAAACATCCAGGAAGCTCGCCGCCAACCTGAGGCGGTTCTGCCGAACCGCGTCAGGCATGCAGCGCATACGTCACGAACGAATCACCCAGGAGCGTGCACCATGACCATCACTCTTCCCGACCCGGCTCCGCCCAACCTGCAGTTCGAGCGCCCGGCCGACCGTGCCCGCCTCGAACGAACCGCCGCCGCGCTGGCCAGCCGCGGCTTCCTGGCACAAATCGCCGACAGCGCCAAGGAAGCCCGGCGGCTCGTGCTCGAGGCGATCCCGCCCGGCGCCGAGGTCCACGTCGCCCTGTCCGAGACGATGCGCGAACTCGGCATCACCGCCGAGATCGACCAGTCCGGGCGCTATGACTCAGTCCGCTCCCGGCTGACCGCGCTCGACCGGGCGACCCAGGCCCGCCAGATGGCCAAGCTCGGCGCCGCGCCCGACTACATCGCCGGCAGCGCCCACGCCGTCACCGACGCCGGCGAGATCATCGTCGGCTCCGGCTCCGGCAGCCAGCTCGGCGCCCACGCCTACGCCGCCGGCCACGTCATCCTCGTCATCGGCCACCAGAAACTCGTCCGCGACCTCAGCGAAGGCCTGCGCCGCGTCCGCGAGTACAGCCTGCCCCGCGAACACGCCCGCATGCAAAACCTCGGCCTCCCCGGAAGCCTGCTCGCCAAGACACTGATCATCCACCAAGAGCCCTCCCGCCGGATCACCGTCATCCTCATCCCCGACACGCTCGGCTTCTGACCCGCTCACCTCACCCCGCCATGCCGGCCACGTGATGCCCAACCCGAAGCCTTCCTCCTCACCCAGGCCACGGTGCCGGGCAGGCACCCAACTCCAGGCACTCACAAGCCGGCCGGTCTCGCGTTCGCGGGCACGACGGCCTGATCTTCTGCCAAGCACGAATGAACGAACGACCGCCGCCTGCCAATGACCGCCGGTCCGCCCGACCCGTCGCGATTTGGCCGTCTAGGCTTGATCCGTGATCCGCTACGTCAGCCGCGAGGACTGGAATCGGTGGAGGGTCCTGTGGGAGGGATACCTCCGCTTCTACCGGGAAGAGCTGGCAGAAGAGGTGAGCCGCCATACCTTCGAGCGGATCTGCGACCAGCGTGACAACATGTTCGGCTTTGTCGCCGAGACCGATGGCGGTGAGCTCGTCGGCATCGCGAATGCGCTGGTCCACCCGACCACCTGGAGCCGAGCCGGCTACTGCTATCTCGAGGACCTGTTCGTGGCGCGGGAATCGAGAGGATCTGGGTCGGGGAGGGCTCTCGTCGAAGCCGTCGTGGCCGATGCGCGGCGCCGCGGCGCCGTGAAGGTTTACTGGCACACCCAGGAGTTCAACGGGCCGGCGCGGTCCCTCTACGACCTCCTGGCAAAACGCGTCTCCTTCGTTGTCTACGAACGTGACCTCTAGCCCGGTATTGTTCACCGGCCTCATCGCCTCCGCGCTGCGCGTCCGCAGTCCCTGACAGGGCATGCGGCGCACGATGCTGAGGTCCGGCGTCGTCACCTATCTCCGCAGGCCACCGTCCCTACAAGTACGTGCGGATCCATCTCAGTCCGGGTACGCCGCGGTACTTCCTGCTGTACTCCTCCGGCCTCCTTCCCCCGCGAATTGAACGGGGAGCTTGCGCCGAACGCGGCAACGGCGCCGCAGCACCGCCGGGCAACCAGAAGCCTCGGATGCAATCCTTTGGATTTACTCTTCTGCATGATGCCGCCATGCGCGCGGCCCTGCCGATATCGGACCGAGCGCCGCTGCCCCAGTTCCACGCCCCGGCGGCCGATGCGCTACGTTGCCGGTCTTGGCGGATCACCGAGGAGTTGCATGCAGGGCGCAATCACCCACCTCATCGCTGGTGTCCCCGTATCCGAGCTGAGTGCCGCGATCGATTGGTACACACGGCTCTTCGGGCGACCGCCGGACCTACGCGCGGGCGAAGAAATCTTGTGGGACATCGACGAGCACGCCACACTCTTCATTGAGCCGGACGCAACACGGGCGGGCGCGGGCCGGGTCACCCTCGGCGTCGCCGGACTCGACGCGCTTCTGGAGCGCCTGGCTAGCGAAGGTATCGAACATGAACCAATCGAGACTTACTCGAACGGTGTCCACCACGTGAAGGTCCCAGATCCGGACGGCAACGCGATAGCGCTCGCCGAGCTACCGCAGTCGTGAACGCCTTCTGAGCGCACGTTCGGCTGCAGCATGCACGGGACGTACTGAGATGCCGCTGCGGGCGCGGTGACGATCGGCGAGGTCGGGTCGGTCAGCGTCGCGAGTGCCAGGTGGCGAGGAGTTCTCTTTCCATTTCGGCGCTCAGGCCAGTGAGTAGATCTGGCTGCCCGCGCTCTTGGTCCCAGGCCAGGGTGTCGGCCACGGTCTCCGCAAAGGGCCGGCAGCGAAGGCCGGCTGCCACCGCCTTGGCCGCATCATAGGTGTGCACCCCCGGAAACCGGGGTTCCCACATCGGAAACCACTCTTGGGCCTGATCGCCCGCAGCGTCCAGGAATCCCTCGGACATCCAGGTGAACGTGGTATCGGCATCCGCCACGTCCCGGGCCGTTTCGAGCACATCGCGCATGACGATCCGCTCACCGGGCCCAGCCACCCCGAACACCCCGCTATCAACGGCCTCAACCCGGCCCAGCATGAAGGCCGCAAGATCGCGGACGTCGATGACCTGCATCGGCGCATCCGGCGGGGCAGGAGCCGCCATTTCTCCTCCGCCTGCCGCACGCCGGAGGTAGAAGGTGAACCGGTCGCTTGGATCATGCGGCCCGACAATGTAGCCAGGACGGATGATCAGGCACCGGTTTCCGAACGCTCCTATGGCCTCGTGCTCGCATGCCACCTTGAGCGGGCCGTAAGTCTCTGCCGTGACCAGCTCGGTCTGCGGGAAGGGAGGCCGGTGAGTGGCAGCCCGCTCGGTGGACCCAGCGGGCATGTCATCCGGGTGTGCCGACAAAGTGGAGACCAGGGTGTAGTGCCCGGCGAAATCCTGCAGGACGGCTGAGGCCTCCCGCACCGCCCTGGGAATGTAGGCGCAGGTGTCGAGCACCGCATCCCAGCTGCGTCCCCGCAGCAGGCCGAGCTGGCCGTCCCGGTCCCCGTGCAGGTGCTCAGCGCTGGGGAAGTCTTCCGGTTCAGATACCGAGCGGTGGAACACAGCGACGTCATGGCCATGACCCACGGCCTGCTCCACGAAGGCGCGCCCCACAAACCGGGTACCGCCAATCACAAGAAGCTTCACCCAAACCCCCGACGCCATGACCCGGGCTCCCCGATGCAGGGCATGCATGTGCCTTGCCCGTCTCGGTCTCCCGAAGATAACGCAACACCCAAATTGCCCGCCAAGTCGGGATACCCGACGTGCCGGGCCGTCCCCAAGGCCTCAGCTTGACGGGCGTCGGCCCCAGGCGATCATGGTCGCGGGCCCGTGGAACCATCGCTGCTCATCGCTGAGCTCGGCCTGGCCCTGATCGATGACGTGAGCTGGCTCGCCGACCGCGGCCACACGGTCGCGAACCTGCTGCCAGGTCAGGCTCCAGAACCGGGCGTGGTCTGACCCGCCGCGGAACAGCGGCACGTCGAGTTCGGCGTCGATGTCGACCAGGCCGTGCCGGCGCAGCCGCAGCGGGAGGTCGCGCGTCCAGTCGGGGTCTGTTCCCGCCGCCCGGATCACCCGGATGAACGCCAGCCACGCCTCCCGGTAAGCGCCGGTCGCGGTGGCCAGCACCGGGAAGGCGTCCTGCTCCTCGATCATCAGGATTCCGCCGGGCCGCAGCGCCGCGCATAGCCGACCGAGCACCTGTTCGCGGGCCGGGATGTGCATCAGCACCAGGCGGGTGTGGACGAAGTCGAACTCCCCAGCCGGCAGGGGGTCGCTGACCAGGTTCGTCTGACGGACCTCGATGTTGGGCTCGGTGATACCTGCCAGCAGCCGTGTGTCCAGGTCCGCTGCGATGACGCTGCCTGCTGGTCCGACCTGGGTGCTCAGCCAGCGGGCGAACGAGCCGCCGCCTGCCCCGGCGTCCAGGCACCGCCAGCCCTCGCGCACGCCCAGCCTGCTGGCCCGCTTGAAACTGGCCGCGTCGTAGGACGCCTCAAGCAGCTCCAGCCGCTGGCGCGCGCGTTCCCAGGAGTTCGGCATAACGTAAGACGGCCCGCGGTCCTGGTGCAGCTCGTCGTGCCCGGGCCCGGCGGTACCGGTATGTGCCATGCGCCCCCCTCAGCTGCCCGGCAGGTCAGCCGGGATGCCGGCCGGTCCAGGCGTCGATGACGTTAAGCCCGACGTCCGCCCGCTCGGGCGGCACGAAGCCGAGCATCTCCGGCAGGATCGGGTGCCGCCGGTTCCCGGCGAAGGCCCCGTGGTCGTCCTTGGACCGCCAGACGTCAACGTAGCGCAGCCCGGGCTCGGTACGCCAGGCCAGGCGGTACCACGGCCTCCGGTTAGCATGCCCAGGTCAGCGGTGCTGTCGGGTCGGCCAGCGCGGGAGAACCAGCAGGAGCTAGTTACAGACCGAGCGGCGTCCCTGCGATCTGTTGGTTTGGAGCTGGCCGTGGTCAGCTACTGGCTGGCGCCGTTCGGCCCGCAGGCAGGGCGCAGCAGCAGCCGCGGTACGACTGGTCATGGGCTGGGCCTTCGCGGAGTGAGGGATCAGGCGGCTGAACTTAATGACAGCGCCAGAGAATGCAGAATCCCAGCGGGTCGCCGAACGCGGGGCTCACCCGCGAGGGCCTGCTGCGGGCCTGGCTGCTGACGCGCCTGACCCGCGGAGACCGGTCATCGGGGAGTGCGATCTTCGGCCCTGGCAGCCCGGGCCGCGCCCAAGAACGGCTAACTGTCAGGGCTCGAGATTCAGCAACGCCTGGCCGCTCCCATAATCGACAGGCACCGAGACCTGGTCGTGCGCGATGAACCAGCGGCCGTCGATCTTCCGGAAGCCCGCCGTGTACCGAACCCAGGGACCGATCCTGTCCCCGTCCTCCGACGTGCCGCTGAGCCGATTGAAGCTGTGCCCGAACGCCACGCCATCGCCCATGGTGATCGTAAGGTCGCGAATCTCATAACCAAGCGGAGGCTGGAATACCGTAAAGGCCACTTCCCAGTTTTTCAATTTTGCCTCTGCTCCCACGGTTTGCAGCGGCGGTCCGGCAACGTCGAATGACACCATGTCCGGATCGAAACCCGCCCTCAGGCCCTCGAAATCCATGGCGCGAATCGCCTCAGCCAACTTGTCGATCAGCTGTCGAATGCGGGCTTCGTCAGCCGCGTGTGGTGCCGCCATGATTAATCCTCCATTGTTGTGATGTACCAGCGACCTGCCAGGAGCCGGCCTTGCTTCATGCTGGGCTCCTCAAGCGAGGCGATGCTCCAGGGCTGGGAGCCCGCGACCTCGAACGCGAAACGATCAGCCGGCGCCGCTCGCTGACGATCACGCTCAGGCCCGGATCGGTCCGGCTATCTCCAGGCCCGGATCGGCTGGCCATGGTGTCGGGTCCTCCCTCGGCCCCGTCTGCCTTGACCAGTACGACGAAACACCGCGCCCGGATGTGAGGCCGACCCGGCCGTCGCGGCCGTCCGTGTCGCAGGCCAAGTCACACGCAGTCCTTAATCATCAAGCACCGCTGGGGTTCCACCCCGGGACTGATCCGCCCGGCAGAACGTAGAACTTGAAGTACAGCACCTTTGCGACACCCCGGCGGTTGACGTAGAAGTCCGCCATCTTCCGGTACGACGGCTGGCCGTTGTGCGTCAGGATGTCCTGCAGACGCACCGTGACCGTGTACGTGGTCGGGTGCCAGCCGGAGATCGGACCTGGCTGCGGCCAGTAAATGTCCAGCTTGCCTGCCGCCCATGCCCGGGGGCCACCCCAGTTCCGCCAGGCCAGTTGTCGGACAATCGGCGCTCCGCCCATGCCAACGTAGATGTGGTCAGGACGCTGAACCATCCCCGACCAGCCGACTACGTTGGCCTGCACCCGCACCGGGACGTCAGCCGCACTGGCCGGGCCCGCCGCGGCCGGGTGGACGCTCGTGCTGGGCATGCCGCACGCAGCCAGCCCACCCGCAAGAACAGCGGCTGCGATGATGCCCAAGATCTTGGATGTGCTGCTCAACTGACGATTCACTTCCCCCTGTCCTGCTCAAGGACACGCCCTGACGCAGCGCCGCGCAAGGGCTGGAAGGCCCCTAACGGTCACCGAGCGCCACGCCTGACGGCACAGGCAGCGCAGCGCAGCCAAGGACTAGATGCGGTGGAGTGCCAGAAACTCCGCGTTGCCGTAGGGAATGGGTGTTTGCGCCCGTCTGCAGATAGGAGAAAGCTGGAGCCAGGAGCGCGGCACGGAACTGAAACCACCCGAGAACGCGCACATGACGTGCTTTGCGGTCGGCCAGTTTCGGTGACAAGGGGGGAAATGCGGCATGCCTGCGGACATTATGGACCCGACCACAGCGGTCGCCTACGGGCCGTTTATTCAGGCGGCCGAGGCTCAGTACGCCAGCGCTCCCACCGTGGTGAATCCGGCCACGATCACGCACATGCCCGCTGGCTACACGCTGGTGCGCACGATCCAGATGACCGACTTCTTCGGCCCGGCGCAGTCCCGGGTCTTCTACGGGTACGTGGCGGTGGGCGGTGATCCCGCCACTGCAGTGGTCGCACTGCGCGGCACGGGATCGAAGATGGAATGGTGGGATGACTTCCACTGGGATCTGGTGCCGTTCACGCAGGTTCCTGACGGCGGGAACGTCGCCACGGGCTTTTATGACATCTACAACAGCATCGGCACGATGGCCCCCGGCCAGCAGGGCGCGTCGGCGGCGGGCGCCGTGGCTGCCGAGGTAGCCCAGGCGGCCACCAGCGGCCTGGCGGCGGGCCTGGATCCGGCCTCGCTGCCGCTGGTGGTGACCGGGCACAGCCTGGGCGGCGCGCTGGCGACGCTGCTGGTCGCGGACCTCAACGCGACCACGGCGCTGCGCCCGCAGGCGTGGACGTTTGCCTCGCCGCGGGTGGGCGACGCGGTCTTCGCCGCCCGCTACGGCGGGCTGAGCACCGTGTCCTGGCGGATCTACAACCAGGTCGACGTCGTCCCGTACTTTCCCATGGACGTCTCGGGCCGCTACCAGCCCGTCACCGCCGGGTACGCGATCAATTCGCTCGGCAAGGCGAAGTGGAGCCTGGGCTGCGCCCACTCGCTGAATACCTACATGCACGTGCTGTCCCCCGCCACCGTGCCGCTGGATCCGGCGTGCAGCTAACCGCCTGGCGGCCGGCCCGGGCGCCCTGCACTCCGGGACAGGCGCAAGCGGGGGGACGCCAGCCCGGGCGGTGACCCTGACCACTTAACGATCCGTTTCTGGATGCAGCCGATGTGGATGGGTCAGCTCGAGGACGAGGTGGGTTTAGGGCCGGTCGAGCGGAAGGTGCCCAGCTTGCCCAGCAGGTCGAACCAGAACCGCGCGCCGGGCGTCAGCGCCACGATCGTGATCAGGAAGCCGACGATGACGAGCAGGATCTGCCAGGCGGAGTTGCCCGAGGTGCTGGTAATGCCCCGCGCCTGCCACCAGTTGCAGGCCGAGGGCGCGTCGGCGCAGGCGGAGACGGTGGCCCAGCCGATCGGCAGCCCGGCTTGGGCCACGGTCGCCAGGTCGGTCTGGAGCTGCCCCAGACACGTCGAGTCCGCCTTGGTACAGGGTGGGTGATTCCCCGCCGCGGTGGCCACGGCCGAGCCGATGACGCTGTTGCTGTACAAGGCGCGCCCGATGGTGATCGCGTTGAGATTGAGCAGGATGACCAGGATCGCGCCGGCGATGATCGTGAACAAGGCGACGTGCCGCTTGTACCAGCCGGACACGCGGTCCATGTGGTCGTTGTACCAGTTCTCGATCGCGGTGCGAACCGATTTGATGTCGTTATCAGCGGTGGTGACCAGCGTGTTCACGGAAGTCATCAGCGTCGCCATAGCTTCAGGCATGTGCCCCTGAGTCATGAGATTGTGAAGGGACTGCCTGACGGTATCCAAGGTCGTTTCGCCGGTGGCGGTCGTTTCGCCGGTGGCGGTCGTTTCCCCGGGCGTGGTCGTTTCGCCGGTGGCGGTCGTTTGCCCGGGCGTGGTCGTCTGCCCGGCGGGAGTGGTTTGCCCGGCGGGATCGGTTTGCACGACGGGGTTGGGCACCAGCAAGTCGATGACGACATCGGCGAACGACGTGGGGGAAATGTAGGCGGGCAGGCTCCGGAGGTCACTGCGCGATGCGGGTTTCTGCGGGCTCCGGCGTTTGCTGCGCGGCGGGTGTTTCTTGGCCTCGGTGCTTCTCACGCTAGGGCGGCCCGGCTTGCTGGCCTCCACGAGCAGATTCCGTGTAGTGATGTTGCCGACCATTCCCTGGCTGCGCAGGATCGGGCTGCCGAGTACCGCGCCGGTAGCAGATTTTGGGGTCTCTCCGGCGGAGGTCCCAGACACGATGTCCTTCCAGGCCTTGTAGTCGCCCTCTACCGTTGTCAGGTCCGTCTTCGCCTGCTCGTTATCGAGGAGCTCACGAAGGCCGCCGAGCAGGTATGTCCCGCGCAGCCCCAGGAAGCGCGAGATCAACTCGGTGGCCACCGAGGCAAGGGCGGCGGTAACGCCGAACACAAAGGCCAGCCCTATGGCCAGATCAATGATCCCTGAACTCAGCATGACGCCCCCCTGAGCCGGACCGGTGTGATGAATGCGATAGGCGGAAGCTGCCTTGGTGTGGCCAAGTCCGGCAAATCCATTTCGGGCAGGAACTCATCCGCTTCACCGACTGCGCGGAATACTATAGCCATCCCGCATCTTCGGCGCCATCTCATATATAACAAATTGGCCGCAGGGGCCACGGAAGCCGCGCAGGGGCCTGTCAACAAGGGGCCGGCGGCAGGCATCAGACCGGCCCGTCGCTCCGGGCTGGCCGTCCCCGGGATGTATCGGGCGCCGCGGTTTTGCGGCCTGCGCTATCCGGGGGCCTCAATGGTTTCCCTGGTCATCCGGATGAAGGAGTGCAGGCCGCCGTTGGTGTAGTGCTCGAAGCGCTCGGCCTCCCGGAAGCCGGCCCGTTCGTACACGGTGATCGCCCGGCGGTTGAACGCGGCCACCGCGAGGGTATAGCGCTGAGCGCCGAGCGCCGCGGAGGCGAACCGCAAGCAGGCGCGGACGAAAGACTCGCCCAGGCCGCGGCCGGTCAGGTCGGGGCGCAGTCCCAGCCCTATCTCGGCGGTCCGGCCGGTGAGCTTCGCCATCACGAAGCCGGCGAGCTCGCGGCGCGCCAGGTCGTCGGCGGCGAAATACCGGCGGCCCCATTCGGCCGGGTCCAGCAGCTCGGCGAGGTCGTCAGGGTCGGCGTCGGCGTCGTAGAACGAGTACTCGCCCGGGTACCGCCAGGCCGCCACCGCGTGCGCGTCCGCTGCCGTCATCGGCCTGATCGCGAAGTCCGCCTCCGCCACGCAGCCCACCCTACGAGCCTGGGCCAGCCTGACCGCTTGAACGAACGCCCCGTCATGCAAGCTGCGGCACAATCGGGACATGAACGACCTGATCACCAAGCTCGTACCGATCTTGCATGTCGCGGACCCGGACACGGAGCGGCGTTTCTACGAACAGCTGGGCTTGCGCACCACCTACGAGGGCCCGGAATACCCGGGCTTCATCGCGGTCGGCAACGACGCCGTGGAGTTCGGGCTCAGCCGCCAGCCCGGCGCCGATCCGGCGGCCGCCGGCCTGACCTGGCAGCTCGGCATCAGCGACGCGGACGCCGCGATCACCGCTTGCGAGCGGGCCGGCCTGCCGTTCGAGGTGACCGTCGAGCGGCCGCGCGAGGACTGGACCTACCGGATTGTCAAGGTCCAGTCCCCTAACGGGATGGAGGTGCTCCTCGAAGAACAGGCCCCGCTGGTCTGAGCCCGCGCCTTTCCACGTGAACTGCATATTGGCTGCAGCGCGCCTGCACGGCCGCGTGGTCGGGTGGTGTCCACGTCAAACGAGGAGGAACCGATGACCACCACCGCCGCCACGATCAGCCCATGGCCGCTGGTCCGCCAGGGTGACCAGAAGCATCCTGTCAAGACCCTGCAGTACCTGCTCCGGGCCCGCGGCCACAACCTCACCGTGGACGGAATCTTCGGGCCCGCCACCAACGCCGCCGTCCGCGCCTTCCAGCAGCAGAAGGGCCTGGCCGTCGACGGCATCGTCGGCCCCAACACCTGGTCGGCACTGATCATCACGGTCAAGCAGGGCAGCCAGGGCGACGCCGTCCGCGGGGTCCAGGAGGAGTTCCAGTTCCGCAACCAGTCCGGCGGCCCGGGCCTGGCCGTGGACGGGATCTTCGGGCCCAAGACCGACGCCGCGGTCCGCGGCTTCCAGAAGGCCCTGCACCAGGACATCCCCTCGGTCGCCGTCGACGGCATCGTCGGCCCGGTCACCTGGCGGGCCCTGGTCAGCGGGATGCTCTCGTTCTGACCGGCGGGCCTGGCGGCCGGAGGCTAGCCCGGCCGCTTCGGCCAGGGCCGCTGGGGCACCACCGCTTCCGTTGCTGCGGGCAGGTCCAGGACAAGCGCGCCGTCGTCCTGATGCAGACGTGTCTGGCCCGGCTGCGGACCGTTACGGTCGAACTGGCGAGACCGCAGGTTGTAGTAGGACCCGCCGCCGTAATTGATGCGTATCTCCCGGACACCGGGACGTTCCCGGGCCAGGCAGGCCCCCATCGGGACACCTAGGCTCGTGCTGCTGGTGGGCGTGTGGGCGTTCCCGGCGACGACCAGCGTGCCGGGGCCCGCCGGGCGGCTGGCCAGGATGCGGCTGGCCATTGCCTCGTCGCGCTGGGACCAGCTCCAGTCGGCGCCGGTGATCCCGTCGAACAAGATCACTTGCAGTGGCCCGGCGGCGGCGCGTTCGGCCAGGACGGCCAGGTGCCCCGCGGTGATCCGGCCGTCCCCGCTCCACAGCAGCCAGTGATCGGCCAGCGTCCCGGTGGCCAGGAAGCCTTCGACCGGCGGTGCCAGGTCATCGGGCCATTCCAGGGCCAGGCTGGTGAGGCCGAACGCCAGCAGGAGCGCCCGGATGAGCAGCGGGTTCTCCCGGACGCCATGAATCTCGCCGAGCAGCAGGAGCCCCGAATCGTCGAGCGACCGCTGGGCCGCGGCCAGTGCCGCCGACTCGGTCACCAGGTCCAGGTCCGCGACCTCGAATCCGGCAGCGGCCTGGGCAAGAGCCTCCGCCGAGGCAACACGTGGCACCCCTTCAGCGTGGCACGGATTCACCCGGCTTCCGGATCCTGTCGTGTACCTCACAACCGCTAAATGCCTGCAGGCACCGCTTTGGTTGCCCAGCCGGGCCGTCACATCATCGGGCAATAATCAAACACCCTCAAGTCGCACATTGCGCGGGCGTAACCCAGGTGACAGCCACATCAGGCGCCGCCGGGCACCCGTTCTATTTATCTGGCGGCGGCCTGGGGTCCTGCGTAATGTTGGTGCCGAACCCGTTGCGCCGAGGCTAAGTGGCCGGGTGGGGGTGGCGAAGGGCGTCGGGCCGTGGTGGAGCAGTCTTCGCTTTCATTTGCCGGGCTGTTGCGGCAGCTCCGGGCCGAGGCGAAGCTGACCCAGGAGGAGCTGGCGGAGGCCGCCGGCCTGAGCCCCCGGTCGGTCAGTGACCTCGAGCGGGGCGTCAACCGGACCGCCCACAAGGAAACCGCGCTGCTGCTGGCCGGAGCGCTCCACCTCACCGAGCCGGTGCTCGGGCTATTCGTGACGGCGGCCCGCGGCAAGGCCCCGGCCGCCGACGTGCTGGCCGCCCGGGACGGCAAGGCGCCCGGCGAAGATCACGTGGTCACGCGGTGGATGCGAGGGTGCCCATACCGGGGGCTGCTGCCCTTCAGCGAGTCCGATGCGGACGTGTTCTACGGGCGAGAGCGGCTGGCCGACGAACTGGCCGCGAAACTGGCCGCCCAGGTGACCCGCGGCGGGATGGTGGTGGTCACCGGGGCATCGGGCTCGGGCAAGTCATCGCTGTTGCGGGCCGGGCTGCTGCCGATCCTGGCCCAGGGCCAGCAGGTGCCGGGATCGGACCGGTGGCCGCGCATCGTCATGACCCCGACCAAGGACCCGCTCACCGAGCTCGCCGCCCGCCTGGCCGCCGTCGGCGGCTCGGACACCATCTCGGTCCGGGAGGGGCTGGTCCGGCACCCAGATCAGGCGCACCTGGCCGTCTGGTCGACGGTCCTGGCCGCCGAGGCGCACCGGGACGGGGAGCCGACCGCGTCCGGTGACGGCGCGGCCCGGCTGGTGCTCGTCGTTGACCAGTTCGAGCAGGTCTTTACCCTGAACCCGGACCGCGACGGCGCGGCTGGCCGGCAGGCGTTCATCACGGCGTTGTGCTCGGCCGCCGCGAACCCGGTCGGCCCGGGACAGGAACCGCCCGCGCTGGTGGTGATCGCGGTGCGCGGGGATTTCTGGGACCGCTGCGCCGCCACCCCCGAGCTGGTGGACGCGCTGCAAAACGGGCAGTTCGTGGTCGGGCCGATGACCGAATCCGAGCTGCGGGTGGCGATCACCGGCCCGGCGGAGGCCGCCGGGCTCCGCATCGATCCCGGGCTGACCGACACCATCCTGGAGGACCTGCGCGTGGCGGGCGCGCACCGGACGGCCGGGGTGCTGCCGCTGCTGTCCCAGGCCATGGCGCTGACCTGGGAGCGGCGCGAGGGCGACCGGCTGACCAGCCACGGCTACGCCCAGGCCGGCGGGGTCAGCCACGCCGTGCAGACCGGGGCCGACCGGGTCTACGAGATCCTGCCGGCCCGGCAGCAGGCGCTGGCCCCGGAGGTGCTGCGCAGCATGACCGTGGCCGGCCGCGACGGCACCCTGGCCCGCCGCCCGGTCAGCCGGGAGGACCTGTACGCCGGGCTGCCCGACGCGGCCCGCGCCGACATCGACGCCGTCCTGGACGCGTTCGCGGCCGAGCGGCTGGCCGTCCTCGACGGCGACACGGCCCAGCTGTCTCACGATGTCCTGCTCCGGGCCTGGCCCCGGCTCCGCGGCTGGCTGGAGGAGGACCAGGCCAGCTGGATCCTGGATAGCCAGCTGGCCGACGCCGCCACGGCCTGGCACGACAGCCATAACGATCCGTCCTTCTTGTACCGGGGAGGTCAGCTCGCCGCCCTCCAGCAGGCGGTGACCCGATGGTCGGCCAATCCGGAGCGTTCCCCCGTCCTCACCGGTACCGAGCGTGACTTCCTGCAAGCCAGCGAGCGCACCGCCCTCAGCGGCAGCCGCCGGCGGCGGGGCGCCTTTGCCGCCCTGGTCCTGCTGACCGTGCTGGCCCTGGCGGCCACGGGCGTCGCGTTCTATCTGCGCGCGGTCGCGGACCAGCAACGCGATCAGGCCAACTACAACGAGGTCATCGCCGAGGCCCTCCAGTACGGCACCAGCGACTCGACGCTCGCGGCACAGCTCATGCTCGCCGCCTACCGCATCCAGCCCACCCAGGACCTGGCCTCACGCCTGCTGAACACCGAGAACACCCCGCTGTCGTCCCCTCCGGCCGCCGGCGCCCGGGCCGTGTACTCGGTGGCGTTCAGCCCCGGCGGGCACATACTGGCCAGCGGCGGTTCCGACGGCACGGTCCGGCTGTGGGATGCGGCCGATCCCGCGCACCTCCGCTCACTCGGCCGGCTCCTGACCGGCGATACCGGCACCGTTGACACGGTGGCGTTCAGTCCCAGTGGGAACATGCTGGCCAGCAGCGACTCCGACGGCTCGATCCGGCTATGGGACGTAGCCAATCCCGCGCACCCCCGCCCGTTCGGTCCGCGGCTGACCGTCAGCACCGGGACCGTGTACGCGGTGGCGTTCGGCTCCGGTGGGCACACGCTGGCCACCAGCGACTCCCACGGCGCGATCCGGCTGTGGGACATAGCCGATCCCGCGCACCCCCGCCTGCTCGGCCAGCCCCCGGCCGAAAAATCCGCCGTCCTGGAGGTGGCGTTCAGCCCCCATGGGCAGATGCTGGCCAGCAGCAACTTCGACGGCTCGATCCGGCTATGGGACGTGGCCGATCCCGCGCACCCCCGCCCGCTCGGCCCGCCACTGACCGGCGGCAGTGCCGCCGTGTACCTGGTGGCGTTCAGCCCCGATGGGCAGATGCTGGCCAGCGGCAGCCTCGACGGCACCGTCCGGCTATGGGACGTGGCCGATCCCGCGCACCCCCGCCCGCTCGGCCCGCCCCTGGCGGCCGGCCCCGCCGTCGTGACGGTGGCGTTCAGCCCTGACGCGCACACGCTGGCCAGCGGCAGCTCCGACGGCACGGTCCGGCTCTGGGACGTGGCCGATCCCGCGCACCCCCGCCCGCTCGGCCAGCCGCTGACCGGCAGCACTGCCGCCATAGCGTCAGTGGCGTTCAGTCCCGACGGGCAGACGCTGGCCAGCAGCAGCGACGACGGCACCATCCGGCTCTGGAGCCTCCCGCAGACGGTCCTGACCAGCCCGGCCAGCGTCCAGACGGTGGCGTTCAGCCCCGGCGGGCACCTGCTGGCCAGCGGCAGCTCCGACGGCACGGTCCGGCTCTGGGACGTGGCCGATCCCGCGCACCCCCGCCCGCTCGGCCCGCCCCTGGGCAGGGGGGCTGCCGTCGTGTCGGTGGCGTTCAGCCCCGGCGGGCGCACGCTGGCCAGCAGCGACTCCGGCGGCTCGATCCGGCTCTGGGACGTGGCCGATCCCGCGCACCCCCGCCTGCTCGGCCCGCCGCTGACCGGCGGCGCTGCCGCCGCGTACTCGGTGGCGTTCAGCCACGATGGACGGACGCTGGCCAGCGCCGACCTCGACGGCACGGTCCGGCTCTGGGACGTGGCCGATCCCGCGCACCCCCGCCCGCTCGGCCGGCCCCTGATCGGCAGCGCCGCCGTCGTGACGGTGGGGTTCAGCCCCGATGGGCGGACGCTGGCCAGCGGCAGCTCCGACGGCACGGTCCGGCTCTGGGACGTGGCCGATCCGGCGCACCCCCGCCCGCTCGGCCAGCCCCTGATCGGCAGCGCCTCCGTCGTGACGGTGGCGTTCGCCCCCGGCGGGCGGACGCTGGCCAGCGGCAGCGACGACGGCACGGTCCGGCTCTGGGATGTAGCCGATCCGGCGCACCCCCGCCCGCTCGGCCAGCCCCTGATCGGCAACAGCGCCACCGCCGTGTACTCGGTGGCGTTCGGCTCCGGTGGGCGCACGCTGGCCAGCGGCAGCGCCGACGGCGCAGTCCGGCTCTGGAACCTGAACGTCCGGTACGCCGTCCAGCGGATTTGCGCTACCGCCGGAGGCCTCACCCCCCAGCAGTGGAACCAGTACATCCCCCACCTGCCGTACCAGCCGTCCTGCGTTCACTGACGCAGCAAGTAGACCGAGACGTGGGACCGGGACTCGGCGGTGAACTCGGCCCCGGCCCAGTCGGCGTGCCGCGCCTCGAGCTCGAACCCGGCGAGCTGCGCCATCAGGTCCAGTTCCGCCGGCCAGATGTACCGGTGCGGGCTGCGGAACAGCCGCGCCTGCCGGCCATGATCAAAATAGAAGTGGTGCGAGACGAGGCGCTGGTGGACCACGTCGTAGGTATCCAGGCCGATGTAGCCGGGCTCGGACGTGAACACCGTGGCCTGCTGTCCCGGCGGCAGCCGGCGCAGCTCCGGCACCTCCAGCTCGATCACGAACCGGCCGCCGGGGGTCAGGTGCCGGGCGGCGTTGCGGAAGCACGCCACCTGCTCGCCCTGGGTCAGCAGGTTGGAGATCGTGTTGTACACCAGGTAGACCAGCGTGTACTCGCCGGGAGCCCGGATGGTGGCCATGTCCCCGGCGATCACCGGGATGGCCTCCTCACCAGCCTTGGCGCGCAGCTGCTCGATCATCGGACCGGATAGCTCGATACCGGTGACCGGCACGCCGCGCTGGGCCAGGGGAACGGCGACCCGGCCGGTGCCGATGGCGAACTCCAGCGCCCGGCCGTCACCGGCCAGCTCGGCGAGCCGGTCCACGGCCGGCCCGAGCACCTCCGGGGCGAACATGCCCGTGCCCGGCGTGTCATATTGCTGGGCCGTCTCGACGTCCCAGATGTCCTCCTGTCGCATGGCACCCAACGATGTCAGCGTGCCCTCGGCGCCGTCCAACGGCTTTCACGCGGCCGGGCACCACGCTTGCCCGCCAGCCGGCCCGTTATGGCGTCATCGCGCCCGCGACACGCCGCGGCGCCGGAGCGCGATGCGAACGGCATTGAACATATATTCTAGAGATTCGCCTCACGCAGGTAGTTCAACACAGGAGCGGAGCAAGCAGTTGATCAAGACAGCGAAGCCTGGGCGTAACGGGACGGTGCGGGTCACCTTCGTGCTCCCCCGCGACGTGCCCAGCGGGGCCGTGTCCGTGGTGGGCGACTTCAACGACTGGGATCCGTTCGCCCATCCCTTGCGCCGGCGGACGAACGGCACCCGCAGCGCCACGGTGACCGTCACGACCGGCCGCACGGTGCACTTCCGCTACCTGGCCGAGGACGGGATTTGGTTCGACGACGAAGCCGCCCCGCTCAAGGACGCTCGGGGCGGCTACGTCACAGTCTGACCGTCGGACGCGCCGTACTGCCGCGGCGGGCCGAGGACTTGGCGCAGCACGGCGATGACCTTACCGAAGAATTCTGCCTTTTCCCCCGGAATCGGGGTGTAGGCGGAGTTGTGCGGCATCAGCCAGACCCGCCGGCCGACCTTCTTGTACGTCTTAACGGTGCCCTCGGGCTCGATGCCCTCGACCGCCGCGGCCACGATGTCGCCGTTGCGGGGGGCTTCGAAGAACGGGCGGATCACTACCAGGTCGCCGGAGAAGATCCCGGCGCCGGTCATTGACTCGCCGACGACTTCGAGCATGAACAGCCCTTCTTCCGGGCCGACGAACTCCCGGGGCAAGGGCCAGTAGTTCTCGATCGACTGCTCGGCCAGGATCGGGGCGCCGGCCGCGATCCGTCCTACCAGCGGCACCCATGCGATGGCTTCTCGCCGGATGACCTGTGGCGGCTGGCCGGCTCCTGGCTGGGCGCCACCGGATGTCATGCGGGCCTGGTCGGCTGGCCCGATCGCCCGCAGGCCGGCGTACGTCACCGTGACCGTGCGCGGGCGCCCGTCGTCGTAGCTCACCAGATCCGCATCCCGCAGCTGGTGCAGGTGGTGGCTCACGCTGGACGTGCTGGCCAGGTCCGCCCGCTCGGCGATCTCGCGGTTGCTGGGCGAGCAGCCGTGTTCTCGCGTGTGCGCCACGATGGCCTGGATTATCATGCGCTGGCGAGCGGTGGGTACTTCGCCGGGGCCGCGCCGACCGGGAGGTTCCCCGCGCAAGTCGTCCATGATCAAAAGATCATGCCTATCGGCCAAGGCGTCAACCGTCAATTAATCCCTGGTCCTGCGGCCTGTTCCCGGCTTCGGTGCCGGGGCCTCGCCGACCGCAGCCAGCAGGGCGAGGAACGGTCCGACCCGGTGTCCTTCCTGGGCAGGGTGGCGGAACAGGCTGTCGGAGTTGACGGTGTACCGGTTGCGCCGCCCGTCCCGGGCCCGGGTGAGGTAGCCAGCGGCTTCCAGGTCGGCCACGATGGCCTGGACGGTGCGTTCGGTGAGGCCGACGACGGGGGCGATGTCGCGTATCCGGGCGTCGGGATTACGGGCGATCTCCACGAGTACGTGCCCGTGCCCGGTCAGCAGCGTCCAGGCGCCGGCGTCCGCATTAGTAGGACTCATACTCATGTCCCCTGATCGTAGCCTCGCGAGAAGATCAACGCGAGAGATATCACGCGCAATGATCTTCGTGTGAGAAAGAACACGAGATTTTTCTCGTGTAACCATTGACGGGCCTCCGCTGGGCGCCCGATCCTGGTACTGGCACGACCCGGCCGCCCTGGATGGGGGGATGGCGATGGCTGGCACGCTGGACGGGAAGCCCGTCGCTCAAGGTCAGCAGGCGCAGGCCAGCTCACCTCGGCTGGACGCGAGGGCGGCGGCATCCCGGCAGCCGCCGCCGCTGGCGGCGGTGGTCGCGCTGCCCGCCGAGATCGACATCAGCAATGACGGCCTGGCCGAGGACGAGCTGATCAGCGCCCTGGATGACGGCCCGGCCTTGCTGGTCGCCGACGGGACCGGGACCACATTCTGCGCCTCGGCCGGGGTGGGCGTGCTGATCCGTGTTCACCACCAGGCCGAGGCCGCCAGGACCCAGTTGCGGGTGGTGGCCAGCCCGGCCGTGCGGCGGATATTCGCTCTGACCGGGGCGGATCAGATGCTGGACACGTATCCGAACCTGGCCGACGCCCTGGCCGGCCGGCATACACCGTCGCTGGCGTGACCTGCGCCGGCGGTGACGACATTCGTCCCTCCCCCGCCACGGCGCCCGCACCGACCAGCGCGTTCAGCGGCCCAGCGCCGTCCTGACCGAGGCGATCGCCCCGTCGGAGGCCCGCGGCCGCTCGGTGTCCACCTGTACGAGCGTCCCGCCCAGGCCGAGCGGGACGACCGTCGCCACAAGCCCCGTCACCCGGTCAAGGATGGCCGGGTTGATCACGTCGCGGTGGATCGGGTGGCGGCCGGCGCCGTGCCGGGCCCGCATCCGATGCAGCGCCGTGTCCGGGTCGCAGCGGCAGAAGACCTCGATCGCCCCGGCGAACTCGCGTTGCGCCCGCTCGCGCCGGGCCCCGCGCCACCAGCCCTCGGCGACCGCGTCCGGGAACGCCGCGGCCAGCCGGAACACGATCTCGGCGGCGGCGTCGCCGACCCGGTCGGACCAGTCCCCGCCGCCCAGGCCGAGCACGTCGCCCAGCGCTTCCTTCACCGTGTCCAGCGCCAGCAGGGGCCAGCGCAGGTCCGCGGCCAGCGCGGCCGCGACGGTGGACTTGCCGGTGCCGGGAGCCCCGGATACCACGATGAGGGTCATCAGCCGCCTCAGGCCCGGCCAGCGCCGGACGGCGCCGCGGAGGCCGGCGTCGGTCATCGTACGCCGGGACCGGGCCCGCGGCGCCGGCGTTCAGGCGCCAGTCACTTGCTCTTCGCCGGAAAACCCAGGCAATCAGACTTAATGTATGGACATAATGTCCGTGCCATACCTGGCGGGCCGCGGCGGGCGGCTGGCACGAGGCCCTAGCGAAGTGCCTCGCCGGTCAGGAAAGGGGTCCGTCATGACGGTCAGTGCAGCACCCGGGCAGGACTGGAGAGCGACGCTGCGGCGCCAGAAGGCCCGCGCCGTTGATGGCCAGCCGGACGGCGGTTACGCCAGCGCGTTTGAGATCATCTGCCGCGACTGCGGCGACGATCCCGAGTGGGATTACCAGGACGTCCCGCCCGGGCTGCAGCGCATCCGCGGCCCCTACCAGATCGAGACGGGCGTCACGGAGTATCAGGCGCACCTCGCGCGGCACGGGAACTAACCAGCGCCCGGCCAGCCGGGGCCACATTGGCCCCGCCTCATCAGGACTTAGCACCGGCGGAGCGGGCTTTGCGCTGGTCCCAGGTCGCGCCGGCCGCGGCCCCGAGCACGACCACCGCGCCGATGGCGATGAACCAGACCATGAGGCTGAAGACCACGCCGATCGGCCCGTAGAGCCTGCTGTCGTCGATGATCGACGAGGAAAAGTAGACCGAGGAGAACAGCTCCAGGCCGAGCCACAACAGCGCCGTGACCGCGGCCGGACGCAGCAGACGGCGCCAGGCCACCCGTCCCGCCAGCAGAAAGCACATCGTCCACCAGAAGAAAGCGGCCACGCCGACGTAGGTGACCAGTCCCTGGCCGACCGGGCCGACCAGGGCGTGAACGTAATCGCTGATGACGCTGTCGGCGACCAGGAACCCGAACAGGACCGCGGCCCAGGTAGCGAAGCGCAAGACGTCTTTCCACCCGCGGTGAGGCTGGCCGAAGACCCGTTCATAGATCAGCTGAAGGGAGCTCGCCACGGCCATGGTGCCGACAGCGGCGAAGATCAGGGCGGTCGCCACCGCGGCCGCAGAGTGAACCGGCGAGGACCGGAACAGCTGGCTCACGATGAGCGCGCCCTGGCGGTTGAGGCCGATATGCCGGCTCAGGTCGGTGTCGATCCGGTGATTGGCCAGGGAACTCAGCAAGATGACGAACGGCAGGACAGAGATCAGCAGCGCGGCCCCGAAAAGCGTGATCGAGTCGACGAAGCTGAGGGCGCCGAGCTGCCTGAGGAAGACCTGCGCTGACGATCCCTCATAACGATCTCGCGCGGCACCGGCCACGGCTCGCACCGGCAGGCGAGGCGGCCCGTGCTCGTCCTGGCCCGCGGGAGGTGGTTCATCGGCGCCGTCGGGCGAGGTCATCGGGCAGGTCTCCTACCGGGCATCCCCGGCCTGCGCCCTCGCACACTGCCAGCGTGGCGCGTGGCTAGGGTCCCGGCATCACCCCCGACAGGGTGACCTGGGTTCCTGGACGCCCGAGGCGGAGACTTATGTGCAGCGACACGGAGACCCGTCCCAGCACGGAGGGGACATCATGCCTGCATCACGCTCATCGCGACCGGGGACGCCTGGCGGGCAGCCATCTGCCAGAGCAGGCTCCGGCACCGCCCCGGTCGTGACCATCGGCCAGGGCGCCGCCGCCCGTGGCCTTCAGCGCGCTGGTCAGCGACGCCAATTTCGCGTGCCCGGCGCTGCAGATCAGCCGGTGGACCGCCAAGTGGGTACCGACCTTCGCCTATGAGTTCAATGACGACAACGCGCCGTTGCGCTACCCGCCGCCGCTGACCGGCCCGCCCGTGGCCACGCACAAGTCCGAGTTCCCGTACCTGTTCGACCTGCCAGACGCGCCGCTTCAGGAACCGCTCAGCCCCGACCAGCAGGCGCTCGCGGCCAGCATGCGAGCAGCCTGGGCGAACTTCGCGGCCACCGGCAACCCGGCGTCGGCGGGCGTGCCCTGGCCCGCGTTCGGGGACGCGGACAACGCCCCGGTGCTGTCGCTCGTGCCGCCACAGCCGCAGGCCGAGACCGACTTCGCCGCCAGGCACCACTGCGCGTTCTGGGCCGCCGGGTAACGCCGCCGCGAACGCGGCCGGTCAGGCCGCAGCCTGCCGGCCCCCGCTCAGTGCCAGCGCGATGGCGTCGTCGAAGCTCAGCGCCAGGCCGTCGGCGTAGGCCTGGTCGAACGGCGCATGACCGAGACGGCGTCGCACCGCGGCGATGCTGTCCTCCCGGTACTGGTACTCGGGATCCTGCCACGGCCCGCCCATCCGGTCAGAGAACGCCTGCGCGCTCCCGTGCAGCTCGGCGGCGCGATGCCAGTCGCCCAGGTCGCCGGCCACGCAGGCCAGGCCGAGAAGGCAGTAGGCGAGGCTGTACCTGTCCCCGGTCCGGCGGCTCAGCCGCACCCCGTCCTGGAAGGTGGCCCGCGCCGCCTCCGGATCGTGTTCCTGGCGCAGCACCCAGCCCATGTTGGCCTGCACGACGTGGCTCTGGTCGCCGACCTCCGCGCCGGCCTGCTCGGCCTGGACCAGGTGCGCGCGGGCGGCGGCGGCGTCGCCCGCGCGCAGGGCGTGCACGCTGGCGTTGTTGTGCAGCAGGTGGGCCATCAGCCGGTCACCGGACCGCTGGGTGCACGCGATGCCCTCCGCGTAGAGCCGCCCGGCGGCGCCGGGGTCGGTCATGTCCAGGCACAGCAGGTATCCCATGATGGCCGAGCCCAGCAGCACGTCGTCCCCGGTCTGGCGGGCCAGCTCGACCGCCTCGGCGCCGAACGCGGCTCCTCGCTCCGGCTGGCCGGCGAAGTAAAACTGCGCGCAGTGCACCGCAAGCGCCTCGATCAGCAGGGCCGGCTCGCCGATTTGCCGGGCCTCGGTGATGACCCGCTCGCCGAACCGGAGAGCCGTCTCGACATTGAGGCCGCGGAGAGCGTCCATCGCCGTGATCGCCGCGTCGACGAAAAGCCTGCGGTCCGACCGTGCCTCGGGCCGTTCCAGCACCGGCCGGATCAGCTCGGCCATCGCCTCGCCCGCCGTACGTGATATCCAGTACCGGCGGATCACCGCAGCCAGGCGCAGCACCTGGCTGGTGCCGTCCGGCCGGGCGGCCGCGTCCTCCGCGGCCCGCCACAGATTCGCCCGCTCGGCGTCCAGCGCCGCGTACCAGAGGCCCTGGTCGGGCCCGGTCAGATGGGCACCGGCCTGCTCCGCGACGGACACGAAGTACTCGGCGTGCGCCGCGTTCACCGCCGCCGCCTCGCCCGCCTCGGCCAGCCGCTCACCGGCAAACTCACGGATGGTCTCCAGCAGCCGGTACCGCAGGTTCTCCGGTCCCTGCTCGGTGCCGACGAGGCTCTTGTTCACCAGCGAGCCCAGCAGGTCGACCACGTCGAGCCGGTCGACGCCGGCGACGCCGCCGACCGCCTCGGCTCCGGGCAGGTCGAAGCTCTCCGGGAACACGGCCAGCCGGCGCAGGAGCTGCTGCTCGGCCTCATCCAGCAGCGAGTACGACCAGGCCACCGTGGCCAGCAGCGTCTGCTGACGGGCCAGCGCGGCCCGGCTCCCGCCGACAAGCAGGCGGAACCGCTGGTCCAGCCGGTCACGCAGGTCGGGCAGGGACAGCGAGCGCAGCCGGGCGGCCGCGAGCTCGATGGCCAGCGGCATCCCGTCGAGCCGCCGGCAGATCGATGCGATCAGCGGGCCGCTGCTGCCGTCGACGGCCAGGCTGACGCCCTGCTGCCGGGCGCGGTCGACGAACAGCGCCACCGCATCCGACAGCTCGGCCGGCCCGCCGCCGGCGTCGTCGTCGGCGGGCAGCGACAGCGGCGGCACCCGGTAGATGGTCTCCCCGCCGATCCCGAGCGGCTCGCGGCTGGTGGCCAGCAAATGCACCCACGGGCAGCGCCGCAGGATCGCATCGGCCGTCCGGGCACACGCGTCCACCAGGTGCTCGCAGTTGTCCAGCACGATCAGCATGTGCTGCGGCGCCAGCGCGTCGGCCAGCACGGCGAGCATCGGCCGGCCAGGCTGGGCCGCGACGCCGAGGACGACGGCGATCGAGGAGGGAACGGAGCCCGCATCGGTCACCGCCGCCAGCTCGACGAGCCAGACACCGTCGCCGGTCCCGTCCAGCAGCTCGGCCGCGGCCTGCAGGCCCAGCCGGGTCTTACCCGAGCCGCCCGCGCCGGTCAGCGTCACCAGCCTGGACGACTCGACCAGCGCCCTGACCTCCTTGAGCTCGGCGGCGCGGCCCACGAACGTCGACAGCTCGGCGGGCAGGTTGTTCAGCAGCGCCGGGTTGCCGAGCGACCGCAGTGCGGGGAACTCCGACGGCAGGCCCGGAGCGGTGAGCTGGAAGATCCGCTCCGGACGTCCCAGGTCCTTAAGCCGGTGCACGCCGAGGTCGGTAAGCGTCGACCCGTCCGGCAAGGAGTCCCTGACCAGGGCCGCGGTCGTCTCCGACAGCAGAATCTGGCCGCCGTGCGCCACCGCGCCGATCCGGGCGGCGCGGTGCACGTCCAGGCCCACCGGGCCGGCGGCCGTCTGCTCGGCCTCGCCGGTGTGAACGCCCATCCTTACCCGCAACGGTTCGCCGCCACCCGGCCAGGAGTGTGACTGCAGGGCCTGCTGCATGGCCACCACGGCGGCCAGGCACGCCCGCGGGGAGGAGAACGCGGCGAAGAAACCGTCGCCCATCATGGTCAGCTCGGTGCCGTCGTGGGCGGCCAGCGCGGACCGGATGAGCGCATGGTGCTCGGCGAGCGCTTTGGCGTAGGCGTCCTCCCCGGACCGCTGCAGCAACGTGGTCGAGCCCTCGATATCGGTGAACAGGAACGTCATGGTCGCCACACCTCTGAGCGTATGACCAAGACACGACACTGGCTGGGCGCATGGCGCGTCCGGGCCGGTGCTTGGATGGGCGCATGGCAACGGATCAGGAGGCACCGCGCGTGGTCAGCGCCAGCCGTGAGATCGCCGCCGCGCCGGAGAGGATCTTCGAGCTGATCGCGGATCCGGCGGCGCAGCCGCGCTGGGACGGCAACGACAACCTGGCCAGCGCGCCGGCCGGACAGCGCGTCCGTCGCACCGGTGACGTCTTCACGATGACGCTGACCCGGGGCGACATCCGGGAGAATCACGTGATCGAGTTCGAGGAGAGCCGGCGGATCGCCTGGACGCCCGCTGAGGTGGGGCAGGCGCCGCCCGGGCACCTGTGGCGATGGGAGCTCGAGCCAGCCGGGGCGTCACGCACGCAGGTCACGCATACCTATGACTGGACCGAGCTGACCGATTCCAAGCGCCTCCCGCGGGCCCGGGCGACCACCGCCGACCGGCTCAGGGCCTCGCTCGACCGGCTCGCGGCCCTCGCCGAAATGCCCTGACCGCGGTCCGGCAAAGGTCAGCCGGGTCACCATGTATCGATCGGCTCCCGGGCTCCTCCGAAGTAATAGGAAGGCATGCGGATCTGCCGGAAGGGAGCTGCGATGCCATCGACGGATTATCTGATCGGGCCAGCCAGCGGAGAGATCCGCTGGTATCCCGCGATCGACGGCCGGTCACGCGTGGAACCGCCTCATGACGAATCCGGTCCGTGGCCCTGGAGCGCCGCCGTTGCCGCACTGGCCCAGGCGGCCAGGATCAAGCAGGTCGCCGCGTCGTTGCCCGAGGGCGACCTGCGGAGCCAGCTCGAAGCCGAAGCTTCCCGGTCTATCGGCCGCATCCTCGACGAATGGTGCGGCATCCGGAGTACCCGGCCCGGGCCGGGTTCAGGGCCAGAGCCGGGGCCGCTGCCCTGGTCGATCGCGATCGCCGGACAACTCGCGGCGCTGGCGAACTCACACCCGGGCGGCTTCCTCCGCGACGAACTGCTCCGCATCGCCGGGCAGGCGCTGCTGGGACCGTTCGGAAGGCACAAGAACTGACGAAACCGTTCGCGGCCGCCGCACGGCCGGATACCGAACTCAGGGATCGTCCCGGCCGGCCCTGGGTGCGGGCGGCCGGCGGCGCGCGCGGGGGCCTGCGGGGGCGTCGCTTCCCGTGGCTCTGGGCGGCTTGCTGCTGGGGTGCGGCTGCGTGACGCTGACCTGCTGCCAGTGATCGGCGATTCTCGCGAGCAGGTCAATCAGCTGACGCCGTTCGGCCTGGCCGAGCGGGGTGAGAAGGGTATCGGCTGCGCCGTCTAGCGCTATGGCCGCCCGGCGCTGCGCATCACGGCCGCCCTGGGTCAGGTGGATCAAGAAGGCACGGCGGTCTTGCGGGCTGCGCACCCTTTCGACCAGCGCCCGCTGTTCGAGGTCGTCGAGCAGGTAGACCATCGCGGTGCGGTCGATGGCCATCGTGGTGGCTAGTTCGATCTGCGTCAGCGGCCCCGACTCCGCCAGCGTGCTCAGCACTCCCCAGGCTCGCGGTGACAAATCCAGCGGCTCCAGCCGCTCGATGGCTAGTGCCTGTGCCGCCTGCTGTGCCACGAACAGGAGCTGGCCCACGCGGCCGGTCCGGCGTCGCGCTCCCGCCGATTTGCCCATATCCAGTCTCTCGCTTAGATTGTCTTGTAGAAAGATTATCTCGTGATAAGCCGAAGATGGCAACTACGCCGAAGGGAGCGTGCGGCATGGAACCGCGCAACGCCATCGTCACCGGAGCCTCGCATGGCATCGGACAGTACATCGCCCGGGCTTTGGCGG
>Ga0306920_100000778_pt1 | contig 38427 bp, 35 predicted proteins | sample flu12Cox44000170_FD_204666 | JGI IMG/M metagenome (GOLD analysis project Ga0306920, IMG submission 204666) | Lab enrichment of tropical soil microbial communities from Luquillo Experimental Forest, Puerto Rico - flux4day.12C.oxic.44.000.170 (v2)... | ecosystem: Environmental > Terrestrial >... | reverse complement strand
GCTGGTACCTTGAAGGCAGCGCCGTATTCATGGAGACGTGGATGACCGGCGGCGTCGGCCGGGCGCAGGGCGGCTACGACGAGATGGTGTTTCGCGCGATGGTGCAGGACGGCGCGAAGTTCTATGACCCGCTGGGGCTCTTATCCAAGGGAACCGAAATCGACTTCCAGACCGGCGCGAACGCGTATCTCTATGGCACGCGCTTCATGGACTACCTCGCCTTCACCTATGGCCCTGACCGCCTGCTCGGGTGGTGGCGCCGCGACGCCGGCAGTCGCCGCTATTACGCCGATCAGTTCCAGCAGGTATTCGGCCTGTCGCTGAATGAATCCTGGCACCGCTGGATCGACTTCGAGCACGAATTTCAGCGCAAGAATCTGCAGTCGGTGCACGAGCATCCTCTCACCGAGTTCCATGACATTACGCACAAGGACCTCGGGGCGGTCTCGCGCGGCTATCTGTCCAAGGACGGCTCCGAGTTGTACATGGCCGTGAGGTACCCGGGCCAGGTCGCGCATATCGTGGCACTCTCGCGCCGCGACGGTAGCGTCAGGCAGCTCGCGGAGATCAAGGGCCCCAGGGGTTACACGGTGACCTCGCTCGCTTACGACCCGCAGAGCGAAACGCTGTTCTTCACCAGCAACAACGTCTCCACCTACCGCAACCTCGAAGCGCTCGACCTGCGCACCGGCAAGACGCGCATGCTGTTGCACGCCCAGCGGATCGGCGACATCGTTTTCAACTCCGCGGATCGCTCGCTGTGGGGACTGATGTTCGCCAACGGACGCGACGTGCTGGTGCGGCTCCCACCTCCTTACAATGGTGGGGACCGGCTCTACACATTCCTGCCGGAGGAGGAGGCCTTCGATCTCGACCTGTCTCCCGACGGCACCCTGGCATCGGTGTCAGTCTCGGGTCGCGGTCCGCGCATCGGTGCGCCGCACTTGACACAGGTGCGGGTGATGCGCACCGACGCCCTCGTCCATGGAGAGATGACGCCGCTGCATACTTTTACGATGGGCTCAGCGGTGCCGGAAGGGTTCGTTTTCTCGCCGGATGGGCGCTATCTCTTCGGCAGCAGCTACTACACCGGTGTGTCGAACATCTACCGCTACGAGCTCGCGACGGAAAAGCTCGACGCGGTGAGTAACGCCGCGCTCGGCTTTTTCCGCCCTCTCCCGTTCGATGACTCCCGGCTCATCGTGCTGCGCTACAGCGCCAAGGGCTTCGTGCCGACGCAGATCGAGGCGCAGCCCACCGAGGATCTGAGTGCGGTGACGTTTCTCGGTGAGCAGGTGGCGGAGAAGTACCCCACGGTGCAAAGCTGGGTGGCCCAGGTACCGTCCACCATCCCGTACGAATCCCAGATCGTACGGCAGGGCACCTACCGACCCGCGCACCAGCTGGAGCTCGATTCGCTGATACCGGTCATCAAGGGTTACTTCGACTCCGTGTCGCTCGGCGCCAATGCGCGCTTCAGCGATCCCATCGGGTGGTCTTGGATCAACGTCGACACGACTTACAGTCCCGACGATAGCCTGCCATCCAAGCAGCGCCTACACGCCGTGGTCACGGCTCACATCCCGGAATGGACGGCGGGAGCTGCGTGGAATCGCGACGACTTCTACGACCTTTTTGGCCCGACCAAACGCAGCCTCGCAGGCTACAACGGTTATGTGAGCTACGACCATTTCTTCATCTACGATGCGCCGCAGACCATGGATATCACGGCCAAGGTGGCCTATTACGGCGATCTCGTGACTCTGCCGGGGTTCCAGAACGTGCTCTCACCGACGTCTAACCTGCTTACGGCGGACGTCGGACTCACCTCCGTCGATACGCGCAGATCACCCGGTGCGGTCGACGACGAGACCGGGCACACCTGGTCGCTGAAGGCGCACACGTATTCGGCACCCGGGGAGTTCATACCGTCGATCAGGGGCTCGTTCGACGTCGGCTTCCCGCTGCCGCTCGACCATTCCTCCATCTGGCTGCGTACGGGCGCCGCGGTTTCCGCCGGCGCGCGCGAGAATCCGCTCTCGAACTTTTATCTCGGCGGCTTTGGTAACAACTGGGTCGACAGCGGCGCCAACGGCAGCGTACAGCGCTACCGCGAGCTGCTCAGAATGCCGGGGTTCGAGATTGACGCGCTGCAGGGCAAATCGCTGGTCAAGGCGATGCTCGAATGGTGCATCCCGCCGGCGAGATTCGAGACCCTCGGCTCGCCGGGTTTCTATGTCAGCTGGATGCGGCCGGAGCTGTTCGCTACTGCGCTCGAGACCGATTTCAACAACGCCACCTTCCGCCAGCAAGCGTACGACGTGGGTGGGCAGCTCGACTTTCAGCTGCACGTGATGCATCGCTGGCCGATGATGCTGTCGGTCGGTGTGGCGGAGGGTTTCGGCGGCGGCGGCTTTGCCAAGACCGAATTCATGGCGTCGTTACAGGTGTTGTGATGAGCCAGTCAGGGCGGGCGGCATCGTGAGTACCGAAACCCTGATGCACGCGCCCATCGCGCTGCTGCCGGTGCTGCTGTTTCTCGCCGGCCTCGTGCAGCTCGATGGCTACAAGCTGGTGCGGATGCGGACGATGATCGCGCTGGTTGCGACGGGCGCGCTTGCCGCCGGCGTGAGCTACGTACTGAACAACATTGCCTTCGCGCATTTCCACGGCTCTTTCGTCACCTACTCGCGCTACGTGTCGCCGTGGATCGAGGAATCGCTCAAAGCCGCGCTGCTCGTCTTTCTGATCCGCACCCGGCGCGTCGGGCTGCCGGTCGATGCCGGCATCGCCGGTTTCGCGATTGGCACGGGCTTTGCGATTATCGAGAACCTCTATTACCTCGCGGCACGTCCGAACAACGCGCTCGCCGTGCAGGTGATCCGCGGCTTCGGCACGGCGATCATGCACGGTGGCACGGCGGCCATCCTCGCCATGATTTCGAACACGCTCTACGAGCGGCGGCCGAGCGGCGGTCTGCATCTGCTCCTTCCCGGGCTCTTCGCTGCGGTCGCACTGCACACGGGCTACAACTACCTGCTCGTCCGCCCGGCGCTCGCCACGCTCGCGACACTGCTCGTGCTGCCGTTCGTGATCTACCTCGTGTTCGACCACAGCGAGCGCATCCTGCGCAAGTGGATCGAGGTGGACCTCGACTCCGATGTGAAGCGACTCGAGGCGATCAGCACTGGCAGGTTCCTCGATAGCCCCTCAGGTCGCTACCTGCAGGCGCTGCGCGAGCGCTTCAAAGGCGAGCAGCTCGCGGACATGCTGTGTTACCTGCGGGTACACGGCGAGCTCGCGGTGCGCGCAAAGGGCGTGCTGCTCCTGCGCGAAGCGGGAATGCCCGACCTGCCGATCGACACCGAGACGGGCGCCAAGCTCGTCGAACTCGGACAGCTCGAGCGCGCCATCGGTAAGACCGGGATGCTGGCGCTGCGGCCGCTCATGATGGCAACCGGTAAAGAGATCTGGCAGCTCACGCTGCTGCGCCAGTAAACAAAAGGCTCGCGATTCACGGGGCAATGTGCCTGAAACGCCAGCTCGTTTGCACACCGCGCGGCGACGGCCCTAGTATTCGCCTTCCACCGCGGCCGTCGGCTGGAGGTTCATCATGCACATGCAACTCGGGGATACGGTCGATGGAGTGCTGACCCTTGCACTGATCGGCCGACTGGACACGCCCGGCGTCGACCAGATCGAGACACGGCTCACGGCCCACCTCGTGCCACGCGGGGCCCGTGCGATCGTGGATCTCTCCCAAGTGACGTTCCTCGCCTCGGGGGGGATCCGCATGTTCATTACCATCGCGCGCGCGCTCGGCAGGAAGGGCGGCAGGCTGGTCCTCTACGGAGCGCAACCGCTCGTCGCCGAGGTTCTGGAAACCACCTCGCTGAACGACATCGTCCCGGTACGGGCAGACGCTACCACCGCCAGCACCGTGGCACGCGGCTGACGGCTCCCCGCTTGCCCGCATCGCCAATAGACGCGCGGCGCGTCGAGATTCGATTCCCGGGGAGCCACGAGGGATTCGCGCACGGCTTCAGGCGCTTGCGTCACGCTCTCGACCGGGAAGCGCTGAATGCCACCACGCGCTACAACGCCGAGCTGGTCTTCGAGGAGATCGTCGCCAACATCGTCGGCCACGGCGCACGGAAGGGCCGCGAGCCTGACGTGCGCGTTACGCTGGAAGCGCGCCCGGACTCCATCGTGCTGATCTTTGACGACGATGGCGTGCCCTTCGATCCCCGGGGTCTCCCCGACCCCGTGAAGCCGAAGTCGCTGGAGGAGGCAAAGGTCGGCGGTTTTGGCTTGATGCTGGTACGCCACGCGGCGAGCTCGCTCGAGTATCTGCGCACCGCCGAGGATCGCAATCAACTGACCGTGCGGGTGCCCCGACAGCCGTAGTCAGGCCGCTATCGCATCGCCGTCGCGCCACGCGTCGGCACGCTGAAGTCGATGCGCCCATACCAGCCGTTGGCCCCATCATGCGCGCCGGCGGAGAAGAACAGCGTCGTCCGAGGTTGCTTCGCGTAGTGATTGCCGAACGCCAGCCCGTGCAGGTGAGGTATGACAAGCGCCGCGCCCGTGGCGTCGGTGAAGGAGCCGAGCAGCGCTCCGGTTGCTGCATCGAACGCGTTGATCCTGCCATTTCCCGTATTCCCCACGAGCAGGGCGCGCGGGAAGGGAACCGTGCCGTCGGCAGGCGAGCGGACGATCGACCAGGGGGCATCGAGCGCACCTTCGGTCGTGACCAGCCGGGAGATGAACTCGCCGCTCAACGTGAAGACGGCAACCAGACCCAGTCCCGGGCCGCTGACCGGATCGCTCCTGGAGGTAAGCCGCTGCGCACAGGCGATATAGACGAGCTCATCGATGACAGCGATTCCGAATGGCGCGTAGCCCGGCGGCAGTGACGGATCCGTGAAGGCAAAGTGTGTTGCCGTGCGTGGCTGTTTCCTGAAGGCGCTGTCGAACACGTCGACCTTGGCGTTGCGGAAATCGGCCGCATACAGCCGGCTTTCACCGGGAGTGCTGGAAATCGCGATTGCGAGTGCCGTGTACCGGGCTGCGTCATCGGCGGCGTAGGCGATGACGGCGTTACCGGCCTCCACCTCGGGCGACCAGCCTGCGATCATGCCGCTCGTGCCCGCATACAGCAGCCGCGCCGGCGCGGATCTCACGCCTGCGGATACGACGAAACCGTCGCTGGAATTCGCAACGACACCTGCCGCGCCGAAGGCCGCACCCGCGGCCCCGGAGGGTAGATGCACCCGCAGCGGCCCAGGTGCGGGCTGCGAGAGGCCCGAACCGTCGTATGAAGTGGAGGTGTTGCTCTCGCGGCTCGTCACCACGGCCGGGAGCTGCTCGGGCAACACGACACCCCACGGGTCACCGAGATCCGGGTCGGTGCCGACAGCGGTGGTACCCGGCGTATCCGCTACGAGGTTGCTGCGCAAGAGACTCACGCCGCGCCGCGACACGATGAATGAGCGTGCGCTCGCTGCCACTGCAGCCGGCTTTACGGTGAGGACCGCGGACTCCGCGAGGGAGCCGACGGGGGTGGAGCAGCCAAGGACGTAGGCGAAGGTCCCGGCGGTCGTGGGCGTTACCGTGCTGGTTCCCTGCGGAGGCTGCGGTCCGCTCCATGCGCCACTCGCGACGCAGGCCGTGACGCTGTTCGATGTCCAGCTGAGTGTAGCGCTCTGCCCCAAAACGATGGTGTTCGGCTTGACAGTGATCGCCAGGTTCGGAGCGACGGGCGGCACGCCGATGGGCAACGAGCCTTGGGTGTTGAAGGAACAGCTCACGAAAGCAGCAGCTTGCGCGCAGATCGCGACGAGGCCCGCAACTAAAGCGAGCGTTCGCGAACGGGAATTTCTTTCCTTCGACACGTGCATGGCACGCGCTTGCCATCGTCAAACCCCACCGGAGCGGGGCCTTGTCAGTTCGGACCCTTTGCACGCGGCGGGACGCCTGCATCCGTCACAGCATCCTGTTCTTCCGTTTACGCTCCCAGCACGCCGCTTACAAGAGAAGGAACGGTGCGGCGACTCGACGGCATGCCGATCGCACCGCCAGTCTGCCGGAGCTTTACATAAGCGTTGCATAAGCGTCGCGGTTGACATTCATCCGGGTCAGGCGCCTGCCATCCCGCCCATCGGGTCTCATGGCATACCAATCCGTTCCGAGAAGCAGCTGTCCCGGATAACGATCGACGTACCGGGTGCTCATGTAAACGATCCAATCGCCATCGGGCGTGTCGATCACCGTCGGGTGCTCGTTGTAATCGTGCCTCGGATGATACGCGCGCGCCGCCTGCTACACTCGCGGCACCAAACAACGAGCACCGGGGGGCATCTCGTGCAGCCGCTCAAGCAAAAGGTGTGGCGTGGAGCTTTGCTCGCGCTCGCCGTGTTCTTCCCCGTCAGCGCCTTGTGGGCACAGGCGCCGCAGGCAACAGCGACGGCCTGCGCCGCGCCAGCTGCGCCGCCGGAGGGACCCAAGTATCCGGAGTATCCGAGCGAGACGCCGCAGAAGTTCGTGCGGCCGACCTACGGCGCTGACTTCGAGTGTCGCCAGGTCATGATACCGATGCGCGACGGGGTGAAGCTGCGCACCTACATCCTCGTGCCAAAGAGCGCCACGCGGGCAGCCATCCTGCTGACCCGCACGCCGTACGACGCGAAGCACATGACCTCTCTCACCCAGAGTCTGCACCTCGGGGCGCGACTGTGGGGCTATGACAACGCGGTCGAGACCATCATCGAGGGGGGCTATATCCGCGCGGTGCAGGACATTCGCGGCAAGTACGGCAGCGAGGGCGACTACGTGATGAACCGCCCGATGCACGGCCCGCTCAACCCGACGCCGGTCGATGAATCGACGGACACCTACGACACCATCGACTGGCTGGTGAAGAACGTGCCGGAGTCGAACGGCAGGGTGGGCGTGCTCGGCATCTCGTACGACGGCTTTCTCGCGCTCACGCCGTTGATCAACCCCCACCCCGCGCTGAAAGTGGCCGTGCCGATGAATCCGATGGTCGACGGCTGGCGAGGCGATGATTGGTTCCACAACGGCGCATTCCGCGAGCAGAACATGCCGTACATCTACGAGCAGACGGCGACCCGCTCCAACGACGAGCTGTGGCAGTCAGGATCGTTCGATGACTTCGACCTGTACCTGCGCGCCGGCTCCGCTGGCGAGCTCGCCCGGCAGCACGGCATGGACCAGATCGGCTTCTGGCGAAAGGTGGTCGAGCATCCCGCCTACGACTCGTTCTGGCGCGAGCAGGCCTTGGACCAGATCCTCGCGCGCGCGCCGCTGACGGTGCCGACGATGCTGGTCGCGGGACTGTGGGACCAGGAGGACATCTACGGGGCAATCGCCGTCTACAAGGCTCTGTACGCCGAGCCCGGCAATCGCGAAAAGCTGTTTCTGGTGCTGGGTCCCTGGTACCACGGCCAGCAGATCGAAGAGGCAAGTGCGCTGGGTCCTATCCGGTTCGGCAGTGACACGGGCCTCTACTTCCGGCGTCAGATCCTCGCGCCCTTCCTCGCACACTACCTGAAGGATGATGCGACCCCGCCTGCCGCGGTCGCGCCGGTGATGGCCTTCCGTACCGGGACCAACACCTGGGAGCGGCTCCCCTCGTGGCCCTCCGGCTGCGACGGCGGATGTCAGCCGCGAGCGACCCCGCTATACCTGCGTCCCGAGGGCAAGCTGGGATTCGAGGCGCCCGTGAGCGGCGCCGCTTTCGATGAATACCTGTCCGATCCCGCCAAGCCGGTGCCATTCCGCGCGCGGCCGAGCCAACCGGTGGGCTACGTGGCCTCGCTCTCGTGGGTGCGCTGGCTGGTCGATGATCAACGGGAGTTCTCCGGGCGCACCGACGTCCTGACTTACAGCAGTGCGCCGCTCGATGCGCCGCTCGCCATCAGCGGCGAGCCGGTGGTGAACCTGGTGGCCGCCACGACCGGGAGCGACGTCGACTGGGTGGTGAAGCTGATCGATGTGTACCCGGCTGAAGTCCCGGGGCAGCCCGAGCTCGGTGGCTACCAGCTCGCGGTCGCGATGGACATCCTGCGCGGGCGTTACCGCGAAAGCCTCGAAGTGGCGAAACCGGTCAAGCCGAACATGCCGCTCACCTATCGATTCGCGCTGCCGACCACCAACCACGTATTCCTGCCCGGACACCGCCTCATGGTGCAGGTGCAATCGGCCTGGTTCCCTCTCTACGACCGTAATCCCCAGACCTTCGTACCGAACATCTTCTTCGCAAAGCCGGAGGCTTTCCGCAAGGCCACCGAACGTATCTATCACGCCTCTGGCAAGGCGAGCTTCATCGAGCTGCCGGTCGTAACAGCTCCCTCAACGTTCTGACACCATTCACTCGCCGAATCGTTCGAAACGATACGCCAGCTCGGGACGCGCGCCGCTCTCGTAGGCAAGCCGGGCGATGAGAAGGGTGAACGGCTCCGTATAGCGGGCGATGCGCAACGGTCCGGCGTCGACGGGGTCGAAACCCACATCGCTAATGAGAGTCGCGGCCAACTCCTTCGCGTCCTGATCATCCCCGCAGTACACCAGGCTCGGTCGCCTGGACTTGCGCCGTGCTTCGAACACGCTGAACAGCACCTCGCTGGGGACCGTGCCGAACGCGGCGACGATCCGCGCCGTCCGGGCCCTTTTCGCCAACTCCTCCGCGCCGGAGGAGCTCTGGCCGATGACCAGCGCGGTATCGCTCTTATTCATCGGCAGTGAGCAGCTCACGATGACCTTGCCCGAGAGGTCGCCCGCCTGCTTCAACACCTGATCGACGCGGGACCAATGCACCGCGAGCAGCACCGCATCGGCATCGCGTGCGGCCTCAGCCGGCGTACCCGCACGTGCGCGCCCCTGGGCCGCGCGCGCCAGCCGCTCGAGCTTGCGCGCGCTGCGCGCATAACTGAATACCACCTCGTGCCCCGCCCGGGCGAACAGCGTCCCGAGCCTTCCGCCCATGAGGCCCGAGCCGAGAATGCCTACGCGCATATTTTTCCCTCCCCGGCGCGGCACCGTGCTCAGCTGTCCACCCGGCGGTCCCGGTGCTCAGCATAACGCGCTCCCATGCAGGGATCGGAACGATCCACGGCTTGGCCAAGGTGGCCGGCGCACCGCCTGAGGTAAGCTCTACGCGGCCGGTGGCGCACGCAGCAACGGCTCGATGAGCCGTTGGCCGAACAGAAGTCACGCTACGACCGGGTGTTGCAGTAAAAGCCCGCGGCAGGTCCGGTTGAATTCCGGTGCCTGCCCCGGAAAATCGGGCCGTGATGCTATGGTTGATCCCGAACCCCAACACCTGCAGGTGAGTGTCGAGTGATGCACACAAAAAAACTGGCTTACGGTCTTATCGCGATGGCCGCTTTCGTCGCCATGGCAGCCGCCGCTGCCCCGACGGCCGAGGCAGACAAGGAAAGCGATTTCAAGTTCCGCTTCGTCGGGCCGAAGGTCGGCAACCGCATCGCCTCGGTGGCCGGCGTGGCGGGCGATCCGGGCGTCTATTACGCAGGAGCGGCCTCAGGCGGGGTCTGGAAGTCCACCGATAGCGGCAACCGCTGGATGCCGGTGTTCGACAAACAGACGGCTGCAGCCATCGGCGCCCTGGCGGTTGCGCCCTCACGGCCGAGCACGGTGTGGGCCGGTACCGGCGAGGCCTGGGTCATCCGCGACAGTGATGTGATGGGGAACGGCATCTACAAGTCCACCGACGCCGGGCGCACCTGGACGAACATGGGCCTTCCGGCATCGGGGCGCATCGGTCGGATCGTCGTCAACCCTTCTGATCCGGATATCGTCTTCGCGTGCGTGCTGGGGCGCGCGACCGGCCCGCAGCAGGAGCGCGGCGTGTACCGCACGACGGACGGTGGCCAGCATTGGGTACGGGTGCTGTTCGCGGGCGAGAATGCCGGCTGCTCCGGGCTGTCCATGGATGCCCACGATCCACATACCCTGATCGCCGGTATGTGGCAGGTGGAGATGCATACCTGGGGTGAGTACAGCGGTGGTCCGCAGAGCGGCATCTACATCTCCCGCGATGGCGGAACCAAGTGGACACGCCTCGAGGGACACGGGCTGCCCAATGCTCCGCTCGGCAAGATCGACGTCGCCATCGCGCCGACCAACTCGAGTCGCATCTATGCGCTGATACAGACGAAGGATCAGGGTTCGGTGTGGAGGTCCGACGATGGAGGAGAGAAGTGGCGGCGCGTCAATTCGCAGCGGGCGCTGATCGGCCGCGCCGGCTACTACATCCGCCTCGCGGTATCGACGGGAAGCGACAACGAGGTCCTCGTCGCGAACAGCTCCTTCCACCAATCACTCGATTCGGGTGAGAGCTTTCACGAGGTCCGCTGGGGAGGCGACACCCACGACATCTGGATCGATCCCGTCAATCCCGATCGCTTCGCCATCACCGACGATGGCGGCATGATCATCACCACGGTGCACGGTCGCGGATTCCACCGCGTCACGTTACCGATCGGCCAGATGTATCACGTCGCGGTCGATGATCAGGTGCCCTACCACTTCTACAGCAACATGCAGGACGACGGAAACATGCGTGGTCCGAGCGTGCCCGTGGAGCCGGAGGAAACCGGCTGGGATCGTCACATGGGAGGCTGCGAATCCGGGTTCACGCTGCCCGATCCCGCCGACCCTAACGTCGTCTGGGCGACCTGCTACGGCGATACCGTCACGCGCTGGGATGCGCGCTACAAGGAAGCGCACTCCGTCAGTCCCTGGAAACACACGCTCGATTCGCCGCCAAACGCCGTCAAGTACCGCTGTCACTGGACGCCGCCACTCGCCATCGATCCTTTCGATCACAACACCGTGTACTACGGCTGCCAGGTGATCTTCAGGACGACCGATGCCGGCCACAGCTGGGCAGTCGTCAGCCCGGATCTCTCTACCCGGGACCCGGCGCACATCCGGCCTTCGGGAGGCATCGTCGGCGACAACCTCGGGCAGTTCTACGGCGAGGTGGTATTCGCGATCGCACCATCGAAGATCCAGAAGGGACTCATCTGGGCCGGCACCAACGACGGCCAGATCTGGTACAGCAAAGACGGCGCGGGCAGCTGGACCAACGTGACGAGCCACCTCGGCGGCCTGCCCGCCGGCGGCACGATCACCAGCATCGCACCATCGAGTTTCGATCCCGCCACAGCGTACGTCAGCATCGACTTTCATCTGGTGGACAACCGCGACCCCTTCATCTACAAGACCACCGATTTCGGCAAGAGCTGGAAGCGCATCAGCAGCAATCTGCCGAAACACGAGCTGTCGTACGTACGCTGCGTCACCGAGGACTCGAATTCTCGGGGGTTGCTGTTTGCCGGGACCGGCAACGGCCTGTATTACTCGCTCGATGACGGCGGGCGCTGGACCGCTCTGCAGAACGGACTGCCCCCTGCCCCGGTGACGTGGGTGGTGGTACAGAGGGAATTCCACGACCTGGTGCTCTCCACCTATGGCCGCGGACTGTACATTCTCGATGACATCACGCCGCTCGAGCAGATGGCGCGTAATCGTTCTGAAGCTCCGGTGGTATTGTTCGAGCCGCGCAAGACCTATCGCTTCGTGCGCGGCGGCGAGGCAGTGCTGAATTTCTCGCTGACTGCCGCACCCAAGAATCCGGTGCAGGTCGAGATCCTCGACGCGTCGGGCAAGCTCGTGAGGAAGCTCGAGGCGACAGGACTCGTCGGCATCAACCGCGTGAAGTGGGATCTGCGCTACGAGTCGCCGCGGGTCATCGGCCTGCGCACCGTTGCGCCCGACAATCCACGCATCTGGCAGGAGCCGCGATTTCGCGACGCCGACTCACGGCCGATCACGCACTGGGGATCGAGGCCGGCTGAAGTCGGACCCATTGCGGCCCCCGGCAGCTACTCGGTGCGTCTCAAGGTCGACGGCCAGCCCTTCGTCCAGGCCCTGAGCATCGTGAGTGACCCTCGCTCGCCCGCCTCCGAAGCGGACCTGCAGCTGTCGGTGAAAACGCAGCTCGCTATCCGCGACAACATCAGTCACGTGGCCGACTCGGTCAACCAGATCGAGTGGTTGCGCAAGCAGCTCGAGACCATCGTGGCGATGCTGCGGCCGGCGAAGGCGGCGGAGAAGCCTGAGCCGGTGATCGTGGAGGAAGGGGACGAAGCCGAGCCGGAGCCCTCGCCCGCGCCGGCCCGCGTATTGGGGGAGGTAGAGGAACAGCAGCGCGCGCAGCTGCTCGCGGCCGCAGAGGACCTCGATCAGAAGCTGCAAACCCTCGAGTCGCGACTGGTGTCACGAGCGTTGCGCAACAGTGACGACAAGTACTTCGTCGAGGCCGACGGAGTCTATCTCGATCTCATCTGGCTCAACGCCGAGGTGGGAACGGGTGGCGGCGATGTGGCGGGCGGTGCCGATTTCGCGCCCACCGAGGCCCAGCTCGAGTCACTGAAGACCCTCGAGGGCGAGCGGGCCAGTCTTGATGTCGACCTCAAGCAGATCCTGCAAACGGATCTGCCCGCATTCAATCAGGCTCTGGTGCACGCGAATCTCACCCCGCTGCTGGCCGCGGTGAAGGAGCAGCAGGCCGCCGAGGCGCCGGGCGTGCGGTGATTTCGCCATGAGCACTGATTCATGCACCCGCAGGTGCTTCCTGGCGCGGGCCGCTGGATGGGGTGCTGCGGCAATTCTCGCCTACGGTCCGGCAGGCCGCCTGCGTGCCACTCCGCTCGGTGGACCCGTCGGAATCCAGCTGTATGCGGTCAGGGAGGAGCTGCAGGCGCACCCCGCTGCGACACTGCGGACGCTCCGGGAGATCGGTTTCGGCGAAGTGGAGACCGCGGGCTTGGGTGCCCTTTCCGCCCAACAGTTCCGCGTGCTCCTCGATGATGCCGGGCTCAAGTGCCCGAGCGCGCACCTGCAGTTCGACATCGGCAACCTCGGCGCGGCCTTCGAACAGGCGCATGCGCTCGGCGCCGGCTGTGCCACCAGCGGCAGTCTGCGCGCGACGCTCTCATCCGCTGGCGCCGGGCAGAGGACGTCATCGCCGGCGCGAGGCATGGGCCTGGATGAGGCGAGGCGCACTGCCGAGCTCGCCAACCGCATCGGCGAGCAGGCGCGGCGCGCGGAACTGCAGTACGTTTACCACAATCACGATTACGAGTTCGCTGAGCAGCCTGGCGGCGCCATCGGCTACGACCTGCTCCTCAGGGAAACCGATCCCGGGCTCGTCCAGTTCGAGATCGACTGCGGCTGGATGGTCGTGGGCGGGCGGGATCCGCGCGACTACTTCGTTCGCTATCCGGGCCGTTTTCCGATGATCCACGTCAAGGACTTCCTGCCGGCGGCGGCGCACGGCGACGCTCACCCGGGCGCCGAGCTCGGCCACGGCATGATCGATTACCGACCGATCTTCGCAGCGGCAGCAAAGGCGGGGTTGAGACACTACTTCGCCGAACAGGAAGGCCCCTTCACGCGGATGAGTCAGATCGAAGCCGCACGACAGGCATACGACTACCTCCGCAGGCTCGACTGAGGCCGATGCATTCTGAGTTGCTCACCCCCCGGGGCGGCAGCGCGCGGTATAGTCAACAAATCAGTTGACAGTCAACATATAAATTGATATTAAATGTCCATGGTGAATATCGGCCCGCGACTGCAGCTGGTCGGCGATGCGGCGGGGAGCTCCGAATCGGCCGAGAGCCGGCTCGATGTCCTCTTCTTCGCCCTCTCGGACCCCGTGCGCCGCAGGATCCTCGAGCGGCTCGATGGGCAGGCATTGCTCGTCTCCGCGCTGGCGGAGCCGTTCGACATTTCGCTGCAGGCGGTTTCGCGGCACATTCAGGTGCTGGTGCGTGCCGGATTGATCCAGCAGGAGCGCAGCGGCCGCATCAGCCGCTGCAGCCTGGACGCCGGACCGCTGCTCGATGCGGCGGTCTGGATGAACCGCTACAGCAAGTACTGGCAGCAGCAGTTCGACATGCTCGCCGCGACACTCGCGGAAATCGACGCGCGGGCGACTCAGCCGGGGGCAACACCAGCGCCGCGCAAGCGGACGACCAGGCGCCCGTCGCGGCGGAAGTGACTTAAGGAGAGAGACATGACCGACCATCAGATCGTGAGCCACGATGAGTGGATCGCCGCCCGGCGGCGCTTCCTGGTGAAGGAGAAGGAGTTCACGCGGCTGCGCGATGAGCTGAGCCGGGAGCGGCGCGAGTTGCCCTGGGAGCACGTAAAAAAAGCATACGTCTTCGAAACCGAGCACGGCCGGCAAACGCTCGCCGACCTCTTCGGCAAACACAGTCAGCTCATCGTTTACCACTTCATGTACGCCCGCGACTGGGAGATCGGCTGCAAGGGCTGCTCCTTCTGGGCCGACAACTTCAACGGCATCACCCCGCACCTCGAGCAGCGCGACGTCTCACTGGTCGCCGTTTCGCGCGCTCCGCTGGCGAAGCTTCGGGCCCAGGCGCGACGCTTCGGGTGGACGTTCAAGTGGGTCTCCGCAGTGGGAGACGACTTCAATATCGACTACAACGTCTCGTTCTCGCCGGAAAGTCTGACGCGCGGTGAAGCGCTCTATAACTACGGTACACAGAAGATCAACAACGGCACGGAGATGCCCGGTATCAGCGCCTTCTTCAGGGACGGTGACCAGATCTTCCACTCCTACTCCACTTACGCCCGTGGACTCGACATGCTCAACGCGGCCTATCATTACCTCGACATCGCACCAAAGGGACGTGACGAGGGTGGCCTGCCGTTCCCGATGGAATGGGTGAAGCACCGCATTGCCTACGAGAGCTGATGCGTCCGCGGCCGGAGACAGACCCATGAAATACGCAGACGTGAACGGCAAGCTCGCGGACTATCGCCGTCAGATTGCGGCGATTCGAGAGAAGATGAGAGAGAGCCTCGCCGCCGTCGAGCCGCAGGAAGTGGAGAACTACGAATTCACGAACATTGCGGGGCCGGTGCGCCTCGGCGAGCTCTTCGGCGATCACGAGGATCTCATCCTCATCCACAACATGGGTGTCTCCTGCTCCTACTGCACCCTGTGGGCCGACGGTTACAACGGCATCCACCAACACGTGGTGACGCGGGCGGGCTTCGCGGTGTCGAGCCCCGACCGGCCCACGGTGCAGAAGAAATTCGCCGAGAGTCGCGGCTGGAAATTCCCGATGGTGAGTCACGCGGGATCTACCTTTGCCGCCGACATGGGCTATGTCTCCGCGAAAGGTGGCTGGATGCCGGGGGTTTCCGTCTTCAGGCTCGAGGGCGACCGCATCCTGCGCGTTTCGGACACGGGCTTCAGCCCCGGCGATGACTTTTGCCCGCTGTGGCACTTCTTTGACCTTTTGCCAGGCGGCGTCGGCGAATGGCCGGGCAGAGCGAAGAAGCCCTCCTGCTGCACCGGTTCGTAAGGCGGAGAACGCCATGTGTCCCTTTTGCATCGGGTCCGCGGTTCTCGCCCTCACCAGCGCGGGCTCAGCCGGAGGATTGGCGATCATTGTCGCGCGCGTCGCCGGCGCCAGCACGGCGGCGCACACGCAGGACTCTCGAGCACCAGGCACGCCGACAGATCAGATGACGCCTGCGGACGGAGCGAGCGCCGGCAATCCCAATCCCTGAGCCTCCGATCGATGGCTCACTCGGGCATCGGCACCGGCGATGCCGGCTGCGCGCTCGCACTCCAGGTGGTGCCAATCGAGGCCAATATGATCATGCCGATCGCAATCCACTGCAGGACTGCGAGCTGCTCGTGCAGCATCAGCCAGCCGACGAGCGCGGCGAACACCGGCTCGATGCTCATGAGGATGCCGAACGTCCGCGCCGGCAGCCGTGTGAGCGCGATCATCTCCAGAGTGTAGGGTAAAGCCGTCGACAACAGTGCGATCGCGGCTCCATAGCTTAGGGCCGTGGCCGAGAGCAGCGTGGCGCCGGCTTCTGCCACGCCGATCGGTACGACGATGATCGAGGCGATGACGCTGCCAAGGGCCACAGCCTGCGCGCCGTAATCGGCACCCGCCTTCTTTCCAAACACGATGTACAGGGCCCAACACGCCCCGGCGCCGAACGCGAACAGTGTTCCTTTCGGGTCGACGTGCGTCTGAGCATGGGCAATGGGCAGCAGCAGCGCCAGGCCCGCGGCGGCCAGCACGATCCAGAGAAAGTCTACGGGGCGATGCGATGACAGTACCGCAACAGCGAGCGGCCCGGTGAATTCGATCGCCACCGTGATGCCGAGCGGCAAGGTGCGCAACGCCATGTAATAGAGAAAGTTCATGACGCCGAGCGATACACCGTAAACGGCCAACGCGCGCCATGACCCGGAGGTGATCCTCGTGCGCCACGGCCGCAGGACGAGCACGAGCAGGAGGGTTGCGAGAGCGGTGCGCAGCGAAACGGCTCCGGGAGCTCCGACGCTGTGGAACAGGGTCTTGGCGAGGGACGCACCGGTCTGTATCGAGCCCATCGCGATGAGCAAGAGCAGGACAGACATGAGGTAAGAGCCTTGCGGCGGACTTCGCGGGCCGGACACTGTTCTCCCTGCTCACTGGCTCACCCCGGCGAGCAGTGTAGCTAAGGTTCGCTGCCGACCGCCCGTTACGACCGCATGCGTCGCGCGAAGACTGCGACGAACAGGCGCCACGACGCGCCCTGGTCCAGCGATGCTTCGGCCTATCTGTCTCCCAGTCGCCGACGAACTGGCCGTAGAGGTTGAGCTTGTCGGCATGCGCCGGCGCCGGGCCGTCGGCGGCGAGTACGCCAGCCAGGCTGGAAGCCCGGGTTCGCTGGCGTGTCAGCATCTAGGGGCTCACTCGGGTGTACTGCGTGATCCAATTCACTTCCCAGGTCTTGCCCCCGTCGCCCGAGAAAGCCTGCTCAGAGCGGGCCTCCTCTGCCGTGACGTCCCAGATAGAAAATCGGACCAGCACGGCCCTGCCGTTGATCGCTTCCTGATCGTAGAAATCGACACGGCCGTCGCGGAACTCGCCCACTCCCGGAACGGCGCCCAGGGTACCGACATTCGGGGTGGCAAAGTTGATGCTCCATTGATGGCTATTTGGGTTGTAGACGCGCAGCGCCAGCAGCTCGACGACGCCCGCCGGACCCGCTGCCCGATACTCCGCCAGATTGGCACGGCCATTCCAGACTTTCGTCACGACGGTGACGCCGTCCATCTGCACCCAGTCCTGTGATCCGGTAAGCGGATGCAGCAGCCTGGAGGAGTGTGTTTTCCAGGTGCCGAAATCGAAGTCGAAGTCGTGACTGCCGTCATGCGCACCTGCGTGCGTCTCTGCACCTGGATCCGTGGCGACGCTTGCCAGGGGTGCAAGCACAAGGAGTGACGCCAGTGCGAGGGCGACCGAGACGCCGCGCAGCGCTCTCATGGCTGTGCCCTCGTGAGATTGGCGATGAAGTAGGACACCCAGGTCTTGCCGCCATCGTCCGAATACGCCTCCTCGTAGTGATGAGAATTCGGCTTGATGTCCGACCAGACGCCGCGCACGAGGACCGATCTTGCGCCGCGGGTGTCCTGCGCGTACAGCTCGCCACGTCCGTCCTTGAACTCTCCGGTCATACCTGCGGAGAAGCTGCCCACGGCGCTGTTAACAAAGGTTTGGCTCCACTGATGAGCCTTGGGATCGTAGAGAAACAATGTCAGACCTTGCCAGTGGCCGTTCGGCCCCTCGACCTCGATCTCTTCCAGTTGAGCACGCCCATCCCACACCTTGCGCACCGTGACGGTGCCGTTCATTTCGACGTAATCGGGAGACCCTGTGACGGGCTCCTTGAGCCGCCGGATGTGCGTCTTCCAGACACCGAAGTTGAAATCGAGGTCGTGCTGGCCATCGTGCACGGCGGGCGCCGGGGATGCGGCTCCCTCCTGCGCAATAGCCGAAGACAACGCCACGGCGCCCAGGCCGACGCCGAGAGTGCAACGCAACCATCCGCCCGTCCTCATCGTTTTCTCTCCATGAAGCCATTGACCCGACACGGTCCCCGAGTGCGCCAGCTGCGACCAGCGGAGACGTCGATGAGACAAGTAGGCTCTCCGCCTGCTGTCCGTCGAAGGGCCACCTTGGGCAAAATCTACCGGCCACTTTCCGATGAGTCGCTCGCCGTGACGGATCAGCTGTTCGAAATCGATCTCGAGCTGCCCTCGACGGGTGAAGGCAGCCTGTCGGAGAACCTCTGCCGACAGCTGCGAAGGGCGATTGCCAGTGGTCGAATCCCACCCGGAGCCAGACTGCCTGCGACTCGCAAAGCCGCACGCTTCTTCGGCGTGTCGCGCAATACCGCGGCCGCGGTGTACGAGCAATTGCTGAGCGAAGGCTATGTCGTGACCCGCCAGGGCTCCGGCACCTACGTGGCCGAGCGAGCATCAGCCACGCGGCCCCCGGGGGCGGCTGGAAACCGCAAGCCGCCAGCCTACCGCCTCAATGAGTTCTGGCTCCGGCCGGAAGTCACGCGCGACATCGGCTTCTGGCGCGAACCGGCGGAGGCACACCGCGCGGCGCGGTCGCCTGGGGCCCAATCAATTGAATTCAGGCCGGGTCTGGTCGACTCGCGATTGTTTCCCTTCGAGATCTTCCGGCAGATGTGCGCGCGACGGCTGCGCGGGCTCGAGCGCAAACCCGCGAGCTACAAGAGCCCGCAAGGACATCAAGGGAACTTTCATCTGCGCGCTGCTATTACCCGTCACATCGCACTTACGCGCGCGGTCGCTTGCGGACCCGCTGAGGTGCTGGTTACCTCCGGGGCGCAGCAGGCGTTCGACCTCCTGGCAAGAGTCCTGGTGACTCCCGGCAAGACCACCGTGGCGGTGGAAGATCCGGGTTACCCTCCGATGCGCGTGCCCATGGCGGCAGCGGGCGCGAGAATCGTTCCAGTGGGCGTCGATGCTGAGGGGTTGATCGTCGAGCAACTGCCGAGCGATGCCGAGATCATCTGTGTCTCGCCGTCGCACCAGTTCCCCCTGGGCGTCACGCTGTCGCAGCAGCGGCGCAAGGCGCTCATCGAGTTCGCTCGCCGCCACAATGCCGTCGTGATCGAAGATGACTACGACGGCGAGTTTCGCTTCGCTGGAAGTCCTCTGGAGGCGCTGCGAACGGCCGACTCGGCCGATGTGGTCTTCTACGTCGGCACCTTCTCCAAGTGCATGTTGCCGGCGTTGCGGCTGGGATTCGTGGTCGCGCCACCCTGGGCGCTGCCCGCTCTGGTGGCGGCGAAGAATAGCCTCGACTGGCACTGCGCGGTGCCGATCCAGCTGGCGGTGGCGAGCTTTATTGCGGACGGTCATCTGGCACGCCACGTGCGCAAGATGCGCGAGATCTACCGCGCCCGCCGCGAGTGCGTGCTGTCACTCCTCAACGAGGATCTGTACGACTGGCTCGAGCCTCTGCCATCGCTCTGTGGCATGCACGTGGCCGCGATTGCGCGCGCGCCGCGCGATCTGGACGCGGTCACCCGAACTCTGCTCGGTCGTCAGGTGAAACTGCACGCGCTGAGCCGCTACTACCTCGGCCGTCCGACATGTTCCGGCTTCATCATCGGCTATGGCGTCGCGGACCCGGGTGAGATTTCCCTGGGGCTGTCGTCGCTGCGCGCAGTCCTTGCAGATACCACCGAGCGGCCCTCACCCGTGCCGCGGCCCGTTGCGGGCGCCCGGCCGGGTCGCGCCGACCGCTATTCCCCCGGGCGCGAATCACACCCTCGCGCGAGAGCCTACCGGTAACTCGCCTCGCCGGTGTCGCCTGGGAAAGTGGTCTGACTCTTTCGGGCGAAGTGGTGCCCGCGCTCAGGGAGCTGGCGCGTCAGTCCTGCATGCGCGTGTCTGTCGCGATCCAGTTGACCTCCCAGGTCCGGCCCCCGTCAGTCGAGAACGACTGCTCGAAATGACATGAATCGGGCTTTATCTCCGAGATCACGAATCGCACCAGGATCGCGCGGCCGTCGAAGCTCTCCTGATCGTAGAACTCGCCGCGCCCATTTTTGAATTCACCGATGGTCGGCTGCCCGAGGGTGCCGACGCTACTGTTGGAGAAATTAAGGCTCCATTGCCGGGACACCGGGTTGTAAAGCCGCAGGGAGAGGGCTTCGATATGACCGGCCGGGCCCCGCACCTCGAGCTCGAGCAGATTGGCGCGACCGTCCCAGACTTTACGCACCACGGAGGTGCCCTCGTACTCGACCCAGGTCGTCGAGCCACTGAGCGGATGCACGAGCCGGGAGATGTGGGTCTTCCAGGTGCCGAACTCGAAGTCGAAGTCGTGCTCACCCCCGGCGGGTTCAGTGCCAATGGCAACGCTCACGCCGCCAGCCGCCTGCCCCAGAGCGAGCGCGCCGGCCAATACGCAGTGACGCAGAAGACCACGGTATGACATGAGTTGGACTATGCAGGCGCGGTGCGAGCTCGCCAATAACCACTCGCGGGGGTTTTTCTCAGGCCACTTCGGCAGAGGATTGGCGCTCGCGCACGATTCCGGAAGCGCCCCCGTGCACGCCGCGGCATGATGCCGCTGTCAACGGAGGACCCGTGATGATTACACTTTACGACTACTTGCCTTCGCAGAACGCCTATAAGGTGCGGCTGCTGCTGAGTCACCTGCGTCGTCCCTATGTGACGAAGCAGGTGGCCATCTTCGATGGCGAAGGTCAAAGAGACGCGTTTCTTGCGAAGAGTCCCACCGGAGCAGTGCCGGTGCTCGAGCTCGAGGATGGTCGTGTGCTCACCGAATCCAACGCCATCCTCGGCTACCTCGCCGAGGGTACGGCTTACCTGCCAACCGACCCGTGGGAGCGGGCGCAGGTGTTTCGCTGGATGTACTTCGAGGAGGATTTCATACAGAACGGACTCGCTTCGCTGCGGCATTGGACCATGACGGGAAAGCTCGCGCGGCGCAGCGCCGAGATGATCGCTACCAAGCAGGCGGTGAGTCGCAAGACGCTGAAGATACTCGAGGCCTGGCTTGCCCACCGGCCGTTCCTGACCGAATCGGGGTACACGATCGCGGACATGAGCGTGTTCGCGTACGTCAGTCGCGCGGATGAGGCCGCCATACCGCTCGCCGGATATCCCGCTGTCAGTTCCTGGGTGGCGCGCGTGCGCGCTCAGGATGGTTTCCTCGACACGGTGTATCCCTATTCCATCGACCCGAGCTCGGGCTCGGAGCTACCTTGAGGTTCACGTGAGCACATCGAAATCTCCCACAAAGCAGACCGGGCGCGCATCCCGCGCTCGGCAGGTCGACTGGCCTCGGATCCTGCAAAGCGCGTGTCGGATCATCGAAAGCGACGCTCCGGGTCTTGAAGAATTGGCGAAGCGAGTCGGCGTGAGCCGATCGGAATTGCAACGGCAATTCACTCATCGCCTCGGTGTGAGCCCGAAGGCTTACACGCAAACGCTGAATCTGCACCGGCTGGCGAAGGGAGTGGGAACACGTCGCAATGTCCTCGATGCCGTCTTCGAGGCAGGGTTCGGCACGAACTCAGCCGCGTACTCAGCCGCATCGGAGGCGATGGGCGTCACGCCTGGCCGCTTGCGCGGTGCGTTGGATGTCGGCTGGTGGATGGGCTTGTCAGACCTTGGATGGATGCTGCTCGGCGCGACCACGGCAGGGATCTGCTGGTTGACGTTCGGGAGCAAGCCGGGCGAGTTGCTGGAAGAGCTGCGGGCGGCATTCCCCAGCGCGCGGCTGTACAACGACGAAGCGCGGCTGTACGCGTGGTTCGAGAAAGTTCGCGACTTCGTGCTGTTGCCCCGCGAAGCGCTGGACCTGCCCGTCGACATCCAAGGCACGGCTTTTCAGTCGAGGGTATGGCGCGCGCTGCGCGATATCCCGCTCGGTAAGACCGAGACCTACGGTGCGGTGGCACGACGACTAGGAGAGCCAAAGTCCGTCCGTGCCGTCGCATCGGCATGTGCGCGCAATCACGTAGCGCTGCTGATTCCCTGCCACCGAGTCGTGACCTCGGATGGCAGTCCAGGCGGCTACCGCTGGGGCATGCGGCGCAAGAAGAGTCTCCTGCAACGCGAAGCGCGGGCCGAAGAGCGCAAATAATCGACCCAGGATTTCACTCCTCAGGCCATCGCTGCAGCGGGCCACCCCGGTCCTGCGGGGTAACGTCGCGGCACTGACAATTGCCCCGGCAGCGCGAGGCGGCGCGCCAGCTGCTCGGCGTGTGTGCGCAGCTCCGGCACCGCGGTGGTCTCCCAATATCTCGGGCGCAGCATGGGGCCGATGTAGTAGAGGTTGCGGCAACGCAACCGCTGGCATCGAGGAGCGCCCCGGATTCATCCGTCATGATCCCAACGCCGAGCGGGTCAGGCAGCACCATGCCCTGCGCGAGGAGCGAGCGCAGCAGACGCTCGCGAGTGTGGCGGACGTCGTACTGCGGACCGGTGCAATTCACAACCCGATCGACGAGGATCGTCGTGGCCGCGCTCCTGCCGCGTGCGCGCCAGGTCACCCCGACCTGTCGGCCCGCCAGTTCCATGTCGAGAATACGACCGGCGTGAACGACCAGGCGGCCCTCCCTGCGCAGCTCGTTGAGTGCGGACCAGGTGTACGGTCGCGTCTTCGGCGAGCGCGCGCACCTCGCGCACGAGACGCCGCAGCGAAACCGGCGCCTCGCGCAACAGAGCCCGGCCCCGGCCCTCGTCATTTACCTGATGGAAATCCGTTTGCGCGGCGGGCAGCAGGCCGTGGCGCGAAATGGCATGAATGGTGGCTTGGCCCCCGGCCACGTCCTGTCCGGCGAGCACGATGTCGGCCATGGCTCTCAGGCAGCTTCTGGCTGCCGATGAGTGCGGCGGGTGGCGGATTGCCGAGCGCGAGCACCACGGCGTGGGCGGTAATCCTCGCGCCCCTGTCCAGGAATTCCAGCGGGTCGACCGAGCTGGCGGACATGCGGCCGGCCGGCACATTCAGCAGGTAAGGCCCTTCCCGCCTGGCGTAGGCCACCCCGCGCGCCATGTGCGCGCGCTCGATGAGAACGATGCGCAGCGGGCCTGAGTGCGGCAACCGCAGCAGGTGAATCGCCACGGCGGTGCCGCTGAAACCTGCGCCGATGATGAGGATAGTGCGCGCCCGCGAGTCTGCCTGGAGCGCGTGCGCGCGCGGCGCGAATGCCAAGGCGGAGTGCCTGGGGTGGGTGAAGGCTCGTAGCGTATCCATGTAGTCGCTCTCCAGTGATTCCTTCGATCGGAGAGCTTAGAGTGATCGCGGTTACAGGACAGTAACGGGCAGTACCAGAACTGTTACCGCGATCGGGATCATTACCGCGATCGGGGGTTACCCGCCTGCGGCACAAAGTCCAGGAGCGCAATCGCTGGGTTACTGCCGGACGTATCCGGGACCGCGCAACACTTTCCCGGGAAGTGCACCGGTCATCCTGCCTTCCTCGACTACCGGTACACCATTTACGAGCACGTAGGACATGCCGACGGACAATCGATTGGGATTGTCGTATGTCGCTACATCGTGGATGAGCCCGGGGTCGAACACCACGAGGTCGGCCCACATGCCTTGCTTGATCACCCCGCGGTCGGACAGGTGCTCGCGTTGAGCGGGGAGCGCTGTGAACTTGCGAATGGCGTCCGGCAGGCTGAGCTTGCCCTCCTCCCGCACGTACTTGGCGAGGATGCGCGGAAAGGTCCCATAGGCGCGAGGATGCGGATGGTCCGCACCAAGAATACCTTCGGGCGAAGTAGCCGAGTCGTCATTGTCCACCGAAACCCAGGGTTGTTGCAGTGCCAGTACGACGTCGGGCTCCGACATACCGAACACCGCGACGGAGGTTCCCGCCTCGTCCTTGATCAGGAAGTCGAAGATGGTGTCGATCGGATCCTCGTGCCATTCCGCGGCGACTTCGCTCAGGCGCTTGCCCTGGTACTGCCGCAGTTCCTTGTGATTGACTGCACAAATCAGGACATCCTCGGGACCCGCGATCTCGAGCCACTCGTTGTCCCATGTGTCCGAGGGTGTCGTCATGTCCTTGCGCATCTTGGCGCGCATGGCCGGATCCTTGAGCCGCCGCAGCAGTTGCTCCTTCCCGCCGTCGTTGGCCCAGGGTGGCGTGAAAGCCGCCATGCCGTTACTCCAGGCAGTGTAAGCGTAGGTATCGGCGGCCACATCGATGCCCTGGGCGCGGGCCTTCTCGATTCGCTCGACCACCTGCGGCATGCCGCCCCAGTTCCGTTTGCCGGAAGTCTTGAGATGGAAGACCTCGACGGGAATCGCGGCTTCGCGGCCAATGCGGAAGGTCTCATCCAGCGCCGCCATTTCGGCATTACCTTCATCGCGCATGTGCGTGGCATAGATGCCACCGTAACGCGCCGCGACCTTGGCGAGTACGATCAGCTCTTCCGTACTGGCATACGGTGCTGGGGGGTACTCCAGGGCGCTCGAGATCCCCATGGCTCCCTGCCGCATGCCCTGATCGACCAGCTGCTCCATCTGCTTGAGCTCGTCTTCGGTCGGCGCACGGTCGACGTAGCCGACGACCATTTCGCGCACCGAGGTTGCGCCGAGGTAGGTGGCAAGATTGATGCCGAGCCCCTGCTTCTCCAGGCGTGCAAAATACTCGGCGAGCGTGCGCCAATCGGCCTTGATCCGGTAGTGGTCGTAGGTTGGCTGATTTTCCCTGATCATCGCGGCGTTTAGAGGCGCAACCGATTCGCCCTCGCCGGTGATCTCGGTGGTGATCCCCTGGAATATCTTCGAGGCAGCGCGGGGATCCACCAGCAGCGTCAGTTCCGACTGGCCCAGCATGTCGATGAAGCCTGGCGCGACGACCTGACCGTGGGCATCAATGATGCGAGGCGCGCCAGCCCGGCCCAAATTGCCGATGGCTGCGATACGACCACTCCTGACGGCAACATCCGCGACGTACCACGGTGATCCGGTACCGTCGATAACGTGTCCGTTGCGAATGATGAGGTCGTAGTCGGCGCCAGCCGCCTGGCAAAGCGGAACGGCCAAGACCAGCAGTCCGAGAGCGCGTGAGAACAAGTGACGCGGCCGATTCATCTCAACGCGTCACTCGCTGCTGCAGCATTTCGATCTCCAGAAATCTGAACTCGAAACCGTTGGCGTTGATCACGTTGTGCTCCACGCCTTTCTCCCGGGCGTACGCCAGGCCGCTGGTAAGCTGCGCGTCCCTCTGCCCCTCGTGCTCTTCGAGGCGCAATACGCCGGTGGTCAGCGGTACGACGACATAATCGTGCGCATGCACGTGATGCCCGGTCTCCGCTCCGGGGGCAAAGCGCCACTCCGTCACTTTCACCCATTCATTCTCGATCTGTACGTGCGCGGTCGCTCTCATTTCAGGATCACTCCGGCATACATCATAGATTGGTACGCTGCACCACCCCGGGCGTCCGTGGGCGCCGCCGGTGGTCATGTAAGAACTCGGGAGGGTTCTAGGTCGGCTCGAAGTCGAGAGTCCCATGCGCGACCGGCCACACCTCCCCACGGACCCAGAGATTCCCCTCCTCGTCCTGACTCACGACAAGCTCGCTCGGGCGGCCGGCAAACCGACCCTGGGAGATCCCGATGGGAAGCCGCGCGTCGGCCAGCTGGTGTTGCAGAAGATACGCCGCTGCAGGTCCTGCCGCACTGCCTGTGGCCACATCTTCCACCTGTCCCAGGTTGTCCCAGGTGCGCGCTTCCCTGACCTCGGGGTCAAGAACCAGAACGAACTTTGCGCCCACGACGCCGAGCAGCGCTTCGAAATCGCTTCCGCGGATCCGGGCCCGCGACAGGCCATTGGCCGTGACGGGAAGGATGAGGTAGGGGAGCCCCGTGGAGATCACCTGCGCGTGCAAGCCGGCGATGAGATCTGCTTCGCTCAAACCAAGCCGGTCGAGTATCGGATGCAGCTGCGAGACTGCAACACCGGCTCCGAGCGACGGCAGACCTTGATTCATCTCGCACAGGTAATGGCCTTCGCGCTGGTGGGTCTTCACCACCACCGGACCGTGTGGAACCCGAACGGTCCAGCTGCATGCCGGCACCGCGGGTGCCTGTGTACGGTGAAGAACTGCGGCTGCACCCAGTAGCGGATGTCCGGCGAAGGGCAGTTCCTCCTCCACCGTGAACACACGGGCCCTGGCGCCGGTGGGAGAGACTTCGGACAGGAAGATGGACTCAAACTGCCTCATCTCCTGCGCGACGCGCAGCATCGACGGGGCCGACCAGGTCGCGGTGTCCATGAACACCGTCAGACCATTGCCGGTAATCGGCCGGGTCGCAAACACATCGACGTGAAAATAATTCACACTGTCCATAGCCGGAGCTGCTAGCGCTTCCTGCGCCATTCACTCGGCGGGGCGCCCACCACCTTCTTGAACGCGCGGCTGAATGCGGCCTCTGAATCGTAACCGATGCGATTCGCCACCGCCGTGACACTGTCGGTGGTGCTCAGCAGCTGATTGGCCGCGATCTGCATGCGCCAGCTCGTCAGGTACTGCATCGGCGGCGTACCGACGAATTTCGTGAAATGCTCCGCAAACGCGGAACGTGACCTGGCCACCCTGTGTGCGAGCGATTCCAGCGTCCAGTGATGGGCTGGATCCCGATGAATTTCCGCCAATGCACGCCCGATATGCGGATCACGCAGGCCGGCGAGCCAGTCGAGGCGATCGGCCGGGAGCGTCTCGAGGTAGCGACGAATGACGTCGACGAACATCAGTTCGCTCAAGCGACCGAGCACGCTCTCGCTGCCGATGCGCGGCTTCTTCGATTCCGTCAGGGCAATCTGCACATAAGCGCCGAGCGGGCCGTCCGCCTGATCGCTCACCTTGAACACATGCGGTAGCGAGCTCAGCAACGGGTTGTACGGTCTCGCATCGCAGCCGAGGAAGCCGCACACAAACCTGGTGGACTCCGATGATCCATCCCCCATCGAGATCGACACCGGCAGCTCCACCTCGTTCGGCGCGCGGTAGCGCCCGACGTCCTGAACCCCACGCATGCCCGGCGCGGTCGAGAGCACATGGGCGTGTCCGTGCGGGATGGCGACGACATCTCCCGCCGTCAGAGGCAACGGCGGCTGATTGGAAACGCAGGCCCAGCAGGTGCCGTGGGTGATCGCGTGGTAGCAGATCAGGTGCTCTGCCGCAGGGAACATCCGGCGGACGATCTGCGTTCCCGCCGGCGTCTCCGCCGCCCACGGATCGGAGGCGTGAACATCGAAGAATATGGCGCCCTTCAGGCGTACTGCGCGCAACACATCCGACAATGCATCCATAGACGCTCCGCAGACGATCGAGCATGAAAGGCGGACGGGCAGTCATTCGAACCGCACGGCAACGCCTCTACACTGACCGCCTGTCGATCGATCGCCAATCATCTTACTCGAGGCTCTTCCATTCATGAGCACTTTGTCAGGCCGCTGCTTTTGCGGAGAAGTGAGGTTCGAGGTGAGCGGCGCACCCGCCGCGATGGGCTTTTGCCACTGCGAATCCTGCCGTCACTGGTCAGCCGGGCCGGTGAACGCATTTTCACTGTGGCAGCCGGATTCACTCAAGATCACTCATGGCGCCTCCAGCATCGGCACCTATAACAGAACGCCGGTCAGCTACCGCAAGTGGTGTACGAAATGTGGTGGCCATCTGTTCACCGAACACCCCACCATGGCGCTCATCGACATTTACGCTGCCATGTTGCCGCAACTGAAGTTCGAACCCGCGCTGCACGTCAACTACCAGGAGACCGTGCTGCGCATCAAGGACGGCAGGCCGAAGCTGAAGGACATGCCCAGGGAGATGGGCGGGTCTGGCGTGGTATTGGCCGAGTAGCGAAGCGTCCCTTGCTTCACTGCCGCGTTGATCGGCGGCGGGGCTTCTGAGCCCGAGCCCGCCCGCTTATTCGTCGAGCCGCGCCTGGCGCGGCTGCAGCGGCTGCCGGCCGCGATCGCGGCCGAAGCGGTCATAGGTCTCGCGGACGTCATCCGGCGGCGCGGCAGCGAAACCCGCGGGCGAGACTGCGTAGAGTGTCAGAGCACCGATGAGGGTAGTCGCGTGGTGTTTCATATGAGTTTCTGCCGTCCGGACAATTCCGGTGAAGTGCAGCCTAAAGAGCCCGGCAGCGACGGACATGGGTGCAGCAACCCATCTTTTGGCCGCGCCTCACCTAGAGAAGCCGCAGCCCCGGGAACGCGTTACTCACCCATGTCTACAGGCAAGCGCGATGCTGCTTCTCGAGCGCGATGAGCAACTCGCGCAGCTGAGCCGCTGGCACGAGGCGAGCGGAACGCACGCAGGCTGCGTCGTGCTGGTCACCGGTGAGGCCGGTATCGGCAAGACGGCAATCGTGAGCGAATTCATACGTCGCCGTGGCGCTGCCGTTCGCGTCCTGTGGGGCGCCTGCGATCCCCTGTCCACGCCGCAGCCACTGGGACCGCTGTCCGATGTCAGCCGCCAGGTCGGCGGCGCACTGCTCGAGGCGATGACGCAGGGGACGAACCGCGACCGGATATTCGCAGCTACGGTCGATCAGCTCGAGCGTTCGGGCAAGCCCGTCGTGCTGGTCATCGAAGACATGCATTGGGCGGATGACGCGACGCTCGATCTGATGAAGTACCTCGGCCGGCGCATCGCGCGTACGCGGGCCATGTTGATCGTTACCTACCGCACGGACGAGATTCACCCGCGACATCCCTTGCAGGTTGCGATCGGACTTCTGCCCGGGGAAGTGGTGAGGCGCCTGCCACTGACCGCGCTGTCGGAGGCGGCGGTCGGCGAGCTCGCGCAGACGCTCGGACGTTCGGCAGCCGGCCTCTACGCCGCGACCGGCGGCAATCCGTTCTACGTGACGGAAGTACTCGCCGCGCCGCCCGGTGAGATACCGAGTTCCGTGCGCGATGTCGTGATCGCGCGGGTCGCCCGCCTTTCGAGCGAGGCACGCGCGCTGGCCGAGCTCGTGGCAGCCGTGCCGGGGCATAGCGAGTCCTGGCTGATCCAGGCGGTCCTGCACGCGTCCGAAGCGACGATCGAGGAATGTACCCTCAGCGGCCTGAGGCGAAACCCGGATGAGTCGCTGGCGTTCCGCCACGAGTTGGCGCGCCGCGCCGTCGAGGACGCACTCACCCCCGCAGCGGCACGTTCAGTGCACACGCTGATACTGCAAGCCCTGAGAAACATGCAGCGCTGTGAGGTGAGCGACTCCCGCCTCGTGCACCACGCGCTGCGTGCCGGAGACGTCGCCGCGGTTCTGGAGTTCGCTCCACGGGCCGCGGAGCGATCGGCGGGCATGGGTGCACATCACGAGGCTATCGCCTGCTACCGCGCGGCGCTGCGCCACGCCGACCAGATGTCGCCGGAAGTGCGGGGCCGCCTGCTCGACAGTCTTGCCTATGAGTGCTTCCTCACGAGCGAGATCGAGGAAGCGATCGCCACCTGCTGTGACGCGCTCGACATCTGGCGCTCGAGTGGCAATGCCAAGCGGGCCGGAGACACGATGCGTTCGCTGTCGCGGCTGCACTGGTGGCGTGGCCGAGGCGATGAGGCGCACCGTTATGCCGCCGAAGCCGTGGCAGCGTTGGAGTCTCTCGGCCCGAGCGATGAGCTGGCGATGGCGTTCAGCAACATGGCGCAACTCGCTATGCTCGCATCGCACGACACCCGTGCGATCGAGTGGGGTGAGCGCGCGATGGAGCTCGCTTGCCGCCTGGGGAACGACGAAATCCTGGCCCACGCGCTCAACAACGTCGGCGCCGCACGCACTCGCAAGACCGGTGATGTGGGATGGCTCGAGCTCGAGCGGAGTCTGCAGCTGTCGCTGCGCTGCAGGTTCCAGGAGCATGTCGCCCGCGCTTACACGAATCTCGCCAGCTTCGCGATCGGCAGCCGCGAACACCGCACGGGGCTTCCACATCTCGAAGCGGGACTGGCGTTCTGCGACGAGCACGAGTTGTGCATGGCGGAAGGGTACCTGCGCGCATTGCGCGCACGGCTGAATCTCGAGCGGGGTGCGTGGAGCGACGCGCTCGAGGAAGCAGAGGAGCTGTTGCAGCAGCCCGGCCTGTCGATTGCAGCACGGATTCCGGCACTCACCGTCGTCGGCCGGGTTCGCATGCGCCGTGGCCTGGAGGGTTCGCTCGAGCCGCTCGAGGAAGCCCGGGCGCTGGCAATGGCCACCGGTGAGCCGCAGCGGATCGTCACCGTTGCAGCCGCGCGCGCCGAGCACGCCTGCCTGCACGGCGATCTTTCGAGCGTCGCCGATCAGCTCAGCAGCGTGCGCGAGTACGCGCTGCGAGACCCGGATGACTGGCGTGTCGGCGAACTCGGATTTTGGGCAGGTCGCGCCGGCGCTGAGGTTGACGGCCCGCTCGTCATTCCCAGACCCTTCCAGCTGCACATCAGCGGGGCGTGCTCAGCGGCCTCACAGGCGTGGGCAGAGCTGGGATGCCCGTACGAGCAGGCGCTTGCATTGAGCGACAGCCCGGAGTCCGAGCTGCGCAAGCAGGCGCTGCAGATATTCAATGCGCTCGGCGCACAGCCGATGGCTCAGCGACTGCGTCGACAGCTCAAAGCACAGGGGGTGCGCGGCCTCAAACGCGGCGCAAACCGTTCGACGCGCGCCAACGCCGCCGGACTTACCGTGCGCGAGCTCGAAGTGCTGGCCCTCGTGGCGCAAAATCTCTCGAATGCGGCCATTGCCCGGCGGCTGTATCTGTCCGCCAAGACGGTCGACCATCACGCGAGCGCCATTTTAATGAAGCTCGGGATCGCATCCCGGCGCGAGGCGGCTGACGCCGCGCGCCGGCTCGGCATCGAGCTCATGGAGCTCAAGCGGTCGGGCGGCGCTGCAGTTCAACCCGCCACATAGCTGAGCAGGAAATCGATCAACCCCCCGGGTTTACCGGCGGGGCCTGCGGCCGTCTAGCTGCTTCACGCACTCAAGGTCGCGACCTGTCCCCCAGGAAGTACCACGAGGGTCCGCTCGAAGACGGTCCGTACGCCGAGCTGGGAGCAGACGTGTCGACACGTCTCGAGCGTCACAGGACCATCCCCACTGGCGATGACGAGCCAGCGACGGCCCGCAGCGCGCTCGCCAGGGCCGATGCGCGCAAGCAGCGAGCGAGCCAGGTCGATGAGAATGGTCGGGTCGGAATCGGGGTTGTGTACGAACCCGATCAGCCTGGCCGTGCGACCGGTGCCACCCTTCAGGAGGTGGACCTGAATCTCATTTCCATGAATCGTGCCTGTGAGCCGTGCCGGTGCAGCTCGGGTCGCGAGGAGCTTGCGGATCTTCTCTTCCATGGCGATTGCCGTTCTCGATGGGAGTCTTATGGGCGCCGTGATTGTCACGATCGCCGTCCGACCGTCCGGCACCGATCGGCAAAGGGCGCTTCGCAGGCGATCGACGAGTCCAAGCGCGACTCGATCGAAACGCAGGCGAGGTTTGGTGACCTTTGCGCGCCGCGCAACCCGCGATTCGATGGCGGTGGCGACCAGTGCAATCCGCTTCCCCGCCACGGTGAGATACGCGTCGGCCGAACCGCTGCCCTCCTCCAAGGTCGCGGGAATATGCCTGGCCACGGCCTGAATCGCCGTCTGTTCAGTCTTTGTCGATGTGCGCATGTACCCCGGTCAGGCGCTCGACGGCACGTGGTCTACTTACCGGGCTTAACGAATCTCAACGTCATCCGATCCGACTCGCCGATTCCCACGTATTTCGCCCGATCCTTGTCACCGAGCGCCAGCGTTGGGGGCAGCGTCCATACGCCTTCGGGATAATCCTTGGTGTCCTTGGGGTTGTCGTTGATCGGCGATTCCGCGTCGAAGCGGAAGCCGGCAGCGGCTGCCAGCTTCTTCACGTACGCTTCGTCGACATATCCAGACTTGCGCGTCTCTGCGAGGCTGGTGCCCGGCTTGGCACGATGCTCGACCACGCCGAGCACGCCACCAGGCTTCAACGCCTTGAAGAAGACGTCGAACTGCGCCTGCTCATCGCCCTTATCCATCCAGTTGTGCACGTTACGAAAGGTCAGCACCAGATCGGCGCTGCCCGGCGGACAGATCTCGGTGAGCTGCGGGGGATGCAGTTCGGTGAGGGTCACCTTTCCAAGGTGAGCCGGGTCGTCGGCGATTCGCTGGCGCAGAAAAGCGGCATCGTCCTTGGCCTCTTTGGACGCCTCGGCAACATCGGGAGCCTCGATCGCGGCGTAGTACTTACCCTTGTCGCGCAGGTACGGAGCCAGAATCTCCATGTACCAGCCACGCCCTGGCCAGACTTCGACCACGGTCTGGTCCGGCCGCAATCCGAAGAATCGCAGCGTTTCTGCCGGGTGGCGATACACATCGCGCGCCACGTATTTCGCGGTGCGCGCTGGACTGGCGATCGCCGCGGCAAGCGGATCTGCAGCGGCATCCGCGGCAACCGCCCGGCCGCCGGCCGCAGCAGCCAGTAACACTATCAGTGCGCCGTAAGTTCGCGTTGTGAAGAACACGACGATCTCCTCGTGTGCGGTTGAGTGGCCCCCGACGATTGACGCCGTGACGCCGTGGCGTCGCGGCGCCTGCGGAGATTAATCTATCACCCCCGAGGATTGCCGACGAGCTAACGCGCATCGTGAGATATCTCGGCCCCACCCTTGTCTTGTGGTGTTGCGCCGCTTCCGTGGCGTCAGCCCCCGAAAACATGCGTGCCGTCGTTTTCAGCGACGGCAACTTCCAGCTCCAAACGCTTCCCAAGCCCGAGCCGCAGGCCGGCCAGGTCCGCATCAAGGTTCGGGCCGCATCGGTGAATCCAGTGGACTGGAAACAGGCCGCACGCGCCGCCCCCGGAACCCGGCTGATTCCCGGCCGCGATCTTTCCGGTGTCATCGATGCGGTAGGCGATGCGGCCGGCCCGTGGAAAGTGGGCCAGGGGGTGATCGCAATCGCGACGGGGGGCTCGTACGCGGAATATGCAATCGCGTCGGTGAAGGCCATGGCGGCCAAGCCTCGGCGCCTGTCTTTTGCAGAGGCTGCCGGGATGCCGGTAGTGGGCGAGACCGCCTGGCGCGCGTTGGTAACCATCGCCAACGTAGAGCCCGGCCAGCGAGTGCTCATCCACGGCGGTGCGGGTGGCGTTGGTTCATCGGCAGTGCAGGTTGCCAAGGCACGAGGCGCTTACGTCATCGCCACGGCGTCTCCGAGCCACGACGGGTTGCTGCGCTCCCTGGGTGTCGATGAAGTGATCGACTATCACAACGTCCGCTTCGAGGAGAAGTTGAAGGATATCGATGTCGTGTTGAATACGGTGGACGCCGACACCGGCGCCCGGTCCATCGCAGTCGTGAGACCGGGCGGGATCCTGGTTTCCGTGGCGGGAGCCGCGCCCGCCACGCAATGCGAGGCGGCGAAGATTCGTTGCGCTGTCACCGGTCCTGCGACGGGTGAGATGCTCGGCTCGCTCAGCGAGCTGGCGGATCAGGGCAAGTTCCGAATCCATATCGACCGGCAATTTCCGCTCGCCGACGCGGCCGAAGCCCTGGAGCTGAACCGCCAGGGCCACACTGGCGGCAAGATCATCCTCGAAGTGAGTCGCTAGCGGTTTGAATGATGGTCAGGCGCTATTGCAGGCGCGGATGCGCGGCACTCGCCCTGCCGGGGGTGCTGCTGTGCCTCGCTGTGCTCCACCCGGCGGTGGCATCCCCTGCCTTTGACGTGCGCGCTACCGAGCGCGTCCTGGAACGTCTGCTGCCGCAGCATTCCGCGCAGTTCGATCTGCGTGCCATCGAAGGCAGCAACGGCCATGAGCTGTGTCGCATCTCGGCTGCGGACGGACACATCAGGATCGAAGGCAGTACGCCGAGCGCGCTGTTGTTCGGCGTGAACTGGTATCTGAAGTACGTGGCGCACGTGCAGATTTCGACTAACGGCGATCAACTCGGCACCGCGCGCAGTTTTCCGCTGCCGGCTGCAGCCATAGAACTGCAGACCCCCTACGCCTACCGCTACGCGCTCAACGAGAACGTGGATGGCTACACCGCGCCGTACTGGGACTGGTCACGCTGGGAGCGCGAGATCGATGTACTGGCGTTGTCGGGCATCAATGCAATGATCGTCGAGCGCGGCGCCGACCTGGTGCTCTACCGGACCTTCCGTGACTTCGGCTACTCGGACAGTGAGATCCGGGGCTGGATTGCTCAACCGGCCCACCAGAACTGGCAATTGATGGGCAACCTATGCTGCTTCGACGGGCCGATCAGCCTCGAATTGCTGCAGAAGCGCGCGGCGTCAGCGCAGAAGATCATCGCGCGCCTGCGTGAGCTGGGCATCACCCCGGTGATGCCGGGCTTCTACGGCGTTGTCCCGAGCGATTTCCGCCGAAGGTTCCCCGCTGCTCACGTCGTTCCGCAGGGTGAATGGGCCGGTTTCACCAGGCCGGATTGGCTGGATCCACTCGACCCGATGTTCGCACAAGTGGCGAGCGCGTTTTATCGGCATCAACACGAGCTGTTCGGCGACAGCAGCATCTATGACATGGAAGTGTTCCAGGAAGGCGGCGACTCCGGCGATGTGCCTGTGCCGCAAGCCGCCCGCGCAGTGCAGAGTGCCTTATGGGCGGCACACCCGGCCGCGCGCTGGATGATGCTCGCCTGGCAAGGCAACCCGCGCCAGGAGTTGCTCTCTGGAGTCGACCGCCGGCATTTGCTGGTAATCGACATCGATCACGACCGGGCGCCGCGCGATGATCGCCGCGCTGATTTCCAGGATGCGCCATTCCTGTTTGGCGGCATCTGGGAGTTCGGGGGCCGCACCACCCTTGGCGCAAATGTCGCCAACATCACCGACCGCTTGCAGCGCATGGGGCGCAGCAACAACAACATGGCGGGAACGGCCTACTTTACCGAAGGCATGGACACGAATCCGATGGCCTTCGATCTCTTCACCGAGATGGCCTGGCGCAGCAAACCGCTCGACATGACCGACTGGATCACCCGCTACGTCCAGCGCCGCTACGGCGTGACCGATGCAGATGCGGTCGAGGCCTGGGGAGTGCTGTTGAATACCGCTTACGCCATCCGCGTAGACAACGTCGTCTTCAACAGCGAGCGGGACGCTCCGCAGGAATCGCTGTTCGCCGCGCGTCCGAGTCTCACTGCAAACCGAGCCTCCCACTGGTCACCGGAGGCGATGCGCTATGACGCCACCGCCTTCCGGCACGCGCTGCCGGCAATGTTGCGGGCGGCAGCGAAGCTGCGTAATCACTCATATGATCTGGTGGACGTGGCGCGCCAGACGCTCGCCAACGAGAGTCGAGTGCTATTGCCGCAGATCAAGGACGCGTATGACGCGAAGAATCGCCGCCGGTTCGAGGCTTTGACGCATCGCTGGCTGAGGCTGATGGAGCTGCAGGATCAACTGCTCGAAACCGACCGTTCCTTCCTGGTCGGCGCCTGGCTTGCGTATGTCACGCCGTGGGCATCCACACCTGCGGAGCTCGCTCGTCTCAACCATGATGCCCGCTCAATTCTCACGACCTGGGGCGATCGCCAGGCCAGCGACGGCGCCAACCTGCATGACTACGGTAACAAGGATTGGGCCGGGTTGACGCGGGACTATTACCGTATCCGCTGGGCAACCTACTTCCACTCGCTCGACGATGAGCTGCGCACCGGCCGTCCCGCGCTACCGATCGACTGGTTCGCCCTGGGGGAAGCCTGGAATCGCGGCACGCAGCACTACTCGGATCAGCCCCGCGGCGATGCCCGGTTCATTGCGGCGCGCATTGCCGAAGTGCTGGGAATCGCTCCGCAACACCAAGCCGGTGAGACTGTGACCGGGCGCCGGCCGGCGGCCGCGGCGGAACCTGACGCTTCATTGCCACCTTCACCTACTCACGGCCTTCAAGCTGGCTCTGGTAGTGCTCGAGCGCCACCCGCACCAACTGACCGCGCGTCCTCACGCCGGTCTTCCTGAACAAGCTCTGCAGCAGCGCCTTGACGTAGCTCTCGGAGATCCCCAGGTGCGCCGCAATGACCTTGTTGGATAGACCCTCCAATACAAAGCGCAACACCCGCAGCTGGCGTTCATTGAAAAGCGGTCCGGGGTTTGCTTGCGGGCAGCCCGCGGCGGCATCCAGATTCCGGTAACGCTGGTCGAGCCATAGCTCGCCCCGGTGTATCACTCGAATGCTCTCGGCGAGCGCATCGAGCGAGCTGTCCTTCACGAAGATGCCGGCGACACCCTGGCGCAGGAGACGCTTGGCCTCGGTGTCGCTTACCCAGGCCGTTACGATGAGTACTCGGCCGGTAAAACCCTGTTGGCGCGCCACCGGCAGAAACTGCGATGCCCGCTCGATGCCGAGATCGTGATCCAGCAGCACGATGTCCTGCGGCTGCCGCTGCAGAGTCTCGAGCGCGGCGCTGAGCGTCGTGCAGTACGACACCTCGAAGTCAGGTTCTGCATTCAACGTGTGTGTGACGCCTTCCGCGAAGGAAGCATGGTCGTCCACCAGCAGGGCCCTGATCCTGTTCACTCTATGAGTTCCCATTGCCGCCAACACTCACCGGCCACATCCGCACCACGAAGCAGGCACCACCGGGACCTGGCTCGTGGTAGAGGTCGCCACCGTAGGACTTCAGTATGGCCCTCGAGATATACAGACCGAGGCCGCTCGATGCGGCACCGGGCTGAAGCGGCCTGAACAAAGCCTCCGGGTCCGCAACACCGGGGCCGCTATCTCGAAATCGAACGAGCACCATTTCGTTGTCCAACATCACTTCAACCCGGAGAATCTTGTTGGACACATGCTGCATTGCCTGCTCGCTGTTGCGCGCGAGATTCAAAAAGACCTGCAACAGGCTGTGATGATCTGCTTCAACCAGAGGCAGCGCGTCCGGAATCCTCCACTCGGTCACGCCGCCCTCCTCGCGCAGTGAGGCATCGATGAGCACCCTGGCTTCATCCAGCACCATGCCGAGATCGGCGACGGCTCGGGACGAGTGCGAAGCCAACCTCAAGCCGGAGGCGGCGATGTTCTCGAGCGCTTCGATGACCCTACCGAGTGCATGAGAACCCTGCCGTTGCGACCGGGACAGTCCTCGCGCCAATTCTCTGTACGCTGCCAGGGCGGCCGCGGCTAGGTTGCGGATCTCGTGACTGATCGCGCCGATCACAACGCGCGAGGTGGCCATCATGGAGTCCAGCCCCGTACTCTCGCGGTCGCGCAGATTCTCAGACGCATCCCAGATGAACGCTGCCAGGCACAAATCAGAACCGTTGATGAAAGTCGACAGCCATATATGTGCCAGAAAGGTCTCGCCATCGGCGCGTAGACCCTTACTCTCCACCGCGGTGCGCAGATTTGGCCTCGAGACCTGGCTGTGCAGAAAGCGTTGCAGTATCGGCAGGTAGGAATGGACCTCCTGGCCCGCCAGCGGTTGCTGCTCGAGACGGAGCAGATGCTGAGCCGAGCTGTTAGCGAGCAATACGCGTCCTTCGCTGTTGAGCGTGAGGATTCCCAGGGGACTCGTCTCGATCACCACCTGCAATTGTCTTTCCGCGTTGATGCGCAGCCGCATCTGCTGCTCGCGCTCGCGCAGATGCTGTACGACGGCCCGTCGCTGCTCATTCAACTTCGAGACAAAATAGCCTGCGAGCCCGAAGCCGGCGGCGCCGATGCAGACGCGTATGCCGGCACCCGGAGTTCCGTGCAGCGGGCTGAACCACTCACGCAAGAGCCCACACGCTATTGAGATTGCGAGAATCTGCCATCCGCGCAGTGTCGCCGACGCCATGAGAATCGGCAGAACATAGAGGAAGCCTACCGATACTTCCTCAATCTTCCAGTCGCTGTAAGCGATGCCGACGATCAGCACGCTCGCAATCACATAGACCCAGCCGCGCCTGGGCTCAGAGAAGGTCAGGTAGCTTACAAGCGGATTCATCAGGACTTCCCGTGCTGCGACCATATTCACCTCCCCGCGCACGTCCGGCAACGGTGCTTACGCCGTTACTGTCATTGTCCGAAAGATACTCTCCTTGGAGGCGCAGCTTGCTCCCCAAATCAGTCTTAAACCCGAATAAGATCTCTGCGGGTGCAGCCATGAACGATGCGTCGCCGGGCCGCGGGCCGGCAGTGGTGCGGCACACGATCCGCTGCCGGTGGCCTCAACCATCATGAGCGCCCGGCGCTTTTGCGGCCGTCCTGCGGTTGGCTATCGCGGCTTTCGTGACCGTTGCGCGTCTGCAGCAAGTAGAAGGGACGCCTCGGACTCGATGTATCAGAACTGCCACGTGCCGGTGAGGCCCACCGTCCGAGGTCTGAACGTGGTGGCGTAATACAAAGTACTCACATCGGCACCCTTGTTCCGCTTCAGCAGCGTGGGCTGTGTATCGAACACGTTGCTGACGAAAAGCGATACGTCGAGTCTTTCCGCATGCGACGCCGG
>Ga0306920_100000777_pt1 | contig 38486 bp, 29 predicted proteins | sample flu12Cox44000170_FD_204666 | JGI IMG/M metagenome (GOLD analysis project Ga0306920, IMG submission 204666) | Lab enrichment of tropical soil microbial communities from Luquillo Experimental Forest, Puerto Rico - flux4day.12C.oxic.44.000.170 (v2)... | ecosystem: Environmental > Terrestrial >... | reverse complement strand
CAAGCAAATTATCCACACCCTCCCCTGGTCTTCGAAACCGATCATCAGGATTTTCTCGTTCCTTGTAGCCCTATGAACCATCATCGAAGTGACGTCACCTTTATTCCAGAAACATATGCTGCCCAGCCAGCCCGCTGCCACGGCCGCAATCCAAATACCACCGTGCGCCGTATCGTCGGGTGTGTTCGACTCCATTTTGAGAAGCGAACAGTGCGGAGATGGGCGCGGCTGATTCTCTGCATACCATTTTTCCACGCTCCGGACCGTCTCGGTACTCATGGCGCACTATAGATGTAAAAACCGCGGCCGGACTTGCGCCCGAGCCATCCCGCCGCCACATATTTCTTCAACAGCGGACACGCCCGGTACTTCGGATCGCCCAGGCCATCCAGCAGGACGTGCATGATATCCACGCAGACATCCAGGCCGATGAAATCGGCCAGTTCCAGCGGACCCATCGGATGATTCATACCGAGTTTCATCACGGTATCCACCGCTTCCGGAGTCGCCACGCCTTCCATCACCGCGTACGCCGCTTCGTTGATTAGCGGCATGAGCACGCGGTTGGACACAAATCCCGGCGCGTCGTTCACCGCCACCGGCGCCTTGCCCAGCTTCTTCGCCAGTTCCATCGTCACGGCAAACGCGACGTCGCTCGTTTGTAGGGCTCGAATCACTTCCACCAGCGCCATCACCGGCACCGGATTCATGAAGTGCATGCCGACGAAGCGCTCCGCCCGCTGGGTCATCGCCGCCAGTGAGGTCACCGAAATCGATGAGGTGTTGCTGGCCAGAATCACTTCCGGTCGCAGCAATTTGTCCGCTTCCGTCAGCACTGCCCGCTTGATCTCGATCTTTTCCGGCACCGCTTCGACCACAAAGTCCGCGGCCGCAATGGCCGCAAAATCCGTCACCGGCTTTAGCCGCGCTAGTACGCCCGGCTTCTCCTCCTCCCTCAAATTCCCTTTTTTCACCTCGCGGTCGAGGTTCTTCCCAATCGTCTCCATCCCGCGATCCAGAAACCGCTGCTCCACGTCGCGCAAAATCACGTGGTAACCCGCGCGCGCAAACACGTGCGCGATGCCATTCCCCATCGTTCCCGCGCCCAGCACCGCTACGGTCTTGATCGAATCAACGGTCACAAACCCTCCAGGCAAATCGCCGCCGAGAGTAAAGGAAACACGAGAGGTAGCAATGGGTCAAGCAGGAGGGCTAACGCGCCGAGCCTCCCTGCCGCGCAAAGTCGAGCAACGGCCGGCTCTATCCGCGGATTCTCCAATCATTAAAGGCGTTGTGGTTATCTCCGACCGCCCTCATTCCGAACGGATTCCGCGAGTGAGGAATCTCTCTTGGATCGCTGCGAAAAGAGAAAGAGGGATTTCTCACTTCGCTCGAAATGACGGGTTGGAAGGGCCCGCTCTATTCTCTTCTCAGGAATTTTGGTGAGAAACCACCAGAGCAAGCCAGGCAGCCAGCGCCGCAAACTTTTCGTCTTGCGTCCAAGGAGACCCCTGGGCTCGGCCAAGCTCGGTCAATCGCTGCGGGAGTTCATCGCGAGGAACGCCAAGCGTCAGGGCCCCCTGGTCGAGAAGCTCCTTTTCCTTGGTACAAAGAATCTCCAGGTCGCAACGCGTGCAGGAGTGGCGAAGAGCCTCGCGGAAGAGTTCTCCATCCGCCGTGTGGATCAGCGCATGAGACTGTACGATTTTCTCCAAACCGGGCAGCGCCCTCCCCGAGGCTAGCAAGAGTCCGCATCGCTTTATTTGGTATCCCTGCCTCCCCAAATCACCCAGGAGGGAACGAAGCGCTCGATCGCCCAGCCGCTGCGCCTCCGAGAGTGCTCCCGAGATAAATTCGTGAGCCTTCTCGAGCGGCATTTTTTCCGCCGTGTGATATGGCTGCCGGAATTTGTAACTGAATGTTTCAACCAGGTGAACATGTTGGCGGCTCAGAACGGTGGGCGCGCCTTTTTTTAGCGACACGACCACCAGCGCACTCCAGCCAGAATGCACCCGGAAACCAACCGCAGCCTGCTTCATGGGATCCTCCGCGGTGGAGGAAACGGAGGACCAAGTCCTCTTTTCTTCCTCCCTCGGGCCTGTGTTTACTATTCAAACTCCCGCAGCTTCTGCTGCCACGGCAGTTCCAGTAATTTCCGGAATTCTTCCCGATTCTCCTCAGTGGGATTCATCACCTTGTCCGCTTCTTCGACGCCTCCGTACGCATCGGCCACGGCTTTCTCCGCTCGCTCAAACAGGGAGAACGGCACAGCCACGCGAAAGGCCGGAAATCTCATTCGATTGAACAAATGGTCCTGCCACTCTAGCGTTCGGTACGGAATTCCTGCCTCGGCCAACACGTCGCACAACTCTCCACGAACTCGCTGATCTTCACCCCGCCAGAACTCGCAGAACGGATCGTCTTCGGAATCGGCAGCGCGCCCATCTTCTCGAACTGCCAGCGAGTCAGTCAGTTCTTCCACAAGCTGCACGTCGCAATCCACGCACCGGGTGAATTCCTGCCGGTACTCGGCTTTGCATGCAGGACAAATCATCGAGAAAGTCTCCAGAACTCAGAGCAAGACCAAATACTTAGTACTTAATACTTACCACTTTAAATCCGTAATCAAAAATTTGTCATCCTGAGGCGCCGGCGCATTCTGCAGGTGCCGAAGGACCTCAACCTTTACCCATCGCAAACGTAAAATCCGCAACCACTAATACTTCGGCGTCACTCCCAAATTATAAAAAAGAAACGAATAGATATCCGCCGTCTGCTCAATCGCCTTGGACGTGCTGCTCGCTCCATGCCCGGACTTTGTCGCGATGCGAATCAGCACCGGATTGTCACGGTCCGCCTCCGCCTGCAGCGTCGCCGCATACTTGAACGAATGCGCCGGCACCACGCGGTCATCATGATCGGCCGTCGTGATCAGCGTGGCTGGATATTTTGCACCGGCTTTGATGTTGTGCAGCGGCGAATAGGCATACAGCGCCTTAAACTCATCGGCATTATCGCTCGATCCATAATCCGCCGCCCAGTTCCATCCGATGGTGAATTTCTGGAACCGCAGCATGTCCATCACGCCCACTTGCGGCACCGCCACGTGAAACAGCTCCGGACGCTGGTTCATCACCGCCCCTACCAGAAGCCCCCCATTCGATCCGCCATTGATCGCCAACTTTTCCGACGAAGTGTACTTGTTCGCGATCAGCCATTCCGCCGCGGCGATGAAATCGTCAAACACGTTCTGCTTCTTCAGCTTGATCCCCGCTTCGTGCCATTTCTCTCCGTACTCCCCGCCGCCGCGCAGGTTGGCCGACGCATACACAAAACCCTGTTCCAGCAGCGCCAAGCGTAGCGAGTTGAAGCTCGGCGCAGTGGTTATGTTGAACCCTCCATAGCCAAATAAAACCGTAGGATTTTTCCCGTCGAGCTTCAGTCCCTTCCGGTAAACGAGGAACATCGGGATGCGCGTCCCATCCTTGCTCAGATAGAACACTTCGTGCGTTTCATAATCTTCCGGACGGAATCCCGGGATTTCCGGCGCGCGGTAAACGCTCGACTTCTTGCTCTCTAGTTCGTAACGGAAAACCGTTGGCGGGTAATTCATGGACGAATACAGGTAGAAAGCCATCTTGTCGTCAGGATTTCCCTGGAATCCCGTGGTCGTCCCCGCGCCGGGAAGCTCAATTTCATTTTCCTGCTGGCCGCTGATGCTGCAGACATACACGTGGCTGGCCACGTCCTTCAAGTAACTGGCGATCAGCTTTCCCCCCAGTGACGAAACGTCCTCGAGGGTCTCCGCCTTTTCCGCGATCACGTCCTTCCATGGGGCCTTCGGGTTTGCGGGATCGAAAAGCGCCACGCGGTTGTTCGGTGCATTCTGATTGGTATAAATGAGTAGCTTGTCGCCAACACTGTCCACAACCACAAAAGTGTCGTCCGTGATTTCACTCACGATCGGTGTAAATGTTTTTTCTTTCTTCGAGAGGTCGCGGTAGTAAAGCGCATTCCCGCGCTTGCCTTTGCCCCGGTCGGAAATGGTCAGGATGGCGTAGCGTTCATCGTTCGTTGTGTACACGCGCTGAAACCGCTGCGCGTTGGCCTTGTCCTCGTAAATCAATTCGTCTTCGGATTGCGGCGTCCCCAGTACGTGGTAATACACCTTCTGAAACTCATTCTTGGAGGACAGTTCATGCCCCGCTTCCGGCGCATCGTACCGGCTGTAGAAGAATCCCTTTCCCGCCCAGGCAATTCCGGTGGCCTTCAACCATTTCAAGTCGTCCGAGAGATCTTTCTTCGTCGCCACTTCGATGACATGCGCTTCCTGCCAGTCCGATCCGCCCACTGATACGCCGTAGGCGCCGTATTTTCCGTCCCGAGACACTTCGAAAATGCCCAGACGCGTCGTGCCGTCCGCGGACAGCTTGTTGGGATCGAGCAGCACCTCCGGCGCGCCTGCCAGCCCCTTCTGCGCGTAGAGGACACTCTGATTCTGCAAGCCGTCATTCTTTGAGAAAAAAAGATAATCGCCTTTGCGGAACGGTGCGCTGTATTTGGGGTAGTTGTAGAGTTGCTCGAGCCTTTTCTTCACCGCATCGCGGTACGGAACCTTCTCCAGATACGCAAACGTGACCTTGTTCTCCGCCTCCACCCACTTGGCCGTCTCCGCCGAATTGTCATCCTCCAGCCAGCGGTACGGATCCGCCACCTTGGTGCCGTGATAGTCGTCCACCTGATCGCTCTTCCGCGTCTGCGGATAATCCAGCGCCTGCCCCAACAAAGGCAGCGTGCAAATCGCAACACCCAAGACCGCGACAGCCATTCGAGCCAGACAGAGCTGGATGGTCTTCATCAGCATTTTCCTTTCAATTTCGGGAGCAGCTTCCCCAGGGATGTCATTTTGCACGCCCCGGCTGCGGGAAAGTATACGACTCTGTATCGGGCTCTTCTTGTTTTCAAGAGATAGTTAGCGACTCGGTAGTAACTACCCTATAATCAACAGGTTGAAGACATTCCTCGGAGATGGCCCAAGAGAGGTTGCCACCGCGTCTTTTTTACTCCTGCTTTCGTATCCAAGGTAGTATGGGCACGCACTCACAATTCCTGGCCACGGCTTGGTCCGGGCCGCTCTTCTTCACCGGAGTAATGACCGACGACTCCCATGCGCTCTCCGCAGGCCTGCGCCGCCGCGACCGCGACCTTCTCGATCGCCTCATCGAGCAATACCAGCAGCGGCTTTTCCGCTACCTTCTATTCCTCACCGGCAACCCTTCCCTCGCCGAGGATTTCTTCCAGGAAACCTGGATTCGCGTCCTCGAACGAGGCGATCAGTACAATGCCAAATCCAAATTCGAGTCCTGGCTCTTTGCCATCGCGCGCAATCTGGTCATTGACGCTTCGCGCCGCAAGAAATTCACCAGCCTCGAAGACCTCGGCGACCCGGACTCGAATCGGCCCTACGATCCGCCCGACGAACATTCCACTTCGGTCTTGCAGCTCCTCGTTACGCGCGAAAATGAGCGCCTCATCCAGCTCTCGCTTCTCAAGATCCCGGCTTACTACCGCGAAGTTCTCCTTCTGCGCTTCCACGAAGATCTCGGCCTCGAAGAAATTGCGACGCTGATGGCCACACCGGTGTCTACCGTCAAGTCACGTCTCTACCGCGGTCTTGCTGCCCTGAAATCCGCTCTGCCCACTGCACCGACAGCCGGGCAGAAGGAGAAAGGCATCGCATGAACGACAGTCTCCACTTCCGCGCCCAGCAGCTTCTAGCCGAGTCGCTCGTCGAAGGCCTTTCGTCCGCCGATCAGACTTGGCTCAGCACACATCTCCACGAGTGCCCGGATTGTGCCCGCGAAGCGGCGTTGACACAGGATCTTCTCCATGCGCTCCGCACCACTCCCGTAACTGTCCCAAGTGATCTTGCCGCGCGCACGCAACTCCGCGTTCGCATGCGCGCCCAGGAATCTGCGCGAGCTTCCCGAAGCGGCCTGCTCCTCTGGTTGATTACGGGCAGCAGCTGGCTTCTCGGGATTTTCAGTGCGCCGCTGGTCTGGCGCGGATTCGCATGGATCGGCAGCCACTTCGGCGTGCCGAAGCTGGCCCTCGAAATGGGCTTTGTTCTCTGGTGGGCGGTCCCGGCGCTGACTGCGGTCGCCGTCGTGCTTCACCAGCGTGCCGTTAATCACGAAGCAGGGGGTCGGAGCCTCCATGTCTGAGTGGGAACTGCTGAAAACCGGGAGGGCACTACTTCAGTCGTGCCGTAAACCCATGCCCTTTCGATCCGGGTTCAGCCGCTGGGGGATTGATTCTGTTGTTTGAGAAAGAGGAGAACATGTCCGATTCTTTCAGTGAACGCCTTCGCCTGATCCGCTTCCGCCGCAAGCGCGAACGCACCAAAATCCGCGAAGAGCTGCGCCTCATCCCCCGCTGGCTCATCTGGACCTGCGTCGTCCTCTACCTCCTTGCTCTTCTCATCGCCGTTCCCATCAATGTCCACAACATGCAGCAAGGCAGCACCGACGTGTTTCCTCCTGAACTCCGAGACCAGCCCCTGCTCGCCGCCTTGGGCCTTGCCGCCGTTATCACCGCCGCCGCCATCTTCCTGTCCGGATGGTTCTTCATGCTCAGCTACGTCTATCGTGACGCCAAGCGCCGCGGAATGCATCCCGGCCTCTGGACCATCCTCGTCCTCATCCTCACCCCCGCTTATTTCTTCATCGGGCTGATCATTTATTTGCTCGTCCGCGAGCCGCTGCCCTACCAATGCCCGCAATGCGCTGCGACGGTTTCCGCTCGCTTCAATTTCTGCCCCAACTGCAAATACAACCTGCACCCGGCCTGCCCGCAATGCCAGCGTGAAGTCTCCGACACGGACAAATTCTGCCCCTACTGCGCCACCGTGCTTTCTCATTCCAAATCCGCTGACCCGGCCGCTCCTGCGCCTCCCTCTCCTGGCGCGGACGCATCGTAATCGACCGGAAGATTCCTGTATCCTTGGAAGTGCAAGCTTCAGCGTTGACGGGCGAGCTGACCTATTGTCTACTCCTCCCGAACGGCCGAGCTTTCTGGCGCACGACTCGCCCTAATTCGCCAGATCTCTCTTAGCGCGGCTTTGTACCGCGAATTTTCCCGTGAGGAGTGCGGCATGCCAGCCCAGCCCGACTTCACCACTATACCGATGGGCGCAACGGCTGTCCCCGGTGGTGTGACCTTCCGCGTGTGGGCGCCGCGCGCCACGGCCGTTTATGTTACCGGTGATTTCAACAGCTGGAAGCATGACCCGAGCTCCCAGATGGAAGTGATTGGCGGTGGCCAGTGGGCGGCCTTCATCCCCGGACTAAATCTCGACAGTCAATATTTGTACTACATAGATGGTCCGCCTACGGGAACCAGCGGCTTCAAGCGTGATCCCAGAGCGCGCCTGCTCACCTTTCAAGCAACTTTTCCCAACGCGAATTGTGTCTTGCGGGATCCCTCCGGTTTTCCCTGGCACAACACGGTGTTTCGACCTCCGGCGTTCAATGATCTGCTCATCTACGAACTTCATGTCGGCACTTACTCGATCAAAGCGGGGAATCCCGACGGGAGTTTTCTCGACGTCCTCCTGCGCGTTCCTTATCTCGCTTCTTTGGGAATCAATGCTGTCGAACTCTTGCCGATCCAGGAATTCGAAACGGAATTTAGTCTCGGTTACAACGGCACGGACTACTTCAGCCCTGAAAATGACTATGCCGAAGCGGATGACGCGCAACTCCAGGTCTATTTCGCCGGAGCCAACGCGATCTTGCGGCAAGCTGGCCAGCCGGAATACGCAACTCCCGATGCCTTACGTGGAAGCGACAATCAGCTTCGCGCGTTGATCGACGTGTGCCACGTCTACAGCATCGGGGTGATTCTCGACGTCGTCTACAACCACGCCGGTGGCGGGTTCGATCCCAACAGCATGTGGTTTCTGGATCGCATGCCTTTTGGCAATAACAACGACAGCCTCTACTTCACGGATCAAGGTTGGGCTGGCGGCCTGGTTTTTGCCTACTGGAATAATGACGTGAAGCAGTTTCTGATCGACAACGCCAGGTTCTTCTACGAAGAATATCGCGTGGACGGGATTCGCTTCGATGAAGTCAGCGTGATGGACCGCTTCGGCGGTTGGCAGACTTGCCAGGACATGACCGCAACTTTGCGCACCGCCAAGCCTGAAGCCATTCAGATCGCGGAGTATTGGCCGGTCAACGATGCGGTCGTCAAGCCACCTTCTGCGGGCGGGGCGGGCTTTGACGCCACCTGGAATGACGGCCTCCGACTCACGGTGCGTTCAGCGCTTGCGTCAGCCTCCAGTGGCGCCTCAGCGCGAATCGCTATGGATGCCATCGCTAACGCGCTCCTCAACACCGGCCTCGACAATCGCTGGCGCGCCGTCCAGTCTCTCGAAGACCACGATCGCGTACACATCGGCCGTGACCTTCGCATTCCTACCCTCGCAGGCGGGAATGATCCGCGTTCCTGGTACGCTCGCAGCCGTAGCCGCCTTGCAATGGGCCTTTTGCTCATCGCTCCGGGAATTCCCATGCTTTTTATGGGTCAGGAGTTTCTGGAAGAAAAGCAATGGAACGACAATCCCGACCCCGCCAGCCTTCTCTCCTGGGGCAGCCTCGAAGGTGGAGACAAGATCAGGGGCGACTTCCTCCGCTTTACTCGCGATCTGATCGCACTGCGCCACAATCAGCCCGGCCTACGAGGTGAAGGCTGTCGCCTCATTCACGTTCACAACGACAACCGCGTGCTCGCGTTTCAGCACTGGGTGGAAGGTGCGGGATCCGATGTCGTCGTTGTCGCCAGCCTCAACGAAAGCAACTGGTTCCACTATCAGATCGGCTTTCCCGGCGGCGGCCAGTGGCAGGAAGTCTTCAATAGCGATGTTTACGACAATTGGGTGAACCCCATCGTTGCCGGGAATGGCGGCGCCATCCAAGCCGACGGCGCGCCTCTCCACGGCTTGCCTAATTCAGCCTCGCTTACCATTCCCGCCAATGGATTGGTCATCTTCTCCCGCTAACGGGTGTGCTTACCTGTCATTCCGAGCGGAGTCCTCGCCGCGACGAATCCCTTTTTAAATCCCGCAACCATCACTTCGTTTTATGGGTAAATGTCACCTTCGTCTCTTCATCCAGCACCAGCGGCCTCACGAAGCGGTAGGAGTTTCCCGCGCGCGGCACATCCACGTGTACGGGAAGCACGCCCGAAACACGCTTCTGCCAGTTATACACATTGACGGAAGCAGCCATCTGCCGCTGCTCCAGTTTCTTCTTCGCGTCTTTTGCAATGCGTTGTGATTCCTTCGTTGGACGCGTTACTCCTCACTTCCATCGTTTCCGTAGTCGCGCCGACGTTCAACGCAAGGCTGACGCTCGTGGGCCTGCCGGCGTCATAGATAAAGTCTCGAGCGATGGCTTGAAAACCAGGAGAGGTCGCGGCGATGCGAACCCGCCCGGAGGGCACATTCTGCATGACCCACCGTCCCGTCGCATCCGTTAGCGTTGTTTGTGTTGCTCTGGTATCGGCGTACAGCACGGTGCATCTGCCAGCGACAATTGCCCTTCTGGATATGCCACCCCCCAGAGACGTTGGCGATTGGGCATCCTTCGAAGCTTCTACACTCAAGGGTCATCATAGGGAGGAATCCCGGTCTTACGACGCGACTTCAATCGAGAGAATGAGAGAATGTCTTGTGTGCGAGGAGATACGCTCCTTGGTACCCAGCAGCCAGGAAACACGACTGGCTTGGCATTGCAAGTCGTCCGGTCGCCTCGAAGTCTTGATGGAGTCTGATATGAACCAAGTCTAGGAGATCGTCTCACGTATAGGGCCAGCACCGCACCCATAATGTGGAAGGGACGCCGCGGCGCTGTTCGAAAACAAAGCCCAAAAACTGCCCAAAATTAGGAAAAAAAAACCGAAAATGTCGGCGCACCGACATTTTTCTTACCCCCGCTCGACCGCGAGCGCAACAGCATTACCGCCACCGAGGCACAGGGCGGCGATGCCGCGCTTCAGGTTGCGGCGCTGCAGTTCGTAGAGCAAGGTCACGAGGATGCGCGCGCCCGAGGCTCCGATCGGGTGGCCCAGCGCTACCGCGCCGCCGTTCACGTTTACCTTTTCCGGATTCAGCTTCAACTGGCGTGTGACGGCAATCGCCGCAACAGAAAACGCTTCATTCAGCTCGACCAGGTCCACATCCTTGTCGCGGTTCCATCCTGTTTTCGCCAGCAGCTTCTCCACGGCTTCCACCGGCGCCATCATCACCCACTTGGGCTCGACACCACTGACCGCCTGCGCCACGATCCGCGCCATCGGCTGTTTTCCCAAGCGCGCAGCGATGCGTTCGCTCGTCACCACAAGCGCTGCCGCGCCGTCATTCGTTCCCGGTGCATTCCCTGCCGTTACCGTGCCGTCCTTCTGGAACGAGGGCTTCAATTTCGCGAGCGCTTCGAGCGTCGTATCCTCGCGCGGCGACTCGTCATACTTGATCACCAGTGGCTCGCCCTTTTTCTGCCGTATCTCGATAGGCAGAATCTGCGATTCGAAGAAGCACGATTTCCGCGCGCGCACCGCTTTCTGATGGCTCTCAAGCGCAAACTTGTCCTGCTCTTCGCGGGTAATACCGTATTTCTCCGCGACGAGCTCGCCGGTATTTCCCATGTGAAAATTTTCGTACGCGTCCCACAAGCCGTCCCAGATCATCGAATCCACAACCTTCTGGTCGCCGATGCGGTACCCCGTGCGCGCCTGTGGCAACAGGTACGGGCAGTTCGACATGGACTCCATGCCGCCCGCCACGACAATCTCGCTCTCGTCCAACTGCACGGCCTGAGCTGCGAGAGCGACGGCCTTCAATCCCGAGCCGCAAACTTTATTGATGGTCACTGCCGCAACCCGTGGATCGCAGCCGCCCTTCAGCGCGGCCTGCCTCGCCGGATTCTGCCCGATCCCTGCTTGCACCACGTTGCCAAGAATGGCTTCGTCAACCTGCTTGCCCTCCAGGCCCGCGCGCCGCACGGCCTCCGCCACAACCTTGCCGCCAAGGTCTGGTGCGGAAAAGCCTGCCAATCCACCCTGGAATTTTCCGATGGGGGTGCGCACAGCGGAGAGAATCACTGAAGTTTCCATGGAAGTACCTCCGTGGGATAAACCCATTATACCGCCACGCAAAGACGAGGGTGGCAGAGGGATGAAGAGGAAGAGGGCGGAGAATCCTCCGCCCTCCACTACAGATTACCTTCAGTTTGAAGCAGAAGCCGCAGAACTTGGCTGCGTTTCGTCGGCGCTCGGCCCGTAAAGCCCCGGCACGGGAATATCCAGCAAGCGGTAGTAAACCGTCAGTTGAGCGCGATGATGAATGAGGTGGTTGAATACCACGCCTCGGATACACGCGACTCGAGGCATGGTAAAGATCGTCTTGCCGCCGGCAAGCAACGTCCAGCCTTTCATGATTTCCGCGTCGCTGACACTGTTTAGGGCCGCGCGGGTATCCGCTACGTTCTTTTCAAATTCGGCGAGGAGTTCCTTCCGGTTCGTCAATTTCGGCGGCTGATAGGACGGGCCATCCACGGGAGCGTAATCGAGCTGTTCGGTCTTGATCGTCATCGCCGCCCATCCCGGCAGCATCGCAACGTGCCCCGCCAGCCAGCCTACAGTGCCGGACTTATCGTGTGGTTTCCAATTCCATTTTTCTTCGGGAACACGTTGCAAAACCTTTCGCGTGTTCTCCATCTCTTGCTCGAATTCGCCCAGCATGGATTGTCCAATAGTCATAGAGGTCTCCTTTGAAGAAGGTGTTATCGAGGCGGAAAGATCATAGGCGAAACAAAAGCGAATGTCAAGTGGTATACTTCTCTTGGTCTCTGCCGCTCCCGGTCCGGCCCACACTATATGCTAGCTTAGTTGCCGGATGTGCATGGCTGGTTACCGGAATTTTTGGATCTCAAGAGTCTTACCTACCGGGCTTGACAGGCGGGGAAGAGAGGACAGAATGGCAACATGACACACCAACTGACGACCTCCTATCTGAAGGATTCGATCGACCTGTTCCGGTATTACAAGAGACTGGCGGAGCGCGCGATGGAGCAGTGCCCGGACGAAGGCCTCTTCGCGGCGCTGGACCAGGAATCCAACTCCATCGCGATCGTCGTGAAGCACCTGGCCGGCAACATGCGCTCCCGCTGGACCGACTTTTTGACCACCGACGGCGAGAAGCCGGATCGCAACCGCGATACCGAGTTCGAGGATCCACCGGCGACCCGCGCGGAATTGTTGGCCATGTGGGAGCGCGGCTGGAAATATCTCCTCGATGCTCTCGAGGCGATGACAGACGCAGACCTGACGCGCACGGTGACCATTCGCACGGAACCGCACTCCGTGGTGCAGGCCATCAACCGGCAGATCGCCCACTACAGTTATCACGTAGGCCAGATCGCCTATCTCGCAAAGCATTTCGCCGCCAAGTCCGGCAAATGGACCGTGCTCACTGTACCCCGAAAGAAGTCCGCCGACTTCAACGCGAGGGTCGCTTCCGGCCAAGCTTCCCAACGATGATGAAAACTTTGTTTGCGATGGAACCCCTGGATGACGCCGGGCTGAAGCTTAACCCAGCGCAGCAGCGCGCCATCACGCATGGCGACGGGCCATTGCTGGTAATCGCGGGCGCGGGCACCGGGAAAACGCGCGTTATAACCGAGCGCATCCGCCACTTATTGGAAAGCGACACATCCCTGCAAGGCGAGAATATTCTCGCTCTGACCTACACAAAAAAAGCCATCGCGGAATTGCGGGCCCGCGTAGGCAAAGCCGTAGGTGAACGCGGCAAGGATGTTTGGATCGCCAATTTTCATTCCTTTTGCGAAACCATCCTGAAAGAAGTGAACCCGAATCTGATTCCTCTCGAAGATGTGGATCACTGGATTCTTTTGCGGCGCAATCTCGCACGGCTGAAACTCGAAAAACACCGCCGGATCGCCGAGCCCGGGCAGTTTTTGAGCAATTTCATTTCGTTTTTCTCACGCTGCCAGGATGAACTGGTTTCGAGCGAAGACTACCAAGCTTACGCGGACCAGTTGGCAGCAGAGTTGGAAGTCGAGCGAAGTTCTCTCGACGACGATACTTGCGAAGAACGAACGGATCAGGTCGCGCTGCAACAGGAAATTGCACGGGCTTACCGCGCAAGCGAAGAAATCCTGAAGGAAAAGCGCGCGGTCGCGCTGAACGGCCTGATCACCGAAGCCGTGGCACTGCTAAAAAGCGACGCGAAACGCCGGCGCCTGCTCCAGGATCGTTTCAAGCATATTCTGGTGGACGAATTTCAGGATACCAACATCGCGCAACTCGAATTGCTCCACCTGCTGAGCCCCGAATCGCGCAACATCGTTGTCGTCGGCGACAACGATCAAGCCATTTACCGCTTCCGCGGCGCCTCCTTTGGAAGTTTCAAACTCTTCCTGCAGCGTTTCGCGTATTGGAAAGAAGGCCAGGACTCGACGCCCTATCGCGTGGCCCTGACCGAGAATTACCGCTCGACCCCGAATATTCTGCGCGTGGCCACCCAGGTCATCGGCCAAAACGAAGTCGGCCCGGAGTTTCCCCAAAAAGTATTGCAGCCGAATAAGTCTGAAGGAGAACGGGTCCGCATCGTCGAGCTAGAAGTCCCTGAAGAGGAAGCCTCCTGGGTCGCAGGGGAACTCGAACGTCTCCACCGCGCGGGACGGCGTTGGAGAGATTTCGCGGTGCTCTACCGTCAACATGTGCACCGCGACGAACTCGTCGAAGAATTATCCCTCCGAAAAATCCCTTTCGTAATCAGCAAACTCTCGATACTCGAACATCCTCTGGTACGAGATGTATTGGCCTATCTTCATTTGATTGCCAGGCCGTATGACGATATCGCTTGCGCGCGCGTTCTCTCGGCTCCTGCCTGGCATCTAATGGCAGAGGATTTGGTAAGATTGGCGGAACGCGCCGCCAAGAAACGCGGCACAGCCCTCTATGACGTGCTTCAGGCGTCGCAACCCCAGCTCCCCTTCGACCCATCCCACACCGCCATTCCCATCCTTCTTGAATTCCTCGGCGAACATCGAAAGACGATGCACCGGCGTACCGCGCGCGAAATCCTGGGCGATCTCCTGGAATGGCTGGAAGTGCCCCAGCGCGCCTCGCCTCAAGACCGCAAGTACGTGAACCGGCTCGTGCAATTCGTGAAGGAGTGGGAAGCGAAAAGCGAAACGCGGGGCCTCGTGGAGTTTGTCGAGTACCTTGACTACTTCCAGCAAGCTGGCGGAACCCTGAGCCTCGAAGACGACGCGCCCGGAGACGCCGTGCAATTGATGACCGTCCATGGCGCGAAGGGCCTGGAGTTCCCACATGTATTTCTGTTGCGGGTCAATTCGAAGGCCTTCCCTGCAACGAACCGGTCGCCGCTATTCGAATTTCCGGATCGCCTGATGAAAGAGGAATTGCCCGAAGGCGATTTCCACATTCAGGAAGAGCGGCGTCTGTTTTATGTGGCGCTGACCCGGGCCCAGGAGCGCCTCACAATCACCACGCTCACCGAAAAAAAAGGCAAGGTACCCGTATTCGTTGAAGACATTGTCATGGAACCGGCTGTGAAGCGGCGGGACGTGCTGCAATTGGCGCCGAAGAAGAAAACCGAACGACCGGAAAAGACTCCCTCCCGGAGAAGTGCGGCTTCTGAGCTTTTTCCCGCGAGTGAAACGCCGCCAAAGATTTTCTCGCGCTTCGCCGCATGGGCCGAAGAATTCCGTCCGCCATCGCCGGAGCCCCTGAAGCTCAGCAGCTCTGCGATTGTCAATTACCGGAAATGCCCACAGCAATACGCTTTCAACTATCTTTGGTCCCTCAAGGAAGGGCCGAGGGCAACCTTGACCTTCGGCAACGTGATGCATACGACCATCAAGCGCTTCCTGGGGCAGTTGAAGAAAGGTGTGAAGTTGTCGTTTGAGGAATTGCAGAGGATCTACGAGACAGAATGGAAGAGTTTCGGATATGAAGACGAATATCAGGAAGCGGAATACAAGAAAGACGGGCTCGAACAATTGAAAGCGTTTCATACCTTCATGCTGGAAACTCCCGCGCAAGTGCTGGAGCAAGAGAAATCCTTCGAGTTTCCGCTCGCGAACAACGTCATTCTTACGGGGCGCATGGACCTAGTGAACAGCCTGGGCAGAAATGACGTCGAGATCGTGGACTTCAAAACCGGCAAGCCCAAAAAAGACGCGGACGCGCGAAAGGACCTGCAACTGAGCATTTATGCGCTGGCGGCAAAGGAAATCTTTGAGTGGAATCCGGTGCGCCTGGTTTTCCATTACCTGCTGAACAACCAAATTCAGGTGACTACCCGCGATGCGAAACAGTTGGACGAAGTCGAGAGGAACGTCCAAGAGACCGCGGCGGACATCCGGGCAGGCGAGTTCCCGCCCAAACCAGGTTTTGCCTGCCGCAGTTGCGCCTACAAGCCGATTTGTCCCGCATATGAAGAGGCGCTCGGTTCCGCAAACGAATAGGATAAAAAAGCACGTGGCTTAGGCCACGGAGTTCGCTCTGAATTAAGAAAGGCGCCTCATCGGAGCGAAGCGCCTTCAAACGAAAAATCGTTGGGTCCCCGACTTCTTACTTCCCCTTTTTCGGAGATTTCTTTTCGGCCTTCTTCGCCTTTTTTGCCATCGTCGATCTCCTTCTCGCTTGAACTGCTTCGGTTGTGGTTCGGGTTAGGAGAGCCTAAAGCAGCGTCTCTTCCCCTTGTCATCCGTATACGGGCCAGCTCCGTGAGTGTCAAGAAGATTCCGACGGCAATTGGATTTTTCAAGAGATGAGAACGAAAGGGAAGACTGCCAAGGAGGCGCGCCTAGACCCCTTCTACTGGCCAGTTGTTGGGGTGCCGCCGTAATATCCTTTGCGTGCCAGGATGGTCAGGCCCTCGCGCCGGACGCGCACCTCGATTGGGTGGTAATCGAGACTACTATCGCCTTTCGGCTCAAAGTAAAGGGTGTACTGGTTGCGGGCTTGTTCCTCAAGTTGAGAATAGAAGCTATCAAAAGTCTCATTCTTAGCGCCAAAGTAGACGTCGCCCCCCGTATCCCGGGAATATTCCACCAACCGGTTGAACTTTCGATCGAAGTACGCGCTGCCGACGGCGACGCTGTAAACCGAAATGCCCTGCCGGAGCAATTCGGCGCGGACGTCATCGTACTTGTGGTTGTTGAATTTGGCGCCGTTCTGCCCGTCCGAAATGAGCAGGATAATCTTGCGGCGCTTTTCGCTATTGCGATCCTTGAGGAGCGTCGCGGCGGAGTAGACCGCGTCGTCGATCGCCTTGGTCGGCTGGCCCTTGAGGATGAGCGTGGAACCGGAATTGTCGGGGGCGCCTGGGGCCGGCGCGTTATTGAGGGTAGGACCGCCAAAAGGACCGCCAACCGGGCCAACCGAAGGCGTGGTCGCACCCGAAATGGTCGTGCGCTTTAGCTGTGTGACCAGCTTGTCCTGATCCTTGGTAAAGCCCTTGCCTTCATGGAAAAACTGGTCAAATCGGCAAACAAAGGCCTCGTCGCTTGCACTCAGGCCGCCCACGATCGACACGAGGCTTGGCTCGACCTGGCTCGCGTCCTTTTGCCTCAGGTCATTATCAATCAGCACGACCATCGAGATGGGAAAGGCTTCCACCGAGAAACCCGTAATCCGTTGCTCCACATCGTCAGAGAAGATACGGAATTCATCCCTCTTCAGATCGAATACAAGATTCCCTCTCTTGTCTTTCACCGTGACGGGCACGACCACGTTGACAACGTTCGTGGAAATAACCGGATTCGCAGCCTGGGACTGTGGCTTGGCCACCGGTGCATCGGGCTGCGCAGGAGTGGTCGGGTTGCCCGGCGCCGGCGTCGGGTTCTGCGACCAAGCCGTCGAGGCGCAGAGCAGCAAAGAGCACGCCATCGCGAGAAAGGCGCTTTTTCGTAGACATTTCGCGGTCATCGGGCCAAACTTTCCCGGGCGAGTTGAATTATGACCAGCCCCGTGGCATTGTACGACGCATCCCGTGGGCGGGCTGGTTGCATCGAAGAAGTCAGCAGTCACCCCACGGCGAACAGCAGGATTCAAAGACCTGGCAACCTCCGCCGGCTGGGTGCGGACTTCAACAAGGATACCGAGAAACGTTGAAAATTGGAAAACAGAAGAAACCAGCCTGGAAAAGAACGGCGCTTTTCGGCGGGGTGTGGATTGTAGCCCTTGCCCTCGCGACGCCTGCCCTCCCGCAAGGTCAGGGGCAAACTCCGGTGATCAAGACGGAAGTAAACCTCGTCAACCTGTTCGCCACTGTTCGAGACAAGAATAAGCGCATCGTCGCGAATCTTGTGGAAAACGACTTCAAGATCACCGAGGACGGCCAAGACCAGAAAATTGCCTTCTTTAACAAGGAGATGGCTCTTCCCATCACCCTTGGCCTGCTCCTCGACACTTCGGGCAGCGAACAGAACATGCTGGGCGCGATTCAGGATGCCGGCGGCCGTTTCATCCATCGGGTTTTGCGCAAAGGCGACGAGGCCATGATTATCTCGTTCGACTCGGACGTGGATCTGCTTTCGGACTTCACGGACGACCGCAGTCAACTGGACCGCGCGATCAATAAGGCGCGCATCAATATTCCCAGCGGCGGAATGATTGCCGGAAATCCGGGACCGGTCGGGTCGAGACAAGTCGTGGGCACGGCGCTCTATGACGCTATCTATCTGGCGTGCAGCGACAAGCTCAACGGAGAAGCCGGGCGCAAAGCCATTGTCATCGTTACCGACGCCCAGGATGAAGGTAGCCGGGTAAAACTGGAAGAGGCCATCGAGGCCGCCCAGAGAACCGATACGGTGATCCACATTCTTCTTGTGGCCGATCCGCGTTTTGGCGGAAATGCCAGCGTGGCCCACCGCCTGGCGGAGGAGACCGGCGGGCGAATGATTTCGGTCAGTTCCGAGAAGAAGCTGGAAGAGGCTTTCGACCAGATCTCCGAGGAACTGCGCAGCCAGTACACCTTGGGCTACTATCCCACGAACAATTCCAAGGATGGAAAGTTCCGGAAGATCCATGTAGACACGACCAATCACGATCTGAAAGTTCTAGCTAGGAAAGGCTACTACGCGCCGAAGGGATGACCCTGGCTGGCCGTTGAGCGCGTGGAGTGTCTAGCCTAAAAACCACACATTGACCCGGAGAAAAGGCTTGGCTAGTATCGCTGAGCGCGACAAAAACGCTTTGGCGCAAGCCTGATGATCAACGAAACGATTGGACACTATCGCGTTCTCCGCCAACTAGGAAGTGGCGGGATGGGATTGGTGTACGAAGCCGAAGACACAAGATTGGGCCGGCGCGTGGCTCTGAAGTTCCTGCACGAGAGCGGCCGCGTGGACAAACCGTCGATGGAACGTTTTCTCCGCGAAGCGCGATCCGCTTCCTCTCTCAATCATCCGGGAATTTGCACCATCTACGCCATCGAGGAGCACCACGGCCGCACGTTCATCGCCATGGAGCTGCTGGAAGGCGAGCCGCTGGATAAAGCTCTGACGGACAAGGTGTTTCCCGTTGCGCGCTGCGTGGCCATCGGCATCGAACTGTCCGACGCCCTGGATGCGGCGCACAAAAAAGGCATTATTCACCGGGATATTAAGCCCGGGAATATCTTCCTGACCGAACGCGGCGGCACCAAGATTCTCGATTTTGGCCTTGCCAAACTTCTGGAGGTCGAGGGCCACGCAGGAGACACTGTCGCGGAACTCGACACCGCCTTCCAAACCAGTCCTGGTATTACCGTTGGCACGGTGGCGTACATGTCGCCGGAGCAAGCTCGCGGTGAAGATCTTGATGCGCGCACGGATGTGTTCTCGTTGGGCTCCGTGCTGTACCAGATGGTTACAGGCAAGCTTCCTTTTCCGGGCGCGACAACCGCCGTCATATTTGGAAACATTCTGCATAGCCCGCCTGTCTCTCCTGTTCAGTTGAACGACAGCGTCCCTCCGGAGCTGGAGCGCATCCTGAACAAGCTGCTCGAAAAAGACAAAGAACTGCGCTACCAGGTTGCTGCCGAAGTACGCGGCGACTTGAAGAGGCTCCAAAGAGAGCTGGACCCGAATCGCCCCAGTTCCGATTCCAAGGTATTAGCGAGTGGCGCCATGAGCAGTCGTGGGTTGGCGGCACAGAAGAGCCGTGTAGTAGCCGCGAAACCCTCGAGCGGCACTGTGATTGCGGAAGTCGCGCAAAAAAACAAGTTCGGAACCGGCCTTCTTCTGGCAATTGTTCTGGTATTGGTCGCGGCAGCAGGCTTCGGTGTATACAAGCTGCTGCAGAAGCCGCAGCTTCTGCCGTTCGAGAACTTCACCATCGAGAATGTTTCAAACAACGGGCACGTCACCCACGTGGCAATTTCTCCCGATGGAAAGTACCTTCTGCAATCTCTAAACGACAAAGGTTTGCAATCGCTCTGGCTTCGGCACATCCCGACGGGGAGCAACAGGATCGTCGTGGAGCCCGCCGCAACACTCTATGAGGGCCTGACGTTCTCGCCCGATGGAAACTACATTTATTTTGTCCGGCGCGATGAGGATGAAGAAGAATATTCGCAGTTGTTCAGCGCGCCGGTCCTCGGCGGCACACCAAAGGTCCTGGTCAAAGACGTGGACAGCCCGATCACCTTTTCTCCCGACGGCCAGCATTTTGCCTTCTTACGCGAACTGCATAGCTCGCCGACATGGGATCTGGTCCTCGCGAAGAACGACGGAACCATTGAGCGGCCGATTTTCACCAACCGCACCGTGATGAGCGACAGTTACGTGCCTTCCTGGTCGCCCGACGGCAAGACCATCGTCATTCCCATCGTGCAGCCCACCAAGGATGCGATTGGTGGTTTTGCGGCCATTGATGCCGCCAGCGGCAAAGAACAAAAAGTAGGAATCACTGCCGACCGTATCCCTTATAAGGCCGTGTGGATGCCCGATGGCGCCGCATTGATCGTGAGTTCCAAGCAGGTAGAAGCCAGCCACATGCAGCAGCAGCTCGGCTTCCTAAGGTACCCGAAAGGAGAGTTTCGCAACATAACCTCGGACACAAACAATTACACCGGGCAGAGTATTTCGAGCGACGGCAAAACGTTAGCAGCCATCCAATCGCGCGTAAAGTTCGAATTGGGTGTGGCGCCCTCCGCACAACCGGATCAATTGCGCCCCGTGCCTCTTTCCTCGCAATTGTCGGTGTGGCGGTGGAACTGGGCGCAGGACGGGCGGCTGCTCATACCGCAGGCCGGGAACCTCAAGATGGTCACGGTCAATGGTGATGAAACCACCTTGCTCTCCGATCCCAAACATATCCCGGACCAGGCGGTCGTTTGCGGCGACGGGCGTTACATCGTGTTCCGCCAGCTGGGCCGCGTCAGCGCGGCTTCTGCCAACTTTTGGCGCGCCAACCTCGACGGAACCAATCAGAAACAACTTACTTCCGGCCTCAACGAGCAGGAGCCCGCATGCACGAAACAGGGTAAATGGCTCTATTACATTGATAACGGAGATAACCGTCATGTGAAGCGCGTCTCGATCGAGGGAAGCGCGCCGGAAACGGTCGTCAAGAACGGGGTCGGGACCTTTGGGCTTTCACCGGATGGAAAGACCATCGTCTCCCTGGAAGTGCGAGAGCTCGACCACAAACTGATGCTGCGGAGCGATTCCACGGAAACACACCAGATGGCCTATCATGACATCGACCAGCGCGCGCTCCCGGATCATCTGCTCTTCACACCGGACGGTAGAGCGGTGGTGTACGCGGTCCGCGAAAAGGGCGTGGATAATCTCTGGGCGCAGCCCCTGGACGGCGGCCCTTTTCGCCAACTGACCCACTTCACCAAGGAACGGATTTTTCGCGTTGCTTTCTCACCCGATGGCTCGCAAATCTGCATCGAGCATGGCGAGGTAGAATCCGACGCCGTACTCCTACATGACACCGTAAAGTAGTCAGGCGCGGCAATCCCTGTAAAAAATGTGCGGATGGATAGCAGCTCAGAGAGCCGCGCAAGGCGAAGCCTTGGCGAAAACTGATCCGACTTTTTACTTCACAGATCCTGCCGGCTTCGAGGGTTCCTCGTTTTTCCGTGCGTAGTATCCCTGGCGCGCGCGCACCTGGTAGCCTTTGTGGTCCGGAGTTTCCACCTTGATCTTGTGATAACGCCCGTCATACGCGTGATTCGATGGATTGTAAGCAATGGAGTATTGGTTGCGCAGCTCTTCGCCGATATCCTGGAAGGACTGGTCGAGATCGTCCACGTGATAGGGATAAAAGGCTCGCCCGCCGGTCTGTTCGGCGAGATCCTTGAGGACTTTGTCGCCGTCCGTGAGATGGTACTTGCGATTGCCGGATTTTTCCTTGCTCGCATCATCCAGCGTGACCCATTGCGTGCTGGTGCTAATAGTGTAGATAACCACGCTGGTGCGCTGCGCCATTTCAATGGCTTCTGTACGTGTGTGGGTGGAGAGGTTGTCTTCCCCGTCGCTGATGAGAATCATCACGCGGCGCACGACGTCAGGCTGGTCGCCAGCTGGGCGCGGGGGATGGCTAAGTTCCTTCGAGCACGCCTCGTAAATGGCGTCATAGACCGCTGTGCCGCCGCCCGCGCGCGTACGAAGAATCTGGTCGCGAAGCGCGCCCATATCCGCCGTGAAACCCTGGATGACTTGTGGCTCATCGTCGAAGGTCATCAGGAAGGCTTCGTCCTTACCGCGACGAAGCACGCCAAACACAAAATTGTTGGCGGCGTCCTGCTCAAATTTCAGGCGATCGCGGATGCTGTTGGAGGTATCGAGGAGCATCCCGATGCGCAGCGGCAGATCCGTTTGTTTGCTGAAATAGCGAATGTCCTGAGCGACGTTATCGTCAAAAACCTTAAAATCCTGCTTCTCCAAACCGGGAACCAATTTGTTGCGGCGGTCGAGAACGGTGAAAAGCACGTCCACAAGGTTGACCGTGATGGGAATGACGGTTTGGCTCTTCTGGACCTGTTCCTGCTGCTGAGGATTAGCGGGAACTACAACCGGCGGCGTGGGATTTTGTTGTTGGGCCCAGACGAGAGCGCTCCCGAAGAATAAGCTAACGAGTAGAAAGCCGAGGGATGATTTTTGCATTGGTTCTCTGATTATAAGAAGCCCTTTAGCGCAGCGTCAATTCGTCGCTCCTCTTCACCAGCAGCGGCTTCCAGCTCCTGCAAGTAAGCCCGCAAATCGGTGGGCAAAGGAGCGGTCAGGCGAATGGTCTGCCCTGTTCGTGGCTGTGTAAACCCGATTCGCGCGGAATGAAGGAAATTGCGGCGCAAGGACGGTAAAGGCGTGCTTCCCACGTGCAACTGGCCTGCGGCCCCGTATAGCGTGTCGCCAACGACGGGATGCTTGATCGCCGAGAAATGCACGCGAATCTGGTGCGTCCGTCCTGTGTGAAGCTGGATTTCCAGAAGCGTGGTGGAACCGATGCGGGCGAGGGCGCGCCAATCGGTGCGCGCCGGCCGCGAATTGGGCAGCAGAGAAGCGCGTTTCGCGGTCATGCGCGTCCGCCGGTTGGGGTCGCGGGCGATCGCCAGCTCAATGCGTCCGCTTTCTTCTTGCAAGATTCCTTGAACCAGCGCGATGTACGTTTTCTGGATGGTGCGGTCGCGAAAAGCTTCGGCGAGCTTGGCGTGCGCGAAATCGTTTTTCGCCACGAGGAGAATTCCGGAGGTTTTTTTGTCAAGGCGATGCACGATACCAGGACGAACAGGATCATCCGTTTGTGAAAGCGTTTGTCCACGGCCCAGCAGCGCGTTCACCAGGGTCCCGTGCGAATTCCCTGCCCCGGCGTGCACGGACATGCCAGCAGGCTTGTCAATGGCGATAACGTCGTCATCCTCATACAGGATATTCAACGGGATGGATTCGGCCTCGGCCTGCAGCGGCGGACGCGGTTGAGGCACCACGGCGACCCGATCTCCGGCTCGCACCTTGTGAGAGTCTTTCGCGGCTTTCCCGTTTAACAAGACAAGTCCGCTTCCAATCAGTTCTTGCACACGAGTCCGTGAAAGCTCCGGACAATGCGCTGCAACGAAACGGTCCAGGCGCAGGCCACCTTCGGCATCGGCAGCGGTGATCTCAAGATGCTGGAGTTCCGTCACGAGAAGAGTCTATCGCACGATGCCTAGGGCTTGTCTCATAAATGGAGCAAGAGGTAAAAAAGCTTTTTGAGATGGCTTGATAGCTTCTAGAGATATCGTCATCGCGCGACCAAATCTAGGCCAGATTGCCAGATGCCGCGAGCTTGCCGTACCAATGCCCGGAATCTTTGACGATCCGCCGCTGGTCGCGGAAATCCACATATACGATGCCGAATCTCTGTGTATAACCTTCCGCCCACTCGAAATTGTCGAGCAAACTCCAATGATGATAGGCGCGGACATTCGCACCATCCTTCATCGAACGACCAAGAGCGCTCAAGTATCCTCGAGTGAATTCGATTTTGCGCTGGTCTGGAACCCGGCCGTGCTCATCCGGTGCGTCCACATAGGAGCAGCCGTTTTCCGTGACTTCGATAATCGGCTTGTTGAATTCGCGCGTAATCTGCATTAGTAGATCGTAGAACCCGTCGGGCCACACTTCCCAGCCGAAATCCGTGAGCGGCCCCTGGGTGGCGTCAAAATTGTGCACTCCTGTTGCGGATTCGCCAGGACCCGGTGGAATCGCCGAGACCATCTGGCGGCGGTAATAATTGATCCCCAGATAATCCAGAGGGGCTTTGATCAGCTCCATATCCCCTGGCTTCACGCCCATCATCTCATAGGGGTTCTCTCCAACAAACGCCTTCGGATACTCCCCCTTAAGCGCCGGCTGGAGGAACCAGATGTTGCCGAGGGCGTGCGTTCGCGCCGCGGCAGTCTTATCTTCTGCTCTAGATGTGGCTGGCTGGCAGTACGACATGCTGAATGCCGTGCCGATTTCAAGTTTGGGTTGGATTGCTTTCATCGCACGAAACGCTTGGCCCTGCGCAATGTTCACGACGTGGGTTGCCTTCATGCAATCCGCAAAATTCTTGCGTGCTGGTGCGTGGGTGCCCCACGCATAGCCAAGGAAAGTGAACACCCACGGTTCATTGAAGATGCACCAAGTATTTACCCGGTCGCCCAGGGCGCGCGCTACGATCTCACTGTATTCCATGAACCTCCCGGCCAGATCCCGGTTTGGCCAGCCGCCCTTGTCTTCGAGCGCCTGCGGCAAATCCCAGTGGTACAGCGTGGCAAGTGGGCGAATGTTGGCCTGGTGCAGCGTGTCGGCCACCCGCTTGTAATAGTCCAATCCCTTTGGATTCGGCTTGCCGGTGCCATCCGCCTGGATCCGCGGCCACGAAATAGAGAAACGATAACTGGTCAAATTGAGCTTCTTCGCAAGCGCGATGTCGGCCGCGTAGCGATGATAGGAATCGCAGGCCACGTCGCCGGTGTCTCCGCCCTTCACCCGGCCGACGGTATGCGAAAAGTGATCCCAGATCGATTCGCCTTTCCCGTCTACGTTCCAGGCGCCTTCCACTTGATAGGCGGCCGTTGCCCCTCCCCACAAAGGGTTCTTGGGAAACTGATAGGGCACAAATGTATTGGGGGATGCCGGCAAACCAGCCAGAAGTCTTGCGGACGCCGGAAGGGAAGTGACAGCGGCCGCACCGATCATGCCGCCAAGGAATTCCCGCCGTGAAATTCCAAACATACGAGGAGCCATGGACTCCCTCCCTCGACTTAGAATATCGTTTTTCTTTTATGATTCCACTGGGTGCTGCTTGTGGAATAGTACATCAAAAACGACCAGGATGGCCCCTACGGTCACGGCCGAATCGGCGAAGTTGAAAGTGGGCCAGGGATTGAAGAGGGATAGGGGAATGAAGGGCAGCGAAACTTTAAGGAAGTCGGTAACCGCTCCGTGAAGTATGCGGTCGGTCAGGTTGCCTGTGGCGCCGGCCAGAATCAGCGCGAGCCCGGCGGCATAGGCCGCACTTTCGCTGCAGTTGGCCACCAGCAGCCAGGCGATCAATCCAATGATGACGAGCGTCCCGGCGATCAGCAAAATCCGGACAATCGTGGAAGGCGAACCCGCAAAAAGACTGAACGCAATACCCGGATTCCGCAAGAAAACAATTTCAAAAATGTTTCTTATTACGGTGTGAGGAAAATAGTCGTTCGGCTGGGACTCGACCCACGCCTTGCTGGCTCGATCGAGAAGAACAACCGCAAGCGTGAGCCAAAGCCAACGAAGTTGCCGGGGGAACGTCATGAGGCAACAATACGAAAGGAGCTAGAGGAAGCGTCGAAACACAAAAGGAGGCAACGCATCAGGACTTGCCTCCCTCGATTTCGGCGATGGCTTCGCTGCATCGTTCGCAGATCGTGGGGTAACGTGAATTTTCCCCCACGTGAACCGAGTAGTTCCAGCAGCGTTCGCACTTCTTCCCGTCGGCTCGCTGCACGGTCACTTCCAGGCTCGGTACAACATCAGAGCGGAATTCTCCCGTGCCCGCGCTGATCAGCTCAACCTGGGAAACGATGAACAATCCGGGCAGCACAGGTAAGTAGTGCTTCAGCTTGGCTTTCAACTCCAGGTCGGCATTGAGCAGCACTTTTGCCTCGAGGCCGGAGTTGATCAATTTTTTCTCGTTGCGGGCCACTTCCAACGCCTTCAACGCTTCTCCGCGCACCTTTCCGATTAACTCCCAGGCGCCGGCCTTATCCCCGGCAAGTCCTGTGCGCAATTCGGATTCTTCCGGGAAAAGCGCGATGTGCACGCTATCCGCCTCGCCCATGGCTTTCGGAAGATACTTCCAGAGTTCTTCGGCCGTAAACACAACGATGGGCGCTGCGAGGCGAACCAGCGCGCTGGTAATTTTCCACACGGCGGTCTGCGCCGAACGGCGAGACTTGTTGTTCGGCGCTTTCGTATACAAGCGATCCTTCAGCACATCGTAATAAAAAGCGCTCAGGTCCACCACGCAATAGTCGTGTATCGCATGATAAACGCGGTGGAATTCATACGCGGCATACCACTCGCGGCAGCGCTTCACAAGGTCGGCCGTGCGCTCGAGCATCCAGCGGTCTATCTCATCCATCTGCTCGTTCGCCAACGCGTCACGCGAAGGATCGAAATCGGAGAGATTGCCCAGCGCAAAGCGAAACGTGTTGCGAATCTTGCGATACGCTTCACTGAGCTGAGTCATGACCCTCTCGCTCATTTTTACGTCCGCCTGATACTCAACCGAAGCCACCCAGATCCGCAGCAGGTCCGCTCCCCACTTGTCGCAAATCTCCGAGGGCAGCACCACGTTGCCGAGCGACTTGGACATAGGCCGTCCTTGTTCGTCCAGGGTCCAGCCGTGCGTCACCACGCTGTGGTACGGCGCCTCGTCCCGGATCCCGGTCGCAATCAGCAGTGAACTGTGGAACCACCCGCGATACTGATCGGGGCCTTCGAGATAGACATCGGCGGGACGCCAATCCTTGCCGGGCTCGACGAGACCATTCTTCGGTGTGAGGACGGCGAGATTGGAGGAGCCGGAATCGAACCACACATCCAGAATGTCGTTTTCCTTATGCCATTTCGTCGAGCCGCACCCGCACTTGGTTCCCGCGGGCAGCAATTCTTCCGGAGTGTGCTTGTACCATGCGTCCGCGCCCTCTTTTTCGAACCATTTCACCACGTTGTGCAGCGCCGCAAAGTCCGCGAGTTGCTTCCCGCAGCCGTCGCAGAAGAAAACAATGATCGGGACGCCCCAGAAACGCTGCCGCGAAACGCACCAGTCGGGGCGCTTCTCAATCATTTCGTAAATGCGGTCTTCGCCCCATCCCGGAATCCACTTCACGCCATGAATTTCCTCGAGCGCTTCCTGCCGCAGGGTTTTCTGAGCTCCGTGGGCCGCCTGATCCATGTTGATGAACCACTGTTCCGTGGCGCGAAAGATCACCGGATTGTGGCAGCGCCAGCAGTGCGGATAACTGTGCTTGTAGGGATGGTGGCCCAACAACGCGCCGCGATCGCCAAGTAGCTTCACGATGATCGGATTCGCGGTGAATACATCCTTGCCTTTGTACTCCGGTAGTCCTTCCAGATACACGCCACGGTCATCGAGCGGCGCGTAAATCTCCAGGCCATACTTCTGCCCGGAGATAAAGTCATCGGAGCCATGGCCTGGCGCCGTATGAACGATGCCGCTGCCCTGATCGAGCGTGACGTAGTCCGCCAACAAACCCGGCACCTGGATCGGTAGAAAGGGATGCTGAAACTTCATGCCTTCAAACTCGCGGCCCTTGTACGTCGCGAGCACATCGGCTTGTTTAGTCCCGGTCTCCGCTTGCAGCGCCGCCACACGGTCGTGCGCAAGGAGCAGCTTTCCTTTTTCCGTCGCCACGACCACATACGAAAAATCCGGATGAAACGCCAGCGCCCGATTGTGTGGAATGGTCCAAGGCGTAGTGGTCCAGATGACAGCTGAAACATCCGGGCCGATTTTTACGGCCTCGCCCGTTCCGCCGCCCACCACCTTGAACGTTACCCAAATCGAGGTGCTAGTGTGATCCTCGTATTCGACTTCCGCTTCCGCCAACGCCGTGTTGTCGCAAATACACCAGTAAACTGGCTTCCGCCCGCGGTAGACGTAGCCCTTCTCCATAAAATCCAGAAACGCACCCGCGATGGTCGCCTCGTACTGGCGGCTCATCGTCAGGTACGGATCGTTCCACCGTCCAAAAACACCGAGGCGTTTGAAATCGCGCTTGTGCTGTTCGACGTACCGGCTTGCATACTCGCGACAGCGCTGCCGGAATTCTGCGGGGGATACCTTTCCCTTCCCGCCCAATTCTTTTTCTACCCGCGTCTCGATGGGCAAACCATGGCAATCCCAACCTGGCACGTACGGGGCGTAATGGCCCGCCATGCTCTTGGTCTTCACGACGAGGTCCTTCAGCGTCTTGTTCAGCCCGGTGCCAAGATGAATCGTGCCCGTCGGATATGGTGGGCCATCGTGAAGTACAAACAGCGGCTTCCCTCGGCGCGCGTTCAAGATGCGTTGGTAAAGATTACTCTCCTCCCAGGCCGCCAGTTGCTTCGGCTCATTCTGGGGCAGACTCGCCTTCATCGGAAAATCGGTTTTGGGGAGGTTCAGGGTTTTTTTTAGTTCCAATGGTTCAGCCATGGATTCTGTTTGCAAGTGTCCCTTCTACTCCGCCACTCCCGGGTGACCGGATTGTTCCACAGTCGTCGTTGTATGGCGGGAAACTCGGAAAAGCAGTGTAACTTCGTATGTTACAATGAAAGGGTGCAAGTGTCAGCCGCTGGGGTCACGCAACCTTTCCCGCCCCTGGTGAATCTGATCGGCTGAGAGAACGTTTTCGGGACACCTGCGTCTAGATCACTATAGGGGATAAAGGGTGCCAGGTTTCATTAATCTGATCCCAGACGAGCTGAAGCGGCCGAAGAGTCCGCGACCCACGGAAATGATCCCTACCCCCGCGGGTGCCATGCCCAATTTTGGCAGGCCAGCGCATCTCATGCCGGACGATTTCTGGTCCAACCTAAGGCAATTCCTTTTTGAACGGCCGATAAAGATCGTTGAGCGGAAGGGCATGCCGTTCACGCAAACCAGTTTCGGTTCTGGTGTTTCGGAAAACCTTAAATTCTTCTTTTCCTCCCCAGCAACACCCAAGACGCCTATCAACAAGCGCTTGGAAGTCGACTGGGGCGGCAGCTTCGGCAGCTTCACGGATCGCCTAAAGGAATTCTTCAACCCGTCAAAGCCGCCACCACTCCCGCCGGGCATTCAGCCGGTCAAAGTAAAGGACATTTGGTCGAAAGACGAGAATTGGGGTTGGACCCAGGCGACTGCGCTTTTGGTCCATGCCGGTGTGCTCGCTTTGCTGATCGTTCCCTTTATCATCAGGATGCCGTCCACCACGCAGGCAAAGAACAAATCGCTTGACATGACTCCCTTGGATATCTCGCCTTACGTTTCCAAGCTTCCCGCCGGCAACAACAAGGCAGGTGGGGGCGGAGGCGGTGGCGATCGTTCGACTTTACCGGCAACGAAGGGCAAGGCTCCGCGTTTTGCCATGACGCAATTCACTCCGCCGACCGCCGTGATCAAGAATCCGAATCCCAAACTGCCGATGGATCCGACGCTCCTCGGGCCGCCGGAATTGAAGGTCGCGAATCCCGCACTCTCGAATTTCGGCGATCCCATGGCCGCGAGCGTTAATCTTTCCAATGGAACGGGTGGCGGTGGCGGCATCGGCACAGGTGAAGGCGGCGGAATTGGCAGTGGCAGTGGCGGCGGCCTCGGCCCCGGCGAAGGCGGCGGTACTGGCGGTGGAGTATTCCGCGCCGGCGTGAATGGTGTGGGCTCACCCACCTGCTTCTATATGCCGAACCCGCCGTATTCCGAAGAAGCTCGCAAGGCGAAATATTCTGGCGTGGTCGTTGTCCAGGCAGTTGTAACCGTGGACGGGCGCGTCACCAACCCGCAGGTTATGAAGAGTCCCGGCTTGGGGCTCGACGAGACTACTGTGACCACCATGCGTACGTGGCGCTGCAAAGCGGCCACCGGCCCGAACGGCCGTCCCGTTCCCACGCTGGTCTCCTTCGAAGTCAATTTCCGTTTGTACTAAACAAATCCCTGACCTTCGGTTGAAAACAGGGCCGGCGGCTCTCTTTTCTTTTTCGATGCATGCCCTTCCACTTTTTAACAGGACCGCTGAAAAATCTCCGCCCTTCGGAGATTCTTTCCCCTCGATCACCTTCGTTGGGGACCAACGGTGGCGGAGGGGAGAATGACCCGAAACCGGCCCGGTCTGGCAATCTGGCCCCTGTTTCCTCCATGCCGCTTGCGCCACCACGCCTGATAGAAACGACCGACAGCCAGTTGCCGGTCCCTCCTTCGGTCCTGGATCCGGACGCTCCAGCGGTTCCTTCAGTGGTCACAAATCTGGGCTGCCCTGGATGAAACTCGACACGGGCTCAGCCCGACCAGGCAATCATCATGGAGTAGGCTCAGGCGATAACGGAACCATGGGCGATGGAGACAGCGACGGCGCTGGTGTTGGAAACGACCCCGGTCCGTATGCCATCGTCGCCCATTTGCAGCTATTGCCCCAATCCGGATGTCAGCGAGGAAGCGCGAAAGACGAAACTTTAGGGTGCAGTCACCGTCCAGGTGCTCATCGGAGCGGACGGCTCTCCTAAACGCATCCGTATTCTAAAGGGCTTGGGCATGGGACTCGATGAGCAAACCGTGGCCGCGGTTCGCGGTTGGCGTTTTTATCCCTGCGCGCGATGCGTAGCACCGGCCAATTTCCGTCTGGGTAAGGATTGAAGCTGTATTCCGACTGTACTAGAAACGGGTTCTTACAATCCCTGGAACCGATTGATGCAAATGGTGACTGTGGAAGAGATCTCAGGGGTTGAAGGCCTGTGTTTTCCACGTTTTTTGGCACGGCCGAAAGCCATGCCCACTCAAAACCACCACAGATGGCACATAGGAAATTACACTCCAGTTTCGCGCCCGACGGAAGCCAGCGTCTGCTACGATGTGGCGCATGCCCAATAGAAAATCGATTCTTGTCATCTTGCTTGCCTGGAGCATCTTTGCTCCCATCCTCGCCGCCCAAAGCGGCGCAGGGTCGCTCGACCTCAGCGCGCAGATCACTCCGACCGGCGGCCGCCCCGAGCCCGTGCGCGAATTCACCTTTTACGTCCTAACGAAGAGCTACGCCGACATCATGAAAGAAGTCGAAACGGAAAACGTGCTGCCGACCCGCGAACAGTTCATCGAAAACCTGAAGGTTTCTCCCGAGCTGAAAACCTGGATGAAGGATCACGACATCATTGACCTGACGCAGCCCGATATCGACAAGCTGATTACCGCGGATGACATCCTGCTGATTCCCGAGTTTCTCGCCGCGTATCAGCGCTCCAATAGCGGCGGGGTAACCTCCGGTTTGCCCGATCCGAAATTCAAGGATACCGACAAGGAAGCGAATCCGGACAAATACGCCAAGCAGAAGCTGGAATACACGACCGCGCTCAAGAAGTTCATTCAGACACATCAATCCACCATCTCCGGCATCGAGCTCGAATTGGCCGCGGTCAACCCCAAGGTTCAGTGGGATAAGCTTCAGGTGGATCACAAAAAGAGAATCTCCCAGCTCGCCCCGGATTTGGCGCAAACCAAGTATCTCGCGGGCAAGTGCGACACCGACCTCGAAGGCCGCGCGCACCTGTTAGGCATTCCCTCCGGCTCCTTTTGGGTGAGTTCCATGGGCATGGACGCCGCCTCCGGCGACCGCCGGCTCCGTTGGGACGTGCCCATCAAGGTCAGCGCCAGCCAAACCACGCGCCTCGCATTGACGAACGTGAATGGCACAGACGTCAACGCTAGCAATCCATGATTTACGCTATTCTGTTTCCATGGGTACCCCGGTTCTTTGGGTTGGCTTCAATCTCTTTGTCTTCGTAGCCATTGCCCTCGACCTGGGTGTCTTTCATCGCAGAGCCCGCAAAGTCAAACTGCGGGAAGCGGCTTTTTTTAGTGCGGTGTGGATTGCCCTCGCCCTGGCCTTCGGCTACTTCGTTTGGCACTGGTACGGCTCCCAACGCGGCCTGGAGTATCTCACCGGCTACGTCGTCGAGAAGGCCCTCAGCATTGATAATCTGTTTGTGTTCCTGATGATCTTCCGCACGTTTCAGGTGGACGAGCGCGTACAGCATCACGTGCTGGAGTGGGGAATCATCGGCGCACTGGTCATGCGCGGCCTGATGATCGCCTCCGGCTCGGTGCTCATAGCCCGGTTCAACTGGGTGCTTCCTCTCTTCGGCTTATTCCTGGTCTACACCGGCGTGCATATGATCCGGAAGCGCGACAAGGAGGTTCATTACGAGAAGAATCCTGTCTTTCGCTTTGCCAGTGGCCACCTGCGCGTCACCAAGGAATATCATGGAGACAAATTCTTCATCCACGAGGCCGGCAGTCTTTTCGCCACTCCCCTTTTCTTGGTCCTGCTCATCGTCGAAGTGACCGATGTTACCTTTGCGATTGACTCCATCCCCGCCATCTTTGGTATCACTCGCGATGCTTTCATCGTCTATACCTCGAACGTGTTTGCCATCCTCGGACTTCGAGCCATGTACTTCCTAATGAAAGACATCCTGGATTACTTCCGCTACCTCGGCATCGGGCTCGCCGTCGTCCTGATCTTTATCGGGGCCAAGATGGTCGCCGAAATCTGGTGGCACCTTTCGGTGAAGCTTTCTCTCGGCGTGGTGGGCGGAATCCTGCTTCTCACCATGCTGCTCTCACTATTGTCAGGCCCGAAAAAGGATCAAAAAAAATTGCCTGTCTGATACCAGCGTCTCAAGAACCTTGGGGTAGAATGCGTGTGCCATTATGAACGACACTCTTCCGAAAGCAATTGCCGGCATGGCCTCCCCCGAATCCGAAGTGCGCGTTGCCTCCGCCACGGAAATCTATCGTTTGGGCCGGGCCCTAGCCGATCACGCCGTCTATCCGTGGTGGTCGGACCCGGAAATCTCGGAACTGCTGGAGGGTGCGCACCCGTTTGTCACTGTGGGTTTGGCCGTGCACCCGGAGCAGTTCCAGAAGATTCGCGAAGCCGGCGGATCGCCCCGTCTGGCGGACGTGCCTCTGGACCAGGACGCGCAGGAGTTTGAACTGCATCTTCCCGGCGGCCTATCTCTGGATGTTTTGACCTCGAGCGACCCCGCGGGGGATGGAGCTATCGCAAAATACCTGCGAAAATTCGGCGAAGGGATTCAGCAGATCGAATTTCGTTGCAAGGATGTGGATCGCGCTACGCGCATTCTAAGGGAGAAATACAGCGTACAGCCCGTCTACCCCGCGTCTCGTCCTGGTGCCGACGGCGCGCGCGTCAATTTCTTCCTGGTCTCCGCGCCAGGCGCCAGCAAAGTCTTGATCGAATTTTACGAACCGGCGCTCCGCCTTGAATGAGACCTTCACCCGAGACTAGCGAGGATCCTCTGGCGGCTTTGATTCGCTAAGGTACTGCCACGCGCGCAAGACCTCCGCGACGCTCCAGGCTTGGGCAATGCAACCCGCGGGAGGAAAGGGCGGGTCGCCTCCGAAGATCTCCCCGATGGTGCCCAACCCTCCCGAACGGATTGTGCGGCCCAGCGGCTCCAGAAAGCTTTTCGCCACTGCGCGATCTTCGTACACACGAAAATGCGCCAGCGCAAATGGACCCAGCAACCAGGCCCACACCGTTCCCTGGTGATACGTCGAATCCCGTTCTCGCGGCCCGCCCGCATACTGCCCTTTATAGCCGGGTTCTGTGGGTCCCAGGCTCCTTAGTCCATGAGAGGTCAGCAGTCGCTGCGCCACCACATCAACGGTCGCTTTCTGCTGCAGTTCGTTCAGAGGGCTGATCGGCAAGGACACAGCGAAAATCTGGTTGGGTCGAAGCTCTGCCGCGCTGCCCCCGCCCGGAACGTCAATCACGTCAAAGCAACAGTTCCGCTCCGGATTCCAGAACTTTTGGAAGTTCTTCGAGGCCTTTGCCGACAGCTTGAGGTATCCTTCTCCCGGTTTTGCCAGCAGACGCGCAAACTGCGACATCGTGTGCAGAGCGTTGATCCACAGCGCATTAATCTCCACCGGTTTCCCCGTGCGCGGCGTTACGACCCAATCGCCGATCTTGACGTCCATCCAGGTGAGTTGCACCCCCGGGCCACCCGCGAATACCAGCGCGTCCGACGGATCCACCTTGATGTTGTAGCGCGTGCCCTGGACGTAGGCATCCACAATTCCTGAGAGAACCGGGAACAATCGGTTCATCAGCGCCAAATCCCGAGTCACAGCAACGTATTGCCGCACCGCCTCGAAATACCACAGTGCCGCATCCACGGCGTTGTATTCCGGTGCGCCTCCTCCTTCGGGAAAATTGTTGGGCAGCATTCCGGCACTGACATGCCGCGCAAACGACTCGAGAATTTTTTGCGCAATCTTCGGCCTTCCGGTGGAAAGCAACAGCCCGGGAAGGGCAATCATGCTGTCACGTCCCCAATCGCAAAACCACGGATAGCCCGCGATGACGCTTAATGCATCCGGCTCGCCCGGCAAAGCGCGCTTCACCACAAATTGGTCCGCCGCCAGGACTAGCTGCTCAAGCCATTCAGGCTCGCCCTCCGATTCCTCCACCTTGCCAGCGCCGTGGGGGTCCCGCCAGTTCTTCAGAAGTTTCAGCTCCCGATTCGAATACTCCGTCCGCGCCTGCTCTCCGTCGAGAGAAGTGTCCGGCTCCGTGCTGAAGACGAGCGTTACGCTCTCTCCCACCACCAACGGGAAGTGGAACTGCCCTCCGAACAGGCGATCCTCATGGTCATCCAGCCCGCGCTCCCGTTCCGCAGGAAGAAAATAGTCGCAATACCATTCATGGTGAGGCTGAAACTTGGCCTCGGAGCTCTGCAGATAGAATGGCGTCGCATCTTCATGCGCAACAACGCTCAAACCACTTTTGACGGACTCGATGCGCATCTGCCAGCCCTTCGATTGCGTCGTTGCGTGAAAATCCCGGTAGTTCACCAGCACCTTGCCTTCGATTTCGATGGGCGCACTCGCGCGCACCAACGTGTATTCCACGTAGGTGGTGTTCTCGCTGTGCTTCATCCATATACGCTTTTCGAGGAGCGCGTCCGCCAGCGCGTAACGCCAAACGGGAGTCGTCCCTTCCAGGAAAAAGCTCTCGATCTGCAGGTATCCGCGCGGAGAGATGAATCCGCTAAGCCAGCGGTTGGTCGCCAGGGAATAACTTGCATCTAGATAGCGCGCGCTCTCGTCCACACCGGAAACGAGGAGAGTCCGCCGCGTCGGCGGTTGCAGGGCTGCAAACAAAAGCCCGTGATACCGCCGCGTCGAAGTTCCCGCCACGCTGCCCGAGGCAAACCCTCCCAGGCCGTTCGTGACCAGCCACTCCCGGGCCTCTGCCACCTCCAGAGAGCCGCACACTTCTCTGCCAAACTGCACTTTCGCGAGCTGTGACACGCACTATTCTCCACTCTGTTCGAGTAGTTTCGCGACCAAGCCCGTCCAGCCTGTCTGGTGGCTGGCGCCGAGGCCCGCGCCATGGTCTCCATGAAAGTATTCGTAAAAGAGAACCAGGTCGCGCCAGTGAGGATCCTTGTTGAACAAATCCTGAGCGCCGGCAAAAGGCCGCTGCCCATCTTTCCCCGGCAGGAAGATTCGCGTCAGCCGCCTGGAAATCTCCGCCGCCACCTGCCAGAGGTCTGCTTCTTTACGCGAATGAGTCGGAAATTCCACCTTGAAGTCCTCGCCATAATAATGGTGGTACTTCTGCAGCGATTCGATCAGCAGATAATTCACCGGAAACCAGATCGGCCCGCGCCAATTCGAGTTGCCACCAAAAATTCCCGTCGTGGATTCCCCCGGCTCATAGTCCACCCGGCTGACGTGATTGTTCACTTGCACCTCGTAGGGATGCTCGAGGTGGTAGCGAGACAGCGCCCGCACGCCGTAAGGAGACAAGAACTCCGTTTCATCCAACATCCGGCACAGCACGCGCTTCAGTTGCTTCCGGTTCACCAGCGACATCAGCCGTCTCACCCCGCGTGCTGAACGCTGCGTCATTTCGATGTGTTCGGGCACGTCCGGATGATTGTCGACAAACCACTGCATTCGCCGCTTGAATCCCGGCAGGCGCTCCACGATCTCCGGCTCCAGCGTCTCCACGGCGAACAATGGGATCAGGCCCACCATCGAGCGAATCTTCAGGAAGTGCTCTTCCCCGTTCGGCAGGTGCAGCAGGTCGTAATAAAATCCGTCTTCGTTGTCCCAAAGCGAGCGCCCATCAGTGCCGATGTCATTCATGGCATGAGCGATGTAAACGAAATGTTCAAAAAACTTGCTGGCCACGTCCTCGTAAGCCTGGTCTTCTTTCGCCAGCTCCAGGGCGATGGCCATCATGTTCAGGCAGTACATGCCCATCCAGCTCGTTCCGTCGGACTGCTCCAGATGGCCGCCAGTCGGCAGTGGCGCGGACCGGTCAAACACTCCGATATTGTCCAGCCCGAGGAATCCTCCCTGAAAAATGTTGTGTCCCTCCGGGTCCTTGCGGTTTACCCACCAGGTAAAATTCAACAGCAGCTTGTGAAAAACTCTTTCGAGGAATGCACGATCCGTTACTCCCTTAATGCGCCTTTCAATCTTGTAAACACGCCAAGCCGCCCACGCATGCACCGGTGGATTCACATCGCTGAACGCCCACTCGTACGCCGGGAGCTGCCCGTTCGGGTGCATATACCATTCGCGCAGCAGCAAAATGAGTTGGTCCTTCGCATAGTCCGGGTCCACCAGCGCCAAGGGAATGCAATGAAATGCCAGGTCCCACGCCGCGTACCACGGATACTCCCACTTGTCCGGCATCGAGAGCACATCATCGTTGTAAAGGTGCGTCCAATCCTTATTGCGGCTTTTCCAGCGTTCCTCCGGCGGTGGCGGCCCCGCGGGATCCCCTGCGAGCCACGTGCGCACGTCATAGTGATAAAACTGCTTGGACCACAACATTCCCGCGTACGCCTGCCGCATCACTTGCCGCGCATCGGGGGAAAGTTCTTTGTCCAACTTTGATTTGTAGAACTCGTCGGCTTCTTTCTGCCGCTGTGCAAATACGCCGTCGAACCCCTTGCCGAAATCGTTTGTTCCGGGTACGTCCGCTCCGCGTTCCTCGTGCGCGGGGGCCGTAATCGCCCCCACCATCGGCGAATCGGAATCCATCCCGCCGAGCGGATCCAGGTCGGTCAATCGCAATTTCAGCGTGGCGGTTTCCCCTGCGCGCAGTTGCAGCGCATAGTGTGCGCCCATTTTTGTTCCCACCTCTGCCGGATTCACGGCCGCCTTGTCTCCATGGATCAGGTATTCGTGAAAAGCGTCTTTCACGTACGGCGAACGCATGCGCGTACTGAACAACTTCATGTAATTCGTTTCATTTTCTGTGAACAGCAATTCCGGCTTTCCCGCGCATTGCAGCCAGCGCTTTCCGTACTGCCAATGCTGGATCTCCGCGCAGAGCGCTCCCGGGGTGTCCGGGGCCTTGCGCACGGCGGGGCGCCGCAGATCTCTGCCCCAGCTCCACGTATTGCGGAACCACAAGGTTGGCAGTAGATGCAGCGGCGCCGCTTCCGGTCCGCGATTAGCCGCCGTGATTTTCACCAAGATGTCTTCGGCTGCGGACTTCGCGTACTCCACAAACACGTCAAAATAACGGTTCTCCGCAAACACACCGGTGTCCAGCAGCTCAAACTCCGCATCCGTTCTCCCTCGCTTGCGGTTTTCTTCCAGCAGCGCCTGGTACGGAAATTCCGCTTGCGGATACTTGTACAGCATCTTCATGTAACTGTGCGTCGGGGTCGAATCCAGGTAGAAGTAGCACTCCTTCACGTCTTCCCCGTGATTCCCTTGGTTGCCAGTGAGCCCGAACAAGCGCTCCTTCAAGATCGCATCGCGCCCGTTCCACAGCGCCAGCCCGAAGCAGATCGTCTGGTGGCGGTCGCAGATTCCCCCAATCCCGTCCTCTCCCCACCGGTAGGTCCTCGCATGGGCGTGTTCAAAGGGAAAATAATCCCAAGCGGTGCCGTCCATGCTGTAGTCCTCGCGCACGGTTCCCCACTGCCGCTCCGAAAGGTACGGTCCCCACCGCTTCCAGTGTTTCTTGCGGAGCCGGGCTTCTTCGAGGCGATGATCTTCCGCGGTTAGGAGTCGAGGCATGGTCCTCAAAAATCAATCCGGTCTAATGGTCGCATCTTTACCTAAACCAGGCCGCGAGGCAACCCCGGAGGTTGTCCGGCCCGGCAAGGGTGGTCAACTCACTTCATGTTTATCAAGGAGGACTGGATGCCAACAATATTCTTTGCCTAGCTGTCCCGTTTCGAGTATCGTTTCCACGCACAGAGGTAACTAAACTTCGAAGGGGATGGCCATCCCCTTCTTTTTGTTGCATTGATTTCTGGAACAACCCGCTTCGCAAGGTGCACTTTTTTGCGATTGCGCGCCAGCTGAGATCCTTCGGCCACGCAAACTGCACGGTCCTCAGGATGACCTTGGGCTTTGTTTGAGTAAAATGGACGATTCCTCCCCCTCTTTTACTCCCCGTACGGTACCCAGATATTCTTTACCTGGTTCGCATGCTCAAGCCACCAGCGCCCTTCGCCTTGTTGCGCATCAAAAAAGTCCAGGGCCCGCCTTTCGTTCGTCCACACCTGCTTGAGGTTTCCTACGGAAAGCGCCTTGGCCGTGGCGCACAATTCCGCATCGCCGTAGCACCAGATTGCGTCCAGATCATCGTGTTCCGCGAGCACTTT
>Ga0306920_100000776_pt1 | contig 38489 bp, 42 predicted proteins | sample flu12Cox44000170_FD_204666 | JGI IMG/M metagenome (GOLD analysis project Ga0306920, IMG submission 204666) | Lab enrichment of tropical soil microbial communities from Luquillo Experimental Forest, Puerto Rico - flux4day.12C.oxic.44.000.170 (v2)... | ecosystem: Environmental > Terrestrial >... | reverse complement strand
GATCGGCCATCCAGCGCGCCTGATCGGCACGTTCCCGTGCGAGTTGGGATACGCGCGCTGCTGTAAGCATTCGAGCTTCGCTCCCGCTTATGCTCGCGGCATCACTTTAACATTTACGGGCGGCGCACGGGAACAATGGCGATGTCGAGACTGGGGCGAAATTTCGTTATCGCGACGGTTACGCAGCCCGATAAAGAGGCGTTCTTCGCGATGTATCAATTGTTCTTGGCACCCTCGCGAATCCATGCGCGGATAGCATTGCGGTCGCAGATGCCGTGCGGCATGCGCGCCTCGGGGGAAGCACCCTGCTCGTCGGGCACGGCGCTGATCCGACTTGCGAGGAGAATACTGGCTACCTCCTCAACGCGAGCATTCGGACGAACGCTAATGGCGGCTGAGACCATCACTTCAGCAGCCTTCATGTTGCCCACTCCGTTTCGTCAGGGAATATCAGAGAATTGGCATTTGGGCGCCGCCGGCTTTGAACGGCTTTGCAGGGCGATAAGCATCTCAAGCGCTAACGCGTTCTCGCAATAGTCGCGCCAGTCGTCCTGACCTGGCCAAGGTTGATTGCTCGATGTACGCGCTAAATCCAAGGCACATTCGTCCCGGTTCTCGCAGTCGGCGCAACGCCCCTGAAGGTGACGAAGCAAAGCGGGATCCGAGAGAGCCAATTCATACCAGTCGAGGCCAACCGCCACCATGCGGCGCCAGAGCAAGTCGTCAACGTGCTTGCCCGCAACCTTGCAACGATCGGCAGTCGAGATTTCTTGACCGTGCGTGAGATATTCGACCTTATCCGAGCCGAGGCGGGCGGCTTCGAGCAACTGATCGGCCTGAGTCATCCAATGTTGCCACAGTCGGATAAAGAAGTTCGGAGGTAGATGTCTCCGTCGGAGCGAAAACGCGCGCATCGTACCCTCCTCTGAGTCGTTGCACATAACGTCTAATTTGCCTTAGCTTTGACAGTTCGCTCGGCGACCAATACTGAGAGTGTCGTAGCGTTGGGGCAATATATTTGCCAAGCTGGGTCGGATGGATTCTTTGCGAGCTCGTGCTCGCATCGCCGTTTGCTTCCACAGACCGTGCATACGCGCTGAAGATCTCGCATGACCTCTGGCTCCCGTTGCGTGATTTCCTTGCGATCGAGATGAACCTCGTTCATCCTCCAATACAGCAAGTCCGCGGCATCCGGCCATTTGCCGGCGAGAATGGAGAGATCGGCTCCGCTCACGCCCATGTCGCGGGCGATGCGTTCCACTTCGACAGCACCACAACAGTCGAGGTCCAACCTCGCCTTACGTCTGCCGTTCCAATTTCGCCACCAACGTGCAAACCGACGAGTGAAGCCAGGCTTTTCACTTGTTTGGACCGAGTGCGACATAGCAGCCTCCATGCCGATCGAGCGTCCTACGCATTTAACCGACGCAGCGCGGAGCGATTCCGCAACAAGATCCGGCGCCGCTTTGCCACTTCGATCGCCGCTGCGTCTTCCAAAATTTTTAGGGTGCGTGAAACCGTTTCGATGGTGAGGCCGAGATAGTCGGCGATGTCCTGCCGCGACATCGGAAGCTCGACTGTCGCGCCCGTGGGCAACCGGTCCGCCATTTCCAGGAGAAAGCCAGCCACCCGCTCTTCCGCATTTTTAATCAACACGAGTGAATGTTCTTGCACCCGTTGGAGTTCGCGGGCGGTCAGGGTCCACATCTCGCGTGCGACCTCGGTGTCCCTTGCCGCTAGCGCCAGCACCGCGCTGCGTTTGATGACGATGATCTTGCAATCGGTGATCGCTTCGGCTGAAAACGTGTGCTCGTCGCCAGTCTCAAAACCGAAAATGTCGCCCGGCAGATGGAACGCGCCGATTTGCCGCCGTCCGTCTACCAACACCTTGTAGGTCCGCACTGTCCCGCTCACGATCTTGTAGAGGTAATCAGCGGGCTCGTTCTCGCCGTAGATCTCGCTATTGCGGGCAAACGACATGCACGCACCCATGAGCCCGATCGTCCCGTCCTGCGCGGCGGCACCCGACGGAGGCGCACCAGGAGATTGGGTGCACGGTTGCTTGAAGGAACCATTCCGGATTGCGGTCTGCGTCAACATGGCTCTGACCTCCAATGGATAGGACATTGGTAACCGCAGCGCGAGCGAGCGAAAATTCCGATAAAATCCCTCCGGGCTAGCCCGGAGGTGAAAGGAGCAATTAAGACTCTCGATGAAGACGTTTCTTGCAAATCTGGCCGCCAAATCGAGCCCGGACAGCCAGCTAACCGGCCTGAAGCATTGGCTTTTTCTGCGGCGGGACGCACTTCGCTACGTTCTTGTCCCGCTTGCTGTAACGATTGCGTTCCTGGCGCGACTCGCGCTTACGCCTGTTTTGCAAGATGCCTCGCCCTACCTGTTATTCATTCCAGCCGTTTTGGTCGCCGGCGGCTTAGGGGGGCTCGGCCCGGGACTATTAGCGACTGGCCTCAGCGTTGTGCTCGGTTTCTTCGTCACGACTTCCTCCAGCACATCGGTTCCCGAAATCGCCAACGCTGTCTTATTCGCAATCATCGGAGCTGGCATTGCCTGGAGCGGAGAGCTACTGCAGCGCAACCGTGTTCAAGCTGCCAACAGCACGCGAGAGGCGATTGCGCGCGAGGCGCATCTTGCATCGATCCTGGAGACGGTGCCCGATGCGATGATCGTGATCGACGAGCACGGAATCGTGCAATTCAGCACGGCAGCCGAACGGCTGTTCGGCTATAGCAGGCCAGAAGTGATAGGAAAGAATATCAAGATGTTGATGCCATCGCCCTATAGGGAGAAGCACGATGATTATATGAGCCGGTACATGCGCACTGGAGAACGGCGAATTATCGGCATCGGGCGGCTGGTGGTTGGCGAGCGCAAGGACGGCTCAACCTTCCCGATGGAGCTGGCCGTTGGAGAAATGCGATCCGGTGATCGACATTTTTTTACGGGCTTCATCCGCGACATAACGCAGCGTCAGGCATCCGAGGCGAGGCTGCAGGAGCTGCAATCGGAGCTCGTTCATGTCTCCCGGTTGACTGCGATGGGCGAAATGGCGTCGGCCCTCGCGCATGAACTCAACCAGCCATTGTTGGCGATCGTGGGCTACATGAAGGGCTCGCGACGACTCCTCGAAAGTGGCGCCGAAGACAGCTCGAGCTTGCTTCGCGACGCCCTGGACAAAGCGGGCGATCAAGCGATGCGTGCGGGACAGATTATCCGTCGCTTGCGGGAATTCGTGGGCCGAGGCGATACCGAGCGGCGGGTGGAGAGCGTCAAGAAGCTCATTGAAGAGGCCAGCGCCTTGGCGCTGGTGGGAACCAAGGATCAGCGGGTCCGCGTCCGATTCCAATTCGACCCGACGATCGATCTTGTGTTGGTCGATAAGATTCAGATCCAGCAAGTGGTGCTCAACCTGATCCGGAATGCTGTCGAGGCTATGGCGAGGTCCGAACGGCGCGAGCTTACTATCTCCACGGCAGCAGAGGACGATGATATGGTCGCTGTCAGTGTGGCTGACACGGGCTCGGGTATCGCGCCGGAAGTCATGTCGCAGCTATTCCAGCCCTTTGCCACGAACAAGCCGCATGGCATGGGGGTCGGTTTGTCGATCTGTCGCACCATTGTCGAGGCTCACGGCGGACGGATTACGGTGGAGGCAAATCCCGGCGGGGGAACGATCTTTCGCTTCACGCTGCGGGCCGCGCTGGGGGAGAATGTCAGCGATGCGGTCTGACAAGCCCATCGTCCACGTGATCGATGACGACGAGGCGGTCCGCGAGGTGCTTAGTTTCCAGCTGGGATCGGCGGGTATCGACGTGCGGACATACGACTCCGCCGCTGGATTTCTCAAGACTGCGCTACCCGTCCAAACCGGCTGCATCGTCACCGATGTGAGAATGCCCGACCTCAGCGGCATCGACCTATTACGGCGATTACGACAGCTCAAGGTCACTGCGCCGGTCATCGTCATCACCGCTCACGGAGATATCCCCCTCGCAGTGGAGGCGATGCGAATGGGCCGGTCGATTTTCTGGAAAAGCCGTTTGAGGACGAGGTACTGCTCGCCTCCGTACGGTCGGCGCTGGATAGGGAGAACCGCGATCGAAAGCGCCAGACCGAGCGCAGCGAGATCCAGAGGCGACTCGCAGCATTGTCGAATCGCGAGCGTGATGTGCTGCAAGGCTTGGTGGCCGGACGTGCGAATAAGCAGATTGCGTATGACCTCGGGATCAGCGCTCGAACGATCGAGAACTATCGAGCAAATCTTATGATGAAAATGCAGGCTGCGAGTCTGTCCGATCTCGTGCGAATGGCCCTGATCGCTGGACTGCTCGATCCGAGCGCGGATGACGCGGGAGGGACGGCATAACCCAAGCCGATTGATGCCAACAATGCCTGAGCCGCACCAGATCGCCTCTGAACACGCAATTTAAGCAACGTGACCTCCGGAATTCCCCGGAGGGACAAGACCGGAATTTTTGCGCTTCGCTATCCCCGCTAGTGTTGGTCGTCTTCCTGGGGATGGGGGCCGCATCATGTCACCGCAGATATCCGGCTTGATCTCATCAAGAGAAAGGGGCCTTCGCTATTTGCTAATTGCCTGCGGCCTGGTGGTTGCGATCATTTTGATTCTCATCAGCGTCAAAGTATCGGCTGCCCAAATTTGGTCAGGCGTTGCACCTTCCAAGGAGATGGTCAATCGCGCACTAAAGGGCGACCGTCTCCCGTTGGCGGTTGCGCCCGATCCAAGCCCTACCGACCGGTCCATCGAGGTCAACGCTCCCCGCCTGTCCGCTTGGCACAGTTTGCCTGATGGTTGCGAGGCGTTGGCCAGCCCTCTCGCTCGTTCCACGGCAGCACACATCGCAGGGCGTTGCGTGTCTTAGACAAGAGCTTTGTAGGTCTGCGACAGTTCTGTTGTGGAACCACCCATGCGGTGCTTTGGAAAATTTGACGCATATCAAAACGGCGCCCTCCACTTGGTGCCTTACTATCGAGTGGGCGATCCTGAGCCGCGAGCGCAAGCAAACCAATGACAAATCAGAAGGAATTGGCGAGCAAGGGGCTTGTCGTCGTCGTCATCGGCGATGACCCCGCCGTTCGAAGCTCCCTTAAAGTCTGGCTCGAGCTTGAGGGCCTGACCGTCCGCAGCTACGCCAGCGGAGTGGAATTGCTGTCTGCGGGCGAATTGGGCCGGTGCGACTGTTTGATCATCGACGAAAAGATTCCGGCGAGCAACGGGCTGCACCTCATCACGGAACTGCGCGAGCGAGACTTTTCGGCGCCGGCGATTCTGGTTACGAGCCAGCCCAGCATGTCGCTGCGCGAGGAGGCCGAAAAAGTCGGGGTGCCGATCGTGGAGAAGCCTCTGCTGGGAAATGGGCTACTCGACACGATCCGCGATGCCATTGGTAGTAGTTCCGGTTAGGTGACCCATGCCCGGCGCAGACTTTCACTTGATCCTGGTTTGCGTGGTCACCATCGGTCTGACGCAGTCCGTGAGGGCGCAAGAAACCGACACGCGTGAGGGCCGCGGCGAAGCGTTGCTGAACACCAACTGTGCCCGCTGCCATGCCATCGGGCGTAGCGGCGCCAGTCCGCACCCGGAGGCGCCGCCGTTTCGTACACTTTCTCGCAAGTTCAAAATCGACGGACTTGCTGAGGCCCTGGCCGAAGGGATTTTTACCGGTCACCCGGACATGCCGGAATTCGTCTTCGAGCCCGACGAGGTGGGCGCGATCATTGAATATCTCAAATCCATCCAGCAGCGGTAACGCTGGGTGCGCGGGGTCTAGCGGACACGATCCCGTTCTTGATCCATCTCAAGAATCGGCGTCTTCGAGCGTGCCATACATTCCATCAGCCCGCAGGAGGGCGCGTGGAAGGCAATGTTCATGACCATGGCTCAGTCCGAAAGCCCCATTCTCAGTCGCGGCACCCTGCCGCAAGAGCGATCCTTCGCAACCATGATGGTGCACGTCGACGTGGCGCGCGACTGCGAGCAGAGGATCCAACTCGCTCTTGCTCTGGCCGACCGATTTCAGGCGATCCTTATTGGCGTTGCCGGCCTGACGCTACGGCCCGCTTTCGCCGCCGGAGGTGTCGTCGTCTATCACCAGCCCACACAAGACGATTGCCGCACGGCGAGCGCACGCCTCGACGACATCGGCAGGAGGTTCCGGCTCAAGGGCCAACATCTCAAGCAGGTTGAATGGCGTAGCGCCCTCGAACTCCCGTATGAACTTGTGTCGGGGGAGGCACGAGCGGCGGATCTCATCATCGTCGGAGCACGGTACACTGGCGGCAACGTGCATGATCTTGTCGATCCCGGCGTGATCTTCCTGCGCGCGGGCCGGCCGGTCCTGGTCGTCCCCGCCGTGGTTGCTCCGCCACACCTCCATCGGGTGGTGGTGGCGTGGAAGGACACGCGCGAGTGCCGCCGCGCCGTGCGCGATGCCCTTCCGTTTTTGCAGCGGGCGAACGAGGTTCTGGTCTTCGGCATCGACGAAGGCCAACCGGAAACCGCCAAAACACATCTGTCCGACGTCGCGGCCTACCTTCGCCGCCATGGCGTGCTCGCGGTGCGCGAGGTGTGGCAGCAAGCCCGCGGCCCAGTCGCTGCCGAGCTTCTTCACCTCGTTCGAGACGAGGGCGCAGATTTGATCGTGGCCGGCGGCTATGGACATAGTCGGTTAGGTGAATGGATCTTCGGCGGGGTCACGCACGAGCTTCTAGCATCTAGCCCGATTTGTTGCTTGTTGTCGCACTGAGGATCTCCATTTGCATATAGGAGAAACGTTGATGCTGAACACCGATGCGAGAAGCGCAGTCAGCGCGGAGCAGGACCATCTCAGACCGCTTGCGGCGCTGATGGTGCACGTCGACGTCGATCGCGACTGTGAACAAAGAGTCGAGCTCGCGATCGCCCTGGCCGAACGGTTTCAGGCCGCACTTATCGGCGTTGCTGGTTGCGCGCTGTGGCCGGCATTCATGGCCGGAGACGTCGGCCTAACAAAATCCAACGAATACGACTTCCAACAGATCGTGGCACGTTTCGAGCAAAGGGGCAAAAAGTTTCGCGCCCAGGGCCGCTGCCTCAACCTGATCGAATGGCGCAGCATGCTCGAAACACCCGGTGAGTTGCTTTTGCGGGAAGCTAGAGCGGCGGACCTGCTCATTATCGGTCGGGGGCATAGTGCAGGCGGCCATGACCCCGGCATGATTTTGCTGCGTGCCGGTCGGCCCATTCTGCTGGTGCCCGACGCCGCGGCGCCGCTCGCGCTTCGCCGCGTGGTCGTCGCATGGAAGGATACGCGTGAATGTCGCCGCGCGGTGCGGGACGCGCTCCCCCTGTTACAGGAGGCCAAAGAGGTCCTGCTCGTCGAGATCGGCGAGCACGAATCGCGTTCGCAGGCCAAGAAGACTCTGGCCGATGTCGGGGAGTATCTCGTGCGTCACAAGGTGATCGTGGCAGACGAGGTGTGGCGAGAACCACATGGGTCGGTCGCCGCCGAGCTCTTCCAACTCGTAGAAGAAGAGAGGGCGGATCTAATCGTGGCCGGCGGGTACGGCCACAGCCGGCTGGGTGAATGGATTTTCGGCGGCGTCACACGCGAGCTTCTGACAACAAGCCCTGTATGTTGCATGTTATCGCACTGAGCACAGACGTTACATCGCGCTGGCAAAGCGCTCAGTCACGAACCGCTATGGCTAATCCGCAGAGTAGTGGCTAGGCGCTTCTTGCAGCTCTTCGACCACAAGATCACCCTTCGGCGTAACCATTTCCCCGCCCAGCCGAGTGCGGACCACCTCACGGATGTGCTTCGCGATTCGGGGTTCCCGATCCATCAGGACGTGCAAATCATGGGCATCGAGCACGAGAAGGCTCGTTCGGGTGACGGCGGTCACGGTCGCGGACCGATGGGTGCGACGCAGCGCCGCCACCTCCCCGAAAAAATGACCGGCGCCCAGCCGAACGCGCTCGTGCTTGAGCTCGATCTCCACTTCTCCGGACGCGATGAAATACATGGAATGCGCCGGCTCGCCGCGCCTGGCGATGACGTCGCCGGCCTCGACTTGCTGGGCGTGCAGCAGCCGTATGATATCGGCGATATCCGTTGCTTGAAGCTCTGCGAATAATGGCACGCGAGCGACCATCCCCCAGGTGACAACAAAATCGCGACGGTGGATCTCGTCGGCGAAGGCGGTAGCGACGATGCCGATCGGCAAGGCGACCATGATCAACCCAACGAAAATCGTAACGGCCGCAACGACTCGGCCCAGCGCCGTCACCGGAACGACATCGCCATAGCCGATCGTCCCCAGCGTCACGATCGCCCACCACATCGCGTCGGGAATGGTACCGAATTTGTCTGGCTGCACATGACGCTCGATCACATGCATGATGCTTGCGGCGAGCAAGGTTGCACCCAGCAAGATCACGAAGCAGCCGAACAAAGCGCGGCGCTCGTTGTAAAGAGCATCCAACAGCGAGCGCATCGCTGGCGAGTAGCGCGCCAACTTGAGAAAGCGCGCCATTCGAAACACCAACAGAACCCGCAGATCGACCGGCAATACCAATGCAAGCCAAAACGGCAGGACCGCGAGAAGGTCGATTACGCCGAACGGGCTGGTAATGAACTTCCACCGCGCCTTGCGCTCGCTCGAGGGTCGGTGAGGCGCGTGCTCGGCCGCCACCCAAACGCGCAATCCGTACTCGATTGTGAAGAGGACGAGCGACAGCAGCTCGATCTCAGTGAATAGCGGCTCATATTGCGCTTGCAACGCCGGCACCGAATCGAGCGTCATCGCGACGAGGTTGACGACGATCAGAACGACGATAAGCCGCCCGACGATGAGACCCGCCCGGTCCCCGATCGCGCCATGCTCCAGGATCTCATAAAGCCGGCGCCTTAAATCTACGCGGGTGCGCCAGATATGCCGCATCATAACCGAATTCTATCCGATTCTCGCCCGATTACGCCGCCGGTTCAACGGATACAACCTTAAACGTATGCGATTCACCATCGTGGCCACTGATTGACACATACTCGCCCGGCGCAAACGCGTGCACGCCAAAACGGTACCCGGCTTCGTCATCGTCCGTCGTGCTCGGATCGTAATCGAAGACCCATCGCGCGTGCTCCGCACCGCCGGGCTTGTGCGTCAGGCGCCCGGTTTCGTCGTCTGCACCGTTCCAAAACCTGCGCACCCCGCAATGCTCCCGGTGTTTCTGCCACAGATGGGGGTCGATATGCCCCTTGCTGTCGAGCGGCGCCACGAACTCGTATCCATGGTGCGGGGAGCCGATCGGAAACTCTTTGGATCGAGCAAGCTCGAGCCGGATGCGCTTGAGCACGTGGGGCAACGGCATGGAAGAACTCCTTGCGAACTGGCTGGCAAACCCGCCATCTGGTGAATAATGGTCAGGTGCGGCGCCGGCGACTTTGATATTTATCAAATTTGGCCAACCGACAGAAAAGTATCGGGTATCAATGTCGTCGCGAGCATGACGTCATTGATATTGCGGTGGGCTAGCCAGTTTGCATCGGGATGCTGTGCATGCGGCATCCAGAAGCTGACGATGCTCTCGCTCAACGATTCGTGCGGCAGAAGGAGGTCGACTGACCGTGGTAACGCACACTCTCTTCCGAATCGTCTTCTGTCTTTGCTGATCCCATCGGCAATCATCGGCAATGCCCTTAGGCCTATTGCCAAGCCAAGTTCCCGGAAGGCCAAGCGGTGCGAGGCAGGCCAGCTTAGCTGCCGGCCGCCGAGAAACGCCATCAAGCCATTGCGGCAGGCGTCCATCAGCTCTTCCAGAAGACAAGCATCGTTCAATGCGTCCTCGCCGGATAACCGGCACAGTCGGCAAGCATCGAACATCAATCCGCCAAGTCCGAGCGAGTCACCCGTCGTCCAGTTCCTGTGCTGACACAAGAGAGCAAGCGATTCGATCGCTGCGCCGAGCCCAATCGCTCCGAGGTTGCCGAGTGTTTTCGCCGCGAGCTGCGCTTCCCGAAAAGTGATGAACCCGTCTAAGGCGTCATGCAACCCCATGGAAGAGACGAGCGGTCTTGAAAGATCGGTGCTCATCTTCCAATAGACCCCAACGATTTCGCCGGAGCGGGACCTGCGCGCGAAACCTTCCAATGCAGCCTTGCCCAACTCAACCGCCCAACACGCATAGGCAGCGTTGCCGGTGACAAAGGCGGCTTGGCAGAGGGCGTGCATCCACTTCGTCAAATAATGGAAGTACTGGCCGTCCCGATCCCACTCCAGGCGTTCGTCGATTGGTTCATCGGTGTCGCGCTCTTTGAGAGGCTTACCGATCCTCAGACCGCCCGCCGTCGGGCGGCGGCGCCCAGGCTCTTCATCGAGCCCACTGATCCATCCGCTGCGCATGTCGTCATCGCGATAACGGCCGAGCACCTGATGAACTTTATCGATCAATTTCGCGGCGTATCGCAGGTATTCTTCATCGTGCGTCCGCCGGTACAGCTCGAGAAAGTTGCAGACGGCGAATGCATCGGTCCAAAGATATCGCTCGTGATCCCGCGCCGGCTGACCTAAGCCGGTTCGCATGGCGAATTCCGCCATCAATCGAGCCGGTTGGGCACAGGCACTGTCCTGGATCATTTTGCAATCATGAGCATGATGTGGGGCCCGCAAACGCGGGAAATTGTCGCCCGGCAGTCAAGCGCTCAGCCCATATTCACGAACGACGCCGCTCAGTGCCAAAGCCAGCGAGCGATATCCGGCCAGGTATGCGCAAGAGTCTCCCTACCCATGAACAAGCCGAGATGTCCGCCTCGTGCCACCGCCCTCTCGAGCGCGCGCGGCTCACAACCGACCAGATGCTCTGTGGCAAATATCTGCTCGGGAGCAACGACGTCGTCGTCCTGTGCGGCAAGCAGGAACAACGGGCAGCGAAGCTCGGACAAATCGACTTTGCGGCCAAGCGCCACGAAACGGCCGGTGGCGAGGCGGTTCTCCTTGAACAAATGTTCGACCACCTGCAAATAGTAGGCCCCCGGCAAATCGAGTGTTGATGCGTACCAATCTCGGAAGCGAGCTTTCAGCCGCCCAAAAGCTTCGGAGCCGGTCGCATCCGGCGACTGCAACAATTCGCGAATCGCTTCGCGCTCGGGAAAATTCGGCGCCCAGAACTGCAGAGCGTGCTGCCCAAGGATGCAGCCGCGGCCAAGATCCACCAGGCTGCGGAAAACACCGATCGGAGTTTTGTGCGCGAGCTCCGAAAGGTTGGAATTGCCGGCGGCGATATCGATCGGCGCACCTGCGAGCACCAACTTGCCGAGTTTGCGAGGAAAGCGCGCTGCGTATGCCAGGGCCATCCAGCCGCCTTGGCACATGCCGAGGAGATTCACCCGACCGCCCAACTCATCGATCAATACGTTGAGGTCGGCGAGGTAATTGTCGATCGATAGAAAGCGCATGTCCGGAGTTGCCGAGCGCCAGTCGGTGACGAAAACACGCCCGACCCCGGAGCCTTGCAACGCCGCAACCAGGCTATGATTAGGAGCAAAATCGGTTATCGAGGAAGCATGCAGTGCGAATGGCGCGCAAATCAGGACGGGCAGCCCCTCGGCGGACGTCGAAAAATCCCGCAACCGCACGGTTAGCAGTTCAAGGGCTACCCGGTTTTGCGTCACCCATTGCGGTTCACGAGCGCTGGTCTGGGGCTGTGGTGCAATGGCGAGGCTGACAAGCTCTCTCGCCGCGGCCGATGCGAGTTCACTGGCGGATTCCGCGATGAGCGCCGGCCAGAGGAAAGCCGCAGACGCGAACTGCGAACTGTTCAACCCGTACATGGATCACGGCCTTGGCACTGCGCTGGATAACAGAGAGCTCGCTGTCTTGACACCCCAAATGCTTGTCCGCTGGGAAGAATATGTCACCTCGACGCCAGCCGCTTGTTGGGATTCGTCCCGGTCAGCCGAATAATCTCCTCGGCGAGATCGGGAATGGGCGCAACCAGGTCGACCGCTCCGTCATATTTGATCGCGTTGCGGGGCGTGTCCGGATACGCGGCCTCCTTCGGACTCTGCACCATGGCTATGCCACCGGCCCTCTTGATCGCCGCGAGCCCACGCGTTCCATCGTCGAGCTGCCCCGAAAGCACCACGCCGATCGTCCTCGGACCGTAATGCCGAGCCAGCGAAATGAACAACTGATCGATGTTCCGGGTCGTGTATCGATGGTCGGGCAGCAGGTCGGCATGAAGACCCGCCCCGACCATCAGATGCTGGGAAGGCTCGCCGATATAGCAGGCGCCACGGTGCAAGCGCTCTCCGTGCCTTGCGACCACGATCGGTATCGAGCCTTTTCGCACGAGAATGTCACGCAACCAGCTGACCCGATTGGCCGGGCAGTGCAACACGACCAACACGACAGCGTCGATATCAAGACAGCGCCTCGAGGAGGTTTTGCAAGGCCTCGATGCCGCCGCTCGAAGCGCCGATCGCCACGATGTCTGGGTGAGTTTGCATTGAGAGCGCTGCAATTCAGGACGCTTTTGCCTGAGCAGGTTCTTCGTTCGGTTGGTACATCAGCACGCCGGACACGTCGAGCCAGCCGAGGTGATCGTGGACCGCCTTCACGCCAGGCACATTTTCCGCGGCCGCGATGAGCGCCTGGCGCTGGCGCTCTTCGGTGATCGTCCCCCACAGCTCGACCACGCCATTGCGCACTACGACGTCGATCAAGCCGACAGGCGCCCACGCCTCCTTTGCGAGCTCGGTCAATAGCCGTTCGCGAATGCCTTCGTCGCTGGCCGTGGTCGGCATCAGTTCGCGCGCCACGCCAGCCAGCGCGTGCACGAGATTGGCCCGGGTGACGATGCCCACGACGTCATTGCCACGCACCACCGGGAGTCGCTTGATGCGACGCTTCTCCATCGTGCCTACGACCTCATCGAGCGGCGTGCCTTCAGTGATCGTCAATGGATTGGGGGTCATGATGTCTTGGATCTTCCGCCCATGGGAACGGGTGTATTCTTCCGCAAGCCGGCGCGGTGCCATCAAGAATTCAAGCCAATGGGGTCGTTGTCGCTGCGTTCCGGTTTCAGAGCGGCGAAGGAAATCGCCTTCGCTCACCATTCCGACCAGACGTCCGTCCCTGTTGATCACCGGCAGACCGCTGATGTGGCGCTGCAGCATGATGCGAACGGCTTCCCAGATCGACGCGTCCGGCTCGACCGATATGACAGGAGATGTCATTACGTCCTTGGCTTTCATGGCAGGCTCCATTTCTAAACTGGCCGAGAGAGTAGCCTGCATCTCCCGTCGCTTTTTGATCTACATCAAGCCGGCCGGAAGCCTTATCACGCCTTTTGGGTTGCCTCTCGCAGCGCACGCATCACGTCCTCACGAGAGATTATGCCCACCAATTGTCGCGCGGGGTCGACCACGGGAAAGCTACGAGCCTTGAGGGCAACCATCAATTCGAGGACTCGAGTCAATGGTGTAACCGGTTCGACGTGTACGACTCGTTCGGTCATCATTTCCGATACCGGACGTTTCATAAGGTCCTCGTAGTGGGGCACCATCTGATGGGTCGTGAAGGCGAAAGCTTTCAGAAAATCGAATTTGGTCACGATACCCAGCATCTTTCCTTCCTCCAAGACCGGGAAGGAATTAAAATCATGTTTCTCGAACAGCCCTTCCAACTCTCGTAACGTGACTTCGCGGGTGACGGTAATGACCGCACGCGTCATGTATTGATCTGCCGTGCACTCGAGAAATCGGTACATCGAGCCGCTCAGACCACGAGTCGCGTCATTCGCGCTTTGGCTAGGTGATCCTGGCACCATTTTGCATTCCTTGTCTCGTGGCCTTTTTCAGCGCGAGACACCGCAGATCGCTTGTATCGCGGTGATCTCGCAATGGACTAACCCCATGCATCTTAACGCGACCCTGCAAACGACGGACCTGGTCCTGCAGCCGGCGGCGCGCCCGCTTAAAAGCATCGTTGAGCGACGTTGAGCTCGGTCAATGATGGTCGGCGCGTCCGATCCAGCTGCCACCGACCTTCACGTAGGAGCGCTTGACCGCCGCCCAGGCGGTGCGATGCGCCCGTTCCTCTTGGCGCGGATCATCTGGATGCGCCGCAAAGGCGTGATTGAACGCTTCGCGGTAGATGTCCTGAGCGTGTGGGGGAAGATGTGACCGCACAGGACCGGGCAACTCGCTGTTGGAACGATATGGCATTGCTGTTTAGCACCTTTGCGACGCCGCCGCTCAGGGAAGAGGTGGCCGCCGCTCTCAGACGGCGGCCAGCTCAATACACCGGCCGGCTCTCATTTTCGAAGCACCAACTCAACCACCAGCCGACCGGGATTTAGGCCTTTTTGATCGAGATCTTCTTCTCGCTCGTCTGGGCCTGCGGCGTTTTCGGCAACGTGACCGTGAGCACGCCATTTTTGAAGTTCGCCTCGATCTTATCGACGTCGACGCCGTCGGGCACACCGAACGAACGCTGGAACGAGCCATAGCGGCGCTCGGAAAGGTAATAACCCTTCTTCTTCTCCTCCTTTTCGTCCCGCTTCTCGCCTTTGATCGTCAGTGTGCCATCGGAGAATTTGACGTCGATGTTGCTCTCATCCATCCCCGGCAGCTCCGCCGTGATCTCGTAGGCCTTGTCCGTATCGACAATGTCGATGGCGGGAGCCTTGCGGATCTCGCCGCGCCAGAGCGGCTGGACGTCAAACAGCCCGCCCGCGAACGGCGATCGCCAAGAGCCCAGCTGAAAATCCTCGAACAGGCGATCGACTTCCCGTCGCAGACTCTCGAATGGCCGCCACTCGGCTGGACGATCGGTGCCCTTCCCTTCGTTTCTTACCGGCATTTTGGTTGCAGCTTCAGCCATATCACCTCTCCTCACTTGCTCATGATAGGAATACCCATCGATAACCTTCGACCAATCCGGTGCGGTTTCTTTGACTTGAATCAAGAATCGCGCACCATCTTCTATGGTTGGCTGGTACCATCGTCCGCGAAGGGAGACAGTGGAGGCTCAGATGCGCGTAAAGCACGCCATGGTGGCGCTGGCCGTCGCGCTGCCGCTAATGACAGGGCATGGTGAGGCACAGGAGATCGGACAGCCGAGCCGCGGCGCCGCTCTGGCCCGCCAACTCTGCGCGGAATGTCACGCTATCCAAAAAGAATACGCGCGGTCTCCCAATTCGAATGCGCCTCGATTCCAGGTCATTTGCGTCCACGCCCGGCATGACCGCGATGGCGCTATCGGCCGCGCTCAATACGTCACATCACTCGATGCCGAACGTCCTACTAACAGGCGATGAACAAGCACACATCATCGCCTATATCCTGAGCCTTAAATGAGCTCACGCCGCATTAATCGTCAATGGTAGACGAGAACCGGAATTTTCGTGTGCGTAAGCACTTTGGTCGTCACGCTGCCAAGCACGATCGCCGCAATCCCGCTCCTGCCGTGCGAAGCCATGACGATGAGATCGCAGCCCCTCTGCTCAGCGGTGTCGATGATCCCTTGGTAAGGATGATCTTGTTCGACTTGCACGGTTTCGCAGGCGACCCCTGCTGCGCGAGCTTCTTCGGCGATCGCATCCAATATGCCCTGCGCGTGCGCTTTGGCGCGCGCGGCGTGCTCGGCAAACGCGCCCGACATTTCATAGACTCTCGAAGCAGGAACTGTGTAGACATCGAACGACGGTTCTACCGTCAGTGCGGTGACTTTTGCCCCCACTAATTTGGCAAGCGCCAATCCGTGGCGCACCGCCCTGCCGGCAAGCTCCGAACCGTCGGTTGGGATCAAAACATGCCGATACATGTGCTTCCTCCCAATCGGCTGGCTTGGTGCCGTCACCTCTTCGTCATTCCATGACGTGCAAGCAGGGAACCTGTTCCTTCGGCGTCATGTCCTTTTTGTCGTTGCGACGAGGATCGAGCGCCCGGTAGAGCGCCTCTGCCCCCTCCCGCAGCTCATCGCGGTGGGCCGCGTCGGCCGGCGGCACGGAAGCGACCGTTTTTGCCAGGTCGCGCAGGATCTTGGCAAAGAGCGCGTAATGGAAGTGCATGCGGACGGTTTTGCGCACGTCGGCTGCGCCGGTGCGGTGCAGACTGAGCGAAATCCCGGTTTCGTCCAGATGGGCGTCGAATCGCGCCGTGCGCTCGAACGTCCCAATATAAAGCTTGTCCGGATATTCGAGCGCTACTTCAGCTTTGTCGGGGATCGGTTTGGTCATGGTCCACGCCTCCTGCGAGAGCAATTCGTGACCTGATAGAGCACCCTTCCTAGGCCGATTATGATCTAGATCAATTCCGCACGACGAATGCGCCTCTAAAAGCAAGCCCCCTAACAGGACCTGCCTGGCGGCGTCACGATGATACGGTCGGCCAGGGTGGGCCGGAGCGACGCCGCGTCGAGGCGCTAGCGCGTTTGAGCGACTTCGGCCTGCGGCGCTTTGTGCTAGGTCAAAGCGGTGCCGAAACGGCTAGGTACATTGAGCTCAGCACCTCATGGCAATTGGCAACGGGAGAAGCCGATGTCGTTCAAGGATGTGTTAGTTGCGCTGACGACCTACCCGGAGCCCACGCCTGTATCGGCTGTGGATGATGCGATCGATGTTGCCGCGGCATTGGGGGCCAAGGTTTCTGCCATTGCGTGTGAGGTGAAGATAAACGTGCCGGGCACCTTGCTCGGTCGGCGCTTTCTGAACGTTCCGGCCATGATCGGTGACGAGGCTAAAAGGAGTGCGACAAATGCACAGCAGCTTCTGGCAGCTTTCCAAGCAGCGGCAGAGAAACGCGGCATGTTTCAGGAGCGAATATTGGAGCACTGCCTGACCTCCGAAGTCCCTGAACTCTTGGTCGAGTATTCTCGCCTGCGGGACCTGACCATCGTGCCTGTGCCTGAAGGGGACTACTTGCATCAGTGGTATGCAGAATCCGTCATCTTTGGCTCCGGACGCCCAACGGTGGTTTTACCCCACGGACGAAAGCGAACCGGGTCATTCGCGCTCGACACCGTGATCGTCGCTTGGGATTTCAGCCAGCCTGCTACCCGGGCTATAGCGGATGCGATGCCCATTTTGGAGAAAGCGAAACGGGTTTGTGTTCTCACCGTGATCAAAGAAAAGGCCATCGACACCCGGCGGTCTGGTGCGGAGCTTGCGAAGCACTTGGCCCGCCATGGCGTAGACGTGGTCCTTGACGAGGTTGATGCCAAAGGACGCAGCATCGGTGATGCCTTTGAAGCTCACGTGACGTATCGAAATGCGGATCTTCTGGTAATGGGCGCTTATGGGCACTCTCGGCTGCGAGAATTTGTTCTTGGAGGAGCCACCAAGAGCATGCTTACACGCCCGCCCGCGCCGATTTTCCTGTCGCACTGATAAGCCGCCGCAGCTGTTAAATGGATGGGCCGCGCAGAGCGCGAAGCGCATTCAGGATAACCGCGACATCAATGACCTCTTGGAAGATTGCGCCTTGCACAGGCGTGATCAGGCCAAGCGCCGCCGCAATCATGCCGGCGATCGAGAGGCCCAAGCCGGCATAGACGCTTTCGAGGGCAATAAAGCGCGATCGACACGCAATCTTAATTGCAGGCAACACTCGATCGAGTTCATCCACCAGCAGGACGACATCGGCGACTTCGGCGGATGCGGCAGCGCCTCTGGCGCCCATGGCCACCCCCAAATCGGCCGCAGCCAGCGCAGGCGCGTCATTGACCCCGTCCCCGATCATCATGACCGGGCCGTTCTTTCGTTCGGACAATACGACCAGGGTTTTTTGCTCCGGGCTTAGCTCGGATCTGACCGCATCGATCGGCAGACCCTTGGCCACTGTCTCGGCTACGTCGCGCCGGTCGCCCGTGGCGAGAACGATCCGCGTGACCCCAAGCGACTTGAGATCGCGGAGCAAGGCCTCCGTTCCGGCACGCAAACGATCAGCGAGGATTAAAAGCCCGACAAGCCTTTCATCGACGCCCACTGCCACCGCGACACTTCCGGGAGGGCGCAGTGCGCGTAATTGAGAAAGGCTCGTTTCGGCGAGCTTCCCAGTAGCAAATCGAAGCCCGCCGACAATCACATGATGGCCATCGACGACGCCCTCGATGCCTTCACCCGGTGTTTCAATGATGTCGTGTGGGATTGCGAGCTCGAGACCCTTGTCTCGGGCGGCGTCTACGATGGTCTGCGCCACAATGTGCTTCGAGGCCTGGTCGAGCGAGGCTGCAAGTCTCAGCAGCTCCTCGGCAGGCTGATCGGAAATGGCGTTGACTGAAACGATGCGCGCTTGGCCCTGGGTCAGAGTTCCGGTCTTATCGATGATAAGCGAGCGCACGCGCGCCAAAGTCTCGAGTGCTAGGCCGCCCTTAATCAAAATGCCGTGCTTGGCTGCCTGCGAGACCCCTGCCATGATCGCGACCGGCACCGCGAGAATGAGGGGACACGGCGTCGCCACGACGAGTACGGCCACGGCACGGATGGGATCTGCGCTTCCCACCCAAGCTGCTGCCGCGAGCGCGACCGTTGCCGCCAGAAATACCATCGCGTATCGGTCTGCCAGGCGCGACATCGGCGCGCGCGACTTCTGGGCAGCCTCGACCAGACGGACGATACCCGCGTAGGTGCTCTCGGCCGCCCGTCGCGTCGTCAGCAGGTGGAAAGCCTCGCCGACGTTGGTCGAGCCGCTCATGAGGCTATCGCCGGCCTTGAATTGGATCGGCATGGACTCACCGGTCAGAGCCGACTGATTGAGAACGGCCACGCCTTCGATGACTGCACCGTCGACCGGGACCACATCGCCCTTGCGAATGACGAGGCGATCGCCCGGGTCGATCGCGTCCAGGCTCACGTCTTCGAGCCGCCCGTTGCGGTATCGCACGGCGCTGCGCGGTACACGCGTGAGAAGCGCGGTCATCTCCCGGCTTGCACGACGCTCGGCAAAGCTCTCGAGGTACTGCCCGCCCGCGTACATCAAGGCGACTACGACAGCAGCGAGGTATTCGGCAAAAACGAGCGCCGCGAACATCGAGAGCGCGGCTACGATGTCCAAGCCGATATCGCCGCGCCGCAGACTGATAAAGATTTCGGCCACGAGAGCGATCAGGACCGGGATCGTGGCCATGGCCCATACTGGACCAGCCCAACCACTCCGTCCGAAAAACTGCGCTAAGAGGCCGATAACTAGGCCCGCTGCAGGCAATGCGACGGAAATAGGTCGAAGATGTTTTCGAATATCTTCTACCGACCGCGCTTTCTCCAGCCCTAGTGACAGATCGGCTCGACTCAGCATGCGCTTACGGGGCCTGGATGCTTCTCAGATAAAGGGGCAATGCACGGGCGTCTTCGCGCATAAACCGAAATGTCGGCATATCTGGATGATCGGACGTCAGGCCTTCGCGCAACCGCTCTGTGAACGAATCAAGCTCCACGCGGCGATCGAGCGCGCGGAACGGCGGCGCGCTAACGTGCGGACTCTCGCCGAGCCTTCCGACCGCATGGCATGCCGAACACATTCTTTCTGCCAGGGTCCGGCCGTGCTCCTCCAACGAGCTGGCCTTGCGTTCTTGAGCCAAGCCGCCCGACGTTGCGAGCAACAAAAAGATGATTACAAGCCACGACATCACTTGGAAATTTTCCTTTTAGGCAAACAGAATCGGAGATCGGCACGCACTACGATCACGCGTACACTCGGCTACTCGCTAATCCTGCGACCTTGAGCAGCTTTTCCATGCGCCTGCGCGCGTAGAACATACGCGTCTTTACGGTGTTTTCCGGTGCTCCGACAATTCGAGCAACCTCGTCAATCGATTTCTCATGATAGTAGACGAGATCGATCACTTCCCGATGCCGTGGCGAAAGCTGCGAAAGGCACTGCTGGACGACTGCACTTCGATCCCACTTGTTCACCGTCGTTTCCGCATCGTCAGCGGGATCGACAATGGCCGTCGCCATTTCATCATCGAGTTGTTCGTCCAAACGGACCCGCATTGCCGAAAGCGATTTGTTGCGCGCAATGGCCAAGAGCCATGTGGAAACCTGCGACTGCGCCTTGAAGCTGTTGGCTCGCCGCCAGACGTCCATGAAAACCTCGCTGACGAGGTCCTCGGCCAGGGTACTGTCGTTGGTGAGCCGTAGAACAAAGCGATAGACTCGCACGTTATGGCGGACGTAGAGCACGTGCATTGCGTGCCGGTCGCCGGCAGCGATCGCTCTGATCAAAGCTTCGTCTGATGTTCGCTGACGCGATCCCAATCTATCAGTGTGGGAGATAACGAACTGCCTTCCGGAGATTGTCAGCATGACTATTCCCCAAGAGCCATGGTTAATGCGCTATCGATAAACCCGACGCGCACCCGGGGAAATACAGATGATGTACCTAGGGGATTTCCCGGAGGGGACACTACGGTGATGTCTCCTATCCGTCCTCTCACCTCGGCGAGAGGGGGGCTTGGCGATGATGAATCGCAGCCGCTTAAAGCCCAAAAGGATAGGTATCGGGCAGATCCTCCAGCGTCTTCGTCTCGAATGGCGTGATCGCTGTTGTCTTGTCAAACCAGACGTATTCGTCGAACTGTTCCGGCAGAACGGCTTGGAAATAGTGGCTCGCGAGCTCCGTTTCCGGCCGGTAAATCACCCCGATCGCGCGCTCGAACCGCGGTTTGCGCAAAGCCGTCTCCTCGGGCGATGATCGAAGGTTCAGCAGGAACGACTGTTTTCCTGTCTCGTGACAAACGCGTTCGTAGCTCTCGGGGATTGACGGTAAGACTCTTTTGACCTCCATCGGGCCGTCCCAATTCGACGCTGCTGCGACGGTGCCGATATGCGTGCCGAAGCCAATGGTGTAGGCGAGGTCACCAAATTCCTTGCGACAAAGATGCCCCAAATTGTATTCGCCCCGGGAAAACATCTCGGTCGCGGCGGCATTTCCGATGTGAGAGTTGTGTGCCCAGATAATTGCTTTGCTCTGCGGCCCGTAGAAGGCGAGCAATGTCTTTAACGTTTCGAACATGTGGCTGTCGCGCAGATTCCAGGAGACGCGCGAGCCGTAGTACATGATGCGATAGTAGCGCTCCGCATTGGCGATGAGGCGGGCATTTTGCACGGCATCCATGAAGCGCTCGCCATCGCGTTCCGCATATTCGCGGCGCTTGTGCAGGAGATCCGTCAACACGTGGACGACATCCGATTCACAGGTCGGATATGCTCCCGTCAGAGCGGCGTGGCCGTAGGTGGCAGGGTCTGACTGCCAGGGGGTCAGGCATCCGTATCTTTCGCGAGCCACATGTGCGCTGTGCGGGTCGACTTGATCGAGATACCTGAGAACCGCACGGATTGAATCGTAGAGGCTGTACAAATCGAGCCCATGGAAGGCGACCCGGGCGCCGCCCTTGAGAGGCGCATTATGACCGCGAAGCCAATCGATGAACGTTCGAACCTCGTTATTGCGCCACATCCAGACCGGGAAACGGGCAAAAGAGGTCCACTCCGACGGCGGATATTCCAAGTGCCGCACATAGTGATCGACCCGGGCGGCATCCGGCCAATCGCTCTCGATGGCCACGAATCGGAAGTCTTTTTTCTCGATCAGTTCGCGCGAAATGCGCTGGCGCATTCGGTAGAATTCTGAGGTCCCATGTGAGGCCTCGCCAATGAGCACAATTCGTGAGTCGCCGATACGAGAGAGCAAGTCATCCAACTGCGCTGTTTCGATCGAGTCGAATGGTTCGCAGTCGTCCGCTACCGTTTGCGTCAATGTCTTGATAGGCACTCTCCGGCCGGGCCGCGACGGTGCCGTCGTCGGGCGATGGTCAGCCGGCATCCATCCTTCGTGCCCGATGAGTGGGACAAATCGGACGTCGGCCAGATCCTCGCGGCGGTATTCGTTTTCCGATATCCGCGTGACCCGAACCAGTTCCTGGATCTTGGGATCATTCCCTACCGGAATCACGAGCCGGCCGCCGATCTTGAGCTGCTTCTTCAGCGTTTCGGGGATTTTTGGGCCGCCGGCTGCGACTATGATCCCGTCGTAAGGTGCATGGTCCGGCCAGCCCTTGGTGCCATCGCCGTGCAGAACGTGGACGTTGTCATATCCCAGATCAGCGAGCGTTGCCGCTGCCTTCTCGGCCAATTGGCCAATACGCTCGACCGTGTACACGTCGCCGGCGATCTCAGCGAGAATAGCGGCTGCATAACCTGAGCCAGTTCCGATCTCGAGCACCCTTTCGCCGCCCTCGAGAGCCAAGGCCTCGGTCATGAATGCGACGATGTAGGGCTGGGAGATCGTCTGCCCCTCCTCGATGGGCAGCGGGCAATCGCTATAGGCAAACTCGCGCAGCTGATGCGGCAGAAAAGCCTCGCGCGGGACGTTGCGCATGGCGCTGAGAACCTGTTTAGAGCGTACGCCCCGCGCAGCGATGGCTCTCTCGACCATTTCGCTGCGAAGCTTTGAAAACGCCTCATCAGCAGGGTTTCTGTTGGACGGCTGCGCTGAACGCAGAGTTCGCAATTGTTTGGACATTCAATCAAATCCACGCTTGGAGAACCGTTTAACATCCGCATCGTGGAAAAATTTGATCTTTATCAAAATAGATCGACCAACTTCAGCGGAAATAGGTGGGCATGGAATTTCTGTGGCACTGCTCACGTGTTGGGGAGACTAGCATGTTAGTACGGCTCCGGATGATCGAAAGCAGGGCACGGACATATCTACCGCGAGCGACCTTTGCTCTGTATCCGTTCGCGGTTGGAGCGGTAGCCTTTATCTTGACGTTATCGATGGTCCCGTTTGCCTCGATTTTGGTCGTTGCCGTCTTGTTACGCCGCGATCGATGGGCAGAAACAGTAGTTCTGTCCAGCTTAGGCGCCGCAACAGGCGGTCTCGCCTTGTATTTGACCTTTCACCATTTGGGTTGGAGCCAGATTCTTGCAGCCTATCCGGACTTAGTGCAGGCAAAGGCGTGGTCCGATGCGACGCGATGGGTCTCGGCCTACGGCATCTGGGCGCTGCTCGTCATTGCCGCCTCCCCATTTCCGCAGACGCCAGCGCTCATTTTCGCGGCAGTCTCACAGCTCCCTATTGCGGAGCTCTTCCTCGCGCTGTTTCTGGGAAAATTGCTTAAATACAGTATGTATGGATTTGTTGCCGCCAAGTTTCCGTCATGGCTTGCGGCTCGCCAGGCTAGTCAAATCCGATTCCCCATTTGATCTCTGAACGTGCAGACCGAATCAGCGGTATCATTCACATCGGCCCGTCCGTTAACGTTCTTTGTGTCGCACCAAAAGAAGCGATGCAGGTGAAATGACGATGTCAATGCAACGGTCACGCGCCCGGCGCGGGGAGAACGCACCGGCGCTGACATCTTGGGCATCGGCGGATCGAGAGGTTCCTCACGTAATCGATTGTCCAGTTGACCGGTTTTGGTGTGTCCCGACCCAAGCGCTGCTCGAGCGGCTGTCAACCAGTCCGGAGGGGTTGTCGCAAAACGGCGCGGAAGCGCGGCTGGCCCGCTACGGTCCCAACACCGTGGCCGAGCCGCCGCGCCTCGACATTGTCCGCAAGATCGGGCGGCGGTTTGCCGAGCCACTCGTCGCCATCCTGCTGGTCGCAGCAGCGATCTCGGGAGCGACAGGGGATCTCGGCAGCTTTGGCATCATTGTCACTGTAATCGTGCTCTCGATCGGCCTCGATTTATTTCAGGAGCATCGGGCCGAGCGCGCCGCCGAAGCCTTGAAACGTTCGGTCGCAGTACATGCCGATGTTCGGCGGGACAGCATCGTCACCGCCATCCCGGTCGATCAATTGGTGCCGGGCGATGTGGTCGAGCTTAGAGCGGGGGATCTCGTTCCGGCCGATGGGGTCGTGCTGGAAAGCCGCAATGCTCATGCCAACGAAGCGTTGATGACCGGGGAGCCCTACCCAGCCGACAAATATCCTGGTGCTTGCAAGGCAACAACGCCGCCCGAGGCGTTCAATGCCCTATTCGCCGGGACTTCGATCGTCAGCGGGGAAGCAATCATGCTTGTGGTGGCGACCGGCAAGACGACGCGCTTCGGTGGGATTGCGGCCGAGCTCGCCGTGCGTGAACCGCCGACTGCATTCGAGCGCGGCATCCATCGCCTCGGTCTCATGATCCTCAAGCTTACGATTTTTCTCACCTTGTTCGTGCTGCTGATGAATTTGGCCTTCGCCAGGCCCGTCCTCGAGTCCTTCCTGTTCGCGGTTGCACTCGCGGTGGGACTCACGCCGGAACTGTTACCGATGATCATGACGGTCACGCTTGCGCGGGGCGCGTTGCGTATGGCCCAAAAGCGCGTTGTGGTCAAAAAGCTTGCCGCCATCCATGACCTGGGCGCAATGGACGTGCTTTGCACCGACAAGACCGGGACCCTGACCGAGGCGCGCATCGCACTGCTCAGGCATCCGGGCCTGGATCGGAGGAATAGCGAGCGGGTGCTCATGCTGGCGGCCATAAACGGCCGGTTCGAATCTGGTATCCGCAGCCCTCTTGACGAGGCGATTGCGAGCCACGCGACGAAGATGCCCCTCGACGGCTGGTCCAAGCTCGACGAATTACCCTTCGACTTCGAGCGCCGGCGAGTTTCGGTGCTAGTTGAAAAAGATCACGCACGCATGCTGATCGTTAAGGGTGCCGCGGAGGAAATTCTTGCGCGCGCTAAGGGAGTGGATCACCCCGACGGCCGCGTTGTACCGATCGATGAGCCCACACGCGCGGCGCTGCAGGACATGGAACGTGACGAGGCGGCCCAAGGCAATCGCGTCTTGGCAGTGGCCTGGAAGCCGATGCCGCTGGCTCGCAGCCAGTTGCTGGCGGAAGACGAATGCGATCTGATCATCTCCGGTTTTTGTGTTTTCGTCGATCCTCCCAAGCCAGATGCAGCCGAAGCGATTGCACGGCTGGAGAACGCCGGGGTACGGATCAAGGTCCTATCAGGGGACGGCGCTGCGGTGGTGCGGCACGTTGCCGGGACACTCGGCCTGCCGGAGCGGGCATTGTTGACCGGCGCGGAGGTGGCGGAGCTCAGCGACATCACTCTCGCTGCGCGGGTCGAAGAGGTCGATCTCTACGCCCGCATCTCGCCGGATCAGAAGACGAGAATTGTGCTGGCACTGCGGCAGCGTGGCCATACCGTCGGATTCCTGGGTGACGGCGTCAACGATGCGCCAGCCATCCACGCCGCTGACGTCGGTCTTTCCGTCGAGGGTGCCACCGATGTGGCGCGGGAGGCGGCCGACATGATCATGCTGGTCCGCGATCTCAGCGTCGTGGCCGACGGCGTCGATGAAGGCCGGCGCACGTTCGCGAATATCCTGAAATACGTGCGCATGGCTACGAGCTCGAACTTCGGCAACATGCTGTCGATGGCGCTGGCGTCGATGTTCTTACCGTTTTTGCCGCTGACCCCGATTCAGGTTCTGCTCAATAATCTGACCTACGATCTCTCCGAGATCGGCATTCCGTTCGACCGCGTTGAACCCTCGGAGAGTGCGCGGCCGCGTGCCTGGGATATGGGCGAAATTTTGCGATTCACCGCCGTAATGGGCGCACTGTCATCGCTGTTCGATATGGCAACTTTTGCAATTCTGATTTTCGCATTCGCGGTGGGCCCAGATCTGTTCCGGACGGCATGGTTCGTCGAATCGATTGCGACCCAAATTCTCGTCATATTTGTTATTCGAACACATGGACCCGCCTGGATGAGCCGTCCTCATCCTGTGCTAATCGCCAGCTCGCTTGCCGCGCTCGCGGGCGCTTTAATTCTGGTTGTCTCGCCGATTGCCGCCGTTCTCGGCTTTGTTCCGGTATCGAGTGGACTCGCCATTACAATTGCTGTCATCGTCCTGGCCTATTTGGCCTGCGCAGAGATTGCCAAACATGTTGCCGATCGCCCGGTAGCTTAAAGTTTTGACCCAATTGGCGGTGACTCTTCCTCGTCCACTTTGAGAATGTCGAAAATCTGCGCTACGACACCGTCAAGCGGCCGATGCCTTTTGCTAAGAGCGTCATCCCCGCCGTTGAGCCAAATTCGCGCTTCTTCGAGCTGCGCGACCGTTGGATGCAGCGCCAGGATCGCAAGGGCTGTGCTTATCAAACTCACCCAGGATTTGGCGAAAATCGCCTCGGGTCGCCTCTTGCTCAGAATTCGATTTCAGCATCTCGGAACGCCGCTTTTTCAAAATATCATCTAATAGCGGTTGCCGCAGATGCCGATATCGGCAAAGCCTCGCGGAATCGCGGTGCGTCACGTGCCATGTCGTCGCGCCCAACCAGCGCAGAGATGTTCCTGACGCTCCGCCGTTTGACGTGATCGCACGGAAATTCGCGACTAGTCCGGAAACGCTTGCATTTTCGCTGCTCGATCCGCACCCGCGCATGAACGTGCCTTTGACGCGCCGGGAGGCGCAAGACATCGCGGCCTATATCAACACGCTCGCAAAGTAGTCTCGGCGCATCCGCTTTGAATTGAGTCCCCAAGCCGCGCTCATTGTGCGGCTTGGGGCCCTTCGGCGGGGGAGTCAGAGAAATGACGGTCTTACAATTGAGACATGAAAACGTATCGAAGTTGGCACTCTGTTCGTCCGATTTGCTACTGATCATTGCAAGCCCGCAGAGCGGACAATGCCGAATCGGCGGCCGTAGCGGAGGCGGCAAAAATGCCGAAAGCACTGGTCATGACGAGGGCCACGATCACATCGGTGGGCATCGAATAGCTCCCTACATTCGCGGTGCGCGCTGGAGAGTGCCTTTCCAGCACCTCCACATGCCGCGTGCTTCAACGGTGTCGAGCTTATCCGCGAACTTTCGGCGGTTTTTGATTTATCTCAACTTCCGCAATCCCTGCTTGCCCCATTTGTTGGCGGACGGAAATCGACCGACTACACGTTTCGGGAACGACAATCATCTAATCGATGCGCTTGACGGTGTTCTACAATCATCTTCTCCTCCAGCTGCGAGGTTGCAAAACGATTCAGAAGGAGTACGCGGTCATGAAAGCTGCAGATGTGATGGTCTCCAACGTCATCACTGTGAACGTGAACGCGACCATTGGTGAAGTCGCCACCACCCTGCTGAACAATCACATCAGTGCGGCGCCCGTTGTCGATGAGGAAGGCGGGCTGGTCGGCATCGTGAGCGAAGGCGATCTGATGCGGCGCCCGGAGATCAGCACGACCAGACGGCATTCCTGGTGGCTTGAGCTGATATCGACTGGATGGGCGTCTGCCAACGAGTACATCAAGTCCCCATTCCGGCAAGGTCGCCGATGTGATGACTCGCAACGTTGTTACAGCCAAGCCTGACACCCCGCTGGGCGGCGTTGGCGACCGCCACCAAAAAACTTGCTTCTCTTGCGAGCGTAGATGACCTCGAGTTGCGTAAAAAGGTCGTGTCTCGGATGGCTTCAGAGCCATGGCGGCCGACCATGCTGACGGTCACCGTTCAAGACGGGACGGTCGATTTGTGGGGCCTTGTCCACTCGGTCGAGGAGAAGAAAGCGGCCCAACTCGCTGCCGAAACCACCCCTACGCGCGGTCGTTAACAACATCATCGTTCAACGCGTGGGCTACGGCTGGTCGTGACCATGTCTCGGAGGAGCCAGAACCAATTTGCTGTTGGTGGCTGAATCCATGAAGATTCTTGTACCCGTTGATGGTTCGCCCGCATCCAACCGCGCAGTTAAACTCGCCATCGACCACGTGAAGGCACTACCAGAAGCCAGCCTCGTTCTCCTGAATGTGCAGAACTTTTCAGGGCTCGGGGTGCCTGAGGGCGCCGAGATCATGCCATCCACATGGTTCGAGCAGGAAGAAAAGAGAGCGGCTGACGAGGCTCTGAAGGATGCTGTTTTCACCTGCCGTGAGGCAGGAATTCGATATGCCAGCCGTGCAGAGCGGGGCGGAGTTGCAGCAACGATCGATCGCGTGGCTCGCGGCGAAAACGTTCAACACATCTTCATGGGAACCAGAGGTCTTGGAGGGGTCCGCGGCCTACTCCTTGGATCGGTCACTACCCAGGTGCTGCATCTGGTCGATGTGCCGGTGACACTTGTGAAATAGGTCGATCTCATGTGAAAGCTTCCTATCGCGGCCGACAGCGGAAGGACCGTGCGCGCTCTCGGGCCGCGTCCAGATAGTCGCCTGCACAGCCGGGCGAAGCGGTTGCGGATTCGACCTAACCGGCAGCAAGCGCTGCCATGCACGCCGAGATTGTCGCAAAATTGATCCAGCGCAAGAAGCCCCGGCCGATCTGTGCATTAAATGCGGTGGCCAGAGCAACGAGGGCAATCGCCTTTCGACAAAGATGTGAAAAGAACTCAAGATGAATCTCGAGTTTGCGCCGGCGGCGGGCCAGCTTGGTACGGAGATGGTATTTGAGTCAGGAGACTGAAACAAAGCACGCCCCTTTGGAGGGTGAGGCCCTGGGCCGCTTGCAGCCCCTCGCTAAGCTCGACGCGGAGGGTGCCGGCCCCTTTGTACCGGTGCCACTGCGAATCTCCCACCCCATGCCAAAGCGGAGGCGGTGGGCGAGAATCGCGCTCGCCTGCCTGGCATTCGGTCTGGCCCTGGGTGGTGGTGGCTACTACTGGTGGAAACAGTCTCAAGCCCAGCTGCCTGCCGGGATTGCTTGGGGTAACGGTCGGCTGGAAGCGGATGAGATCAACGTCGCCACCAAATACGCCGGTCGCATTGCTGAAATCTTTGCCGATGAAGGCGATATGGTCAAAGCCGGCCAAGTCGTCGCACGCATGGACACCCAAGACCTCGCCGCCTCCCTCAAGAAATCCGAAGCTCAGGTACGCCAAGCACAAAAAGCGGTCGACGAAGCCAATGCCAACCTCACTCAGCAGAACGCTCAGGTGCTGTTGGCACAGCAGGAAATGGATCGCGCCAGCTACCTGGTGCAGAGGGGTGTATCAACGAAGGAGCTATTGGATCAGCGCCAACAGCAATTGGACGGAGCCAATGCCGGGCTGAAAGCTGCGACCGCCCGAGTGACTATAGCCGAGCACGCGCTCGAAGCCGCCACCCATGATGTGGAACTTTATAAGGTCCAGATTGCCGACAACACGCTCGTTGCACCGACCGACGGACGCATTCAGTACCGCCTAGCTCGTGTGGGAGAGGTACTCCCTGCGGGCGGCAAAGTCTTCGCCATGCTCGACATCACCTATGTGTACATGGATATCTATCTGCCGACCGAAGCGGCAGGAAAGGTGAGATTCGGCGCCGACGCTCGCATAGTTCTTGATGCCTATCCGACCATCGCAATTCCCGCCAAAGTGTCTTTCATCGCCACGCAGGCGCAGTTTACGCCCAAGACTGTGGAGACTCAGAACGAGCGCGGCAAGCTGATGTTTCGGATCAGGGTGCGGATCGATCCCGAGCGGTTGCGGGCGCGCGGCGATGCGGTACGGAGCGGCCTACCAGGTGTTGCTTACGTGCTCACAAATCAGACGGTTGCCTGGCCTGCTTGGCTGCAAGGAACTCCGCCGAAATGAGCTGGCGCGCCGATCCGGTTGCGCGTCTTGACGACGTCACGCAGCGTTATTCTCATGTAGTTGCCCTAGACACGGTCACGATCGAGCTGCCGGCCGGCTGCATGGTCGGACTGATCGGCCCCGACGGAGTGGGAAAGTCCTCGCTGCTGAGCATTGTCGCAGGGGCGCGGCAGATCCAGTCGGGGAAAGTATTTGTTCTTGGCGGCGACATGGCGGATGCGTCGCACCGGGCAGCTATCTGTCCCCGTATCGCCTATATGCCGCAAGGCTTGGGAAGGAACCTTTATCCCGATCTCAGCGTCCGCGAGAACATCGAATTCTTCGGACGCCTGTTCGGGCAGACGCACACCGAACGGGAATGGCGCATTTGCGAGCTTCTGAACAGCACCGGTCTTGCACAGTTCGCTGACCGGCCGGCAAAAAAGCTTTCCGGTGGCATGCGGCAAAAGCTTGGACTTTGCTGTTCGCTCATCCACGATCCCGACCTGCTGATCCTCGATGAACCCACGACCGGCGTCGACCCGCTCTCGCGCCGGCAGTTTTGGCAACTGATCGAACGTATGCGTTTGCGTCGCAGCGGCATGAGCGTGCTGGTCGCAACCGCGTACATGGAAGAAGCCGAGCGGTTTGATTCGCTTGTTGCCATGAACGCAGGAAAGGTTCTGGCTACGGGATCGCCGGCCGATCTCAAGCGGAATACGCGCTCGACCACCGTGGAGGACGCGTTCGTCGCGCTGCTGGCGGCCGAACTGCGCGCAGGTCATAAGGCGTTGCACATACCGCCGCGTCGTATCATCGGTGCCGAGCCGGTCATTGCGGCACGCGAGCTGACCCGCCGGTTCGGCGATTTCACCGCCGTCGACCGAGTGAGCTTCACCATCGAGCGCGGCGAAATCTTTGGCTTCGTCGGGTCGAATGGCTGCGGCAAGACAACGACGATGAAGATGCTGACCGGCCTCCTCCCGCCAAGCGAAGGAGAAGCGCTGCTGTTTGGCAAGCCTCTCGATGCCAGCGACATGAACTCGCGCAAGCGTGTCGGCTACATGTCACAGTCATTTTCTCTCTATACCGAGCTTACGGTTCGGCAAAACCTTGAGCTGCACGCCAGGCTTTTCCACCTAGCTGCTGAAAGAGTACGGGCGCGGATTGCGGATCTTGTGGGACGGTTCGGTTTGGAGGAATACGTCGATCAACGGGCCTTGACCCTGCCCTTGGGGATTCGGCAGCGCCTCTCGCTCGCCGTTGCGATCGTGCATGACCCCGAGATCCTCATCCTCGACGAGCCGACCTCGGGCGTCGACCCGTTGGCACGGGACCGATTCTGGGAATTGCTCGTCGATTTGTCGCGCAGGGAAGGCGTGACAATCTTCGTCTCGACTCACTTCATGAATGAAGCTGCACGTTGCGACCGCATTTCGCTCATGGACTCAGGTCAGGTCTTGGCGACGGATACGCCGCTGGGACTGATCAAGGCACGCGGGGTCGCAAGCCTCGAAGACGCGTTCATTAGCTACCTGGAGGAGGCAATACGAGCACGCGGCTCCTCTGCAAGCGCCCCCTCTGTTACGGAGCCTGTCTTACCCGCGCTCAAAACATCTGAGGTCCGCCTAATTCAGCGACCCAGCACGATATACTACGCGTTCAGCCTGCGACGACTGTTTGCATACACCATCCGCGAGACATTGGAGCTCCTGCGCGATCCAATCCGGCTCGGATTTGCCCTGTTCGGCACGGCGTTCCTAATGCTGGTTTTCGGATTCGGCATCTCGACCGACGTCAATAATCTCTCGTTCGCCGTGCTCGACCGTGACCAGTCGCACGAGAGCAGAGCGTATTTGGAGGAGCTCAGAGGGTCGACTTATTTTGTGGAGAAGCTACCGCTCACGAACTATGACGATCTCGAAAGACGACTGAAGAATGGGGATATCCGGGCGGCCATTGAAATCCCGCCGGGGTTTGGCCGCGATATAGTACGCGGACGTCCGGCGTGGGTAGGCGCGTGGATCGATGGAGCCATGCCGTTTCGCGCGGCCACCATCCGCGGCTATCTGCAGGCAATGAACGAGCTCTATCTGACCGACCCGGCCGTCAAAACGACGGTCCCAGCCCGAGCTCCACCCGCAGATATCGAGATCAGATACAAATACAATCAAGACTTTGAGAGCATCTATACAATGGTGCCTACCAGCATCTCGATGCTGCTTGCTCTCTTCCCGGCCATCTTGATGGCACTCGCTATCGTCCGCGAGAAAGAGCTTGGCTCCATAACCAATCTCTATGTCACGCCTGTGACGCGCATTGAGTTCCTGTGGGGCAAGCAGCTGCCCTATATCGGGCTTGCCGTCACGAACTTCGTAGTGATGTTTTTGATGGCGGTGTTCGTCTTTCAGGTGCCGCTCAAGGGAAGCTTTCTCGCTCTGTCGGTGGGGGTATTAATTTACGTCACAGCCACAACCGCTTATGGGATGTTAGTTTCAGCGTTTACACGCACTCAGATTGCCGCCTTGTTTGGTACGGCGATTCTGACGGTGCTGCCCGCAACTCAATTCTCCGGGATCATGGTGCCGGTATCGTCCTTATCCGGCATGGCGCAGCTCATGGGTCGGGCATTTCCGATGACATATTTTGTGCCGATCAGCATAGGCACCTTCACCAAGGGGCTCGGTTTTTGGGACCTAGTGCCGAGCTTGGCCGAACTTGCGGTGTTTATCCCAGCGCTGACCTTCCTAAGCTTGCTGTTTCTGCGAAAGCAGGAACGCTAGAGGACAGGGGTAATGCACAAGCTGGAGAATATCTTTTGGCTTGGCACCAAGGAGCTACGCAGCGTCTTTAGCGATTTTGTTCTGCTGGCACTCATCGCCTACGCGTTTTCGCTGGCGGTGATCGCTCAGGCGCGAAGCAATTCGCAGGAGGTGTACAATGCCTCGATTGCGATGGTTGACGAAGACCAATCCCAGCTGTCCCGTCGCATCACCCACGCGTTCCTGCCGCCCTATTTCCAGGTGCCCCGTCTGATCGCTGAACACGATATCGTTCCATTGATGAACGTGGGGAAATACACGTTCGTGGTCGACATCCCCCCGAATTTCCAGCGGGATGTGCTTGCGGGGCATCAACCGGCAATCCAGGTCAACGTTGATGCAACCACGATGGTCCAGGCGGGACTCGGAGCCGGCTACATCCAGCAGATCATCACCAATGAGGTTGCCGATTTCCTGTCGCGTGCAGAAGGAGCGCCACTACCGCGAGTCAATCTGGCTGTGCGCATCGAGTTCAACCCGAACATCACGACAGCATGGTTTACCTCAGTAATGGCAATCATCAACAATGTTACCATGCTGGCAATTATCCTCGCCGGCGCAGCGCTTATTCGCGAACGCGAGCACGGCACCATGGAGCACCTGCTGGTCATGCCGATAACGCCGTTCGAGATCGCGATGTCAAAGGTATGGGCGAACGGGCTGGTGATCACCGTCGCAGTCGGGCTTTCGCTCTATGGTGTAGTTCGCACGTTTCTTGGCATCCCCATCGTCGGCTCGATCCCGCTATTTCTGGGCGGGGTAATGATCTATCTGTTTTTCGCGACCGCTATCGGAATATTCCTAGGGACCGTGGCGCGATCGATGCCTCAACTGGGCCTGCTGTTCATGCTGGTCTACTTGCCCATGAATATGCTGTCCGGCAGCAATACGCCGTTGGAAAGTATGCCCCCGTGGCTCGCAACGGCGATGCAGGCATCCCCATCAACTCATTTCGTGTCCTTTGCGCAGGCGATCCTTTATCGCGGTGCCGGCATCGACGTGGTTTGGCCGGAGTTCGTCGTCGTCGCGCTGATTGGAGGCCTCTTCTTCGCCCTGGCCATCCTGCGCTTCCGCTCCGTAACTGCGTAAATGGGGAAGTTGGACCTCGTCGGATATCGGAGGTAAAGGCACACTAATAACCCGTAGCGACATTCGTTTGCGTGGATTCAATAAACGTTGCTCATGTGGCTCGCACGATGACAGGTATTTCCGCGAGCTTGCCCAAGACTCGGCCACGGAGTCGGATTGGACACCAATCAGTGTAGTGGACGCCATAGGAAATGGATCATTGGATTTTGATGTGGATCAAAGTTGCGCTCGCGCTTGGGGCGCATCTTACCTCCCTGAAAATTTTAACATGGGTTCAAATTAATGACGCCAGCAGTCAAAAGCGCCGTCTTTGCGCTAGATTTAGAGCAAACGCGTCGACATTTGCACCGGTCGCTCGTCTCCGTCAAAGAACCTTCCGCTCAATCTGAGGAACTCTTGAAGGTTGGCATGGACCTGCTTCCACGCGGGCAGATCGCTAAAGAGGCGCGACGATGTGATTATCAGAGAGTAGCTATAGCAGATCCAGATCACCGCTTCAAAATCACTGAAATGGGCGTCCAGTCTGATCCGCACAGCCTCCGAGCATGGATTTCATGCATAACTCAAGATGGAAAATCTTTGTTGCTCGAAACTGATCGCGTCGAGCTTCAAAAAATGTATCAGGAGATACAACGACAGTTAAACAGATAGGCTGGACCCGCCGTTCCTTAAGCGGACCAAGTCGAACCAGCATCGAAAATGGACCCAGCGCACCAAGATCCATCAGATCTCGGTGCTTGGCGAAGTGACTAGTTTGCCAGAGGCGCGCTTCGCCACGCTTGAAGCCGCCAAGAGATATGTACGGCTAAGACGGCTGGTCGCCATCTATAAGGACCGCAAGAAGATTTGGCCAAAGGGCTGATATTTTAACTTGGCGCCGGAGGGCGCGATACCGGGGCCATCTCAGGGAGGGCCGCTATATGACTGGCAAACCAAATGAGATCCTCACCACGGACTTGAGCTATCCGATGGTGGACCTGCTCACCGGCACAATCATGCCGCTCATGTACCTAAACACACTGGCGGTATGCTGCCTCCTGCCTCTCACCTCGCCGTGGCTATTGATGCAGGCATGGGCGAAAGGACTTCAGAGTGAGCGCGTAAGCTCGTGCGCGAGCAATGGTACGTTTGGCGGCGGGGGTGAGCTCATGGTCACTTGATGCCGTCGGCGTCGAAGTCACGGCGGATTTTGCCAAACACGCCATGGTCCGCCGTTTTCTCAAGAACCGCCGCCACCACCCTCCTTGGCATAAAAACCGGACAAACGACCGGCACCGCCACCCCCTGGCGGCCTTTCGAAAGCCTTCGTCGCGAAATCGACCGCCTATTCGATGATTTCGGCGGCGGCTTATGGCGCTCACCATTCCCGCGTTCGTTCTTCGATATTACGCCGTTCGGGCGAGGTGAGCCTGGTTGGGCAGCGACCCCCGCTGTTGACGTGACCGAGACAGATAAGGCTTACGAAATCGCGGCAGAATTGCCGGGCATGGGCGAAGAGAACATCGAGGTTAAGTTTGCCCATGGGATTCTGACCATCAAAGGCGAGAAGCAGGAGGAGAAAGAGGAGAAGAAGAAGGACTACTACTTGCGGGAGCGTAGCTTCGGGTCATTTGAGCGCGCCTTTCAGGTGCCCGAAGGCGTCGATACGGACAAGATCGAGGCTAGTTTCAAGAAAGGCCTACTTACCATAACCCTTCCCAAGACCGCTGACGCGCAAAAGGCAACAAAGAAGATCGAGGTCAAGGGAGGCTGATCGATGAGGACAAGGCGAATTCGGCGAGGAGCGGGGCGTGAAATGATCCACGGACGGCGCCTTGCGCGACCGTGTCGACCTCGTCTGGCAGATCCTCATTTAGGCTTTCGGCATAGGTGAGATATGTGCGCAGTTTCGCCGACACGAGCAGGTGGTCGAGCATGAGCCGTCTGCCGTGATGGAGCACGGTGAACCGTCTCGCTTCGGGAATGACATTTTCAACCGGAGACAGCACACGGGGCAAAAGCGCGGCATTGCCGACATCTCCGTGTTCCGCCCGCAAGATCCGCAGCGGCACTTCATAAATGTCTGCGTTGAGGTCACCGGCAACCACCACGAGCGCATTGGGATCAGCATCGAGCAGCCGCTCTATGAGCACCCGAGCCTCGAGCGCCTGGCCGGCGCGCTTCACGGCGGCAAGAAAGAAACCCTCGGCCCAGCCACCGGCCGTGCGCCACGAGAATGGACCGAGCTTCTGCCCTGCGACAGGCGCAGCAAGCGGCGCGCGCAGGTGCAAGTTGATGACGTGGAGCGATGTGGCCTCGACCGCGATCTTGGCATGTAGGAGCGGACGCTCCCATTCGATCGGCTCGGGATGATCTGATCGCGGCGACGCTGTTGCAGCCCGGTAGAGTGGGCGCTCGACGAAGTCGTGCTTGATCTGGGCATGGCCAACGATCGGCAGGCGGCTAAGGATTACGAGGTTATGGCGGTCTGCCGGGTGACCCTCGATAGTTAGAGTAGAAATTATCTGATAGCCCGCGTAGCGGGTCTCGGAGATCAATGCCGACAGTGCGGCCAGCCGTCGTTCGCGGCCTCGCGCTGCTCGCTGGCCGTTCACCTCCTGAAGACAGAGGATGTCCGCCCGCAGGCGAACGAGTGGGGGCCGCAGCACTGCGATTCTTGCAGTAAGTTCCTCGTCGCCGAGACTCTCAAGGTTGAATGTTGCGATCCGAAGCGCCTGTCCCGACATCCATGACCTTGCCAATTTGATTCACATAGAGCCTAGCGGCGCACCACAAATACCGGTCCGTCCTAATCAGCCAGAAGATCCTCCTACACTTTAGCATCATCTCACAGTCGCATCACGGGATTGCGTGAGCCCGTGGCCGTTACCCGCACCGGCCAGCCGGCTTGCGCCGCGGAGGACCTTCTCACGGGCGGCAGAACAGCGGCAGAACAGAACAGGGCCTGTTTGTGCGGCATGGGATGGTTTCCTAATAAGGAGCCGAACGCACTTAAACTTCGTGCTCAGAACATAGTCCGTGGCAAAATCGATATTGATTAGAATCAAATTCAGTCGGGAAAATTCGTGATTAGCGCCCCTAATCCCAACCCTCCGTAGAATCCCCTGGGGACATTACCCGAATTTCAGGCAGAAGCCGCCCGCGCTAATCATCGATCTACGGCTTTGTGATTGCGCCTAATTGCAACACCGTCGCGGACTGGCCCGCACAAAGGCGCGCGAGCAGCACTACCTGCCCGTCCGGGAATTCCAACGCGTCGTGATGGATCACAGTTTATCGATGTTGATTTGATGGAAGCGCGCAAGCCGCTGTCCAATTTTCTTGTTTGACAGGATACCGATCCATGACGATCGAATTCGAAAATCGGGCTTGAGCACTTTGAGCCATGTCAATTTCATCGGCTCCTGGAAGGCTATCAGATGTAGCTACCCCGCTTGCGTGCTTATCCGCGGTTGCGATCCAAGAAATGTATTCGGGCTGCGGCAAGGTTTTGGGAATGATTTCAGAGGAGGTGGTCTCATGAAAGCCCGCGATGTCATGGTTTCGCATGTCATTACTGTCGGCCCAGAATTAGATGTAAGGGCGGTCGCGAATACGCTCGCAGCAAATGGCATCAGTGCGGTTCCAGTCGTTGGCATCGATGGTAGCATTGTGGGGATCATCTCAGAGGGTGATCTTATGCGCCGCGCTGTGTCGGGTGCCAAGCGCTCCTGGTGGCTTGAGACTTTCTCATCCGCTGAACAGCTAATGGCCGAATTTGTCAAAGTGCACGGGCGCAAGGCCAAAGATGTGATGACGCGTAAGGTGATCAGTGTCAGTCCCGACACGTCATTGCAAGAGATTGCTAATCTCCTCGAAAAGCACGGAATCAAGCGAGTGCCCGTAATCGAGAACGGTCGGCTTGTCGGTATCGTCAGCCGCGCCAATCTCGTGCAGGCGCTGGCGACCCGTGGGTTGGCTTTCGTCGATGTCGCGGAAGCAGACGAAGCTTGCGGAAAGTCATCTTGTTGAAACTGCGGAAGCTGCCTTGGACAACTGCCATGACAATGATTGACGTGATCGTCGACCGCGGCGTCGTTAATCTCTGGGGCGTGGTTCGCAATGAAGAGGAGAAGAACGCGATCCGTATCACCGCCGAGGGGATCCCTGGTGTCCAGACGGTTAATGACCATGTGCGCGTTTACAGCTAGCTTGCAGGGCCAGCCGCGATCGTCGACAAGGGCTCAACGGAGACATCAACGCAGCCATCGCTGACTCCAGCGGCCCGCCGACCTTCCGTGGCGTGCCGAGGTCAATGACGTCCGCCGACCGAGATCAGCCGGTCTGCCGGCCGGGACTGCTCATTTTCTGACCGAGAGAGCATAGAGACAGGAAAGGATTGCATCCGATTGACCGCGCCGCCCGATTCGGTACTCTCGATATGTCGCGGAGATCACGTCACAGCATTTCTAACACGAGTCGTGACGGTATCGACCTTAAATTGGGTCGAGTGTCGATCCGACTCAAGGCACCAGAGACCTGGGGGCGTCTATAGTTGAAGGGGCGCGCACTTAGTACGGCCAACCGGGAAACTTTCATTCGATAAAAATCGGAGAGCGCATCAATGGTAAGGAGCCAGCCCCGATGGCCACTTCTTGCCTGGAGCGCAATTCTACTGTGCGTAACTGAATTCGCCTTCGCAGAGCAGTCGGCAGCCGAACGGCGGGGTCTGATATTTGTCCGCGAGTACTGCTCGCAATGTCATGCCATAGGGAAAGTGGGCGGGAGTTCTGTTGCGAATGCTGCTCCATTTCGCGCATTGCGTCTCAGATATCCGGTTGCAGACTTGCAGCGACCTCTGCTTGAGGGAATCCATCCGGCAATGCCGCGATTTCAGCTCACGCCCAGTCAAGTGATGGATGTCATGGCGTATCTCAGAACGCTTGAACATTAGATCGAGATGGCATGGACAAAGAGCCTACGATCTCTCTGCTGCTTCCCGGCGCCGGCACTGGAACGCGATTCGCCGATCGTTCGCGGACCGAGACAGGGCTCAGGGTCGAACAGGTCCGCTTTGATTG
>Ga0306920_100000775_pt1 | contig 38519 bp, 36 predicted proteins | sample flu12Cox44000170_FD_204666 | JGI IMG/M metagenome (GOLD analysis project Ga0306920, IMG submission 204666) | Lab enrichment of tropical soil microbial communities from Luquillo Experimental Forest, Puerto Rico - flux4day.12C.oxic.44.000.170 (v2)... | ecosystem: Environmental > Terrestrial >... | reverse complement strand
TTGCCGCTGAGCTCGCGACAGAATTCGGCGGCGCGATGCGAACAGCGGTTCTCGAAGACATTGATCGAACCATCGTCGGCGCGAACCACCACGACGGACGTTGGACCGACGTTCGAACGGATGAAGTCGCCGGGCTTAGGTACTTCGCATTCCAGGGCGACGTAGTTCCAGGTGCGACCGTGGAAAATCTTCTCGACCTCGCGCTCGTAGATCGTCTGATCGGTGTAGACCCAATCGGGGATGCGCGTGAGTCCTTCAGCGGGCCAGACGTAATGCTTCGTCAACGAAAGCTGAAGGTCAGGGTTCATGGCGGCGATATTCCGAGTGTCGGCACCGTTACTTTCTTCGCTAGTCAGAACGGCACCATCCGCTTGGCGATCCGGCGCCCGGTCCGTCACGACTGAGGCGGCCGGCCGCTCCATATCGATGAAGACGTCATCGCCTTCGAGCTTCACGGCATAGGTGCGCAGATCCTCAGTCACCGGCGCGCACAACGCCTCGCCGGAGCGAATGTCGAATTGGCCCTGATGCAGCGGACATTCGATCTTGCCGTCTTCGACGAAGCCGTCGCTCAGTATCGCCAAGGCGTGGGTACAAATCCCCGCGGTGGCAAAGACTTCGTTTCCCAACCGATAGAGCGCGACGGGCGAGCCATCGACATCGAGGCCTAGGACGCCATCTCGGTCGATTTCGTTGATGGAAGCAACCCTTTGCCACGCCATCGTCTTCGACCCCAAAGGACCTTGTCAGCATACCCGCGATTTTTCGCAACGCCAATGGTTCCTCGCGAACTCGCAAGCGTTCTGCAAATCGCAGTAGATCCTCAGTATACCATCACATCTTCCTAGCGCCGGGACACGCGCCGAAGCCGGTCAACCAGCCACGACCAGAAGAAACGTCCGACATTGAATGGCGCACCGGACGCCGCGCGTGTTTCTGTTCCTGCAAGGCGCCCATTGAGCTTGGCGGCAAAATCGGAAACCAGCCGGCGGCCAAGCTCGAGGACCAAGCCCGAACGCGAGAATTGGGCGAGCGCGCCTTGCAGGCTGTATTCCACGGTCACGAAAACCCGGGTCTGCTGCCCCCCAGCCTCCGGTATCAGGCGATAGAGGATTTCACCCTTGGTCCGTGAGCCCATGCCTTTGTCGCTGCCCGCGCCGCGAATGATCCCGCGCAGCGCCCGATCGTCGCGCTCGATCACGGCGGAGCCGGAGAAGCGGGCCTGGATCGGGCCGAGTTTTATCTTCATCTTTCCCTTCGCGGTATTCGCGTCGTGCTCGGTGAGCTCGGCGCCGTCGAGGCAGGCGACCACGGCAGGGATGTCGGCGAAGATGGCCCATACCGTCGCCGGCGATCTCGCCACCACAAAACTCTCCTCGAACCGCGTCCATCCCGTGCGTGCATCTTCAGGCGCGGGCGCGGAGACGGAAATCGACGGCGCCCCTGCTTCGTCCGCAGGCACGAAGGCATGAAGAGGAGGAGACGCCGGCGGAACGGCTACGGTTGATGCAGTTGCGGTGGGCTTTGATCCGCGTGCCGCGAGCACGCTTTCCACCGCATTGATGATGCCCAGATACCCCGTGCACCGGCACAGGTTCCCGGAAAGCTCGACCCGGATCCGGCGCGCGTCCGCCTCTGGGAGTCGCCGCACGATGTCGCGCGCCGCGATCAGCATGCCCGACGTGCAGAATCCGCATTGCAGGCCATGTTCACGCGAGAAGGCCGCGCGCAGGTCTTGCATGATGGGATCGTCCTCGAATCCTTCGATCGTCTGCACCGCAAGGCCGTCGCACTGAACCGCATAGGTGATGCAGGAGCGCGCAGGCTTGTCGTCGATCAACACAGTGCAAGCGCCGCACACGCCGTGTTCGCAGCCGAGATGGGTTCCCGTCAGCCGGCAATTCTCGCGCAGGAAATCGGCGAGATGGGTGCGCGGCTCGACCAGGGCCTCGACCTTCCGCCCGTTCAGGCTGAGCGCGATCGGCATCACGGCGCAAACACCTGCATCAAGGTACGCGTCACCGCCGCCACCGCCATGTCGTGCTCGATGACATCGAGATCGCCGATTGTTTGGCTCAGCGCCTGGCTTATCGCTTCTGTCGAGGCGGCGCTCTGTCCCTGCTTTGCGACATCCTGCGCCAATGACGCGAGCGGCCTCGGTGCGCCGCGCAGTGCACCCAGAAAGATGCGTGCGGTTCCGGATTCGGGATCGAATACGGCGGCAGCGCTTGCTTCCGCGAACTCGCCCGTCTTGCGACAGAATTTATAGAAACCGTACCGGCCGGTGCGCGACAGTTTGGGAACATCGATGGTCTCGATGATTTCGTTTGCCGCCAGCGCGGTGGTGAACGCCCCTTCTATGAAACGCGGCACCAACATGCTGCGCGGCGTCGGACCATGAATGTTGACGGAGGCGCCGAGCGCAGCTAGCGCGAGCGGCCAATCCCCTGCCGGATCGGCGTGCGCGAGACTGCCGCCGATCGTGCCGCGGTTGCGCACCGAACGATAGGCGATTGCCGCCGCAACCTCGCACAGCATCTCGCCGCCGGGGAGAAGTCCGCGCATATCCTCCAGACGGGCGTGGGTCACGCCAGCACCGATGCGCCAGGCGCGACCCGTGTCTTTCAACTGTTGCAGCGACTCGAGCCGCGAGATGTCGACCAGGAGTGAAGGGCGTGCGAGCCGCAAATTCAGCATCGGTCCCAGCGACTGCCCGCCCGCCAATAGCTTGGCCCCTTCTGCCTTTGTCAAAGCAGCTAATGCGTCCCCCAGGTCATTGGGACGAAGATAGTCGAATTGCGCAGCCTTCATGCGGTTTCCAGTCGCGGCTGAACCGACGGCGCGGCGCGGTTGATCGCCTCCAGCAACCGGCGCGGAGTCAGCGGTGTCTCGGTCAGCTCTACGCCCAACGGTCGCAACGCGTCGTTGACCGCGTTGAAGATCACGGCCGGCGGGGCAATTGCGCCGCCCTCCCCCATGCCTTTGATGCCGAATTCGGTGTAAGGCGACGGCGTCTCCATATGATAGATGCGGATCGCTGGAATCTCGGTTGCCCCGGGCAGGAGATAGTCGGCAAAAGTTGAGGCAAGCGGCTGGCCGTTCGCGTCGAACGGGCTCTCCTCATAGAGTGCGGTGCCGATGCCTTGCGCCACTCCTCCCAGCGTTTGACCTTCGACGACCATTGGATTGACCAGCGTGCCGCAATCCTCGACGATGACGTAATCGAGGATCTCCACCGCACCTATCTTCGTGTCGACGGCTACGACCGCGGCATGCGAGGCATAGCTGAACGCACCCGTGTCGCGTTTGGGACGGAAGCCGACGGTGGCCTCGAGCCCGCCGAGATCCACGTCCGGCGGCAGCTCTTGCGGCCGCAAATACCAGGCTTCGGCGACCTCACGCAGCGAGACCGATTTTCGCGGCCCGACGATTTGCCCATTTTCAAATTTCATCGTTCCGACAGCGGCCTGCATGAGGTGCGCGCCGATCGCGAGGAAGCGCGGGATGAGCGCCTTGCACGCGTTGGCGACTGCGCCGCCCGCCATCACAATACTCCGCGAGGCATAAGTGCCGGTGGAGTAAGGGGTGGTTCCGGTATCACCGAGCACCACCCGGATGTTGGCGAGATCGATGCCAGTGACCTCGTGCGCGATCTGCGCGAGCGTCGTCTCCATGCCCTGGCCATGGGAGTGGACGCCGGCGCGCACTTCGAGGCCGCCATCCGGGGTCACCCGCACCGTGGCCTGGTCGTAACCGGGAATGATGGGCAAGCCCCACCCCGAAAACACGCTGGTGCCGTGCGCGGTCTGCTCGCAATAGGAGGCGAAACCGATGCCGATGCGACGGCCATCGGGTTCTCCGCGACTCTGCCGCTCGCGCCACGCCTTGAGGTCGATCTTGTCGCGCGCGAGGATAAGCGCCTTGCGATAATCGCCGCTGTCGTAGTGTTTACGCGCGACGTTGTCATAGGGCATGTCGGCAACGAGATTGTCGTAACGGACCTCCCACGGCTCGCGTCCGACAGCGCGCGCGATCGCGTCAATGACCAACTCCATGGCGAAGCAGACGCCGGTCCGGGCGACGCCACGATAGGGTAGAAAGCCGGGCTTGTTCGTCGCTACGCAATAGGTGCGGCAACGATAACCGCGGAAGTCGTAAGGTCCTGGGAGGTTGCCCGTTGCCTGTCCCGGCTCCAACGCCACGGTGAACGGCCAGGCCGAATACGCGCCGCCGTCGATCGTCACTTCCGCATCGAGCGCCAACAACCTGCCGCGCTCATCGGCGTGCGCAGTTAGCCGGTAATGATGTTGCCGCGAGTTTGCGCCGACCACCAGATGTTCGCGGCGATCCTCGACGTAGCGGAACGGTCGCTTAAATTTCAGCGCCAGCCAGGCGACGCAGAGCTCTTCCGGCTGGAGGATGCATTTGTAGCCGAAGCCGCCGCCGACATCGGGCGAGATTACCCGCACCTGGCCCTGATTGATGCCCAGAAACTGCGCCAGGCCGACGCGGATGATGTGCGGGACTTGGGTCGAAGCGTAGACAACGAGTTGGTCGCTGCGATCATCCCAGTGGGCGAGGACGGCCTTGCCTTCCATCGGCACCATTGCCTGCCGCGCCAGCGCGATCTCGCGCTGGATCACGACCGGTGCGTCCTTGGCCTTGGCCTCGAAGCCGCTCTCATAGTTGAGCGTGAGAAAGGCGTTGTCGCTCCACTGCTCATGAACGCGCACCGTTGGTTCCGTGCGCGCTGCCTGAGCATCGACAAGGACCGGCAGCTCGTCGAACTCGACCTCGATCTGTTCGGTGAGATCCTCGGCCTCGGCCCGGGTTGGGGCGACGCACATCGCGATCGCTTCGCCGACGAAGCGCACCTTGTCATGCGCCAGCGGGTGCCACTCGGATAGTTTGTAGCCGGGCACCGTTGTCGGCGCGACGATTGCTGCCACGTCGGTGAGATCGGTGCGCGCAAAAATCTGATCGTCGCGGCCGGACGGCTTGACGATGCGACGGATGCGGCCATGGGCGATGGGGCTGCGCAGAAAGGCGACTTCGCTTTGCCCCGGAAAGATCATGTCCGAGACGAAGTTGCCGCGACCGTGCAGATGGCGGGCATCCTCCTTGCGCTGGACCCGGGCTCCGATCCCCTGCGTCATGCTTTATCTCGATGGGGGGCAAAAGCGACCGCCGCCTTTATCGATCTGGGAGGCGGCGGAGAATTGGCGCTACCGCGGCTGTGCGGACATGGTGTAACGATAATTGTCGAGCGTGTTCTCGGCGATCCGGAACCAGAGATTGGACTCCGCCAGGAACTTCAGCCACGGCTCGTAGATCCGCTTGAAGTCCGGATTCTTTGCGGCGAGCTCATCGTACGTCTCGAATGCTGCTTTGTAACACGCGTCCATTACCGGACGCGGAAATTGCCGCAGCTGGACGCCTGCGGCCACGAGCCGGCGCAACGCTTCGGGATTTCTCGTGTCGTATTTGGCCATCATCAGGACGGTGGTTTCGGCGCACGCCGTCTCGAGCGCGGTCCGGTACGCTTCCGGCAACGCATCCCAATGTTGGAGATTGACCAGCAGCGTGACCTGAGCGCTCCCTTCCCACCAGCCGGGATAGTAGTAGTACTTGGCGACCTTGTGCAGGCCGAGCTTCTCGTCGTCGTAAGGGCCGATCCACTCGGCGGCATCGATGGTGCCGCGTTCGAGCGAGGGATAAATGTCGGCCGTGGGGATCTGCAGCGGCACAACGCCGAGCTTGGCCAAGATCATCCCGCCCAGCCCGCCGATGCGGAACTTGAGACCTTTGAGATCGTCGACGGAGTTGATCTCTTTGCGATAGAAGCCGCCCATCTGCACGCCCACATTACCGCAGGGAATGGGCAGGATTCCGTCCTTCTTGAACAACGCGCGGATGAGATCAAGCCCTCCACCGTAATTCATCCAGGCCTGCTGCTGGCGCGTATTGAGCCCGAAGGCGAGCCCGGAATCGAACGCGACCGCGGGGTTCTTTCCTATGTTGAATGAGGTCAGCGTGTGGCCGCACTCGACCGTGCCGTTTTGCGTCGCATCCCAGACCTGTAGCGGCGGCACGATTTCGCCGCCAGCGAAGCACTGGATTTGGAATTTCTTATCGGTGATTTGCCCCACACGTTGGCACATGGCGTCGACGCTGCCGTAAAGCGTATCGAGACTCTTTGGCCAGCTCGTCGCCAACCGCCAACGTACCGGGGCGCCGGTCTGACCGATCGCCGGGCTTGCAATCGCGGTCGCAGCCACGCCCGCGCCCGCCCGCATGAGAAACGTACGCCTTTGCATTTTGGCCCTCCTGCTGAGATGAGCTGCGCAACTCCGCAGCGCATGCACGATTTTGTTTTTTGCGGTTGCTTCTGCGTGCAGCGTCGATAAAAGCCTAACACAGCGCCGAGCACGTGCAAGTATGACCCTATACTGAATATTTCTGCTGCTGCGGAGTGGAAAGCACTGGACCGCCGAGGAGAGGAGTTCAATGGCGACGAGACGAAAGACGGCGCGCAAAGAGCCGTCAAGGTCCGCCGGCGGAAGGAAAGTCCGGCGGCGGAAAGCTAAAAGAAGTCCATCGCGCGTCGGGACTGTCCACTCCGAGATGCCGCTCTGGGGGCGGCCCGGGTATCTCCTGCGGCGCTTGCATCAAATCCATTACGCACTGTTTTTCGAGGAATGCGCGGGATACGACATCACACCGGTTCAGTACGGATTGTTGACGACGCTCTCGCTCAACCCCGATCTCGACCAAAATTCGTTGGGCCGGGAGCTCGGAATCGATCGTACCAATGTTGCCGACGTCCTCAACCGGCTTGCAAGACGCGGGCTGGTGGAGCGTCGCCGCAGTCCGAAAGACGCGCGGATGGTCCTTGCGCGATTGACCCGCGCCGGCGACCGGCTGACGCGAAAAATGTACCGGCCGATGCGACGGGCACAGCGACGTCTGCTCAGCCCGCTTCCCCCGCAGGAGCGCAACGCGCTCATCATAACGCTGGTCCGCCTCATCAACGGCAACAATCATCTCGGACGGACGATGTTCCAGCCGAGTTGACGTCCCGACGCAGGATAGAAGCCGGCGGATCGGCGTCCGCCGTGCCGGCCGTCTCAGAATGCGTCGGGCTGGGTATTGGGCTGCGTCGCACGAAAGGCATCGAGGGCCATGCAGCGTTCGAAGATGCCCGTCAGCACCGGGTAATCATCGAGCGGACAGTCAAAGCGCTGGGCATTGAAAATCTGCGGGACGAGGCAAATGTCTGCCATGGTGACGATATCGCCATAGCAGAAGCGACCTGCAACGCCCGCGCCGGCCAGCACGTTCATTCCGCTGCGGCCTTGTTGAGAATTTCGTCCGGTGTCGACGAGACCACCTCGACATATTTGGGAACGAATGTCCCGCCCTCGATATATTTTATGAATTGCGGCTTGATCTCGTTCGCGAGCACCTTGCGGATACGCGCGTGCTCTTCGATGTCGGACCACTCTGCGATCAGAAAGAAACGTTGCGGATCCTGGGTGTCGCGGCACAGCACGCCGTCCTTCACCTGCGCCCAGGACTTGTGCATGGGATTGCCGTCCGAATAGTCAAACTCCTCGAACAAGCGGACGAACTCTTCCTCCTTGCCCTTGGTCACGCGAAAATCATAGATGTGCAAAAAATTGCCCTTCGTCGCGAGCGGTTCCTGCGCCATGGCGTCCTCCTGTTTGCCGTCGATGTGACGGTACGCTGATGAATTTTTGAAGGCAACCGTGCCGCAAGTCGCCGGATAGTCCTAGCGGTCAAGTTTTCTCATACTCCGATGAAGCTGGTTGGGCGAGGACGCGAGTTACACAGCAATATGGCTTACTAAACGCGCCGAGACTCGCGGGGAGTCGAGTCCGCGCACCTTAGCTGCCTTTCTTGCTTCTTAACTGATCGACATGCCCCGCCACAGCCTGACACGGCGCGCAGGTCGTAAGGCCAAGTTAGCCCGGCGCCCCGGATTGCTTCGCAATCAGCCGACAACCAGCGCCGCGTGCTGGCTTTGGCCTTCGCTCATGCCGCGCGCCTTCATCCACTCGTAGGCGCGGTTGAACAGCGTCTCGTCATAATAATCGACGTGTTTGTAGTGCACGAACGCCCGCAGCATTTCGGTCGGCTGCAAGGCACCCTTGGCGTGGGCAGTGACGTGGTGGGCGTATTTGTAGAAGTCGCCGTTGATCAGGTCGACCGCCTTGTTCTCGGCATCATAATATGCCTTGCGCTGCTCAGGAGTCAGATCGGGCGCGATGACCTCGCCGCCGCGGTAGAACGAAGCCGCGATGATATGGGCGCCTTCCTTGAGACCGAGACTGATGAACGGCTCCATCACTGCGATCGCCCGAGCGGCGCCAGCCTTGAGCGCCGCATAGCGCATTTGCGGCAGCCCGCCGTTCTGGATTTTGACGTGCTGGGAGCCGACGGCGCTTTCGAGCATCTGGATGGTCGTATAGTGCGAGCCGGTGAGTTCCTGCACCATGACCGGTACGTCCGATAGGTCGCGTGGAACCTGGAGTTTGTCATCGAAGCTGAGAATCGCTTGCGCCGCGACGGCCGCGCGCAGCGCCGCGATGTTGCCGCCGCGCTTGCTGCGCTCCAGGCGATCTATGCTGGCCCATTCGCAGACGTTGTAGCTGTCGGCCGAACCGCTATCGAAAAGGTTCTCCTTGACGCGCGACATGAACGGCGTCTGCGCACTGTCCTTTTCCCGATCCGCGTACGTGGCCGAAAAGCCCACATCAAGGCCTGCCTTGGCGAAGAGCGCTTCCTCGATGCCAACGATCACTGGCAGGTCGAACACCGGGTTGTTCGGCGCAATTTTGACGATCGGTCGATGCTGTTCGGGCTGCATGGTCTCTTGCCTTAACAATTTGAGCGGCAGGTCCTCGGAGGAGCCATAGGCTAAGCTTAACACCTGGGGCCATCTGAGCCAAAGTCTCGTTTTGGAATGACGGCGCCGCGATCTGCGACGACGCCTAGAGTTCCTCCCCTAAGATAAAGGCGGGAGACCGCTGCATCGATCTCGATTGGGGCTCTGACGCGTATGGGCCGAACGCTGCTGTCGAGGCTCAACTTCCGTGCGTCGAATGCCCGCAACTCTCCAAAGGCGGACATTGACGAGATAGTATGGGGTCTCCGATCGACCGTGGGCTACCCGATGATGCGACTGACAATAGGTGTCATCTTTGTCGCCGCATTGACCATTTCAGGCGCTGCGCAGGACTTGATCGCGCAATCAGGCGCGCCGGCGGCCGTCTTTCCGAAGCCCGATCGCCCGGTCGCCGACATCGTCAGTCCGATCTGGCACGACGAAAAGGAGCGCGACGATGCCGGTGAACCGAGCCAGCTCGTGCGACTGCTCGGCATCAAGTCCGGGATGACAGTCGCGGACATCGGCGCGGGCAGCGGCTACTACGTCGTAAGGCTATCGCCGATTGTCGGATCCAAGGGCCGCATCATCGCAGAAGACATCGTCCCCAAATATTTGCGAAGCCTACGCAAGCGAGTGCGCGATCTCGGATTGCGGAACGTTGTGATCAGCCCGGGTGAGCCTCACGATCCCAAGTTGCCAGCTGATTCGGTGGACATTGCCATCCTGGTGCACATGTATCACGAGATCGAACAGCCTTACGCCCTGCTCTACAATCTCGTCCCCGCGCTCAAGCCTGAAGCGCGCGTCGGCATTGTCGACGCCTTCGCGCCGACATCCCAGCACGGCACCCCGCCAAATCTGCTGCGCTGCGAGCTCGCTGCCGTTGGGTATCGCGAGATCAGTTTCGATCGGCTCACCGGAAGTGATGCCTATCTCGCGGTCTTTGCGCCACCGTCCGTATCAGGCCGCCCGCGACCGCAAGCGATAGTCGCCTGCAAGACGCAGTAGCGGATTGCATAACGGGACGGGGAAGCGGCTTAAGCCCTTCGGACTATGTTCAGGAAAGGATAGATTTATCGTTGTGTAGTGGCGGAGGGAGAGGAACTGGGATCAAGCATTCTCCGCGTAAGCCAGCGTCGTCAGAGCTGGCGGATGGCGATTCTGGCAAAGGCATGCCATTTCGATTTCTCGATGTAGACGCGAAGGTAGATCTTATCCGGGGCGTGGCCCATCTGGTGTTCCAGAATGATCTGAACTTCTTTTTCCGTCGTGTAGTACGCCTCGAACAGGCTTGGGGTCATGTTCGGCGTGCACGGACTTCCGACACATAAGACGCTGGGATTCTCATTGGGAATGGACTGCATGTTGGATGGGTCCACAGTCGCCTTCGGGTCGTAAGTTCGCAGCCGGCAATAGCCGGCTGCGGCGGGTGATCGCACGGTGGTCATCTCGGGCGGCTCACCGCCGGAATTGTACGTCGACATGGAGAACCCCGTTATATGATACGAACCCGGCGCGAGCGTGATCGCGCCGGTTTTGAAGTCGCACCGGATACTGTTGCCCCGTTGCGAGTCGACGTCGGTAAACACACGGGTGTTGAAGCCCGGGGTCATCGTCTTGTTGTCGGGCGAGAACTCGGTGAAAACGGCATACTCCTGTCCCTGCATCGTCATCTACCTTTCCGTGGAAGAAAGCCCCTCAGACCATTCCAGCATTCCCCAGATGGAGCCCGTTCGACTCGCCAGCGCGGACGCTAGGCCCGGGTGTATTGGTGAATCACCTCGATGGTGCTCCTTCCCGCCGGAACGGCTACTCGAGCGCTCGGTCAAGATGAATCCCGGCGAGATCATATTGGCACGGATGTGGTCGACGGGACGCTGGCGGAGGGAGTGGGATTCGAACCCACGATACGGTTTCCCGTATACACGCTTTCCAAGCGTGCGCCTTAAGCCACTCGGCCATCCCTCCGCGAGCTTGCGGCACAGTCAAATATAGCCCCGCGCGCCTGAGTGACAAAGCCGCGCACGTGCGCTCCCGCGGCAGCCGGGCCGCTTTCGCCGGCGCATACAATTACCTAAATTAGCCTGGCATGACCTCGCCAGACGACGACTATCGCATCCGGCCCGATCCGCTCGATCCGCGCTTGACCGAGCGGGTCACCGGCGTCGACCAGACCGGGCAGGCGATCGAGACCCGCGTGACCGTCGAGCGGGCGCTCACGATCTTCCTCAATTCGCAGGAGATCGTGACCGCGATGACGATCAACGACTACCCGGAATATCTCGCGCTCGGTTACCTGCTCAACCAGCACATGCTCCTTCCCGACGACGTCGTCACCGGGGTCGACTACGACGAGGAGCTGGCGCTGGTGGTCGTGCGCACCAAGCGCAAGACCAATTACGAGAAGAAGCTGAAGAAGAAGGTGCAGACCTCTGGCTGCGCCCAGGGCACGGTGTTCGGCGACCTCATGGAGGCACTGGAGAACGTCACGCTGCCGAAGGCGGAACTGCGCACCTCATGGCTCTATGCGCTCACCCACAAGATCAACACCACGCCCTCGCTTTATCTCGAGGCCGGGGCGATCCATGGCTGTGTGCTCGCGCACGAGGACAAGCCGCTCGTCTATATGGAGGACGTGGGCCGCCACAACGCCGTAGACAAGATCGCGGGATGGATGTTCAAGCACGGCGTTCCCGCCCACGACAAGATCTTCTACACCACCGGCCGGCTGACCTCGGAAATGGTAATCAAGACCGTGCGCATGGGCATCCCGATCCTGGTCTCGCGCTCCGGCTTCACCGCCTGGGGGGTCGAGCTGGCGCGCAAGGCAAATCTCACGCTAGTCGGCCGCACGCGCGGCAAGCGTTTCGTCGCGCTCGCGGGCGAGGAGCGCATCGTGTTCGATCAGGACCTCAAATTCGTCGAGGAGGAAAGCGCCAGACACAGGCGCAAAGCCGCGGTGCATGATGACTGACGCCTCGCGGGCCCGCGCCGCGACTGGATTCTCCTTTGCGGGACGGGGCGCCCCGCGCATGAAATCAAGATGACAACCTCGGCACCAGCGCCGCTCGGTCTCGTGCTTGCCGGCGGGTTGGCGCGGCGCATGGGAGGCGGCGACAAGGCCCGCATCCGCATCGCCGGCAAAACCATCCTCGAGCGCGTACTCGCGTGCCTCAAGCCGCAATGCGCGGCGATCATTCTCAACGCCAACGGCGATCCTGCGCGCTTTGCCGACACCGGTCTCCCGGTGGTGCCAGACAGCGTGGCGGGTTTTGCCGGGCCGCTTGCCGGGATTCTTGCCGGGCTCGACTGGGCGGCGGCGCATGCGCCTGCGATCGCCGACGTCGTGAGCGTACCGGGTGATTGTCCTTTCCTGCCGGGCGATCTGGTCGCGCGGCTATCGGCGGCGCGTGAGGCCACCGGTCTGCCACTTGCCTGCGCGCGCTCGGGCGATTGGCGGCATCCCGTTGTCGGCTTGTGGCCGGTGGCGCTGCGGCAGGACCTGCGCAAGGCCCTCGTCGAAGAGGACATGCGCAAGATCGAAAGTTGGACCGCCCGCCATGGCGTCGCCATCGGCGACTGGTCGACGACGTCTGTCGACCCCTTCTTCAACGTCAACACCCCCGCCGATGTCGCCGAGGCCGAGCGTATTGCAACGCAGCGATGCGGCGTTTGAGCGCTTGATCGCAATCGCCGCCGATCCATAATCGTGCCATAGCGCCAATAAGCGAGCGGATTTGCCCATGCGTGCCTTCATCGCCGCCTGTATCGCGGCGGCCATCATCGCGGTCTGCGCCGTCGTCGTCCTCAACCGCGTTCAAGAACCGGTCGACGTGGCGTTTGCCACCTCGGCGGTGCGGATCTGATTCCCTACGCGGCAAGCGCCGCGTAGGAGAGAAATCCGACGGTCGCGCCCGGCGTGACGGTCGTCGTATCTTCCGGCAACTCGACCAGGCCGTCGGTCTCGGTGAGCGACGTGATGATTCCCGCGCCTTCCTGCGCGTGCTTGATCGCCTCCACCGCTCCGTCGGCGGCACGCGCCAGCTTGACCCGCACATATTCGCGCCGGCCCGCTTTTTTGCGATAGGCGAAGCCTGCGCGCACCGGCAACGCCAGGAGCGGCTCGCTCTCGGCGCCGGCCAGGCGAAGGAGCAGCGGGCGCACCACGCGCGCAAACGTCACGTAGACCGCCGCGGGATTGCCGGGCAGGCCGACGAAAGCCGCGCTCGCAGATCGACCCGGGATGACGCCCATCGCGACCGGGCGCCCGGGCTTGATGGCGACGCGCCAAAATACGAGGCGCCCGACCGTCTCGACGGCATGCCGCACATGATCGGCCTCGCCGGTCGAAACACCGCCCGAGGTGACGACGAGATCATGCTCGGCCGCCGCCGCGCCGATTGCGCGTGCGAGCCGCTCCGGATCGTCGGGGAGGATGCCGAGATCGGTCGCCTCGGCGCCGAGCCGCTCGATCAATCCGATTAGCAGGTAGCGGTTGGCGTCGAACAGCGCGGCGCCCGGTCGCGGCTTCCCCGGCTCGACGATCTCGTCGCCGGTCGAGAACACCGCGACGCGCACGCGGCGAAACACGTCGACGGCCGTCAGTCCGATAGCGGCGGCGAGCGCGACGTGCTGCGCGGCAAGCCGCCGCCCTGCCGGCAGCGCGATCGAGCCGGCGCGCACGTCCTCGCCCGCAAGCCGCCGATTTGCGCCGGCTTTCAGTCCTGCCGGTACGATCACGACGTCGCCGTCGCGGCGCACGTCTTCCTGCATGAAGACCGTGTCGGCGCCGACCGGCATGGGCGCGCCGGTGAAGATGCGCACCGCCGCGCCCGCCGCCAAGGCGCGGGCGGCGGCATGGCCCGCGGTCACGCGCTCGATCACCACAAGACGGGTCTCGGCTTTGCAGTCGAGATCGGCGTGGCGCACGGCGTAGCCGTCGACCGCGGAATTGTCGAACGGCGGCAGATCGATGGGCGCCGCCACGTCGCGCGCAATCACGCGCCCATCCGCAGCATGCAGGGGAACGGCTTCGACTTCGGCGACCGGCATCACGCGCTCGCGGATGATGCGCTCGACCTCGTCCACCGGCAGCAGCGGGCCCGAGAACGCGAAGCAATCGTCGCTAAGCTGTGCCATTACTGCTTTCTCATGTGCGCCAGTACGGCTGCGACCGGCGCGGCGTGGCGGATCAGAACGTCGGCGATCCCCTCGACGTCATCGAGATCGACGACCGGAACTCGCGCCGCCGGCAGTGGCGCATCCGAAGCGATGGCGACGACCGCCGGGTCACCGGGATGAAGCAGCGGCTTGCCGACGGCGGCACGGTATATTTCGAGCTTGGGATGCGGCTCGCGCTTGTAGCCTTCGATCAGCACGAGATCGACCGGGCTGAGCTTCTCGAGCAGGGCGCCCAGCGCAGGCTCGCCTCCTCCACGCAGCTCGTGCACCAGCGCCCAACGGTTGGCCGATCCCACCAGAACCTCGGTCGCCCCCGCCATGCGATGGGTGTGGGAATCCTTGCCGGGCTGATCGATGTCGAAGCCGTGATGAGCGTGCTTGAGGGTCGAGACCTTAAGGCCCCGTGCGACGATGCGGGGGATGACTTTGGCGAGGAGCGTAGTCTTGCCGGAGCCGCTCCAGCCGGCCAGGCCGATGATGCGCATGCCGCATTATATAGCAGCCCCAAGCGCGCCCGCGGCGACTCCGAATCGGCCGCGGCCATAATGAAAGCGCCCGGCAATCGCGCCGGGCGCTGCATCAGCTTTCTCGCCGGCGGCTACTCTGCCGGCTGCATTTTTCCTTTCGGCGGCGGCGCCCCGACATGGCCCTCAGCCCTCTCCTGCTCGAACCACAGGCTGTGGTGCTCCTTTGCCCAGTTGACATCGACCGTGCCGTCCCACATTCCCTCGAACGCGCCTTCCATTCCGATCGTGCCGATATAGATGTGGCCGAGCATCGCGGCGACGAACAGCACCGCCACCACCCCGTGGACGATTGCGGCCACCTGCATGCCCGCGATGTTGGTTGCGTAGAACGGGAACATCAGAAAATAGCCGCTCACCGCGACCGCGGTGCCGCCGACCACGACGATCCAATAGATCATCTTCTGACCGGCGTTGAACCGATCGGCGGGAGGATGCCTGTGCCCGATGATCCCGCCGCCTTCCTTGAGCCATTCGACATCAACGCGGTTTGGAATATTCCAGGCGATCCACATGAGGAAGATGATGAACACGCCGAGCGTGAACGGGAAGCTTAGATAATTGTGCGCGTACTTAGCCCACTCCGACCAAGTGGTGAAGGCTTCCGGCCCCATGAGGGGCAGCAGCAACGGTCTACCGAAGGTGATGTTGAGTCCGGTAATGGCGAGGATGACGAAACAGGTCGCCGTCATCCAGTGCACCAGACGCTCGAAAGTGGAAAAGCGCACCAGCACCCGCCCGGATCGTCCCGATTCGATGCGGACCATGCCGCGGGTCAAATAGAAGAAAACGAGCAGCACGAGCATGCCGAGAATGCAGATGGCGCCGATCCAGCGCAGCGTCACCTCTTGAAAGTGACGCCAGTCGCGGCCCGCGGGCTGCTCGATCGTGCAGGCTTTCTGGTCAGGAATCGTGCAGCGGCCGGAAATGCGGTTGAGCTCGCCCAGAAGCTGATCCTCCCTGACCGAGCTCGCCGTCGGATTGACCGAGCTGTCGGGATTGCGCTGCTGCGCACCCGCTGGAACCGCGACGGCGACGATCAGCGCGAGTGCGATCGCGCCGAGGATGAAACGCAAACGAGCAGTAAGTTTCGGCATCTGTGCAGTTCCTTCACCGATTCTGTCATCGCTTGAGAAAGCCGGCTCCTTCGTATCGTCGCACGGGCGAGGTGGCGCGCGGTCCCCACCCTGCGTTATAAGCGCCCACTTTTCGTCGGCATTGACCTTCGCCGACGAAGCCGTACCAGCTGCGCCTACGACGCGATCGTCTCGCGATAGGCAGTCTTCCAGCCCCAGGCGCCGGAGCCGTAGCCACGCTTGACGACGCGCTCCTTGTAGATCTGCGCGATAATCTCGCCGTCGCCGGCCAGCAGCGACTTAGTCGAGCACATCTCGGCGCAAAGCGGCAATTTGCCCTCGGCCAGACGGTTGGTGCCGTACTTCTCGAATTCGGCCATCGAGTTGTCCGGCTCCGGCCCGCCCGAGCAATAGGTGCATTTGTCCATCTTGCCGCGCGAGCCGAAGTTGCCGACCTTGGGATATTGCGGCGCGCCGAACGGGCAGGCATAGAAGCAATAACCGCAGCCGATGCAGAGATCCTTGGAGTGCAGCACCACGGCGTCGGCGGTGGTGTAAAAGCAGTTCACGGGACATACCGCCGCGCAGGGCGCATCGGTGCAGTGCATGCAGGCCATGCTGACCGAGCGCTCGCCCGGCTTGCCGTCATTGATGGTGACGACCCGCCGGCGGTTGATGCCCCACGGCACTTCATGCTCGTTCTTGCAGGCGGTGACGCAGGCGTTGCACTCGATGCAACGGTCGGCGTCGCAGAGAAATTTCATCCGAGCCATTGTCGAGTCTCCTTAGGCAGCCTTGATCTGGCAAAGCGTGGCTTTGGGTTCTTGCATGCCGGTGACGGGATCGAACCCGTAGGTCGTGATCGTGTTCGCGCTCTCGCCGAGCACGATCGGATCGCAGCCCTGCGGATATTTCCCGCGCTGGTCGACGTTCTGGAACCAGCCGGCGAAGTGGAACGGCGACCAAGTCACACCTTTACCGACGCGCTCGGTGACGAGCGCTTTCATGCGCGTGGCCTTGCCGTTTTCCATCTCCGGCCCCCAGACGAAGACCCAAGCGCCGTCCTTGATGCCGCGCTCGGCGGCATCGGCGGGATTGATCTCGACAAACATGTCTTGCTGCAGTTCGGCGAGCCACTTGTTCGAGCGCGTCTCCTCGCCGCCGCCTTCGTACTCCACCAGCCGCCCGGAGGTGAAAATCAGCGGGAACTGCTTGGCAATTCCCTTCTCCACCGCCGTCTTCTGCACCGTAAAGCCGATGTTCGGCACGCGGAACTCCTTGGCGTCGGGCCGCGTCGGATATTTGGCGACGAGGTCCGCCCGCGGCGTGTAGATCGGCTCGCGGTGCACCGGAATCGGATCGGGCAGATTCCACGCATTGGCGCGCGCTTTGCCGTTGCCGTAATGGATGCAGCCGTGCGCCATCGCCACCCGCTGGATGCCGCCGGAGAGATCGATCGCCCAGGAGACTGCATCGGGGTTGTTGCCGCCGATACGCTCGATGACGGCCTTTTCCGCCGGGCTGAGATCTTTGTCCCAGCCGAGCTTCTTGAGCACCCCGTAGGTGAATTCGGGGTAGCCGTCCTTAATCTCCGAGTCGAGCGAGTAGGAGCCTTCGGCCAGAAGATTGTCCTTGCGCGTGCTGCCGTCCGGAAGCTTGACCTCGCGTTCCACGCCGAAGCGGGCGCGGAAGGTACTTCCGCCGTCCATCACGCGCAGATTGGTGTTGTAGAGCGTGTGGGTGCCGGGATGCTTGAGTTCTGGCGTGCCCCAGCAAGGCCATGGCAGACCATAATAGTCGCCCTTGGCGGGACCATCCTTGGCCCGCAAGGTGACGAGATCGAAGTCCTTCTGATTGGCCATGTGCAGCTTGAGGCGCTCCGGCGATTGGCCGCAATAGCCGGTGGACCAGCCGCCGCGATTGATCTCGCGCAGGATGTCTTCGGAGACCGGCCGGTTGCCCTCGACCTTGATGTTCTTGAACATCAGGTCGGCGAGGCCCAACCGCTTCGCCAGGAGATACATCGCCTCGTAGTCGTCCTTGGACTCGAAGATCGGCTTGACGATCTGCTCGCCCCATTGCAGCGAGCGGTTCGACGCGGTGCGCGAGCCTGACGTTTCGAACTGGGTGCAGATCGGCAAGAGGTAGGTGTCGTTCTTGCGCTCGCCGAGCACGGCCCACGTCGTCGGATGCGGGTCGCCGACCACGAGCAAATCGAGCTTTTCGATGCCCTTGGCCGCTTGCGGCATGCGGGTGACGGTGTTGCCGCCGTGCCCGAACACCACCATCGCCTTGAGGTTGTCCTTCTGCGCGACTTGGTCCTTCGGCAGCATGACCGCATCGAACCAACGGGTCGATGGAATGCCGGAGGTCTCCATGATCTGCTTGGAGTCGAAACGCGACAGCATCCAGTCGTAGTCGACCTCCCAGACGCGGCACCAATGCTTCCATGCGCCTTCCACCAGGCCGTAGTAGAGCGGCAGCGTCACGATATCGAGACCGAGGTCGGTCGCGCCCTGCACGTTGCAATGGCCACGGAAGATGTTGGCCCCGGTGCCGAAGTTGCCGACATTGCCGGTCGCCAGCAGCAGGATGCAGCTGGCGCGGACGTTGGCGGTGCCGACCGAGAACTGCGTCTGCCCCATCGCCCAAATCAAGGTCGAGGGCTTCTGCTTGGCAAAGGTCTCGGCGACGCGCTTGAGCTGCGCCTCGGGAACACCGGTGACGCGCTCCACCTCATCGGGCGTCCACTTCTCGACCTCCTTGCGGACGTCGTCCATGCCATAGACGCGCTGCTTGATGAATTCCTTGTCCTCCCAGCCGTTCTGGAAGATGTGCCACAGCATCCCGTAGATCGTCGCGATATGGGTGCCCGGCCGCACGCGCACATATTCGGTCGCGTGCGCTGCGGTGCGCGTCAAGCGCGGATCGACGGAGATCCAGTTCGCGCGGTTGAGCTCCTTGCCTTCGAGGAGGTGCTGCAGCGAGACCGGGTGCGCCTCCGCCGGGTTGCCACCCATGACCATGATGGTCTTGGAGTTGCGGATGTCGTTGTAGCTGTTGGTCATCGCGCCGTAGCCCCAGGTATTGGCCACGCCGGCGACTGTCGTCGAATGGCAAATGCGTGCCTGATGGTCGACGTTGTTGGTGCCCCAGAAAGCCGCGAACTTGCGGAAGAGATACGAGCCTTCATTGGAGAACTTGGCGGAGCCGAGCCAATAGACGGCCTCCGGTCCCGACTTCTCCCGGATCGCAAGAAGCTTGGCGCCGATCTCATCGATCGCCTGGTCCCAGCTCACGCGGGTCCACTGCCCGTTGACGAGCTTCATCGGATATTTCAGGCGCCGGTCGCCGTGCACGAGCTCGCGCACCGAAGCACCCTTGGCGCAATGCGAGCCGCGATTGAGCGGGGAATCCCAGCCAGGCTCCTGGCCGATCCACACGCCGTTTGCGACTTCCGCCACGACCGTGCAGCCGACCGAGCAATGCGTGCAGATGTTCTTGCGGATCGTGACCTGCGCACCGGCGGGCGGCGGAGGACCGGCCTCAGCTTTGCGCACGCTGCCGAGCGATAGCGCGCCTACGCCGGCGAGACTGCCAGCGATGAGGCCGGAGCGGCGCAGAAAAGCGCGACGATCGAGACCGCCATCGCCTTGGCATTGCAGCGCGCCGGCGAGCGTGCCGCGACGAACCTGACGTTCCGTTCTCTTGATCAGCACGGCTTGCCTCCCTCAGCTCGGATATCGGTTGACCCGGTAGAAGGTTTGCACCTCCTGCGAGTTTGGCTGGTAGCGAGCCTTGCGTTTCTGGTCATTGTTCTCGCTGTCGGCGCGCGCGTCATCCGCCAACGGCGTGGCGGCTGCGGCGGCGACGGTGGCGCCCGCGCCGAGCGTGCGCAGGAATTCACGACGGCCGAGCGTTGCTTTGCGTTCTCGTTTCATCGCCGTCTCCTCCTTCAACCTCATCTGTTGCGCCAGTCGGGCAGCCCCGACCGGCTGTGCGCTTCGCGCCATTCACGACGGCAGCGCGAAGGCCTCGGTTTCGATCTCCACGAATACCCGGCCGAGCATTCCTACGGGCCGGTAGAAGTCCGCAGCATCGGCCTGCTCCAGGTCGGCGAAAAAGCGCCCAATCCAGGGCTTCAGATGCTGCTCGAACAGTTCGCGATCGGAGCCTGCGGGAGCGGGAAGTCGTCGGCTCACCAGCCCTGCCATGATCTCGCACAGGATCGCCGCGTGATCCTCGGGCTCCGCCTGTCCGGCTGTGCGTTCGATCGCGAGCTTGGCGAGATGCGCGCGCAAGCGCGCGAGCGGCCGCTCGTGCAGGAAGCCGGAGAGATAATAAGAACCGTACGGGAGAAGCTCCCCGCGCTCGAGGCCGATGAAGAGGTTGAAATATTCGCGCTCGATGCGCTCGACATTGGTCCGCTCCGCCGCTTCCGCGAGCGCGGCATGCGCCAGTCCGAGTGGACTCGGATCGCCGCACAGCGTGGCGAGACGCTCCAGCAGCGCGGCATCCGGCGCGCGTGCGAGCAAGATAGAGAGCAGCGCATATTCCTGCGCGCGTGCCGCGTCGACCGCGTCGACATCGCCGGCCGTGCCAGGATGCTCAGCATAGAGGTCGGGCCGCAGCATTGCGCGGCTGACGCCTGTGGCGTGCTCGACCGACAGCACGCGGTCGGCAGGAACACGCGACCAATTCGAAACGGAAGGCTGGGAAATGCCAATTTTTCGGGCGAGCGCGCCGACGCCGCCGGCAACGCGGATCGCTTCCTCCAGTCCTACGTCCCTCATCGGCGTTTTTCTTTTTTATTCTAGTTCCACTGTAGAAACGTACCGCCCGGTGCAACGAACGGTCAATAGTCCGAGGCTATGAGTCCCCGCGTCATTTGGGCAAAGCGCGCCCGTGCAGTCGTTTGGCAATCAATTGGTCGTTATCGGAGCTTTCGGGATTAGGTTGCGGCGCAACAGCAACTGTATTGCGCTGCGGTAGGGCTACGGAGCCATCTTCCTGACTGGACGTTTCCCGCCTGGACGTTTCCTGGCTGGACGTTTCCCGCCTGGACGTTTCCTGGCTGGACGTTTCCTGGCTGGACGTTTCCTGGCTGGGCTTTCCGGCGCCTTCGTCGCGCGGCCTTGGGCCCTGAAGGTCTTGCATGGGCATCTGAGCGGCTGCACCGGTCGATTGGGTCGGTGTGTCGGGCGGCGATGCCTGCCCCTGTTCTTCCGGCGAAGTGGGCCGATCCGTCGTCTGGCCGCCAAGGCTTGGGCCCACCATTCGCATGACCTCGGCTCGCAGCTCCTCGGTCATCTCCAGCGGACCGAAACCCGGTACGGCATTCGGCGCGTTGAAGTCCCAGGAATTCTCGGACAGCCCGACGAAATCGCGGATCTTGGGATCGGCGACCCAAACGCGACGAAGCGCCGCACGGATCAATTCGGCGGGCACGCCGGGCGCGAGAAAGGGACGAATATCGCTCTCGGCGGTGATCGTTTCGATCGGCGGAAGCTTTGCGGGATCAAACGTGAGCTCGGACGGTTCCGGGGCGCCGGGCTCGCCAAGTGCAGCGTCGCTCTCCTTCCGCCACTCTTCGCTGGATTCTGCATTTGCCGGTGCCGGAGCGGGTACGACCGCGGACTTCGTCGCGTCGGCGTCTTCCGCCTCGCGTTTTCGCCGCGACCAGCGCGCGATGAAGTTTTCCGGCTCGCTCATTCACGCGCCTTCTGCATCGGTCCGCGTCGTGCCAGCGCCTCCGGATCGGCGCGGTCGCGCTCGCGCTTGTGAAACGGCTGCTCGACATGGTGCTCGGCGACGAAAGCATCAATCGCCGCACGCACTGCCTCCGGCATCGGGACCACGTCGACGATATCGGCGCCAGCCTCGGTCCAGGCTTCGCCCTCGGCGGGATCGGCAGTCACGGCGAAAATCTCGTAAGGCGGCTCGACTCCCGTCGGCCGCAGCGCGATCCAGAGCATCGGGGCGCCCGAGCCGAGATTGTCACGGTAGTTGCTTGTTTCCGTGCGGTAGAGCGCGATCTCGGCAGAACCGGCATAAAAGATCGTCTTGTCGTCGTCTTGCGCGAGCGTGGTCCATGGCGCAGCGTCGGGCAGGCCGGGCAAAGCCATAACCGGCCTCCAGGTGAAATCGATCCACGGACTCTGGGCCTTGCGTCGCTCGACCACGACGCCGACCCCAATCTTGCCAGGCATAAGACCGCTCACGACACCGCCTCAAGATGCGCGATCGGCAGGCCGACCACGAGGTTTTGCGGCTTCATGCGCAGTGTCCGGTCGGGCGTCATCGCCAATATCAGATAGATGGGCTCGCCTTTTGCCTTTTCCAGGACAACCTTGGGATCACGAAACGTGAGCCGGTAAAGACCGACGATGCGCTCGCGCGCTGACTCATCCAGCGTTCCACCACTCCACAACGCGTCCCCTATGCGAGTCGCCTCGGCGTCCAGGCCTACATACCAGGTGAGATTGACGTCGGCCGCCTCGATCATCGGCTCGACCTCCACGTCGACCGACAGGAGATGCGCGATCCACCGCTCGATCACTTCGCCGAGCGCATCGAGCCCGCGCCGCCCAGCGGTGAGATCGAGCGCCATGTCGAACAGATCGCTGCGTCCCCAATAGGTTTCGGCATTGGCGTCGTTGAGCACATCGATGTCGCCGGCGGCCGGCAGGCCGAGCATGGCAACGAGCGGTGAGACCGGCTGCGGGCTTTCGCCCGAGATTTTCTCCTCGTCGACCGCGACCAACGATCCGTCGAGCAGGCTCAGGCGCTGCGGCCGGAAGAAGAGTTCCGCCGCGCGCAGCATGAAAACGTCCTCGCAGCCATCGAGCAGGTTGCGCAGAATGACGTGTACGAGTTGGTTGATGAACAGCGGCGGAGTGTCGCCCACGCGACGCCGCACCAGATCGAGATAGGCAGCCTCCACGGTCTTGCGGCGAACAAGGCGATCGCGAAAGGCGACCATAAGGCCCCAGTTCTCGCGTGCGTCGGCATCTTCGATCGCGGCGATCTCCGAGCTTGTGACCGTTCGGCGCGGCTCGCGGAGCAGCGCCGCGTGCAAACTGCGCTCGGCAGCGCATGCATTCGGCGGCGGCGCAAGTTCCGGCCGCGCAAGGTAGGCCTTGAGGAACTCGTCCGTGACGAGGAGCCCGCCGCCCGCATCGCGGTCGAGCAGGTGATGCCCGCACGAGAGCCAGAAATCCGCCATGCGATCACGCCTCGACGAGATGTCGCCGGCTCTCTATACCACAGCGGTGCAAGCGCGATGAGGCAATCATGCCTGCGACACGAACTCCAGGCGCGCGAAGGCTGACGACGCGCGTTGCTTGCTCGGCGATCCTGCTGATCGGCCTCGCATTCGTGTCCGGCGCATCGGCGCAGCCGTACCCAAGCAAACCCATTCACATCGTCGTGCCATTTGCGGCGGGCGGCATCACCGACGTGTTGGCTCGCGGCCTCGGGCAACGGCTGGCGGAAGTCTGGGGCCAACAGGTCGTCATTGAAAACAAGCCGGGCGGCGGCACCGGCCAAGTCGGCACGGAATATGTCGCGCGCTCAGCTCCGGACGGCTACACGCTCCTCGTCACCGCCGACGCGACTTTCGTGACGTCGCCGCACATCTATAGCAAATTGCCTTATGACCCGATCGAAGACTTCGTTCCGATCACTGGCCTCGGCATCAGCCCGCAGGCGCTGGTGGTGCATCCATCGCTTCCGGTGCGCACCCTGGGCGATCTCGTCGATTTCGCCAAAAGACGGCCCGGTGAACTCAATTATGGAACGTTCGGGATCGGGTCGAGCGGCCACCTCAACATCATCCTATTGGAAAACCTAACCGGCACCAGATTCACACCCGTGCACTACCGCGGCGCAGCACCTGCGATCACCGACCTCATCGGCGGTCACATCCAGATGATGATCGTCAGCATCGGACTTGTTGCACAGCCCTGGCAAGCGGGCACGCTCAAAGTACTCGGCTTCGGCAGCACCGCGCGTATCCCGCAATACCCCGACGTGCCCACGCTCGCCGAAAGCGGGCTGCCCGGTTACGAGGCCGGATCGTGGTACGGATTGGCCGCGCCCAAAGGCACGCCACAGGACATCGTGAGCAAGCTCAATACGCAGACGCAGCGTATCTTCGATGACCCGAGTTTTCGGGAAAAATTCCTCGCACCCAATTTCATTTTTTCCGTCACGAGCTCATCGGAAGCGTTTGCAGAGCGTATTCGCCTCGAATCGGCGAAATGGCGTGAGGTCATCCGCAACGCAAATGTGAAGGTGGAATGACGATTCTGGCGACTTGGGTGGCTCAGTGCTGGTCAGCTTCACTTAGTCTCGTCATTCTTGGTCAGCGCGAGTAGATCGACGCTTTCGCGCGGCTCCTCTTCGCTCTCGACTTCAAGGAACGAGAAAGCCCGCATCGGCTTGTGCACGCCGCGCGGATGTAACGTGCGAAATGCCTCGCGGATCGCGCCGCTCTCGAAGGTGCGGTGCACGGCGATGAGGGTGTCGCGTGGATGATCGCAGAGTGAGGCCGCGAACGCGACCTCCTCCGCCGCCGCGCCGCGGGCGGCGGCGAGATCGGGCGCGCCGAGACGGTCATGCAGTTGCCTTGCCAGGCTCTCGACGAGCGCCTCGCGGTCCGCCTCGGTTGCTTCCACGATCTGCACCAGCGTCGACCACCCGAGCGAGGCTACCCCGAGAAATCCGCCGCGGAACGCCGCGCGTGATTTGCCCTCGAGCGTATCCGGATCGGCATCCGCGAACATGAAGGCGCCGGAGACCGCCCACTCGCCCGGCTCGGCTGCGCGCTCGAACACGAAAGTGTCCGATGGGTCGAGCCGGATGGTGCGCAAAAGCTTCACTTGCGCAGCCCTCCAGTCGCGGGGTCGAGCCATGACGGCTGCGCAAGCGCGCGCAGGAGTGAGCGCCGTTCGGGCTCACCCGCATTCGCCCCCATGCGCCGCACCAGGAGGTCGCCGTTCTCGGCAATGTCGCGGCGCACCCCGCTCTCGGGCGCGAGCCTGGCGAGATAATTCTTCGCAACGCTACTGAATCCCTGTTCCTGCCAGGCATCGACGCCGACCATGAAATGGCGGGCGAAGCTTTCTACGAGTCGACCCGAACCGAGATCGTCGAAGCCTTCGTCCTCGAGCGCCGACGAGAGCGGTCGCAGCCCCGGCTCCTCCTCGGCCATCGCCACGGTGCGGATCATGGCGCCGAACACCAGCCATGCCGGCGGTTGCTCTTCGTCGGCGCCCTCCGGCCAAGCGAGGCGCGCCCCGCCCACAAGCCCGCCATCGACGCGCACCGCATCCGGCCAGTCGAAGGTGATCGGCCGCTCTGGCGGAGCGTGCACTGCGAGGGCGTCGACAAGCGCGGCGAGGCCGGCATAAAGCGTACGTCGAGCGGTCTTGAGCGGCTCGTCGGGCTCCAGGACGACCGCGAACTCCGCGAGGTCGAAGCGACCCACGTGAACGAGCGTGCCAGCTCCTTCTTCCGCCGCTACACGGGTCGCATGCGCAAAGGCGTCCCCCACCTCCCGCAGTGTCACCAGCCGAAACGGTGGCGGCAGGTCGAGCGCGGGTTTCGATGATCGGCGCAGGCGCGTGCGCTCCGGCAGCGGCATTTGGGCGACTAGGCTCGCAATGTCTGTTTGGAATACTTATAACGTGATACCGACCACGGCCAGAGCTGCGCTCGGTATCTGCCCGCGCGAGCGGGCCTTCCGTAGCGCCTCGCCCGGACCAATTGCCGAGACGGCGCTTACCGGAGCATCCACTGGCCAGGATGGTGGCACCGAATATGCGGTGCTTTCACATGCAGCCGGAGACGAAATGGCCGATCGGCCGCCAAAGATCCTGATCTGCTCGTGTGAAGACACGATGCCGCTCGACGGCTCCGCCGTGCAGCGCGGCTGTCGCGGCGCCGAGGTCTCGACCGCGCGCCAGCTTTGCCGGGCGGAACTGGAGAAATTCCGCGCGGCGGCGGCCGGCGGTGAGCCGTTGATCGTGAGCTGCACCCAGGAGGCGCCGCTGTTCTCGGAACTCGCCGGCGACGCGGACGTCACATACGTGAATATCCGCGAGACTGCCGGCTGGTCGAAGGATGCCGATGCGGCGGGTCCGAAGATGGCGGCGTTACTCGCGGCCGCGGCCGAAGCTATCCCCGAGGTCCCTTTCGTCAACCTCAAGAGCGAGGGGGTGGTCCTGATCTATGGGCGCGACGAGCAGGCGATCGAGGCCGGCAACCTTCTCAGGGATCACCTCGACGTGACGGTGCTGATCAAGCCGCCGGCACAGGTGACGCCGCCACGGGCAACCGATTTTCCGGTGGTGAAGGGTGCGATCCGCACAGCGAAAGGCCATCTCGGCGCGTTCGAGCTTACCGTCGATGGCTATGCGCAGCCTGCGCCGTCGTCACGCGGCACGCTGAGCTTCGCAGCGCCCCGTGACGGCGCAGTGTCGCGCTGCGACCTCGTGCTCGACATGTCCGGTGATGCGGCGCTGTTCACCGCATCCGACCTGCGCGACGGCTTTCTGCGCGCCGATCCCGGCGATCCGGCAGCCGTGCTCAAGGCCGTGCTCAAGGCGCGCGACCTGGTCGGCAGTTTCGACAAGCCCCGCTATGTCGCTTTCACCGAGGATCTCTGCGCTCATTCGCGTTCGCGGATCATTGGCTGCACGCGTTGCCTCGATCTCTGCCCGACCGGCGCAATCGCGCCCGCCGGCGATCACGTTGCGATCGATGCCTATGTCTGCGCGGGCTGCGGACAATGCGCTGCGGTTTGCCCGACCGGTGCCGCCGCCTACGCGCTGCCGCCGGCCGACGTGCTGATGCGCAAGCTGCGCGCGCTGCTCACCGCCTATCACAATGCCGGAGGGCGCGAACCGCCCGTCGTTCTTATCCATGACGATGCCCATGGCGTGCCGCTGATCGATGCCCTCGCTCGCTTCGGCGACGGGCTGCCCGCGCATGTCATGCCCGTCGCGGTCAACGAAGTGACTCAGGTCGGGCTCGAAGCCATTGCTGCTGCCTTCGCCTACGGCGCTGCATCGATGCGCTTGCTGCTGCGTGCAAAGCCACGCCATGACGTGACAGGCCTGCGCCAGACACTGGCGCTCGCCCAACCGATCCTCGCTGGCCTCGGATTCGGGGATAATCGCGTCGCGACGATCGAAACCGACGATCCGGACGCGCTCGCCGAAGCGCTGCGCGCGATCGAGAACCGAGAAGGAGCGCCGCGCCCGGCGAGCTTCCTGCCCGTGGGAGCCAAGCGCGAAGTCATGCGGCTGGCATTACGGGAGTTGCAGCGCGCGGCCCCTGCTCCAGTTGATCTGGTTGCGCTGCCCGAGACTGCACCTTTCGGGGCGGTCGAGATCAACGTCGAGGGCTGCACGCTCTGCCTCGCCTGCGTGTCGGCCTGCCCGACCGGCGCGCTCGGCGACAACGCGGAGCGGCCGATGCTGCGCTTCACGGAAGATGCCTGCGTGCAATGCGGGCTGTGCAAGGCGACCTGCCCGGAGAAAGTGATCACGCTCAAGCCGCAGCTCGATTTCCGCGCCGCCACCGCGACCGCCCGCATACTCAAGCAAGAAGAGCCGTTCCATTGCATCCGCTGCAACAAGCCGTTCGGCGTGAAAAGCACGATCGAGCGCGTCGCGGCCAAGCTCGAGGGCAAGCACTGGATGTTCGAGAATTCGGCCGAGCGGCTCGACGTGATCAAGATGTGCGAGGACTGCCGGGTGGTGGCGATCACCGAGCAGCAATTCGATCCCTACGGTGCACCGCCGCGGCCCAAGGCCCGCACCACCGAGGATTATTTGCGCGAGCGTGAGCAAGCGGAGCGCGCCGGCAAGCCGGAGACATGAACGGCGCAATGGACCCCGTTCTCAAGCGCGTTCGCACCAGCGTGCTGGAGATCGCCTATGAGGAAAGCGGCCCGGCGGAAGGCACCGCGGTCCTGCTCATGCACGGCTTTCCCTACGACCCGCGCACCTACGACCACGTGGTGCCCTCGCTCGTACACGCGGGATGTCGGGTGATCGTGCCGTATCTGCGAGGCTACGGCCCTACACGATTTCTCGCTCGCGAAACGCCACGCTCGGGCCAGCAGGCGGCGCTCGGCAACGATCTCAAGGAGCTTATGGATGCGCTCGCGCTCGAACGCGTCGTGCTGGCCGGCTACGACTGGGGCGGGCGCGCCGCCTGTATTGTCGCTGCGCTTTGGCCGGAGCGGGTGCGGGGCTTGGTCTCCGCCAATGGCTATAACATCCAGGATATTGCCGGATCGGCCAAGCCGGCGCCGGCGGAGCAGGAGCACCGCCTTTGGTATCAATACTACTTTCACACGGAGCGGGGCCGCGCGGGATTGACTGCCAACCGTCGCGAGCTTTGTCGATTCATATGGCGATTGTGGTCGCCGAATTGGCGCTTCGATGACGCGACCTATGACCGCACCGTCGTGTCGTTCGACAATCCAGACTTTGTCGATGTCGTGATCCATTCCTACCGTCACCGTTTCGGTTACGCCGACGGTGATCCGAAGCTCGATGCGATCGAACGGCGCCTGGCCGCAAAGCCGAAGATTTCGGTGCCGACGATCGTGCTGCATGGCGACGGCAGCGGTCTCTCGCCGCCGGAAAGCTCGCTGCGGCACGCGGCCTGTTTTAGCGGTCCCTATGAGCGTCGAGTGATTCCGACGGCGGGGCACAATCTTCCGCAGGAAGCACCCAACGCGGTCGCCGACGCCGTTCTCGAACTCATCCACGCGACGAAGTGAGGGCCGTCCGACCTACGATCGTCACGGCTGGGCGGTCGCCTTCTCCAGAAATTTCACCAAGGCAGCGCGGTCCTCGGCCGAGCCGATGCGTTGCTCCGGCATTTTGGTGCCGGGCGTATAGGCCATAGGTCCGACCTCGAACAGCTTCGCAACCGTCTCGGGGGTCCACACGATATCGAGCTTCTTGAGCGCGGCGGAGAAATTATAGCCGGGTAGCGTCGCGATCTTGCGTCCAAAGATGCCGGCGAGCGTCGGGCCGGCGCGGACGCCCTCGTTAGGGTTCAAGGTGTGACAGGCGACGCAGGCGCGAAACACCTCGACGCCGTGATCGCCGGCGAAAGCGGCGAGCGGATCCTCGGGCGCGCCCATCACGATGTTGCCGACCGGCTCGCCGGTCACCGCGTCCCAACGGCGGATCATGCGGTCGCTGCCGCCGGTCAGCAGCGTGCGCCCATCGGGGAAAAACGCAGCCGACCAGACGGGCAATCCCGGTCCGACGAGGGTGCGCTCGATCTTGCGCCCAAGTCTGTCGAGAATCGCAACCGAGCCGCGGATGCCGGCGGCGGCGATGAGGCCGCCATCGCGCGATAAGGCCACTGCGATGATCGGCGCCTGCGCCGCCTCGATCGCGCCAAGGAGTTCACCTGCGCCCGAAAGCAGGTAGACCTTGCCGTCCGCACCGGCGGTGACGATCTCGCCGTCGGGCGCGACGGCGACGGTATTGAGGGGCGCCGGCAGCGTCGAAACGATCGGACTCACACCGCCGGCAATTGGTGAGATACGCAGCGTCGCGTCGTAACCGGCCGTGACCAGCGCGCGGCCATCAGGCGTAAATGCAACGCCGTTGACGTTTTGCGCGTGGCCCGAGATCACGCGCGGCGCGCCGCCGGCGAGCGGCCATAGCCGCGCAGTGTGATCCCACGAGGCCGTGGCAAGCATGGTGCCGTCGGGCGATAGCGCAAGCGCGACCACCGGCGCCTCGTGCCCCTCGAGCACCGTGGACGGCTGCGGCTCGCCCGGCGTCCAGATCGCGATGCGCGCATCCTCGCCACTGGTGGCGATGCGGCCGTCGCGGAGAAAGAGCGCCGCGTTCACCGCTCCATCATGGAAACGCAGCACCTGCTCGGCCGTGTTCTTGGACAGCGACCAGCGGATCACCGACGTGTCGAAGCTGCCGGAGGCGGCCTGCGCGCCATCGGGCGAAATCGCGAGCGCGCGCACCGGGCCGCCGTGGCCGCGCAGTTGCGCCTGCCCCACGGTCGGCACGAGCAACAGGAGCGCAACGAGGGAAACCACGCGAAGCGTCATTGCGGAACTCGAAACAACCTCAGGCATCACTTGGTTGCATGCCCAGGGCACGGATTTTCGCGCGCACCGTCTCATCCCGCAGCGCGGCCAGAAAGGCCACGACGGCCGCGCGCTCACGGCGGCTTTCGACCAGGAGAAAGTCGTAGTCTTCCGGCGCGATGGGGAGAAACGCGAGCCCATAGAGTTGCGCAACCGACTCAATGGCGATTCCCCAGTCCGCCCGGCGCTGCGCCACCGCGGCGGCAACCGCGTTATGCGAGCGCGGCTGATTGCTGTAGCCGACGGGCCGCGCGCCGCCGAGCAGCCGGTCAATGAGCACGCGCGTCCCGGCGCCGGCGTTGCGATTGACCATCAGGCAGGAGGGATCGGCGAGCGCCACTTTGAGCGCATCGGCCGCGCTGCGTGCGGAAAACCGGGCATCTTCACTCCGATACACGAAGCCCTGCATGCGCTGCCAACCCTTCACCAGCGCGAGCCCAGGCCGCAGCAGATGCGCGTTGTAGATTCCGCTCGCAGGATCGACGAGATGCACTGGCGCAAGGTCGCACTCGCCACGCTCGGCCGCCGCGACCCCACCCATGCTCCCGACGGCGATGGTGCGCGCGGCGCAGCCGCGCTCGGACAGCGCCCCGAGCACGACGTCGAGTGCGACGCAGTGGCTGCCCATGACCACGAGGTCGGGCATCGCGGCGGTGTGGCCGATCAGGGTGACGCGGGCGCGGCTGCCGGCGTCGAGCGCCGCTGCGAGCGCGTCGATTTCCAGAAAGCCGTCGGCCTGGGAAAAGCTCGTCACCGCGCCGGAGCCCTTGGCGGTGGGAAACGCGACCGGCCCGTTCTCGCCTGCCGCCAATGCGACCAGGACGAACTCCTTGCGGCCGAGTTCAGAAGCGATCCGCACCGGGACCTCCGCCTCGACGCTGCGCGTCGCCTCCGCGGCAAGCCCGGCGCGCGCGCGGATCACGGGCGCAACGAAGGTATGGAAGGTGAAAATTGCAGATGTCGGAAATCCCGGCAGTACGGCGAGAGGCTTACCATCGGCGACGGCAAGGCAGAGCGGTTTACCGGGCTTGAGCGCCACGCCATGCACGAGAACCTTGCCTAGCTTCGAAACGATGCGATGGGAGAGATCGCCCGCCCCCTTCGACGTGCCGCCGGAAAGCACCACCATATCGCAGGCGGCCAGCGCCGCGCGCACCGCGCGCTCGAGCGCCGCCTCGTCGTCGGGAAACGCACCGAACGAAACCGGTTCCCCGCCTGCTTCCGCCACCGCGGCGGCAATGATCGCACCGTTGCTGTCGTAGACTTGCGCAGAGCCGAGCGCGCTGCCGAGCGCGGCAAGCTCGTCGCCGGTCGAGAGCACCGCGACTTTTGGCTTGCGCACCACCTCGATCTCGCCCAGCCCGCAGGCCGCGAGCATCCCGATTTCGCGCGAGGAGAGGCGCGTCTTGCGCCGTAAGACCACTTCGCCGCGCGCGATGTCGGAGCCGGCATAGGAGATGAACTGTCCGGGTGCGACCGCGCGGCGCAAATCGATCGCTGGCGCACCGCCATCGTCGACCAAATCTGTGTGCTCGATCATGGCCACAGCGTCGGCGCCGCGCGGTATCACGCCGCCGGTCGCGATTGTGGTCGCGGAGCCCGCTGTCACTTCGAGCGCGGGCGAGTGCCCACAGACGATCACTTCGCCGTTGAGACGAAAGCGGCGCGGCGCGCCGTCGCTCGCACCCATGCTATCGGCGGAGCGCAGCGCGAAGCCGTCGACATTCGCGCGGTCGAAAGGCGGCACATCGATGGGCGCGGCCACGTCGCACGCGAGCACGCGGCCGAGCGCCATGGCCAATCCGGCGGACTCGCTCGGCAGCGGCGACAGATCGAGATGGCGCGTAAAGCGCGCGCGTGCTTGCTCGGCGGAAACGACTTCGAGGAATTGCTCCTGCCGCGCCGCGCGGCGTATCGCGGCCAAGAGATCGGAGGCGGGATCGCGCCCGGCCGATTTGGGTTCGAAACGCGCAGTCATGGCCAAGGTCTTATCACGACCTCCGTCTGCGCCGGATATCCTTCGCTGTCCGCTCCAATGAGAACCCATCCATTGGCTTGCGCGAGCGCCGCGAGCGGCACATAGCCCGAGGCTATGGGGGTGGCCGAGAAGCCTTCGCACCGCACTGGCACGAGTTCCGAAAGGCCTACGGGCGAAGACAGCTTGTGCGTCAGCGTTGCCGTTCGCATGGGCAGCGTCTCTTGGTTTCCCGCGAGCCGCGCCAACATCCTCCGGCCCAACATGTGCCAGACCGCGAGCGCCGCATCGAGCCGCCCTGGCAATGCCAACACCGGTCGCGCGCCGACGGTTCCCAATGCCGCGGTCTCGCCCGGCAGCAGGGCGATCCCATGAACGAGCACCTCACCGATCGAGGCGACGGTGCGCACCGTCGTGTCGCGCCTGCCGCTGCCGGTCCCGCCCACGACGATGACCGCGTCGCCAGCCGCATCGGCCAATGCCTCGGCCAGGTCATCCTGCGCGGCGGTGAAGGAAATGCCGCCTTCCAAACCGATGGCGTTTACGATGCAAGCGATAACGGCATCGATCACGGCATCGCCGGTAGGCACGTAGCGAACGAGACGCAGCCGCGGCGCGCGCACGCGCACGTGAGTAACGCCGGCCGCCGTCAATATTGCGATCTCGACACCGCCGAGACGCCGACCCGCCGCCAGCAAAGTTGCTCCAGGCGCGACATCGGCGCCTGCGGGCAATACGCCTTCTCCTGGAGTGACGGGGCCCAGTGCTTGCGCCGTGCCACCGCGGATCGCCACTGCATCGAGCGGCGCGACCGCGTCGGCATCGCTCGGCAGAGGCTCGCCAACGTCGATCCGAACTGCAAACGGCAGCGGCGCGGGGGCATAGCCGCTGGCATCCGTGGTGAGATGGGAGGGCACGGCCCACCCGTCGCGCAGCGCACGCGCCGCCGCGGGTATTGGTGCAGCGATGACGATGTCCTCGGCCAGCGCGTGGCCGAGCGCAGCGGACGGTTCGGCCGAGCGTGGCGTGACCGGCATGACCAGCGCATCGAGGCGCGCGAGCACGTCGGCGACCGGCGTCAGGCGGGCGATCCGCTGCGGTGTATCGGGCTCCACGACCATCGCTCGTGTCGTATTATATTGTCCCCTTCCCCGAAAGCGGTCGCGGCGATCGCTCAAGCGCAAGCGGAAAACGAGACCTCGTGGCCGAGAAAACACTCAATTTACGCGGGCTTAAATGCCCCCTACCGGCGCTGCGCGCGCGCAAGGCATTGAGCGGATTGAAAACGGGGGACGTCCTCGTGGCCGAATGCACCGATCCCCTCACCGCGATCGACATCCCCAACCTGCTGCGGGAGACCGGCGATACGATGGTGTCGAGCGCGCGGGAAGGCGACGTGCTGGTGTTTCGCATTCGCAAGAGCTGACCCGGCAGGGCTTGGCGAGCGGAAAGCCAGCCAACATGCCAATTCGAATTTTTCGCTTGACTCGTGTAACGAGAATCTTGCAAGATTCGGCATTCTCCAAATTTGTGCTTGCAGCACGGTAGCGCGGGAGCGGCACCGATGCTTGCGCGCATCGGCGCGGGCCCCTGTTATTTTCCCTGTTGTGCGCCTGTTATCGGCTTATTATTTTGCCACCGCTCTCTCGATTTCCTTTTTGTTCTCGTGCGGTTGTGTTCGGGGCCTCGGTATTTTCCCTGTTATTTACAGGGAGACAGCAGTGGAGTGCCCCGTTCGACCGAGACACGAAACTGTTGCCTGTACCGTCTCAGCCCTTCGCACGATTGTGAGGTGAATGATTTCGAGCGCGTTGTTGTCTGGGTCATGGAAATAGGCGCTGCGGCCGGTGAACACGCCTTGATCGCGCTTCTCCTCCCGGAATACGTCCACGCCCCTGGCTTTGAGTTCCGCCACCGCCGCATCGTAGGCGTCACCATCGACCATGAAGGCCTGGTGAATGATGTCGGAAAATCGTTCACGGCCCGCATCGCGGCCAAGCAGGACATAGTCGGCGCCGGATTTAAGAAATATGAAATGCGGATTCTCTTTTGGCGCTTCGGCCACGAATTCGAGACCGAGAACGTCGGTGTAGAAGCTGCGGCTGCGAGCGAGGTCGCTGACCGGAATCGTCACGTGCAGGACGCCTTTGGTCTTGATCATACGCACCTCCAACAGGGACCGGTGTGGCGTTGCCCGAAAAATTTCTTCTTCGATAGCTTGGAAAAGATTTCATGCGTGATCAACGCGTCCGGAGGCTCATTCACGGAACGTTCAGTTGTCGCAGTCGATCAATGACGCGCGGCGGGCTTCGGTAGGCGCGCTCCATCACCTCTTGTATCTGTTCGCCGGTGCGCGGCGCATTGAGACCAAGCCCCATCTTGTCGGCCTCCGCCAAGAAGTCGGGATCTGTCATGGTCGCGGTGAAGGCCTTGCGCAGCGCTGCTACGCGCTCGGCGGGGACGGCGGGCGGCACGAGGAAGGGCCGGCCGAGCGCAAGCGGCGCGAACGCCGCATGCATCAGCAACCTGTCATCCTCGCTTGCAAGGAGATCGGGGGCGAACGGCACGTCATGAAGCTGAGCAAGCTTCTCCGGCCCGTATTGCAAAACGGCCCTGGCCGTCCCGTCGCGTAGCCATCCTGGCCGAGTTGCGCGAACCGAACTGAAAAAAGCGCTGGGGTGGCCGTCGAGCTCGCGCCGTTCCATGGCGAGCAGTACGTCGTTCTGTCCGGGATAGCCGTTGATGGCTTTCATTTTCGTGCCCAGCGTCGCATTCAATAGCCGGGTGAAAAAGGCCGGCGTCGAATTGGCACCGGATACGCCGACCGTGACTTCGCGTGCCCTGAGATCCGCGAGCGAATTCACCGGCACCGTGTGCCACAAGAGGACCATCGCAGTCTCGGAGCTGGGCGAGCCCAGCCAATTGAACTTTGTGGGGTCGTAGCGTGCCTCCTTGGTGCCGAACAGCGGCTCGAAGGGCGTGTTGTTCTGAACGAGCCCCATCACGCTGCCGTCCTTGTCGGCGTTGCTGTAGAGAAAATTGGTGGCGGTCATTCCGCCGGCGCCGGGCATGTTGCGGACGATGAAGACGGGGCTGCCGGGCATGTGACTTGCCATATGGCGGGCGATCAGGCGCGCGAGCGTGTCGTAGCCGCCGGCGGCGCTCGAGCTCACCACCACCGTCACCGTCCTGCCTCGGTAGAAGTCGGCGATAGCGTCCGCCTTCGCCGGCGTCGCGCAGGTAGCAACGAGCGCGCAAAGCGCGAGCAGATGTTGGGGCGAAGTCCTCACCCGAGCACCCGGTGTTGCAATGGCGGCGTCAGTTGCGTGCTCCGACCACCGAGCCGCGGCTGCACGCGAGCACGCATCGCGCAACTCACATCGTCAGGACAATCTTGCCGAAATGCTTGTTCTCGCGCATATGCGCCTGCGCCGCCACAGCTTCATCGAGCGGGAAGCGGCGGTCGATCGGCAACTTCAGCTTGCCCACGGTCACCGCATCCCACAGATCGGCGCGCATGCGGCGGCTGATCTCGCGCACCTCCTCGAGCGTGCGGGTGCGAAAGGTCACGCCGATATAGTCGATGCGCCGCAGGGCGTGCAGGTCAAAATCGAACTCGGCCTTCATGCCGGCGAGCCGGCCCACATTGACAATGCGGCCGAGAATCGCCGTCGCTTTCATGGTCTGCATGACCACCGGGCCGGAGAGCATATCAACGGCGAGATCGACGCCTTTGCCGCCGGTCGCGCCCAGCACCGCATCGGGCCATGCGGGATCACGGGTATCGACGGCGAGATCGGCGCCGAACTCCTTCAGACGCGCCCGGCGCACGTCGTTGGTGGACGAGCCGATGACGAATTTCGCGCCCATGTGCTTAGCAATCTGCAGACCCATCAGCCCGACGCCCGAGCTTGCGCCCTGGATCATGACGCTCTCCCCGCGGCGCAGCCGGCCGGCCGTGACCAGCGCGTTGTGCAGCGTGATCAGCGCGACTGGCAGCGTCGCCGCCTGTTCGAAGCTCATGCCGTCCGGCATCGGGTTCACGCGACCCCAGTCGCTGACCGCGTATTCGGCATACCCGCCGGTGCCGGAGCACATGATGCGATCGCCGGGCCTGTAGCCCTCGACCTCTGTGCCGGTTTCGACCACCTCGCCCGCCCATTCGAGTCCGACCGCCGCGCCGACCCCGCCATGGCTGCCATGGGGGATGCCGCGCGCGGTGGCAAGATCGGCGCGATTGAGCGCGGCGGCACGCACCCTCACCAGCACTTCGTTGGGCTTGGGCTTGGGTTGCGCAATATCGCGCACCGCCAATCCCTGTTCCGTTGCAACGGCCGCCTTCATCCGTTCTCCGTCGATTGTTCGTTGCGCCTTGTCTTGTTCCTTCACGCGCAGTTGGTGCTGCAGTCTACATGAGACCGCGACCGCGTGTGCTATCGTTTGGCAAGACTGATCACTGGGGCCGCTATCCCGGAACCACACCCATGCAACGCACCAAGCCTCCCTTCCGTGCCGAGCACGTCGGTAGCCTGATCCGACCCGCCACCCTGATCGAGGGCCGGATGAAAGCGGAGAAGGAAGAGATCTCGGACATCGAGCTCAAACGCATCCAGCACGCGGCAATCCGCGATGTGGTGCACCTGCAGGAAGAACTCGGGCTCAAGGTCGTCACAGACGGCGAGTACAATCGTCAGTCCTGGCACCGGGACTTCATGCTGAAGTTCCACAACGTGCGCATGATTCCGTCGAAACTCACGGTGCGTTTTCATTCGGCCGAAGGCGCGCGCTTACACAGTCCGCCGACCATGCAGGTGACCGGCAAGCTCGCGCGACCGAATGGGGGAGGAATTTTCGTCCGCGACTTCAAGTTTCTCGCCTCGGTCGCACGAGCGATGCCGAAGATCACGCTGCCATCGCCCACGGTAATGCATTTCCGCGGCGGGCGTGAGGCGATCGATGCCGAGGCGTATCCCGACATCAGTGATTTTTACGACGATCTCGCTCGTCTATACCGCGAGGAAATCAGCGATCTTGGCGCGGCCGGCTGCCGCTATTTGCAGATCGACGAAGTTAATCTCGCCTATCTCTGCGATCCGCAGCTGCGCAAGCAGGTCGCCAATATTGGCGAGGATCCGACGACGCTGCCGCGGACTTACGCCAAGCTCCTCAATGCCACGATCAAGGATCGACCCCGCGGCATGACGGTGTGCATGCACCTCTGCCGCGGCAACTTCGCCGGCGCGTGGGTGGCTGAAGGCGGCTACGAGCCAATCGCCGAGCTGATCTTCAACGAGATCAACATGGATGGCTATTTTCTGGAATACGACAGCGCGCGCGCTGGCGGCTTCGAACCGCTGCGCTTCCTGCCCAAGGGCAAGGTCGCCGTGCTCGGCCTAGTCACGACGAAGACCGGCAAGCTCGAGTCCAAGGACGAGCTCAAGCGCCGCATCGACGAAGCGGCCAAGTACGCCCCGCTGGAGCAGCTCGCACTCAGCCCACAATGCGGATTTTCCAGCGGCATCGGCGGCAACACCATGGACGAACCCGGGGAGATCGCGAAGCTGCGCCTTGTCGTGGATACTGCGCGCGAGGTCTGGGGCTCCGCCTGAGGCGCCATGCTCAGGCTCCTCCGTAGCCGCCGTTCTTGCCCTTTGCTAGCGTTGGACGGGAAGGCAAGCCGTTGGGAGGCACCGTGCAAGAGCAAGTCGCGACCCGCAAAGACAGCAAAGCGTCCGAGCCCCAATATAAGATGAAGGTCGAGAAAGACGTCGACATCCCGATGCGGGACGGCGCCAAGCTCAAGGCCGACGTCTTCCGCCCTGACGGCGCCGGGAATTTTCCCGTGCTCATCAATATGGGCATCTACCAGAAGGACAAGCTCTGGGTCCCGCCAGCGGATCTGGAGGAGAAGCCCAATCCCTACATGAATTGGGAAACCGTGAATCCGGAATGGTGGGTGCCGCGCGGCTACTGCTGCGTGCGCGTCGACGAGCGCGGCTCCGGCAAATCGCCAGGGCAATCCGTGCTCTATTCACCGCAGGAGGCGATCGACTTCTTCGACGCGATCGAATGGGCCGGCCACCAGCCCTGGAGCAACGGCCGCGTCGCCACCATCGGCATCTCGTTCTTCGCGCGCACCCAGTGGTGGGTGGCGAACCTCAAGCCGCCATCGCTCGCCTGCATCGTACCGTGGGAAGGCGCGGCCGATCAGTATCGCGACATTCTCTATCACGGCGGCATTTTCGGCTCGGGCTTTATCGTCGGTTGGTTCACCACGCACATGGCTCACCACCTGCTCGGGCGCGCCTACCAGCACAATGCCGACACGTTTCAAGACAACGTGCTATGGCGCTTCATGCGCAACAGCCTCGACAGCGGAGCGTTCAAGAGCCAGCAGGCGCAATGGGACAAGATCGATCTTCCCATGTGGGCGGTCGGCAATTGGTCCGGCATGGGATTGCACCTTCGCGGCGCCACCGAGGCCTATATGCGCGCCGCCTCAAAGCATAAGAAGCTGCGCATCCATTGCGGCACGCACTACCATCCGTTCTACAGCGAGGATGGGCGCCGCGATCAGCTGCGCTTCTTCGACTACTGGCTCAAAGACATCGATAACGGGGTGATGAACGAGCCGCCGGTGAAGCTCGCCGTCCGCACCGGTCACGGCGCTTACCATTTCCGCTACGAAAACGAGTGGCCGATCGCG
>Ga0306920_100000774_pt1 | contig 38521 bp, 30 predicted proteins | sample flu12Cox44000170_FD_204666 | JGI IMG/M metagenome (GOLD analysis project Ga0306920, IMG submission 204666) | Lab enrichment of tropical soil microbial communities from Luquillo Experimental Forest, Puerto Rico - flux4day.12C.oxic.44.000.170 (v2)... | ecosystem: Environmental > Terrestrial >... | reverse complement strand
GGAGAATTCGGCCGGCGGCACCCAGACGTTGCATTGCGAAGGCGGCGTGACAATCGTTGCCGAAAATGGTGCCCGCTTTACGCTGCGGACCAGCGGCCGCAAAGGCCAACCGAACGGCATAGAGCTCACCAGCAAGGCCTTGTTGATCGAGGTTCCGGCCAAATCCGGCGCAAACAAATTCCAGGTTACCACACCGCAGGCGATCGCGGGCGTCCGCGGCACGAAGTGGACCGTCGATGCCGCCGAGAACAAGACTTCCGTCTTCGTCGTCGACGGGCGGGTTAGGGTCGAGCGCCGAGCGCGCGGCCGCGGCGTGACGTTGGGAGCCGGCGAGGGTGTGGACGTGGAGGGGGACGCCCCTCTGGCCGTGAAGCGGTGGGCTGCAGCACGGGTGTCAGCGCTGATGGCTCGCCTTGGACAGTAAGCCGCGAATGATCGGACGTCATCTCCAGACCGTGCTCGCCATCGCCCTGGCAGCGATCTGGGGCTTTGGTATCTACCTCGGGCACGATCATGGTCGCCTGCGATTTCTCGATCGCCTTGAATCCACGACCATCGATTTACGAACGCTGATGCGAGGTGTGAAAGCCCCGCCGGATCTCGTGACCATCGTCGCCATCGACGACAACATCGTAAAGCAGACAGGTATTTATCCGCTGAGCCGGACCGATCTTGCCAGGATCGTGGATCTGATTGCGCGGCTTCAGCCGAAAGTCATTGCGGTCGATCTGCTTCTGGTCGACAAAGGCACCGACGATGCCGACGACGCTCTGGCAAAATCGCTCGCGTTGCGTCCTTCCGTCATTGCCGCCGCTGCGATCTTCCCGGAAGCCAGCCAGTCGATTTTTGCCGGGAGTGACGAGGGCCCGCTCGCCCGTCTGCCGACTGCGGAAAGATTTCTCTCGCCTCTGCAGAAATTCACCGATCATGCGCAAATCGGCATCATCAACGTGGCGACCGATCGAGCCGGCACACCTCGATCGATCCCGATGCTGTTTCGAACGAGAGATATGGTCGAGTTGTCATTTGCACTTCGTGCTGTTGCGCTGGCTATCGGACAGGAGCCCACGATCGAGCCACATCGGCTGATGCTGGATCAGCGATCGGTTCCAACCGATCTCGATCACGTACTGCCGATTACGTTCTACGGTCCCCGGCGAACGATTCGGACCATCAGTGCGGCATCGGTCCTTGCGGGCGACATTGCACCCGAAGCGGTCCGCGACCGGATTGTGGTGATTGGCGTGACCGTCTCCGGCGGTGGCGATTTTTTTTCCAGCCCGTTCGATTCGTTGATGCCCGGAGTGGAAATCATCTCCACCGCCATCACCCACCTCATGGCCGGGGACGGCCCGTTGCGGGACCGATCTGTTCGCATTGCCGACGGCGTGGTCGCGGTCTTGTTGCCGGCGGTCCTTGTAGGTCTTCTGGCATGGCGTCGAAGTGCGGTGGGCCTCATTGCGGCAGTCGGCGTCATTCTGATCTGGGTGGCCACGATTTTCCTGGTATTCTCGTCGGGCATTGTGCTGAGTGCGGCTGTCCCACTCGCTGCCGTCGCCGCGCCGATTGCTTTTTTCGGGGCCTTTCAGCTCTGGTCGGGCAGGCGCCAGGCGCAATATTTCGCCGCAAGGAGCGAGTTGCTCGAACAGTTCCAGGCGCCGGCAATACAGGAATGGCTGAGGCGGGATCCAAACTTTCTTGTTGAACCGGTCCGACAGAATGCGGCGATCGTCTTTATCGATTTGTCGGGATTCACGGCGCTCAGCGAGCAGCTCGGTCCGGACAGGGTACGTGAATTCCTGAAGGAATTTCACGCTCTCGTCGACAGGGAGGCGGTCGCCTGCGGCGGCATGATCACAAGCTTTCTGGGTGACGGCGCCATGATCCTGTTCGGCTTGCCGGCGGCAACGACAGAGGATGCCTCGAGGGCGGCAGATTGCGCGGTCGGGCTTTGCAGGAATGTCGGGCGATGGCTAACCTCGCTGCGGCCGTCGAGCGAGCCCGGTTTTGGATTCAAGGTGGGCGCTCATTTCGGCGTGATTGTTGCTTCAAGACTCGGTGGCGGAAGCTACCAGCATATTACGGCGACCGGCGACACCGTAAACGTGGCGAGTCGGCTGATGGAAGTGGCAGCAAGCCACGGCGCAGAACTTGCGTTGAGCGAGGAATTGCTGAAGGCGGCCGGGCGAGATTGTGCCCTGTTCAAATCGGGCATGCTGGCCGGCCCGAAGGAGGTGCGGGTCCGGGGCCGATCAGGGTCGCTTACCGTTTGGCTGTGGCGCAGGGCAAATAGCAATTAGCGCCGCCTTGCATAAAACTGTACCCGGTATCACAGATGTTTGTCGGGTTCTGGGCGCATCTTTTCGGCGCATGGAAGAGCATCGGCCGTTGCGCCGATCTGATCTTGCTTCCGCGGGCGGCACGGTGAAATGCACGCGCGATGGATCGTGGCACGAAATACGCTCGCGTGATCGGCCTTGGTGGTGGGGGCTGGCTTCGCCAGCCCGCCGGCGGGTCGGCGAAGGCGGCCAGAGGCTCCGTCCCTCGGGAATCAGGGCTTCAATACCCACCGCCGCCGCCGGCGTTCTTGCGGTCAAAATCGTTCTCGTACGAGGGAAACAGACTTTTATTGGCGTCTTTAACGGCCGGGGCTCTTTGGACCTTCCTGGTGTGCTTCTTTACATGCTTGCTGTCATTCGTCGCAGCATTGGCAGGCGAGATCGCAGCAACGGCCATCATCGGCGTTGCAAAAATAGCCAGTGCCAAAAGCCGGACTGTGAATTTTGTCATGCGCTCCTCCTCATCTCTGGCTCGGGATCAGTATCAGGCCCGAATGTCGGACACCGCGTCGGATCGGACATTCCCTGGCGGTCGTATCAACGTGTGTCGTTTGCGGAGCCGGCTGCCACATGCGGACGCCCGTTCGGGCCCTGGGAGAAGGGGTCGGGCTCGATATGCGCCGGATTTCGGCTCGCGGCCTGAGGCTTCAATAGCCGCCGCCCGCGGCCCTTCGATCCGGATCCTCATTCACCGAAGGGTACCCCGGATTTGAAGGTCTGGCGTTGTTGACGACAGGTGCCTGTTGCGGCTTTTTCGCGTGCTTCTTTACGTGCTTGCCGTTGCTGGTTGCCGCATTGGCGGGTGTGACTGCGGCAAGCGCCACCAGCGGCGTCACGCATATGACCAAGGCCAAAAACCGGATCGCAAAGTTTCTCATGCGTCTCTCCGTCACGACAGATGGTTTTTGATGCCCCATGATGTCACACCGTGCCGCAGCGAACATTCCGAGGGGGTCACATCAACGTGAGCATTTGCTTGCGGGAAGACCCGTGCGGAGAACAGGGCGCAGGTGGGTCGTGAATTGTTCCCAAATCGATCAATTAAATTTTTACAAAGCCGAGGGTATGAGTGACGCCCTTGGGTCGGTCCTTTCGTTTGGAATGTGGAAATGTGCGCTACCTGCTCCGATGGGCCTTCACCTGTGATTTAATGGAGAAAGGCAACAAAGCGGCACGAGGGAGCTTCGTTGGACCGTATTTTCGATCTCCTGATCATCGGGGGCGGCGTCAATGGCTGCGGTATCGCACGCGACGCGGCCGGGCGCGGAAATTCGGTTTTCCTCTGTGAAATGAACGATCTGGCGAGCGGGACGTCGTCGTTTTCGACCAAGCTCGTGCATGGCGGGTTGCGCTATCTCGAGTATTTCGAGTTTCGCCTGGTCCGCGAGGCCCTGGTCGAGCGCGAAATCCTCTGGCGCATCGCGCCGCACATCATCCGCCCGCTTCGCTTCGTCCTGCCGCACCACGACGGCTTGCGCCCCGCATGGTTGTTGCGGCTCGGGCTCTTCCTCTACGACCACATTGGCGGCCGGCACAGGCTGCCGCCGACGCGCTCGGTCGATCTTGGCCGGGACGAAGTCGGAAAACCGCTGGTGCCCGGCCGCTATAAAAGGGGCTTTGAATATTCGGACTGCTTTGTGGATGACGCCCGGCTGGTCGTCCTCACTGCGAAAGACGCCGCCGAGCGTGGCGCCGAAATCCACACCCGCACGCGCGTGGCCGAGATCGGCCAGGAGGGCGGGGTCTGGCGGGTAACGGTCGAAAACACCCTGAGCGGCGCGCGCTCGACCGTCCGTTCCCGCGTACTCGTCAATGCCGGCGGGCCGTGGGTCGAGCAGGTGCTGGCCCTGGGTTCGGGCGTCAATGCCCGCGCCAAGGTGCGGCTGGTGCAGGGCTCTCACATCGTCGTGCGCAAGCTGTACGATCATGACCGCGCCTACATGTTCCAGAACAGCGACGGCCGTATCGTCTTTGTCATTCCATACCAGGACGATTTCACGCTGATCGGCACCACCGATCGCGACTACCACGGCGATCCGGCGCTGGTGAAAGCCTCCAGCGAGGAGATCCGATATCTCTGCGAATCCGTCAGCGAATATCTTGCAAAGCCACTCACGCCTGAGGGTGTGGTGTGGACTTATGCCGGCGTTCGCCCGCTCTATGATGATGGTGCGAGCGAAGCCAAGGCTGCGACCCGCGAATACGTCTTCGAGCTCGATATGCCTGGCGGAGCGCCGCTGCTCTCGATCTATGGCGGGAAGATCACGACTCATCGCCGGCTCGCCGAGGAGGCGCTGGAGAAGCTTGCGCCTTATCTGCACGGCGCCAAAGCAGGCGAGGGGTGGACCGGCAAGGCGCCGTTGCCTGGAGGCGACATGGATGTCTCGGCGGTTGCGGCATTCTCCGCCAAGCTCGAGAAGAACTATCCGTTTCTGTTGCCGGGCGAGGCCGGCCGCCTCGCGCACGCCTATGGCACGCGTGCCACTCGAGTTCTGGGCAATGCGAAGTCGGCAAGCGATCTCGGAAAATCGTTCGGTGCAGGCCTCACCGAGGCCGAAGTCAGATACCTGATCTCGTCGGAATGGGCCCGCACCGCCGAAGATATCGTGTGGCGGCGATCCAAGCTTGGATTGCGGCTCGCGCCCGCCGAGATCGCCGCCATTGACGACTGGATATCAACCGATCAATCGACCGCGTCGACTGCTTCCAGGGTCGGATAATCCGTATATCCCCTGGCGCCGCCGCCGTAGAAGGTCGCCTTGTCGGGCGCGTTGAGCGGTGCGCTCCTTTTGAGACGCTCGACCAGATCGGGGTTGGCGATGAACAATTTCCCGAATGCGATCAGGTCGGCCTGATCCGCCGACAACACCTTGTTGGCGAGCTCGAAATCGTAGCCGTTGTTGGCGATATAGGCTCCGTTGAAACGTTTGCGGAGAGAGCCGTAATCGAACGGCGCGATGTCGCGCGGTCCGCCGGTCGCGCCTTCGACGACATGGATGTAGACGAGCTTCAACGCGCTGAGCTGATCGACGATATGATCGAACAGCGGCTGTGGGTTAGAGTCGGAAACATCATTGGCAGGCGTCACCGGCGAAATTCGAATGCCGGTTCGCTCGGCGCCTGCTTCCGCAGCGACCGCCTCTGCGACTTCAACCATCAGGCGGGCACGATTCTCGATCGATCCGCCATAGGCGTCGGTGCGTTTGTTGGCGCCATCCTTGGCGAACTGATCGAGCAGATAACCGTTGGCGCCATGGAGTTCGACGCCGTCGAATCCGGCAGCAACCGCGTTGGCGGCTGCGCGTTTGAAACTGTCGATGATGCCGGGGATTTCAGAAAGCTCGAGCGCGCGCGGCTCGGAAATGTCGGTAAAGTCGCCGCCAACGAATGTCTTGCCCTTGGCGCGGATCGCCGATGGCGCGACCGGCTTTCCGCCGTTCGGCTGCAGCGAAGTGTGCGAGATTCGGCCGACATGCCAGAGCTGGATGAAAATGCGGCCGCCGCGCGCATGCACGCGCTCGGTGATCTTGCGCCAGCCGGCAACCTGTTCTTTGGAGTAGATGCCAGGAGTGTCTTGATAGCCCTGGCCTTGTTGCGAAACCTGACTGGCTTCGGTGATCAGCAGACCCGCGGAAGCGCGTTGCGCGTAATATTCGACCGCCAGCGGGCCAGGCACCAGACCTTCTACCGCGCGGTTGCGCGTCAACGGCGCCATCACTAAACGATTGGGAAGCGTGATCGGACCAAGTTTGAAGCGCTCGAGGAGTTTGGACGACTTGGTCATTTATTGATGCTTTCGGTGAATGGCGCAGGGCGGGCGAACGTCGGTGAGTTAACCCCGAAGTGTGTATCCCCGCGACTTGCCGCAATACTTCCAGGCTACACGATATTGCAGGCTTGCCCCGCACGATACCGCTGGTCTGCGAGGCTTGGTAAGCGGTGAACACGGCCCGAGGAGAACGTTATGGTCGTGATTGAACGAGACAGAGCAAGAATGGTCTCTTCCGCGCTCGTACTGACATCCGACATCGCCATTCGCGCGAGCGGTCGGGTCCCTACGGTGCGTCTACGTGTCGGGCTACATGGTCGATGGCCATGTCGAGGGCGATTTCCAGCGGGCGACTTGTACGGGTCGTCTTGGCCAGAAGGAGCCCGCCCTCGACCGCGCTGAGGAGTGCGAGAGCCAGATCGTGCGGGTCGGCCGAGGCGGCAAGTTCGCCGCGCTCCCGCATCCTGGCGAGCCCATTTTCGATGCGGTTGCGCCAAATGGAAAAACTGTCGGCAAGTCGCTTTCGCGCCGGCTCCGAATCGTTGGCGAGTTCGCTTGCCAGCGATCCCAATGGACATCCCTTGCCGGTTGTGGCCTTGTTGAGCCGGACCATGGCATTGCGCCACGCCTTGAGGGCAGGTAGCGAATCCAGCGCCTCCAGATGAGGCCGCTGCGCGTCGAGAACGCGCTCGGTCTGCCTGGCAATAATCTCGAGTACCAGCGCGTCCTTGTCCGCGAAGTAGTGGTAGAGCTGCGATTTGCTCACGCCGCTTGCCGCCATCACATCGTCCAGGCTCGTCCGCTCCACGCCATGCGCGTAGATCAAATCGGCGGCGGCTTCCACGATGCGCGAGCGAGTCGCCGCGCCTCGGGCGGTCAACGAGGGAGGTTCGGACTTTTGATTTGGGGACATGAGAACACGTTACCTCAAGTGGACTTGACAGTCCAGTTAGGCTAGCATAACTTGGACCAATAAGTCCAGTTATGGGCAGGCCCGAGTCCCCGCACGCCGCAGTAGGCCGGCCAATCAGGCAGGCGCGCACTGCCCAACGGTTGAACGAGGCCAGGTCGCCTCGGCAAGCAAGCCCGGCTCCCGACAGGGAGAAGTTTCAAGGGTTTCGGCTGGAAGGCGGTAAATCGATCGAAGATCGCCAAGAGAGAGGAAGCCATGAAATTCAAGCCAGGAGACATGCTGCCGACGACGGTGATGGAAACCGTGGCCGGGGAGGCCATAAACCTCCCCGATGCAAAACGCCTCGTCCATCTGCAATTCCGGCGCTTCGTTGACTGCCCGATTTGCAATACGCACATCGCCGAATCCAGACGGCGCGCGCGCGAGATCGAAGCTGCCGGCATCAAGGAAGTGATCGTGTTTCATTCCTCGCCGAAATCAATCCGCTCGTACCAGAAGGATGTACCTTTCCAGATGGTCGGCGATCCGAAGAAAGCCCTTTACAAGTACTTCGGGGTCGAAACTTCGCTCGGCTTCATGAGCCTCAAGGCGCTAGGGGCCGGGTTGCGCGGCATGGCGCACGGGCATTTCGCCCTGCGGTTTGCCGGGGGCGGTCCTTTGGGGCTGCCGGCCGACTTCCTGATCGCGCCCTCCGGACGGATCAACGCGGTGAAGTACGGCACCGATGCCTACGATCAGTGGTCCGTGGATGAGCTGCTCACCCTCGCGAAGGGCGTCGGCGCCCAGGCCCTTTGAAGGAAAACACCATCTCGTCAGGAGTGGTCGCTACCTGCCGGCGTACGCACCTGCCGCGATCAATTTTTCTTGTTCGGCGTAACGAGCGAAGGCTTCTTTCGAAACCCGGGAAGGGCAAAAGCCGTGGCCCGCCAGGAAAGTGCTTCATGAGGAAGATTGTCACGTCATGACCTGACGCGCCGGCGTTCCTCTTTCGGAGCGACCTCGGGAACGTCATCAATGGTAGCGATCTGCGCTTCGGATTGTGCCCGTTAAAAGTATCGACGCATCGAAACACCAGGAAGAGAACACGGAGAGACGATATGGCTTCATTTCGAACGGTTCTGCGCCTGACCGCAATTCTAGCAGCGGTGGTATTTTTCGGTCCTAGCGCCGGTTTCGCCGAGGACCTTGGACCGGCCATCGGGACCAAAGCGCCGGATATCGGCACCCGACTAGATCAATCGGGCAAGCCGCATCAACTGTCCGACCTGATGGGACGAAACGGTCTGGTCCTTTTCTTTTTTCGATCAGCCGACTGGTGCCCGTTTTGTCAGGCGCAGCTCGTCGACATAAATACCGGCGTCGCCGAAATCGAAAAGCGGGGCTACCGGGTAGCTGGTCTCTCGTATGACAGCCCCGAGATCCTGGAGACGTTCACTAACAAACGTCACCTGACGTATACACTGCTCTCGGATCCGAAATCCGAAATCATCGATCGCTATAATCTGCGTGACCCCCAATATCCGCCGGGCAATCGTGCCCACGGAGTGCCGCGGCCGATCATCTTTGTTCTTGATCCTCAAGGCATCATCAAAGCCAAGCTGTTCGAGGAGAGCTTCAAGAACCGCCCGCCGATAAGCTCCGTCATCTCCAGGCTGGACGAACTCGGCGGCGGCGGACGAAGCTAGGCAGGGGTGAAATCGATGGGCTTGCGCGCCGGCTTGTTGATGATCGCGTTGCTCGTGGCCGAGTTCGCGGCCACGGGTGCAAGGATTGCCAACGCGCAAGAACGGCCCGCGCAAGGCCGGCACGTCTCCGTCAGCCTTGTCGCGGAAACGCGCAGCATCGTGCCGGGCCATTCATTCCATCTGGCACTGCGGCAGCAGATTGAGGCCGGCTGGCATACCTACTGGTTGAATCCCGGCGATGCCGGCCTCCCGACCACGATCGATTGGACCCTGCCACGAGCTTTCAAAGCCGGGCCAATCCTGTGGCCCCAACCCAAGCGCATCGCCTACGGGCCGGTCGTCGATTATGGATACGAGAACGAAGTTCTCCTTCCGGTCGACATCGATGTGCCCTCGACAGTCGCTCCCGGCACCAACGTCGTCATTGCGGCGCATGCGAGTTGGCTGGTCTGCTCCGACACCTGCATCCCGGAAGATGCTGATTTGAGCATTTCCGTCCCCGTCGCTGCTGAGAGTGAGGCCGATCCGGATGGGGCCGAACGCCTTGCATCCGTCCGCGCGGGTCTGCCTTTGCGTAATCCGTTCCCCACGACAACTTCAGTGAACGCCGAAAACATCACGCTTCATATTGCCATGGGCGACGCCCGAAAACTCCGCGACGTGATGTTCTTCCCAGGAGACCGCGATGTCATCGATAATGGTGCCCCACAAACGCCTGTAGCCGGGCCCGAAGGGCTGACGTTGATGCTGCGCCGTGACGGGACCAAGCCACCGCCGACCGCACTCAACGGCCTGCTTACCTTTCGTGATTCGGCTGCGCCGTCGGATACCGGTCCGCAAGCGATCACGATCTCAAGCCCAATCGAGCATGTCTCGGCAAATTCATCGGGCCAGCTCGGGCTGGTGTGGGCCCTGATTCTCGCATTCGCGGGCGGTGTCCTGCTCAATCTTATGCCTTGCGTATTGCCCGTCCTTTCGATCAAGGCGTTCAGCCTGGCGCAGCATGCCCAGTCGGCGGCACGTGAGGTGCGCGTTCAGGGGATAGCCTACGCGGCCGGCGTGCTCGCGAGCTTTGCAATGATCGCCGCTCTGCTGCTCGGAATGCGCGCTGCCGGAACCGAGATCGGCTGGGGCTTTCAGCTACAGTCGCCGCTGTTCGTTGCCCTGATGATTTACGTGTTGTTCGCCGTCGGCCTCAATCTTTCCGGCGTGTTCAGCTTTGGCGAGCGCATCGCCAGCGCCGCCGGCGAGCTGTCATCACGCGCTGGCTACTCTGGCTCGTTTCTTACCGGCGCATTGGCCACCCTTGTTGCTACGCCCTGTACTGCGCCCTTCATGGCGGCGGCGCTCGGCTATGCGATCGCACAGCCCTGGTACCGGTCGCTTGCCATCTTTGAAGCAGTAGGATTTGGCATGGCACTTCCCTATCTCGGGATCGCCTTTAGCCCGGGTCTGCGCCGCTTCCTGCCAAAGCCCGGATCATGGATGATTGGCCTGAAGCAGTTTCTGGCTTTTCCAATCTATGGCACTGCAGTGTGGTTGACTTTCGTCCTGGCCCGGGAGAGCAGCGGGCTTGCAGTTACTCTCATCCTGTCCGGACTGGTACTGATTGCCTTCGCGGCCTGGCTCTACGAAGGACTGCGGCATAGCGAGACTCGGTGGCGGCGGTGGGGTTTGGCAGCATCGGCTCTGTCACTCATCGGCGCCGTCGCACTTGTTCCGCTCGCGGGCACGAATCAAACCCTCCACGCTGCAGCGAGCGAGAACAATGCTGGCGTCAACTGGCTGCCCTTCAGCACCAACAAGGTCGACGAACTGCAGGCGCAGGGAACATCGATCTTTGTCGATTTCACCGCCGACTGGTGCATCACGTGCAAGATCAACGAGCGGATCGCGCTGGAGAGCCCCGCCGTCATCGAAGCGTTCGCAAAGAACGAAGTCGCGGCCCTTCGTGCCGACTGGACGCGGCAGGATCCCACTATCACACGTATGCTGGAGGCAAATGGCCGCGCGGGCGTGCCGCTCTATCTGTTCTATCCGAAGCCCGGTCCGCGGGGCGAACGTCCCGCACCCGTCATCCTGCCGCAAATTCTGACGGCGGCGACGATCCTTCGCGAACTACAGATTCAGTAGGCGATCGCATGGAGATGTCGTCATTTTGGGGATGGCCCCAACAGGTCCGCGCAAAGCGCGGCCCCGAATGACGCTGGCAAAACTCGAGCCTCAACTCACTCCAAGAAAATCGCGCTTGCCGATTTCGACGCCGTTGTGCCGGAGCAGGCCGTGGGCGATCGCGGCGTGGAAATAGAAATTCGGAAACGCAACGTTGTTGAGGTATTGCTGCCCTTTCAGCGTGAGGGTTCGGTCAGGGCCCGCAGGAAAAGTAACATCGCGGCTTTCCGCGCCTTCGAATTGTGAGGGCGTGAACTTCTTCAGGTAGTCGCTGGCCTTGGCTAGCCGTTGCCGGAGCTCCTCGAAGGTCTTTTCGGTGTCCGGCATTGAGGGCACCTCGATATGGGCAAGCCGTGCACAAGCTTTGGTCGCGAAATCGCAGGCGAGCTGAATCTGGCGCGACAGCGGCAGCATGTCTGGATAAAGCCGCGTGCCAAGCAGCACCTCGGGCTGAATATTCTTCGCCTTGCAATGGGCCTCGGCCTTGGTGAGGAGACCTGAGAGACTGCCGAGAATCTGCAGGAACGCCGGAACGGAAGCGTCGTAGAAGGACATGGAATGCGCTTTCAATGGCTTGAGGAGGGTGATGCCGGGATACCAGGTGATCATCGAGATGGGCTGGCGCCGGGAAAAATACAACCTCTCCCGTGCCTGTAGGTGGTCAATTATTGCGGAGCATCATCGTACGGCTGCGGTGCCCGCCTGGGATACGGGCGTTGCGCGCGGACCGCGTATCCGCGCCAGCAATTCGGCCGTCGGCCAGGAATCGGCTGGCAGGCCGTACTTGATCTGCATCGCCTTCACCGCGCTGCGGCTCTGCTGGCCCATCACACCATCGATCTTGCCGACATTGTAACCCGCGCGCACCAGAAGCTGCTGCAGCTCGCGCAATTCATTGAGAGGCAATTGCGCGACCGGCCCGGCGGGGCGCTGCATCGGCGGCGCGCCTGCAATGCGTGTGGCGAGATAACCGGCAGTGGTCGAATAAATCAGCGAGTTGTTCCACTCGGTATAGGCCGCGAAATTGGCGTAGGTGAGGAATGCAGGTCCCGTGCGGCCCATCGGCAAGAGCAGCGAGGCGGGCATGTCGTCGTTCGGCAAAGCCTTGCCGTCCGGATAGCTCACGCCGAGCTGCGCCCATTTCGAACGCGGCAGTTGGACCGTGAGGTCGGCCTGGTCCCAGGGAAAATTGGCGGGCGCGGTGACGCGCACTTCCTGCAACCAGGGTTCGCCGCGACGCCACTTCAAGCCATTGGCGATGTAATTGGCCGTCGAGCCGATCACGTCTTCCGGGCTCTGCAACAGGTTGCGATGACCGCCGTAGTCCACCGCATAGGTGAAATAGTGCGTCGGCAGGAACTGCGTTTGGCCAAGCTCGCCGGCCCAGGAGCCGACCATTTCGTCCGGGCTGAGATCGCCACGCTCGATGATCTTCAGCGCCGCGATGGTCTCGCCGGCGAACCGCTCGGAGCGGCGGCAATCATAGGCCAGCGAGACCAGCGAGCGCAGCGTCGGCAGGTTGCCCATGTTGGCGCCGAAGTCGCTCTCCAGGCCCCAGAAGGCCGCGATCACCGCCGGCGGCACGCCATATTCCTTCTCGGCGCGCGCGAAGGCGGCGGCATAGGTTTTGATCCGCGCCTGGCCTTGTTGCATCCGGTAGGGCGCGGCCATGCGGCCGGCGAATTGAGTGAATACCTGTCCGAACACGCGCTGGCCGCGATCGCGGTTGACGATGCCCTGGTCGTAGACGAGGTAAGGCGCGGCTTCGGCGATCGTGCGCTGCGACACGCCGGCCGCAATGGCCTGTTGTTTCAGTTCGGCCAGGAAGCGGTCGAAACTCGCACCGTTATGGCAGGCCGCCGCACGCGGAGAGGGGGCTGGCCTGGCTGAACCAGGTACCCCGGCCGGACTCACCGGCCCGGGAAACAGCTGCTGTGATGAGAGTGGCGATGAAAGAATGAAAAAAGCCGCAGCTGTCGCGGTCAGAAGTCGAATTCCGGAACAAGGGATCGGCATCGATATCACCGGGGCGAAGATTGGGAGAAGTGGGCCACAATCATCATACTATAATTCGTCCGCAGATTAGGCTGTGAACCCATAAATCTGCCGGTTGACAACGCTGGCTATGCACCGAAAACGGCAAGATTTTGTAGCACAGCCTGATGGCGCAGTGGCTCGCAGGTAGATCGAAGCTACCCAACCTCGGAAGCTTACCGAATATGCCGCGCCCGTGCGCCGCCGGCGTAAGTCTGTCCCGGCCGAACCAGCGCCGAACTTTCCAAGCCCAGCCGTTCGCCATGCGGAGCTGCAGTCGCAACATCGACCGATCACAAAATCGGTGCTCACTCTTCAGGATGCCTCAATGTTCGACCCGGTATAGGCGCGATCGCCCCGGCACACCCTTGAGTCGGTGAACGCCGCGATCCTTAAAGCGCATTCCGGACTGCGACATCAGGTCCTTGACCGCGCTCGACACGAGGATTTCGCCGGCACGCGCTTTCGCGGCGACCCGCGCGCCGATGTGAAAGGCGAGACCGAACACCTCCGCCCCGCTCACCTTGTATTCGCCCGCGTGCAGCCCCATCCTGATCTCCAGCCCCAACGTGCGCACCGCCTCGCGGATTGCGGTTGCGCAACGGACCGCGGCAGCCGGCGAGCCGAACGTCGCCAGCAGTCCGTCACCCGTCGTCACGACTTCTTTTCCGCGCAAAGTCTTCAACTCTCTACGAACGGCTGCGTAACAGTGACTCATCACCTGTGTCCAACGCGAATCGCCTAACCGCGCGGCTTTTTCGGTGGACCGGACGATATCGACGAAGAGGATCGTGGCGAGCGCTTTATCGAGTTCGGCGTCACGATCGGCGGTTCGGCGCCGGGTCGCAATATTTCCAGCCAGCAGTTCATAGCGATGATTGCGTCGCCGCGCGATTGCGGTTTTTGTATAGTCTTTGGCACGCTGCACCGTGCCGCAACGAATTGTTTTGGTCCTCGGTGGAAGCGTCCAGTAAACCTTCCGCCCATCTCCGACGCCATGGACCTCCACGGCGCCCCACTTCAGGAACACCGTCGAGCCTACCCGTCGAACGCACCATGCCTTTGACGTGTACCCGGAAACGTTCGATTGATGGACTCCAATGCGAAGGAACTTGGGCATGGATGTGCGGCCGATCGAAAAACCATTTGGGCCTGGCTAGGCTAAAGCGTAATCATACATCCCTGCACTGGCAACAGTACGCCCGATCGGCAATTTGCCGATCTCTCTCCTATCAATTCGCGTTCGCAATCAACCCCCACGAGAGCGCTATTTGTCCGACGGGAGTGTCGGGGGATTTGCATGTCCGGCCCCCACCTAAAAATATTTTAGCCCGGGCTCACTGAGGGAGAAGTGGCGCGACGGGCCATGAGCGGAACTGGGCAGCCGTTTGTAAGATCAAGCCTTGATGAATACGAGTCTCTTGCGTCCAGACCGTGCACCATCTGTTCCGTCTGCACGAAAACCAACCTTTTCGAGCAAGCGCCAGGATGCCTGATTTTCCGGGCGGCATTCTGCAACAATGTATCGACTAGGAAAAGCTACGCTAATCGAACGGACGACAGCCTCAGCGGCTTCGGTGCCAATGCCTTGGCCGCGCACAAAGCTTGAAAACCAATAGCCGATTTCCAGCTCATGAGAGGAGCGCAGATGCGTACCAACGGTGCCGACCAGCAGTGCGTTTTCTCGTAGCCAGACTCCCCAAAAACAATCCCTACCTTCGCCATCTCCATTGATAAGCTTCTGAGCGTCCAAAAGCGTGAACGGCGCAGGAAGAAAATCGATGGCATTAGTAATCGCTGGCTCGTCTGTCATTTGGCGAAATGCCCCGGCATCAAATGGCCGAAGGGCACGAAGGTGCAAGCGTTCTGTCGTGATTGGAGGAAGTGCGAGGAGTGAGAGAGCCATGCAGCGCCAGTGCTCGACCAGGATCGACCATTTGTCGCGATAGTCACGCGGGTCTACCTCAGAAACTGGAGACATGCCAGGCGCCAAGGTCCGCAGCATCGGGTCGCGATCATACGCGCCGGGACACCCTCTCGTTCGTCGGCCGACTATACGTGAGGGGAGGCCGAACCCAAAAAGTGCTAGCGACCGGAGAAACCGGGCCGTGTCCCGGCGCTCTACGGCTTGCCACGGACGGTAAGGGTCATTTGCGACCGGGTCGAGCACGGTGGCAAACGAGCCCGGCTCACCGAGGAGAGCGCCAAGGACGCCGTTGAAACCATTGCGCAGGGAATGCCGGATGAATCTGGTGAACCTGTAGTGACTACGCTCGTGTTCTTCTTGCTTTTCGTACGCGAGGCCGCGGGTGCATCGGGCGCCCGGCATTCCCTGCGCACTCCGATTTTTCGAGGCGAGGATGTTCATGCGCGACTCGGGCGCATTGCGTTGCGGGAATGCTGGCGTAATGAGGGGACGTGTAGCAAAGGACGACGTAGCGAAGCGAACCGCAAACCTGGTAGCCGATCCCTTGGCGAGGCTTTACCGAAGGACTAAGCAAACTGATCACTCGATATGCCAGATTTATCCGCGACTCATGCCCGTAAAGCCAATATAGTTGGGTCATGATTGGATCGTGGCCAGCGGTCCGACGGGAGCCGCCGAGCCATTCGATGCCACAAGGCTGGGCGCCACGATTTAAGGCGGGGCGTGGGACTTTTTATGGATCATTTGCGCGGCAAGGCCATCGTTGCATCGGGCTTTCATACCACCAGACTCGGAGAGATCGATTTCTTCCAGAATGCCCTGATTTCGATTGGCGATGACGGCGCCATTCTTTCCGTCCATCGCCCGGGTGAGAAGGGCTACGCCGAAGAGAAGGAAAAGCAGGCTGGGCGGCTCATGATCTTGCCGCATGGCTCGTATCTGTTGCCGGGTTTCGTCGATCTGCATATCCATGCGCCGCAATACCCGCAGCTCGGCAGCGCGCTCGACGTTCCGCTCGAGGTATGGCTGCAGAAATACACCTTCCCGCTCGAAGCGCGATATGCCGATGCCGCCTTCGCGCGGAACAGCTATCGCCTGCTGGTCGATGACCTGATCGCCAATGGCACCACCACGGCGCTTTATTTTGCGACCATTCACCAGCAAGCCACGCGTATTCTCGCCGATGTCTGCCTCGAGGCCGGCCAGCGCGCCCTGATCGGCAAGGTCGTGATGGATAATGCTGACCAATGTCCGGACTATTACCGCGACGCATCGCCCGATGCAGCGCTGCGCGGCACACAAGACCTGATCGGCTACATCAGGAGCCATCCGGATAATGCAGCCGGGCTGGTCAAGCCTGTCGTGACGCCGCGTTTCATTCCTTCCTGCACCGACGCAACGCTTGAAGCGCTCGGCGCGCTGGCAAAGCAATGTAATTGCCACGTTCAGACCCATTGTTCGGAAAGCGATTGGGAACACGGCTATGTGCTCGAACGCCACGGCCTCACCGACACCGAAAGCCTCGATCGCTTCGGGCTGCTTGGCCGCCACACGGTGCTGGCGCATTCCAACCTGATCAGCGCCGCCAACATGGACACGATCCGGGCGCGGGGTTCCGGCATAGCGCATTGTCCGCTTTCCAACGCTTATTTCTCGAGCGCCGTTTTCCCGTTGAAGGCCGCACTCGAGAAGGGACTTCATGTCGGGTTGGGTACCGATATTTCGGGAGGTCCGAGCGGATCGCTGTTCGACAATATGCGCAGCGCGATTTTTGTCGCGCGCCTGCTCGAAAGCGGCGTCGACCCGAACCTCGGCCCTGCCGAGCGCAGCCGCTATTCCAGGGCGTGGATCGATTTTCGCGAGGCCTTTTATCTCGCCACGGCGGGCGGCGGAATCGCGCTCGACCTGCCGGTCGGGCAGTTCTCGAAGGGCTACCAATTCGACGCGATGGTGATCGACACGGCTTTGCAGCGCGGCACAATCCGGCTATGGGACGATCTTGATCAAGGCGAGAACATCCTGCAGAAAATCATTTATACTGCGTCCAAGCCGAATATCGCCAGGGTCTGGATCGGCGGGCGAGAGGTGTCGCGGTCGCCAGACCTCAAGGGGGATCTTTGAAAAAGGGGACTCGCGTTGATGTTTCGGTTGCGCCTGAGTTCGGAGATGAAATGACCAGAGGCTGCATCCAGTTTCGCAGGAAGGGCCGCATCATTCGGCTGGACCGCTTTTCGCCGCAAGCGACGGTGCTCGATTGGCTGCGGATCGAGGAGCGCTCCACCGGCACCAAGGAGGGTTGCGCGGAAGGCGATTGCGGCGCCTGCACCGTCGTCATCGCCAGGGAACAGGACGGTCGGCTGAATTACGAGCCGGTGAACGCCTGCATCGTCACGCTGGGACAGCTGGACGGCACAGAGCTCATCACGGTGGAAGATCTCGCGCACGAAGGCAAATTGCATCCGGTGCAGACCGCGATGGCAGCGGGGCACGGTTCGCAATGCGGCTTTTGCACTCCGGGCATCGTCATGAGCCTGTTCGCCCATTTTCACGGCAAAGGCGACAGGGCCGACCGCGCAGGGATCAACGACGCGCTGGCCGGCAATCTCTGCCGCTGCACTGGCTATCGATCCATCGTCGACGCCGCTCGCGAGGCCTGTTCAGGACCGGCGATGGATCGTTTCGCCGCAAGGCAAGGCGAAACCGTCACCGCGTTGAAACAGCTCAACGACGGAGCCAATATCTTTGTCGGCAACGACACGCGCTTCTTTGCTGCTCCTTCAAGCGAATCCCTGCTCGCGTTGCTTTTCGAGCGCCATCCGGATGCCAGAATCATCGGCGGAGCCACCGATGTCGGTTTGTGGATCACCAAGAAGCTCTTGACGCTCGACAAGATCATCCATGTCGGCCGGGCAGGCCTCGACTGGATCGAGGAAACGGCTGACGCATTTCATTTCGGTGCGGCGGTCACACTGGCGCGCGCGATGCCGTCGTTGGCCTCGATTGATCCGGATATTGGCGAAATCGTGCGGCGGTTCGGCTCGGTGCAGGTGCGCGCGGCCGGCACCGTCGGTGGAAGCATCGCGAACGCGTCGCCGATCGGCGATCTGGCACCGCTTTTCATCGCGCTAGGCGGTGCCGTCGAGCTGCGCAAGGGGAACCAGATACGCAGCTTGCCGCTCGAACAGTTTTTCATCAGCTACGGCAAGCAGAACCGTGAGGCAGGCGAATTCGTCCGCAGCCTCTCCGTGCCGAAATTGCCTCCCGCGAACTTCTTCAAGGCCTTCAAGATCAGCAAGCGCTTCGACGAGGATATCAGCACCGTACTTGGAGCTTTCCGGATCGGCGTCGAGGCAGAACGCATCGCCTCGGTGCGCGTCGCATTCGGAGGGATGGCGGCGACGCCGAAACGCGCTTTGGCGGTAGAAGGTGCATTGCTCGGCGCCTCGCTGAACGATCCCGCCACCTGGCGCAATGCGGCCGAGCGGATCGGCGATGATTTCACGCCGTTGACCGACATGCGCGCGAGCGCGGAATACCGCGACCACGTGGCCAAAAACCTCGTCATCAAGGCGCTCGCGGAGATTGCCGGCGCGTCGAGAGGGGCGACGCGCATCCTTGATTCCCGGGAGGCTATCGATGTCGTCCATTGAGTCGGCCACGACGGTCTTGCGTCACGTGCGTCAGGCGATGCCGCATGACAGCGCCTTCAAGCATGTGCAGGGCGCTGCCGATTATGTCGACGATATCCGCGAACCGGAAGGCACGCTGCATGTGGCAGTTGGCGGTTCGCCGGCGGCAAGAGGCCGCATCGTCCGGCTCGATCTGGACAAGGTGCGCGCCTATCCCGGAGTCTGCGCGGTCCTTACAGCGAAGGACATTGCCGGGAAGAACGATATTTCGCCGGCCAACGCCGACGAGCCGGTGTTTGCCGCCGATAACGTGATATTCCACGGCCAGCCGGTTTTCGCCGTGGTCGCGGCCACGCGCGACATCGCGCGACGGGCGGCGATGCTTGCTGCCATCGAGATCGAACGCGAGCAACCTAACGTCTCGGTCGATCAGGGGCTTGCTTCCGGGGAGACCGTTCTGCCCGATTACGAATTTATCGGCGGCGATGCCGAGGCTGCGATCGCCAGATCGCCGCATCGCCTGAGCGGAGTTTTAAGGATCGGCGGCCAGGAGCACTTTTATTTGGAGGGCCAGGTCGCCTTTGCCGTGCCGGGCGAAGATAACGACATGCTGGTCCATTCGTCGACCCAGCATCCCTCCGAGGTCCAGCACATCGTGGCCCGCGTGCTCGGGGTGGCGGACTCGTTCGTCACTTGCCAGGTGCGGCGCATGGGCGGCGGTTTTGGCGGCAAGGAAACGCAGGCGACGCAATGGGCTGTGATTGCCGCGCTGGCAGCGCGCGTTACCGGGCGGCCTTGCAAGTTCCGCCTCGATCGCGACGACGACATGATGATGACCGGCAAGCGGCACGATTTCCGGGTCGACTGGTCGGTCGGTTTCGATGCCCGCGGCCGCATGAAAGGCGTCGATCTTGCGCTTGCAGCACGTTGCGGCTGCTCCGCCGACCTCAGCATCGGCGTGGTGGACCGCGCCATGTTTCACTCGGACAACGCCTACTTCCTTCCCGAATTCAAAATTCATTCCAGGCGCGTCAAGACCAATACCGTTTCCAATACCGCGTTTCGCGGATTCGGCGGCCCGCAAGGCGTTCTTTCGATCGAGCGCGTCGTCGACGCCATTGCCTGGCACCTTCGTCTCGACCCGCTGGACGTACGCAAAGCCAACCTCTATCGCAGCGATGGCGACGTCACGCCTTACGGCCAGACGGTCGAAGACCATGAAGCGATCCATCGCCTGATCGAGCAACTCGAGCAAACCTCGGACTACCGGCGCCGCCGCAAGCAGATCGCGAAATTCAATGCCTCCTCGCCGATCCTCAAGCGCGGGATCGCGTTGACGCCGGTGAAATTCGGTATTTCCTTCACGCTCACGCACCTCAATCAGGCCGGTGCGCTGGTTCACCTCTATCAGGATGGCTCGGTGCATCTCAATCACGGCGGCACCGAGATGGGACAGGGTTTGTTTCAGAAGGTGGCGCAAGTCGCAGCAGAAGAATTCGGCATCGGGTTGGAGCGCGTGCGCATTACCGCGACTTCGACCGACAAGGTGCCGAACACCTCCGCCACCGCGGCGTCCGCAGGCACCGACCTCAACGGAATGGCAGTGCAGATCGCCTGCCGCGAGATCAAGGCGCGGCTTGCGCATTTCGCGGCAACCACCTGGAATATTTCGGAGGATTTGATCGAATTTCGTGACGATCAGGTCTTTATCGGCAATGAGAGCGTTCCCTTCGCCGAGCTTGCCAAGCGCGCCTATGGCGCGCGCGTCCACCTGTCGGCGGCCGGCTTTTACAAGACACCGAAACTGCATTGGGACCGTGCCAAAGCCAAAGGCAGGCCGTTCCTTTACTTCGCCCACGGCGCCGCCTGCAGCGAGGTCACGGTCGATGTTACGACCGGAGAGATGAAGATCGAGCGTGTCGACATCCTCCATGACGTCGGCCGTTCGCTCAATCCGGCCATTGACATCGGGCAGATCGAGGGCGGCTTTGTGCAGGGCATGGGGTGGTTGACCACCGAGGAGCTTGTCTATGACGCGGAAGGCCGTCTGCTGACGCATGCGCCTTCGACCTACAAGATTCCGGTGGCTTCAGACGTGCCGGATGATTTCCGCGTTGCGCTGTTTCCGAACGAAAACCACGAGGCGACGATCTATCGCTCGAAGGCCGTTGGCGAGCCGCCGTTGATGCTGGCGACGTCCGTGTTCGCGGCGATCGCGGACGCGGTTCATTCGCTTCGCCCTGGCCAGCCCGTGCTGCTGGATGCGCCGGCGACGCCGGAATCGATCCTCAAGGCAGTTGGAACTTTCGATGCCGTCGCGGCATTGGCAGAGGGCCACGGCGGTGTCGGTGAAAGCAGGCCGGTTTGAATGCAGGTGTGGCGACGAATTCGGGAATCGCTGGAGAAACATCGTCGAGCAGCCTTGATCAGTGTCGTCAAGGTAGAGGGGTCGGCGCCCCGCGAGGTGGGCGCGCGCATGGTGATCCAGAAGGACGCCGGCTTTTTTGGGACCATCGGCGGGGGGCGCCTCGAATATGAGACGCTCGCCGTCGCCGACCACGCGCTTTCTGTGGAGACGCCTCTCGCCTCACTGCGCGTCTGGCCGCTGGGTCCCAATCTCGGCCAGTGCTGCGGCGGATCGGTGACGACCCTGATCGAGACCTTCGATACGGCCGACCTTTCTGAAATTCGCAAGCTTGCAGCCGCGGAAGAAGCCGGACCCTTCGTCGCCCTTAGTCGCATGACGGATGCCGGCCGCATCGTGCGGAAGATTCTGGATCGCCCTCCGGGCGACGGCGGCGCGAGAGCGTTCTCAGCGGAGCGATTCGTGGAACAGTTCGGCGAGGTGCGCGAGGCGGTGTTGCTGTTCGGATCCGGCCATGTCGGCCGCGCGGTCGTTCTTGCGCTGTCGCAGCTTGCTTTCTCGGTGCGCTGGATCGATTCCCGCTCCGATCAATTTCCGGATTACGTGCCGGCCAACGTGGTCACGGTAAGGACGGACGAGCCCGAGCGCGAGATCGATTCGGCGCCTGCCGGTGCGCTCGTCCTGATCATGACGCACTCTCATCCGCTCGACTACTCGATCGCAGCGGCGGCGCTGCGTCGCGCCGATCTGGGATTTGTCGGCTTGATCGGGTCGGCGACCAAGCGTGCCCGATTTGCCAGTCAGGCAAGGCAACTCGGCCTTTCCGAGCAGCAAATTGCGCGACTGGTCTGCCCGATCGGATTGCCCGAGATCAAAGGCAAGGAGCCCAGCACGATTGCGGCAAGCGTGGCGGCGCAGCTCCTGATCGCGCGAGAGCGCGCAAAACAGTGACGGCGTCGCGATAAGCCGGTACGGCGAGAATGCCCGATCGCATGTGCGTCTCCCGCTAACGACCGACCTCAATGATTGATTTAGAATCGGTGGCGCGGACGCTGTCTTGCAACGCGAACTTTCAAAACGCGCATCTCGAGTTCCAGGTGAAAAAGTCGCCGGAAGCGCTCCTGAAAATGCCGGGCGTCACCGGTCTTCGTCGGGGTGCACCCAGGCGTAAGGCGTGAGCTCTTGCGCTTCCGTCAGCTTGATCATGTGCACCGGGGGCGCATGGCGTCCCTTGCGGCAAGAGCGGCATTTCAGCGAGGCCTCGAGCTTCCAGAGCGGAGTATCCCGGGGGCGGCGGATGGCATCGAGCGGCAGGCTCGCCCGCGTCTTGCAGCGATTGCATTCGACCTCCAGCCAGCCGAGCCCGCCGTTGAGGCATTGTCCGATCGTCGGCGAAGGCTGTGCCGGCCCGCCATAACCTTCCATGCGGATCGACCAGGCTTCGGCTTCGGCGCGGTCGGCTTCGCGAAGCGCCCTGATCGCCGCTTCACGGGCATTTTTGGCGCGGATCTTCGCGCCCATGATCCGGCCGCCATAGATCGACTGGCGAGATCTTGTGCTCATGGCGAAGCATTACAGCTTCACTTTCGCAACCGCGCAATGCCACCAGTATTAGAGGCGAAGCGCAGCCTCATCATACAACGCCTGCCACGGTTTCGACCGGCAGTCGTTTTCGTGCGTGCCTTATCCTGTAGGTTGCGACTCAGGCCAAAGTGGCCGGCTCGGCTCGCGTCTCGATCGAAAGCTGTGGCTCGCCATGAATCTTGGCCTCGAAGCCGCGCAAGCGCACGTAGATCGAAATCAACTCCACGATCGTGCTCCATGAATTGATGAGATACTGAAACGAAGTTCGAACTTGCGTGAATGCGTTCAGAATCTGGTTCATCGTTCCGAGCGTGATCTTGCCGGCAACGATCGTCGGGCCGAGCAGGATGTAGGGAAAGATCGTATCGGTCTGCAGGTACACGATGCGGCCGACATTGAAGTACATGAAGTTCAGATACAGCCGGAAATAGTTGTGGCGGATGTTGGCGAAGAGTACGGCCAGCGTGGGCGGAGAGGCGTGGCTCGGATCGTCTTCGCCCAGCACGAGCTCCTTGCGATAGGCTGCCTCGACCCGCTGGTTGAAGAACTCGATGGCCGGCAATCGGATGCCGATCAGGGCGAGCGCGCCGGTTCCGAACACCGCCCAAATGATCGCGGCGACCACGAGCGGGTAGGGAATATGTCCGATTAGGGGCAGCTCGGTAATGTTGCTCGACAACCGCAACAGGACAGGCAGGAAGGCCAGGAGCGTCAGAATAGAGCTGATGAGATTGACACCCAGGTTCTCCACAATCGTTGCAAACCGCATGGTATCTTCCTGCACCCGCTGCGAGGCGCCTTCGATTCCGCGCAGCCGCGGCCAGTTTGCGACATAGAAATCGTTCATCGCCGTTCGCCAGCGAAAAATGTAATGACTGACGAAGAACCGCGTCAGCACCCCGACCACGACCGCCACCAGAGCAATGCCGGCAAACGTCGACAATTCGCCGTAGAACTCCTCGAGCGTGACCGCCCTCGATTTCGACAGCGCGGCCTGGATAAGATCGTAGAACGGCCCGTACCAGCTGTTGATGGCGACGCTGACCTGGACCTGGAAATAGGAGGTGAAGAGGATCAGGCCAGAACCAAGGATCGACCAGATCGCCCAGGGCTGCGGCGAGAGCCATGTCCAGAACGCCGCGAAGATTCCCACGCTCATGGCAAAGTAGACATCGAACCAGAGCGATCGCGCCGACCAGAACAGCGCCACACCGACCGCAGTGGGCTCGGACGACCCGATAAGGTCACTCGCATAGCTGTACCAGAAAGCCATCGTCAGCGCCGTCCAGAAGACGGCGGACGGGAAGAACAGCTGGGGTCGCGGAAAGAAGGAAACGAACATGTTGGGTGTCCAGTTTGGGAATCGGTGCGGCGAAGGCTCAGGTAGCACAGGTGGGGGAGCGGATCAGCCCGCCTGACGCGCACGATCCATTACAGTTTGGTTATCAACGCCCGATCCCGCCCGGCAACTAGAGGAGCAGATCAGCGCGTCGAACACGGCTCACAACTCCCGCGCATTGGAAAACGCGAACGAAGACACCCGCCTGGTGTTCTCGTCGAGGATCAAGCTGCGGGTGATCGGCGGTTCGGCGCGCTGGCTGCAATTTTCGCGTTCGCACAGCCGGCAATTGACGCCGATCGGCGTGCCCTCGGCCTTGTCGAGGTCAATGCCGCTGGCATAGACGAGTTTGGCGGCGTGACGGATTTCGCAGCCAAGTCCGATCGCAAAGCGCGGCTGCGCTTGCGGATGCGGCGAGACCTGCCGCCGCACGACCTGCGCGATCGAGAAATAGCGGGTACCGTCGGGCAGTTCGATCACCTGGCTCAGCAGGCGGTCCGGCGTGTCGAAGGTGGAATGCACGTTCCACAGCGGACAGGTGCCGCCGAATTTCGAAAACGGGAAAGTGCCGGAGGAAAATCGCTTCGAGACGTTGCCGGCATTGTCGACGCGCAACATGAAGAAAGGCACGCCGCGCGCATTGGGCCGCTGCAGGGTGGTCAGGCGATGACAGACCTGTTCGAACCCGGCATTGAAGCGCTGCGCCAGCAGGTTGACGTCGTAGCCGAGCGATTCGGCCGCCGCATGAAAGCCCTGGTAGGGCATCATCGCGGCCGCGGCGAAATAGTTGGCGAGCGTGATCCGGTAGAGCCGGCGCGGCGTGTCGTCGAGCGGACCGGCGCGGCCGATGACGGTCTCGATCGCCGCGGAGCATTCGGCAAGAGCCAATTGAAACGCAAGCTGGAACGCGCGCCCGGGCCCGTCGACCAGTTCCGAGATCAGGAGCTGGCGGCGATGGCGATCGAAACGCCGCAAGGTCTCGCGCATGACATCGACCGGCATGATGCGGGTGAGGATCGAATGTTTCTCGCGCAAGCGCTGCGAGAGTGCCGCAAACACCTCTTCCGCAGCCACGTTCAACTCGTCGCGCAGCCTTTCGGCTGCCGTCTCGAGTTCGGGGAAATAATTGCGGTTGGCCTCGATCAGATCGCGGACGCGTTCGATCGGATTGGCCTCGAACCGCGTGGCCTCGTCGCGGTCGGCCATTTGCGCAGCAACCAGCGTCTCGCCGCGGCGGGCTTCGGTATAGGCGGCGTAGAGCCGCTGCAGCGAATGCGTGACGCCGGGACAAAGCTCGGCGAGGTCGCGCAATTCCTGCTTCGGCACGTCGATCTGGCGGAACAAGGGATCGGAGAAAATCTCGTTCAGCTCGGCAAAGAAACGATCCTCATCCGCGGTGGCGAGGTCGCGCAGGTCGAGATCGTAGGTTTCCGCCAACCGGAGCAGGATCTGCGCCGTCACCGGACGCTGGTTGCGCTCGATCAGGTTGATGTAGCTCGGCGAGAGGCCGAGCCCTTCCGCCATCTGGGTCTGCGACAGTCCAAGTTGCTGGCGGACGCGCCGGAAGCGCGGGCCGACAAACAGTTTCTTACCGGAATCTGCGGGCACGACCTGTCTCCTCACGTTTCAAGGCTCGCCCCGGCCCTGAGCCGGGCATCACGACAAGAGATCGCGGCGGTACTGGCCAAAACAGGCTGGGCCACGGAGCGGATCCATTTTGTGACAATAATTACAAAATAACATATATGACAAGTTTAGATGTTACATGACATCACCATTCAAGATCAAGCTCCTGTACGATCTAAGGAGATTCGCGTTTAGCTCTATCCACGCATTCCGCAATGCACTGTCACGAATGTCGATTGGAGAACCTAAAATGGCGAAGACCTTTGAACAGCTCATTCCCGCGCCCGCCGGGCGTTTCGACGGTATCACCCGTCCCTATAGCCCGGCCGAGGTGGAGCGGCTGCAGGGCTCGGTGCCGATCGCCTATACACTCGCCACCAGGGGCGCCAATCGGCTCTGGGAATCGCTGAAGAAGGAGCCCTACGTCAATTCGCTGGGTGCGGTGACTGGCAACCAGGCGATGCAGCAGGCCCGCGCGGGCCTTCCCGCGATCTACCTGTCCGGCTGGCAGGTTGCTGCCGACGCCAACACCGCGGGCGCGATGTACCCGGACCAGAGCCTCTATCCGGCCAATGCCGGACCGGAACTGTGCCGCCGCATCAACCGCACCTTCCAGCGTGCCGACCAGATCGAGCACTCCGAAGGCGGCGCCAAGATCGACTGGTTCGTGCCGATCGTGGCCGACGCGGAAGCCGGCTTTGGCGGCCCGCTCAACTCGTTCGAGATCATGAAGGCCTATATCGAGGCAGGCGCGGCCGGCGTTCACTTCGAGGACCAACTCGCCTCCGAGAAGAAGTGCGGCCACATGGGCGGCAAGGTGCTGATCCCCACCGCAGCCCATGAGCGCAACCTGATCGCGGCACGGCTCGCCGCCGACGTCTGCGGCACGCCTACCTTCGTGCTGGCGCGCACCGACGCCGAGAGCGCCAAGCTGATCACCGCCGATGTCGACGAGCGCGACCACGAATTCATCACCGGCGAGCGCACCGCGGAAGGCTTTTATCGGCTCAAGCCCGGCACGGGGCTGGCTCACTGCATCAAGCGCGGCGTCGCGTTCGCGAAATATGCCGATCTCTTGTGGTGGGAGACCTCGACGCCAAACCTCGAAGAGGCCAAGCAGTTCGCCGAAGCCGTGCACAAGGTCTATCCCGGCAAGATGCTGGCCTATAATTGTTCGCCGTCATTCAACTGGGAAGCCAACATCGACAAGGCGACGATTGCGAAGTTCCAGCGCGAAATCGGCGCGATGGGCTACAAGTTCCAGTTCGTGACGCTCGCCGGCTTCCATTCGCTCAACCACGGCATGTTCGAGCTGGCGCGCGGCTACAAGGCCGAAGGCATGGCGGCATACTCCCGCCTGCAACAGGCCGAGTTTGCCTCGGAGAAGTTTGGATATTCGGCGACGCGCCATCAGCGCGAAGTCGGCACCGGCTATTTCGACCTGGTGTCCACCACCATCACCGGCGGCACCTCGTCGACCACGGCGCTGCACGACTCGACCGAAACCGCGCAGTTCAAGAAGCAGGGCGCCGACATCCACGTTCAGGCGGCGGAATAGAAGGAGGCTAGCATGACTCATGGCAGCAATTTCTGGGTGATCGGCGGCGAGTTCGGTTCGATGAACTTCCACAAGCTCGTGGAAGGCTCCGCCCAGGTCAAAGGTCCGTTCAAGACCCGCAAAGAGGCCGAAGATTGCTGGCGCGAAGTCTCGGAAGAGAACCGCCACAAGGCCGGCGTTCGCTTTTCCATCGTCGAAGAACCGTCCCGCGTAACGGCCTAACCCCCAGGGAGTCGTTCGAGGACAGGTGCGGCTCCCTCCGGTCACCCCGGATGGGAGCCGCCGGCGTCTTGGTCGTAAGCCTTTGGGAACCAACGCGCTTTGCGGGCTGCCCGGTTACTGATAGGTTAACGGCGTTTTGAGTCCATCAGTGCGGCGAATTTGAAGTTCCTATCGATGCCGCTGCAATCCCGGTATAGGAACTTCAGATTCAAAAGCCGCACCGGAAGTATTGGCTTGCTAGAGCTCCTTTGATTCCGAAGTTGGCATCAGAGGTCATCGCGATAGCTTGCGAACTTCGGAATCGGGGACACCAGGGCGAAGGTCGTCAACCAATGTCAGACGCACAAAATACCGTGAGCGAGGCTATCAGTGATGCGCGTCCGGTGCGGCTGCGTGATGCGCTGCGGCAGGCGAGGATCGAAGCGGCCGACCGCGCCGGCGTCGTCGTCGACCTGCGCGATGCCGAAGTGGCGCGTCTTGAAATTCTCAATGAAGCGCTCGACCCGTTGTTTGCGCAAATTCCCGACAACGTTGATCTGTTCGATCGCGGCATCAGCCAGGGCGAGACGCCGCGGCTGTGGATCGACGTCGTGGCGCACGTATTGATGGGACGTGACAAGCGGATCTACCGTTTCGTGCAGGATACGCGCTTCGGCCGCACCGTGCTCGCCGAGTCCCACGACGTGCCGGTCATCGTCAAGGCGGTCACCGACTATGTCGCCCGCCGCATGGTCGAGCGCGAGCATGCGCTGGTGGCGATGCCCGCCGTTCCGCCCGCTGTTGTGGCCAAGGAACCGCGTCGTCGCAGCAACTTTTGGACATTTGCGCTCGGCTTCATCCTCGGCGCGGTCGCGCTGTTCGGCCTCGCGCTGTTTGCAAGCCTGCGCAACTTTTAAGCTGTCGTTCCGGGACGCGTGGAGTGCGAACCCGGAATCTTGTGTAACTCTGGATGCCGGTCCGGTCGGACCATCCGGGAGCGAGGGCAGAGACCGCGCTACATCAATCGGGTCTGCCTGATTTCGCGGACCCGGCGCGCTTCGTTGATGCCGCGCACGATCTGCTCACATCGCCACGCGCCGGCTTCGCGCCGAATCGAAAAAATATTGTAGGCGGCAGCCGGATGACGACCGTGTGGAAGTGCCGACGCCGAGGGCACCCCGATCACTGGAATCGGGCGCTTTGGGCCCTCGACCTGGATCGCGGAATGGATGTGGTCGTGTCCATGCAGCACCAGCTCAACGCCATGCTGTCGCAACAACGCCAGCACTTCCGATGAATCGGTCAGCCGCTTGGTATGCGCATCCGAGCGCAGCGGATGATGGATCAGGAGGACGCGGAACACGTCTTCGGCAGCAAGTCCTGCAAGCGTTTTCGCAAGCGCCTCCAATTGGCCCGATCCGAGCCATCCCGTCGCCATCAGCGGCGCCGTCGGCACCGCCGAGGATACGCTGATCAGCGCAAGCGGGCCGCGGCGGCGCACCGCCGGAAACGCCGCGCCGTGACCGGAGATTTCATCGCCCGCGATATAGCTTCCCCAGGTCTCGGCAAAGCGGTTTCGGGTGGAGCGGACATAGGCATCGTGATTGCCCGGGATGACGGTGACGCGCTCCGGCGTGCCGACGCTTTCGAGCCAGACGCGCGATGGCGCAAATTCGGCTTCCAGCGCCAGATTGACCAGATCGCCGGTGATCGCGATGTGATCCGGCGTTTGCGCCAGCATGTCGGAGACCAGCGTGTCGAGCACGTCGCGCCTGTGGAATTTGTACCGGTTGTGCGTCCAGTTGAGATAGCCGAGCGCGCGCTTGCCGACGAGTTCGGAAAACCGCGGCTTCGGCAACGGCGAAAGATGTGGGTCGGACAGATGGGCGAGGGTGAACGCCGCCATCACATGCTTCTGCTGCTGCTGTCTGCACGAAAAAACGTTCGCACTTCCAAGCCTCACGATATCCCGAAGGGCCTGGCAATGTATTGGCAAGCCGGCCGTGCGGATGCAAGGATCAACCGCGGTTTCAACATCTCTCAAGGTTGTTTGACGATGAATCTGCAGAGCCTGAGAAAGCGCCTTGAACCGGCCCTGCGGCGGTTTTTTCATCTCTATTGGCTGTTCACCCGCGGCATGACGCTTGGGGTTCGCGCCGTCATTTTCGACCGCGACGATCGCGTGTTCCTGGTCAAGCACACCTATGTCAGCGGCTGGCATCTCCCGGGCGGCGGCGTCGAACCCGGCGAAACCTTTCGCGACGCCTTGCGGCGGGAATTGGCCGAAGAGGGCCGCATTGAATTGACGGGCGAGCCGGCGCTGCATGGCCTGTTCCTGAACAGCCACGCTTCCCGGCGCGATCACATCGCGGTCTATCTGGTTCGGCACTTCAGCCAGGATCGTCTGCCCGAGCCCAATCGCGAGATCGCGGCGTGCGGTTTTTTCGAATTGCGAGCCTTGCCCGCGGAAACGACCGCCGGAACGCGCCTGCGGATTTCGGAAGTGGTGGAAGGTCGCGCGCCGATGACGACCTGGCGTTAGGGATCGTTAGCGATCAGTCCTTATCATTCGGCGGCGAAAACCTAATGATCGTTAAGGATTCTCCAATGAACGCCGTGCCGGGCCCAAAACAGCCGCCAGGATCCCGCGACGACCGCGCCGGCATGGCAGAGGCGCTTGCGCGATTGGCGAGGCACGAATTCCCGCAGCCAGAGGCAGTTCGGCAGCGGATTGCCGTTCTGGTACCCTGCTTCAACGAGGAGGCTGCCATCGGAAGCGTCATAGCCGACTTTCGCAAGGCGCTGCCCTCGGCCGATATTTTTGTCTACGACAACAACTCCTCGGACCGCACCGTTGCGGTAGCGCGCGAGGCCGGCGCGATGGTGCGCAGCGAACGGCGCCAGGGCAAGGGTCACGTGGTCCGCCGCATGTTCGCCGATGTCGATGCGGACATCTACGTGCTCGTCGACGGCGATGCTACCTATGACGCTGCGAGCGCCCCGCGCATGATCGAAATCCTGATGTCGGAGCGCCTCGACATGGTGGTGGGCCTGCGCGTCGATCAGTCGGTAGCCGCCTGGCGACCCGGCCACCGTACCGGCAATCGAATGCTGACCGGATTTCTGGCCACGGTTTTCGGCCAGGAATTCAAGGATATCCTTTCCGGCTACCGGGTGTTCTCGCGGCGTTTCGTCAAATCTTTTCCGGTGTTGTCGGATGGTTTTGAGATCGAAACCGAGTTGACCGTGCACGCGCTCGAATTGGCACTGCCAGCCGCCGAAATCGAGGCGCCTTATTTCGCCCGCCCCGAGGGGTCGGTCAGCAAGCTCAACACCTGGCGTGACGGATTCCGGATCCTCGGCACTATCCTGAGACTCTACCGGTCGGAAAAACCGTTGCGTTTCTTCACGGCAATCGGCGTTTTCCTAGCGATCGTTTCGATCGGCCTCGCGATCCCGATCATCGTCACCTTTCTCGAGCAAGGCGTCGTTCCACGGCTGCCGACCGCGGTATTGTCGATGGGGCTGATGATTCTGGCGCTGCTCTCGGTCTCATCGGGGCTGGTGCTCGATACGGTGACGCGTGGCCGCCGCGAGATGAAACTGCTGGCCTATCTGGTTCAGCCTCCCCTCGGCAACAACTGACGCGATCGAAAATCCGCCGCGTAGCAGCAATGGACCGCTGCGGCGGTAGTGGAGTAGATTTGACATTCGCCCGCCACTTAGCCGCGCGCTCGAAAGCGAATGTCAAATCCTAAACTCCGCTAGAATCTTATATTTGCTGGTGGTCCTTTGATTCTAACATTCGCAAAGGTAGACGATGCAACGGAATGCGAATGTTAGAATCGGACCACTAGGTGCTATTTCCGCGTAATAGATGAACGACCTTTCTCTCACCATCTTGGCCGAAACCGCCAACGACGCCCAGGCAATCGAGCGTCTGCACGACCGCACGTTCGGGCCCGGCCGCTTCGTGCTGAGTGCTTACCGCCTGCGCGAGCATGTCGACCACCTGCCCGAATTGTCGTTCACGGCCTGGATCGGGACGTTGCTGGTCGGTTCCGTGCGTCAGTTGCCGATTTTGATCGGAGAAACCAAGGCGCTGTTGCTGGGACCGCTGACGGTTGAACCTCCGTTTCGCGGCCACGGCGTCGGCCACGCGCTGCTTGAACGCGCGCTCAAGGACGCGAAGGCAAGAGGCCATCGCCTGGTGCTGCTGGTCGGTGACGAGGCCTACTATAGCCGCGTCGGCTTCAAGGCCGTGCCGAAGGGGCGCGCGACCATGCCGGGACCGGTCGACTATCATCGCCTGCTGGTCGCGGAACTCGTGCAGGGTGCGTTCGAGGAGGTCTCGGGCACGATCCGCCCGGATTGGAGCTGGGCGCGATAGCGGGTGATCCGGAAAAGTGCGGCAACGATTCTCCGTCGCGACAAACGCGAAAACGCGTTTGCGCGGAGATCAGCGTCCCTCACGCAACCAGGTGACGGCGAAGGCGCCGAGCAGAAGCAACAAGCCGATCAATCCTGCAAATATCGGCAAGACGCCGACGCCCCTGACGACGCTGGCGTCACGCATCCTTACGCCCATCCAGCCGTCGCCATGGAACACGCTGGAGGAGCGCACCGGTACGATGCGCGGCAGGTCGATGCTTGAGCCATCCACCACGCGCCTCGCGTCGCCGCCGGTGGCTCGCGTCAGCGGCATCAAGGTTTCCGTTGTCGAGGTGACTTCCGAAAATTCCTTCGGATTGGTCGGGCCGACACTGATCAGGGCCTTCAGCGTGCCGTCGGTCGCCTGCCACAGGCCGAGCTCGTTGGCTGGCATCGTCGCAGTCCAGGTTCCCGGTTCGCCGGCGCTTAGCGTCAGTTCACGCGCCGCTCCGGAAGGCGAGGTCACCGTCACCGGGGTGACACTGTCCGCCATCGTCTGGCGCTGGACCATGAGGTCATGGCCGCGCATTTGAAGGTGCAGCGCCTCTTCGTCGAGGTCGGGCTGCTTCATCAGCCAATGCGAGGTCCGCCGCAACAGGTCCAGGTGCGGCCCGCCGCCCTCATAACCGCGCGCCCACAGCCAGATGTGATCGGACAACAAAAGCGCCACGCGCCCCTCGCCAAAGCGCGAAAGCAAGAGCAGCGGCTTGCCGTCGGCACCGGTCATGACCGGAGGCGCGGTCGTGTTGCGCGTATCCACGGTGCGGAAGAAACGGCTCCAGTGCGGCGGTTCGCTGTTCGCGCCCTCAAGACCGCGCGTGACGGGATGGCGTTTGCCGATGTCGCTGAGTTGGGCGTAGTACGGCTTCTCGGTGACGCCGACCGGTTCAGCCGGCAGCACCGAATCCAGCGGGGTGCGCCAGATGCTGGTGGTCGAGGCGTAATCGGGGCCGGCGGAGACCAGAACCGCACCGCCCGTGCGCACATAACGCGCGATGTTGTCGAAATAAGCGATCGGCAGCACGCCCTGCCGCGCGTAGCGGTCAAAGATGATCAACTGGAATTCGTTGATCTTCTGCTGAAACAGTTCGCGGGTCGGAAACGCGATCAGCGACAGCTCGTTGATCGGCGTCCCATCCTGTTTTTCCGGCGGACGCAGGATGGTGAAATGCACCAGATCGACGCTGGCGTCGGATTTCAGGAGGTTGCGCCACGTGCGTTCGCCGGAATGCGGCTCGCCTGAAACCAGAAGCACGCGCAATTTGTCGCGTACGCCGTCGATTGCGACCACGGCGCGGTTGTTGACCAGGGTCAGTTCATTGTCGAGCGCCGACGCCTCGATCTCGACGATGTTTTGCCCGGCGTGCTTGATGTCGACGTCGACATTGACGGTCTGGCCACTGAGCACGGTGCGCTCGCTGATCACCTCGCCATCGTAGCGCACCACGACCTTGGCGCGTTGGCCGCTGACGCCCTGATCGTCCAGCCGATAGGTGATGGTCTGGACCTGCCCGACGATGCCGAAGCGGGGAGCGGCGGAAATCGCTATGCGGCGGTCGCGTTCGTCCTTGCGGCCGGTGACGAGCGCGTGCACCGGAGCCTGAAATCCGAGAGTGGATGCATTCGCCGGAATGTCGTGCACCCGCCCGTCGGTAACCAGGAACGCGCCGGCCACGCGATCGACCGGCACGTCCGAAAGCGCCGAGGAAAGCGCGCCGAACAATTTGGTGCCGTCGGTTTCCCCGTCTGCCTGACCAGCCTCGACCACTCGGACTTCGAGGCCGCTGATCTTCTTGAGACTGTCGATCAGCGCCTCCTGCGCTCTTGCGGTCTCACCGGTGCGGTCGCCGAAATTCTGGCTCGGGCTCTTGTCGATCACGACCGCGGCGACCGAGGACAGCGGTTCGCGATCCTCTCGGGTGAACGACGGGTTGGCGAGCGCGAGCAGGATCAGCGCCAACGCCAGGATGCGCAGGAAAACCCCGCGTGGGCGGCCGAGCAGCAGCAATGCGGTAATCACGGCGGCCGCGACGAGCGCGGTCCAGAGCGCGGCGGTGGGAACCAGCGGAGCAAACGTGATGCCGTAATTCATGGCGCGCACCCTGCGGCTTCATCATGGTGCGCCATGACGACTTCCCGAAAAGCGATGAGGCCGGACTTACCCATGTCTACTGTCCAAGCCGTTCGATCAATGCGGGCGCGTGCACCTGGTCGGCCTTGTAGTTGCCGGTCAGCGTATACATCACGATGTTGACGCCGGCGCGGAAGGCAAACTCTCGCTGCCGTGGTTCGCCCGGCGACATCGGAAGCATCGGCTGTCCGTCGGGACGGATCGCCCAGGCGCCGGCAAGATCGTTGGAGGTGATGATGATCGGCGAGACCCCGTCGCCACCGCGGGCGGGATGGGACGCCGCATCTTCGTCGTCCTCGCGCGGCAACGTCTCGACCCAGGTCTGGCCGCTGTCAAACCGGCCAGGGAAGTCGCGCAGGAGATAAAACGTCTTGGTGAGCACGTGTTCGCGCGGCACCGGTTCAAGCTCAGGAATGTCGAGCGACGAAAGGATGTTGCGCAAGGTCAGCATGCCCGGCGTCTGCGAGGCGGCGTTGTCGCCGGGCGGAGCTTCGATGGCATCGCGCGTGTCAAACAGCACCGTGCCGCCCTGTTTCATATAGGCGTCGATGCGGTCGATCGCTTCCCGCGGCGGCTTCGGCGCGCCCGGCACGACCGGCCAGTAGATCAGCGGGAAGAACGCCAGCTCGTCGTGCGCAGGATCCACCCCGACCGGATCGCCGGCTTCGAGGGCGGTGCGTTGCGCGAGAAACAGGGTCAGCCCCGACATTCCCGCCTTGACGATGGAATCGACGTCGGCGTTGCCGGTGACCACATAGGCAAGCCGCGTCTGCGTGGTGGCCTTGATGGCGAAATCGTCGGCGCCGTCGGCATGGGTCGGTGACGGCATGGCCAGCATCGGCAGCAAAAATGCGAACGCCAGCACCGCCGTCGCCGAGCGTCGCCTGAGCAAGGCAGCAATTCCACCTCCAAGCAGCGCGACGATTACCGCGTCGATCAGGAACAAGGCGAGCGAGGAGGACAAGAGGATGCCGCGCAAATCGCGCGGTTCGGCATTGGTGTAACTCGCCCGCCGGGCGCGAAGGCTGGCGGTATCGAGCGGTGCGATGCGATCGGCCGCGGCAAGCGTGTTCACCGCGAGCGGGCCGTCGGCGGGGCCGTAAAATCCGGGGGGATGATCCAGCGTCGCGCGATCGCGGAAGTCTGCCGGCAGCGGTTTTGCGGTCGAGGGCGGCGGGCCGAACACGCCAAAACCGTCGAGCGTGCGCAGCGGTGCCACCGTTTCGGCATTCGCTTCGCCAGCGACGCCGGCGCCGGGAGTGGACGTGAAGCCGGAAATATCGACGATCCGCCGCAGCATTTCGACGAAGCTGCCGGACATCGGAAGGTCCGACCAGCGCATGTCGGCGCTGACATGAAACAGCGCCAGCAGACCCTTGCCGCGGCGCTCGCCGGTCACGAGCGGGGTTCCATCTTCCAACGATGCCCAGCTTTTCGTTGCCAGTACTGCGTCCGGTTCGGCGAGCACCTGCCGGTTGACCGTGATGTCCTTGGGCACGGCAAGGCCCGCGAACGGTCCGTCGGCAGCAAAGGCAGAGAGGTGCTGCGGCTTCTCCCAGGTGAGGCTGCCGCCAAGGATGCGGCCGCCGCGGCGCAGTTTCACGGGCACGAGGTCGTCGTCGGCCTGCGCCAGACGCGGTCCGGCAAAGCGCACCAGCACGCCTCCCTGGTCGATCCACGCATTGATACGTTCGCGAATTTCGGGCGACAGCGTGCCGACATCGGCGAGCACGATCATCGGCAGCTTCTGGTCGAGGAATTGCGCGATCGCCTGCTGCGGCGCGCCGCGCTCGCCCAAACGCACGTCGGCAAACGGGGAGAGCGCGCGGGAAAGATAAAAAGTCGATGCCAGCAAGGGCTGCGCGGTATCGCTGGTCGAGCCGCTGACGATGCCGATCGCGCGCCGGCGCCATCGCTTGTCTAACAGCTGCACCGCTCCCGCAGAACGCTCGCCGGAAATTTCGAGCCGGGCGATGTCGTTGCGCAACTCGACCGGAAGGTCGAAGGCGGCTTCGGTCTCGCGTTCCCTCGGCGCAAAGGCAAAGCGCGCCTCGCCGATCGGCGCGCCCTTCTGATCGAGCCCCCGCACGACGCCCACGCCGACGCCGCCGTCGGCGCGCAGCACCTTCACTGTCATCTTGGCCGCCGCATTTTCGGCCGCGGCCAAGGCGAGGGCGGGCGGAGTGCCGCCCTCGAAAATCGTCAGCGTGCGATCTGCGATGGCGTTGCTGAGGCTTTTGAGAAATTCCGCGCCGCGGCCGGTATCGACGCCGTCGGTCAGCCACGCGATTTCGCAATCGCCGGTCGCCCTGAGAAAGCGCTCGATCGCCGGCACGGTTTCGACCCGTTCGATCGAATACGGTTTGGGAGCAAGCTGGCGCAGTGCGACGCGCGCGGTGCCGCCGGTCATGATCGTGATGTCACGCGTGGGCTCCGACAGCGGGATCAGGGCAACGCCGCGGCGGTCGTTGTCGGCATTGGCAATCAATTCGTCGGCAGCTCTCACCCTCGCATCCCAACTGCTGGCCGCGCTCCAGCCGTCATCGATCAGGATCGCCAGCGGAGCCTTGGATCCGGCCGCAATGGTGGAAGGATTCCAGATCGGGCCCGCGGCCGCCAGAATGATGAGCGCAGCGGCGGCCAGCCGCAGCGCGGTCAGCCACCACGGCGTGCGCGAGGGAGTTTCCTCCCTCGGCGCGATGTCGAACAACAGCCGCGTCGGCGGAAACTCGATGCGTCGCGGCCGCGGCGGCATTACCCGCAACAGCCACCACAGAAATGGCAGGCTCAACAGGCCGAGCAGCAGGGCCGGTTCGGCAAAGGACAGCGGAAGGCCTGCGATCATGCTCTGCGTCCCGCTTTGACCGTCGTGGCCCGTACATCGCCCTTGCTCGCCACCATGCCGGAATGCAGGAACAGGAGCAGTTCGGCCGCCGATCGGCTGGTGGTGTGGGTCGAGAACAGCCAGTCGAGCTTGCCCGTCTCATGGCGAATCTGGTCGCGATGAAGCGCCACGCGGGCAACGTAGTCTTTGGCCCAAGTCTCCGCGCGGCCCGCGATGATCACATCGCCGCCCTCCGGCTCGACGAATTCGACACGGCCGGAATAGGGGAAGCTTTCCTCTGCCGGATCGACCACCTGGATCAGCGTACCGTGGGCGCCCGATGCCGACAGTCCGGCCAGAATGTTCCTTATCTCGCCGATCGGCGACCAGAAATCCGACAGCACCACGATCTCGGCAAGCGCCGACGGCACAAAGGAGGGTGGCAGGCTCGGCCGCACCGCGTCGTCATGCAGCATCGCCTCTGCGATCTTGTCAATGATGTTGCGGCTTGCGGTCGGATTTGTCAGCCCTGGAATGCCGACACGCTCGCCGCCGGCGACCAGAAGCTCGGCCAGCGCAAAGGTGACGATCAGGGCTCGCTCCAGCTTGCTGTCGCGTGACCGTTTCGATGCAAACGCCATCGATGGCGAACGATCCGGCCACAGCCACACCGTGTGCGCGGCCTCCCATTCCTGCTCGCGGACGTAGAGATGATCGTCGCGCGCGGAACGGCGCCAGTCGACGTTCTGCGACGGCTCGCCCGAGACGAAGCGGCGGTACTGCCAGAAGCTTTCGCCCGCGCCCGCGCGCCGGCGGCCGTGCAGGCCGTGAATGACATTGGCCGCGATACGGCGAGCTTCCAGCACAAGGCGCGGCAGCGACGCGGCGAGCGTTCGGCTTTCGCCATCGGCACGTCGGATTGCTACGATCTCCCTGCCTGCGTGCTCGTTTTCTGCGGCCATCAACCGATCCGCGTCTTCAATTGTTTAATCACGTCAGGAATGGTGCGGCCTTCGGCTCGCGCCGTGAAGGTCAGCGCCATGCGGTGCTTGAGGACCGGCTCGGCCAGATCAAGCACGTCGTCGATTGAAGGGGAGAGGCGCCCGTCGAGCAGAGCGCGGGCGCGCACGGCAAGCATCAGCGATTGGCTGGCGCGCGGACCCGGACCCCAGGAGATCAGCTTGCCCGCGTCCCCGCCTTCCGGTCCCGGGCGCGCCGAGCGCACCAGCGAGAGAATCGCTTCGACGACGGAATTGCCGACCGGCAGCCGCCGCACCAGCCGCTGCGCCGCGATCAGGATTTCGGCATTCATCGCCGCCTGGGCGAGCTTCTCTTCCGCGCCCGTGGTTTCGAACAGGATGCGCCGCTCGGCGTCGCGATCCGGATAATCGACGTCGATTTCCATCAGAAAACGGTCGAGCTGAGCTTCCGGCAGCGGGTACGTGCCTTCCTGTTCCAGCGGATTTTGCGTCGCCAGCACATGGAAGGGCTTGGGCAGATCGTGACGCGCGCCGGCAACCGTGATGTGCTGTTCTTGCATGGCCTGAAGCAGCGCCGATTGGGTGCGCGGGCTCGCGCGATTGATCTCGTCGGCCATCAGGAGCTGTGCGAAAACGGGTCCGGCGATGAAGCGAAATGACCGCTTGCCCGAACTGCTCTCGTCCAGCACTTCCGCGCCGAGAATGTCCGACGGCATCAGGTCCGGCGTGAACTGGATCCGCTTGGCATCGAGCCCGAGCGTGACGCCCAAGGTTTCGACCAGCTTGGTCTTGGCGAGGCCAGGGACGCCGATCAGCAGCGCGTGACCGCCGGACAGGATCGTCACCAGCGTGTTCTCGATCACCCGGTCCTGGCCGAAGATGACGGTGGAGATCGCTTCCTTGGCGCTGCGGATTTGAGCTGAAACCTGCTCGGCCGAGCGGACGATCACGTCTTCGAGTTTTTCGACGCTGTCAGCGCCAGCCATTTCTTTCTCCTGTGTCTCAAACTTTTCC